>Ga0114993_10000098_pt1 | contig 88554 bp, 84 predicted proteins | sample ArcticOcean_MG_C_FD_87042 | JGI IMG/M metagenome (GOLD analysis project Ga0114993, IMG submission 87042) | Marine microbial communities from western Arctic Ocean - ArcticOcean_MG_CB2_150 | ecosystem: Environmental > Aquatic > Marine > Oceanic | place: Arctic Ocean: Canada Basin | collected... | reverse complement strand
TTATCTCTATAAATCGTCTCCATGAAGCATGACGCTGATGGGGGCGATTTATTTTGTCAAGAATACCCAAGACATAGGCACAGCATCCCCAGAGAGACTTCGTGAGCTAGGCAAAGAAAAATTAGAAGAGTATCCTCCCTGTTCTACGGGAAGAGCTTGATAATGTCGAAAGTAAGATCGTAACATGGCATTAACACACGAAACAACGAAAGGGCCTAGCACTCTTCTGACCAGCATGCCTAGGCAAAGCATAATTGCTGTCTTGGTTCTGTTTGGAGCCTTAGGGCTGGCCGTGGTCATGTCCAGAACCGAAGCAATCCTGGCTCCACTTTGGCTGTTAGCAATGGCGGCGGGTTTTACTCTCCAGCGGAGTCGTTTCTGCTTTGCCTCCGCATTCCGTGATCTCTTTTTGTTCGGCAGTAGCAGGATAATGAAAGGGATCCTCGTTGGCTTGGCAATTGCTACCATTGGGTTTGCCATAAATATGTACAGTAAGGTACCTTTCCCTGGATTCGGTGCTCTTCCTGGCGAGGCAAACATCTTACCGGTGGGTCTTTCTACCATAGTAGGTGGCCTGCTTTTCGGTTTCGGTATGGTGCTGTCGGGGGGGTGTGTCTCTGGTTCACTGTATCGTATGGCCGAGGGGTACGTAGCGTCTTGGGTATCAATGGGAGGTATTCTCATAGGTCTCGGTTTCCTCTCCCAAACTTGGAATTGGTGGTGGCAGGCCTCAATATCTCACGAACCCACGGTGTGGATCCCCTCGAAATTTGGTCTGGGATATGGTGGCGGTGTAATCCTGACCTTAGGCGGCCTATTAATTGCATTCCTGCTCTTTCTTTGGTGGGAGTCCAGATCCGGGTTATCAACTCCAGATATCCCGCACAAGAAGGAACCCGACGACACCCTTGTACAAAAACTGTCGATACTCTGGCGATCTGTATTCGTTCGAGGCTGGTCCGCGGTTGTAGGTGGTGGTGTGTTGGGAGTAATCGGGGTTTTGATGTACATGGTACATATGCCCTGGGGAGTGACCGGGGAACTGGCCAGGTTTTCCAACACCATCATGAGCACCCTTAACTTTGCTCCTCCTGAGGCGCTAGGATTAAGTGACCTTGGTGGTTGCTCTGGGCTCTCGGGCGCAGGACTTTTCACGCACTCCTTTGCGGCGACCGTTGGTGTACTACCTGGCTCTCTCGTAGGTGCTCTCTTTGCCAGTGAGTTCAAGCTGCGCTTCCCTCGCAATGCTAAACGATACGTGCAGGCATTGGGTGGGGGCATCATCATGGGGTACGGAGCCGGTCTAGCCATAGGTTGCACTGTTGGAGCCTTTTTCTCTTCTATCCCTTCGCTGAGCATCAGCGGGTGGCTTTTCGCCCTAGCTCTTTCTTGTGGGGCGTTCATGGGAGTCCAGGTAATCAAACGCATCGCGTAAGCGAATATGGAGGTAGCGACATGGAATTGGATGTCAGGGGTGAGATTTGTCCTTATCCCATGCTGAAGGCAGTAGAGGCTATGAAGAAACTCAAAGGAACAGATGAAGTGGTGGTTTTCACTGATCACGCTCCATGCCTGGATACAATCCCTCCGCAAGCAGGCCGTTACGGGTACACCTACCAAGTCGAGGAGAATGGTGGAGCAGAATGGACAATAACTTTGATTCCAAAAGGAAGTATGTAATGAAACTTGTAAGACTGATGGCATTAGGCCTTATCTTAGGGATGGCGGTTCTTGCAGTAGCCTGTTCGGGCGACGCTGCCACGCCCACTTCCCCTGCCACGTCAACATCCGCAGCACCTGCGGCCACTGCGGCACCCACGGCCGCCACTGCCGTCCCACCCACGGCCACACGGCCACCCGCTGCCACACGGCCACCAGTGGCAACTGCAGCACCCACGGCCACTGCGGCACCCACGGCCACTCCTGTGCCACCCACCGCAAAAATCCTGACCTTTAGTAACGACTCGCCGCACGTGACTGTAATCGATGCCGAGACTAACTTGGTGATTAAGACGGCTGACATGCCAGAATTCCTGAAGTGGACCTGGAATGACGACAATAACTACTTCGATGGCCAGAATGTATGGCTCGGTTTGAAGTACCCAGAGGCCGATGACGCAGTGGTGATTGCGTTGAATGTGGATACCCTAGAAATCAGCAGCCGCCTGCCCGTTGGCAAAGAAGCTGCGAATCTCTACATTGGTAAGGCAACTAAGAGCGGTATTTTGCACATCGGAAAACAAAAATCGGGTGAAGTTGTAACCATAGACACCAATAGCGCCAAAGTTCTAGAGACCTGGGATACGGTACCTGTGAACGAGGGCGTAGTGTGCGATGCGGATATCGGAATCGGTGCAGACGGAGTGGAACGTTTCTACTACCCCACCCAAAATGGTGATACGGTGGTCAGTATTAACGCAGAAACTGGAGAGACTATCACTGTCACGGACACTCCTGAGGGCTCTAAGCCCTTAATGCATACCAACGCCCCTGATGGCAGGATGTGGGTCCAAGAGGTGAATAGTAACACTAATGCAGTGTTTGACCCAGTTACCCTGGAACTCATCGCACGTATAGCAGCAGCATCAAAGCCTGTAGTCGCTACGTTTAGCCCAGACGGAAAGCTGGCATATATCGGCCATTCAGGAGATCCCGTAGTGCAAGTAATAGATACTGAGGCTATTAAAGAAGTAACCCGTGTGACCGTAGGCAGCACCCCAACCAAATTGGCCGTCCATCCCAACGGGGATTATATCTACGCCATTGCCTCTAAAGAGGCTAGGGTATATGTAATTGCAACCGACTCATGGAAGGTTACAGGAACAATTGCCTTGGCAAATAACCCAGGCGGAATGTTCCTCTGGGAAGATTAGTTAAAGTGACAGAGCGCTTGTCCGCGGTCAAAGCCTGGGGATCAATACAATTGGGCAAAGCTTCTATAGTGGATGTCCGAGGGCAGTCTCAGTTTGCCCTCGGACATCCACAAGGGGCTCTTAGCCTGCCATTTAGCCGGAAGGGTCTGGGGGAACGACTTGGAATACTGCTACGTTATGGGACTCCCGTCATCCTAGTAGCGGAGGATCCAGACGAGGCTGAATCTGCGCTTTTACAGCTCCAGGAGTGCTCCTTCCCAGTCTTCGGTGTAGTGGAAGATAGTATAAATGGCTGGTATGAGAATGACCTCCCAATGGAGATACTGGCCGAAGTTTCCGTGCATGAAACAGCTGCGGCTGCGGCTGACGGGAATACGGTGGTTCTTGACGTTCGGGAACCAATTGAATGGGAGATGGGTCACGTACCAGGTGCGCTTCTCATCTCATTAGGAACTCTGCGGGAGCGGCTTCATGAGTTGTCGCTAGAGGCAAGCATCGTCGTAATCTGCGAGGCAGGGGTCCGCAGCAGCTCTGCTGCCAGCATCCTCCAGGCGGAGGGATTTGACTGTGTGTCTCACGTACCAGAGGGTACTGGGGGATACCGCAGGGCAGGTTTAGCTCTTGAATTCAGAGAGGATAAATGAAATCATGGAAAAGTTCCGGAAAAACGTCTGGTTATTGCTAGGAAGCAGTGTCATAGCCATCATAGCGTCAGCAGTTATCGGATCAGGGCTGGCAAATATGGCAAGCCAGCCAGAATTGGATTCCCTGAGAAGCGATAACTTATCGCTCCGAGGTGACATCTCTGATCTGGATGAGAGCCTACGTGGCTATCAACAGATTGCTGCAAATCAGGAGGAGATAGCACAATCCCTTCGACTTGAACTTAACGACTCCATCGGTGACAGGCTCGTGATAACAGAGGCTATTTACGAGGGACTGCCCACCACAATAGCGGAGGCCCAAGCTCAGGAATATTCCCTGCTGGACACGGTTGACAGTGAAGGGGAGATGATAGAAGCAGCGTGCTTTGCTCATGAAGGCGCCCGCCATTACGCTAAGATGAATGCCAGAACCACCGACGGAGTAGAGTGGCACGGAGCGCCTTTCCTCCTCATATACAATAGCAGTAGCGAGAAACTCATGGGCATGGTCCTGGAATCAACCTCTACTCAGCCTGACCCTCCATGGGAATATCATGCCCACGGTCACACCGGCATGGACTTCCCTCACTCTAGCCTACACATCTGGTTCACAGAACCCCCCAAAAACCTCTCCCTAGAGCCGGCAACTCATTCTCATTAGTATGACGACTACGTATTCTGGGGAGGATTGTTAACTATCACCGCTGACTACCAAGGCAGAAGATATGTCTAGTAGCCCAGATGTTATCATCTTGGACGTCCGGGGCGAAATCTGCCCTAGCCCTTTGATTAAGGCCATGGAGGCTATGAAAACTGCTGACAATGGTCAGCAAATCGAAATGTTAACAGATTTCCTACCTGCTACCCTAGTTGTCACTAATGCTGCTATCAAGGAGGGTTGGGACATCAGCATTCATAGTATGGGTAAGGACTCTGGTGAATGGAGAATTCTTCTCGCTCGAATCGGCTAAGCTGCTCTGCCCAACTAACTAGATTCTCTTTCGTAGCTGACTGAGTTTGCCTTTGTCTCGTTTACTTTAGTGGTTGGTGAGTCTGGATGTGAGATTGTCGTTGTCTTGGAGGTATGGCTTGGGATTTGTTAGTAGGAATATGTGCATACCGATGCCAAGTTATAATTGGGATTAAGTAGAGCCCCGTGGGGAGTAGGTAGATGAATCTCAAGCGTCCAACGTTCATTGTTCTTTCCGCCCTCGCCATGTTACTGCTAGTGGGTTGTGGTCAATTAGCCAGCCACCGGTAGATATCGATACCACGGTAGAAGCGAGTCTCGAGCAATCACTGACAGTTGTCCCACGGCCAACCGCCGTCCCAGAATCGACCCTGAGCCCACTGCTACACATACACCTACACCCCCCACAGCCACACCACAGCCAACACCGCAACATTGGAAGGTCACCTCCACAAGGAGGTTAGAATCTGGGTTGAACGCAAATATTGTATTGGCCCAAGACGGAATGAATCGTCTTGTCAATATTGTGCTCCCAAGCGATTACGATCCGACTCGCTCCTATCCATTGGTTATTGGCTTCCACGGAGCGATGAACATGGAGAAGGTTTCTATAGAACCTCAGGAGACTTTCACTAATTTAGGTGGAAGTGACGTTCAGGATTGGGTAGATGAGTTTCAGTTCATCGCAGCAAGTCCCGCTGGATTCAACAACGCCGACGGCAATCCCGGATTTATTATGGGTTGGAATAGCTTCCCCGGCCATCGCATTTCAAAAGCAGATGATGTGAGATTCACCATAGATTTAATCGCATTTATCGAGGACACCGCCTGTATAGATACCAGCCGAGTCTTCGCAACTGGTCACTCTAGCGGCGCTATTTTTACTTACAAACTTGCTACCTCCACAGACCGCTTCCGAGCCATCGCACCAACGGCAGGGCTCCTAGTGCATAATCGGATCGAACTCGCCCCTGATCAACATCCAATCTCCATTTTAGAAGTGCACGGATCAGAGGACATACCTGTTCCGTACAGTGGCGGAGGAGGGGTTCCAACCGAACAATTCTATTCCGTCGCTGAAACCATGAGCGCGTTCTCCAACCTCAACGGCTGCGAGCCTTATGCGAAGTCTATGCCCAGTGAGGAAGAATTTCTGCAGTAGGAAGAATTCCCAAATTGCACTCAGAGCCTACGTACGGCACACATCAGAGTGGATGTATACGGCCATCATTACAAGAACCATGATGCAGCCATCGATAGGAAAATCCTCGAGTTCTTTTTCGGCTTTGAATAGCAAAGCTTGCGTCCACAACAATCACCGACACCTCATGAAATGCAGCACCTCCTGTTTCACACAGGTGGTCTGGGGTTCGAATCCCTCTTCGGTCATCACACCTTCTATCGCATCGTAGAATCCAAGAAAGCTAACTACATGGCCCCGATTAGCTTGGGGAATGGGAACGGTGAGCCACCTTAAGAATCTCCCTACAGTATCTCTGAGCCACTCTTCCCACTGATAGTCAAAACCTCAGTGTTCTTCTTGTCTTTGATGAAGCTTTCAAGTACATTCTCTGCAGCTAAAGGAAAGTCTATTCTGGGCTTTGCAAGCAGGGGTGTCAGGGGTTCGAATCCGCTCAGCCCACCATTTTTTGATAAGGTCGGTTTATGATTCGCTACATAGCTTTGCTAACCGCAACCATGTTGTTAACCGTTTCATGTTCAGGTGCTTCTGGTATGGACACCGCTCAGGTTGCTCCTCCTAACCCTACAGCCACGGTTATGCCGTCCGTACCCACACCAACCCAGGTAACACCTAGGCCTACACCGACCCATACTGCAACGGCCCTTCCACCAACCCCCACCGTAACGCCTGTACGGGTTCAACCTATTCCAACGTTCACTCCAAAGCCGACTGCTACGCCGATGCCTACTCTTTACTGGGACCTTTCATGCGATAGCGTCGCTGTTAAGACGGAATACGTGATAGATGGATCCAAACTTAAGTGGACTTTTGACAGCAATCCCAACCTTACAGCTATGTCTTTAAGAACGAGCCCTTCGCAACATCCGAGCAAAACGGACGGTTTTGGGTTGATGAGTTTTCGGCAATTTAAAGTTGCAGTTACGAATTCTCTTTCATATGAATATGAACTGATCAATCCGTCTGGTTACCAGTTGGCGATTGACGTGGAACTAGTTACCGAACACAAAGGAGGGGCAACCTGTGTTTCGAAAATGTATAAACCCCTCTCTTACCCAGAAGAGTCACAGGTCATCAAAGATCTGGTGATACCCGCAGGCCTCACGATTGACTATGACAAATACAGTGACATTGTTATTCCTGTACCCACGCTGGAATCTCTTATCCAAGCTTTTGCCAAGTATGATTCAGTGGTCCATGGTGACGGCCAACCAGATTACGATATGTGGAGAATCACGGGCGCACAAGAAGACAGGATTCGGGATTACGATCCTAAATTACGAGTCTATCTTTTTGGAGACGGGGCCGACGCGGGTGACTGGCAAACCGTTAGGCTCATTCTAGAAATCATTAATGCTATCAAGCCAAGCTTGGAACCAAGATTTGCTGCTACTATCGATGAAGTAAGTCTTCCCCAATTCCACACCTTCTGCGAAGCGTGGATGGACAGTCTAGATTACAACAAACACTGCAATATGAATGGAAACGCTGCATTATTTTCTGATGGACCAATCAAACAGGGAAGCTCAGGTTCACGAGGTTACAACTGGTACCAGTCGATAATGGCCCAAGAGTATGCGGGCAAAGATTTGTACAAGTACGACCCCGGGGACTCAGTGAGTAACCCGTGCTGTTCTATTAATTTCCACGAAATTGGTCACGGATTTGGCCTGGAACACACTTATTGCGCCCATAGTTCAGTGAGTAGGTGGGCAGACCGAAGTTACATGACAAAAATTTGGAACCAGGATGATTTGGCCGCAATAGCCGTTCACCTAGACCCAAGAACGAAGACGGGAATGAATATACACGAAGCGGCTGCTGCTCTCGGCATTGAGAAAGATTCCCGTTACCATGATTTGATTGAAAAGCCTTGGTTGGCATGTGGAAACCAGGCATCAGGCTGGGACAAATTAGCAGAGAGAATCTACGAAGAATATGTAAATTCTGGATATGTTGAGACCCAACATCCGGACAATCGGAACAGCGTCCAGTTTGCAAGATAAGAAACTATTAAGACCCTGGGCTTTGCAAGCAAGGGCTCAGGGACTGTTCTGGACTTGCTCGCTACCACCAGACTTCTTTCCCCCCTCAAAATTTGTCAGGTGCTAGCACGCACAATAACTAAGCCTTGTCGCACACACCATGGGGTACAATTGAGCACATAGTGACGAAACTAAATCGCATACCCAGCCTAAAGGGAAGACCCTGGCCTTCCACAACCGCCCCTAGTTTGCGTGATACCTCTGACGAGTTATAATTTGGGGTAGGGGGGGGGGTTGGTTGGGTAGGGTGGGTTATAGAAGGTAGAAAGCTAGAAGTCCCTTAGGGATTAGGAGAGATAAGATGGCAATAAACATTGTGACTGATAGCGGCGCAGATATACCAATTGAATTGGTCAAGAGTTTAAGAATAACAGTTGTTCCTTTAACTCTTTCCTTTGGTGAGCAAACCTATCTTGATGGAGTGGAATTGTCACCTGATGAATTTTATGAAAAATTAATTGGTGAGGGAATAATGCCAACAACTTCTCAGCCATCCGTTGGGAGTTTTATAGAGGTTTATAAAGAACTTAAGGGATCCTCCAATCAAATTTTATCTATCCATCTTTCTGCGAAACTAAGTGGTACTTTCAATGCTGCAACTCAAGCAGCTAACGAAGAACAACTGGGTGATGCTATTAAAATAATTGATAGTAAGCAGGCCAGTATAGCCCTTGGTTTTTCCGTGATAGCGGCGGCCGAAGCTGTTGCTAGGGGAGCTTCCCTTGAAGAAGCATCTTCAATAGCTGAATCAACCTCAAACCGTACTAATACATTTATTCTTTTTGACACTCTTGAGTATTTGGTAAAAGGTGGACGCATGGGTCGTGCAAACGGTTTAATTGGGACCGTATTACAGATAAAGCCAATATTGACTTTGGATGGCGGTGAAATAGCAACAAAATTAAAGGTTCGAACCCTTAGAAAAGGCATGCAAAGTTTGCAAAGTTTGGCAGAAGAATGTGGTGATCTTGAAAGCGCTGCTGTTTTGTATACAACTGATGCAACTGAGGCACGTAATTTAGCCGATCGTATAAGTAATAATTTCATTACAAAATCCAAGCCATTAGTGGTTAGACTCAGTCCAGCGGTTGGGACACATGGAGGACCGGGCGTAATTGGCGTGGTTTGTGTTAAGGCAAAACCCTAGGATATACAATTTATCCGGGAAACCTACAACCTCTTCGGTAGTTAAATATATAGACTCAGCTGGGCTAACACCGTGCTTTACAAACAGTGGGTCAGGGGGCTACAGCTCCAATATCTAATGGGATGGAAACTGACGGCTATGAAGCTCATCTGTGATTAGGTACAGCGGGGGATATATCTTTGTCTCCGCCACGATTGGTAGGGTTTTGAAAGAGCAATTGGCCTGATATGAACTGCCCAGCATGCGATGTTGAAACCACAGAAGATGCTCAGTTCTGTGGTAAGTGTGGCACATCTCTAAGCACGCCTACTAGTATTGGTGTTGAAGCAGTCCAAAATAATTCAATCAGATATCACGGACTGGATGCGTTAAGAGGGATGGCTATGCTTCTCGGCATTGTTTTGCACGCAGCACTGCCATACATGCCGAACATAGAATTATTGTGGCCAGCAGATGAAAGTTCATCACTAGGAATATTAACAGTATTTGAATTCATTCATATTTGGCGTATGCCGTTGTTTTTCATTCTGGCAGGGTTTTTCGCTAATTTGATTATTAGCAGGAAATCTTGGAAAAGTTGGTGGGGCAATAGGTTATTACGCATAGGATTACCCATAATAGTGTTTTGGCCAATAATGTCGTTAACCCTACCATGGATTTTTCAATACGGGAGAACAGGGGAATTCACATTTTTCTATTCCAATGTAGGGCAGCCTTTTCATTTGTGGTTTTTATGGCAATTAATGATATTCGTCATATTTACAGCTATATTCAGATCCCTCTACTTACTAAGCATTGGAGTTTTAAGTCGTTTAAGTAGAATTGAATTGGGTTTTATAGGTAACGTATGCCGCCAATTTAAGTCTGTCTTATCCGGCATCATATTTCGGCCACGACTCCCCATAGTGTTCATAATTCTTTGTTGTGTTATCAATCTACCAACAGGTGGAGAATTAATTCTAAATCCGATTGGGAGCGGACTATATTTTGCTATTGGTTACAGCCTCTACAGAAATTCTTCGTTATTCATGTTTCTAAAAGCTCACTGGAGATACTATTTCCTAGCTGGCCTCGTTGGTTTTACTCTCTATATGATACTGGATGGTACAGAGGCCAGTAATCTCGCAATTGAGATATATAGTCAGGAACTGACTAGTACAGTCGAAGAAGCAAAAGAGAATTTGTGGCTATTACGGTATCTATTAAAAATCATTTGTGCTGTTTTGTTTTCATATGCGTTCATTGGTCTATCAGAAAACAGATTCGGTTCTTATAATGCCAAATTGAGATTTATCTCCGATGGGGCATATTGGATGTATTTAATACATTTGCCCATAGTTGCCCTTATCACATTCTTCATGTTCAATTTACACATACCAATTGAGATTAAATTTCTGATTGCCATAGGAACCACCTCTATGATCTGTTTGGCCACATATAAATATTGTGTTAGGTCTACCCTAATTGGTATCTTATTGAATGGTCGCCGCTATCCTTTTAAGATAACCGAGCTGTAATGAGACGGTAATATGCGCTTCGACCGTGCTACCTACGTTGGGTTTATTCTTGCAGACACCAACGTTTTTGTCATATGCTCTGATCATGTTACCCAGAAAATTCGGACGATACTGGTTTTGGATTGCCTTCCCCGTTGGAATGGCCGCTGCCTTTGCATTCTCATGGTGGATAGGACTGCTTGTGTTCTGGGGAGTTTCAATCACACCTGGCCTGGTTTATCGTATATACCTGCGGTTGAAACGAAGGCAGTAGCCTCAACTCCAATCAGCCGTTAATGAAATATGGTCCCACTGCAGCATCAGGTTGGAAGCCATTTCAAAATGCCGTATTATTGGAACGCGGTATTGTGGGAATAAAAATAGACACCCATATGCATTGCCCATTGGCGTATAGGGACTAGGAAAGTAACTCCATGCCTAATTTTGTGGAAGTCTCTTATAAGGATGAGCGAAGATCTAAAAGCCTTGACCCGTCCCTCATAGACATGGCCAAGAAATACTATGGTAGTACCTCATGGAAAGGTGACAGCGATGACAGGCGCCGACTTGAATTCCTGTTCCCTCACTATGAACATGCCTCCAGGTTTACCGCGGATGTCCGTACCTATCTCTCCCATGTGGCGGTTGACAGATTAGATTGAGAGATTGCATCAAGGGTTTATTCCACTGCAACGCTTCATCTCCGCTGACCGTAATACCATCTGATCACACCCTTGATTGTTCTGATACTAACAATGCCCACAACAACGAATGCAGCGTTGGATTGACCGTCTTCGCACGGCGGGCGTATACTCCCGTCGTTCGGCATATTATGTGGAGGTAGATAGTATGGGTATTACGTTGAGCGAAGCTCAGAAAATGTTGGAAGCAGCCCAAGCCAACGCTAGCTCATTGGGAGTGAATGTAAGCATCTGCGTCATAGACACACAGGGCATTCCCATAGCTCTAGCTCGGATGGATGGTGCCCGCTTCTTCACCACTGATGTAGCCCGTGGGAAGGCCATGGTATCCGCTTTCTTTGGACAGCCCAGCGGCGCTTTTGGAGAGCGAGCGAGTTCTCCCTTTTTCACCTCATTCAACCAGCTACAGGGAGGTCGTCTTTTCTTCGTCCAGGGAGCGTTACCAATTACAAAAGATGCTCAACCAGTCGGTGCCATAGGCGTTAGCGGTGGTAGTGCACAACAGGACGAGGACATAGCCAAAGCTGGTCTTGATACCGTCTAAGCACTAATCGCCTCGCTTCTTAACATAGATACGTGCCGTAGTAGTACGTATATACTTTACGCAGAGGACAGTATGAAAGGCTTATTTTGAAGGTAACGGTACGTTTCTTCGCGTTGTATCGTGAGAGGGCCGGTGTATCTCAAACCGAGGTGGAGGTGCCTGAAGGTACTACGCCTGAGGAGTTGCTGATACGGCTGCGGAGCATATATAGCTCACTGCCTCTTTCAGATTCAGTCCTCATTGCGGTAAACTCGGAGTACGTACTTCCTGAGGCTCCCTTGCACGAGGGTGATGAGGTAGCCTTCATACCACCTGTTAGCGGAGGAGAAGCATGATATATATAACTTCTGAGCCATTGAATCCTCAGGAGGTAACAGACATGGTCTGCAAAAGCACCAACGGAGCTGTGATCACCTTCCTGGGTACCACGCGCGACTTCTCCGAAGGCAGAGAAGTTCTCTACTTGGAGTACGAAGCATACCAACCTATGGCTGAAAATATGCTAGGTCAGATTGTGGAGGAGGTCCGTGAGAGATGGGGAATAGAGGACGTGGCCATAGCCCATCGAGTAGGGAGACTGGAGATCGGTGAGATCAGCTTGGTTGTAGCCATGGGCTCCCCTCACCGCAAGGAAGCCTTCGAAGCGTCTCAGTACGCCATGGACAGAATAAAGACGATAGTTCCTATTTGGAAAAAAGAGGTGTTTCAGGGCGGAGAGGCCTGGATTGGCGACCAAGAGGAAGAAGCAACTTCACCAGCTCCCTAGCAGGTCATAGCCCTGCACCCAAGCTTACAGACCACTCTGCATGACCCATTTCCAAAGGTCTGTTAGAGAACAAGCAATTTTGATAGAGCTTCCCAATCGCCGTGCTGGGCCATGAGCTCTCTGAACTGCTCCTGCTTCATGGGGTGATCAAAAAGTACCCTCTCCTGAAGAGACTCCAGGGCTGCAGTAGTATTGAGAGTGTCCGTCTCAACCTGTATCAGAGGTACCTCCTCTTCCCCAGCCTCGTAATGAACGTACTGAATGGGAGCATATCCTCCGGTAAGTACTATGCAACTGGTTGGGGTCTTCAGCGCAGCCATCTGAATATCAGGCCTATCACCCCTGACTATGACCGCTTTGTTGGCAAACCGCTCGAAGTAAAGCACTCCCCAGTCCAGAATCATGCCTCCAATGAGGTAGTGCTCTACAAAGTTGTCTTTTTTCTCTTCCAAATTGAGGAATTTACCATCTAGGTGTTGGGCCAACTGGCCTACGCTGACACCAAGGAGACGCCTGTCTTCTGGTATGGCAGCCAGGACCCTCACTCCTTCGGCTTCTATCTCTGGTACGAGATTGTCATTAACCTCTCGAAGCTTGTACTTGGTAACTCCGTTGAGAACTATCCCTGCCAGCCTGTCGCCAAAAAGGTACTTGGCTCTAAGAATGTCCTGCATCTCCAGGTTAGCAGTGTAGCCAATTACAACGATAACAGTGGCATCCATGTCTTGAGCCAGGCGGTTAGAAGCAGAACCAAGGGTATCCGCCAAACCGCTTAGACCCTCTACGATCGAAACGTCGGCCCCTGAAGCTGCCTCTCTGAACTCTACTAACGCCTGCTCCACGGGAATTTCCTTCGATTCTCCATCGTTGGGCAGGGCCATTGGCCACGACGAGTTCTCCGTCTCCTGGGCATTGGCAGCTTGCCTGAGGATTTGGGCATCTGGGTCTATCTCCCCCGTCAGCGACTGCGAATGAAATGGTTTGAACAGAGCCACCTTCCTGCCCTCTTGAGATAGGCGATGAGCCAGGGTAACGCACAAAGCCGTTTTACCCGCCCGTGCCTGGTCTGAAGCTATATACACTGTTGTCATACTAAGGTGCTCCGCCGCTTCTTTCGTATTTGGAAGCGCTGTGAATTATACCACAGAAGCCACAATTATTGCATTTACGCTCTCGGACAATCCTCGTAAATGCTACGCACATCATTCGCTCACCTCAATAGCAAGGAGTAGAAGTGAACTTAAGCCATACCGTTGCAAAGAAGCATATATGAACGCTAGCGTCATTGGTAAGATAGAGAAGGCCAAGAGGTATGCCGAGGAAAAGGTCAGGGTAACTTTCGATAGCTTTGTGCCTAAGTTCCGGGGAGAGAACGGCGATCATCGCTTGGAGTACGGCAAAGGAACTTGGCCTGTTCGTGCCTCTTCTTCACCATCCACGACTTATGCAGTCATGCCATCGCTCTCCAGCGTATGTTTGAGGACATGATACCTGCGTCGTCAGTGCTACAGACTAGCATTTGAAGTGTGGTTCCGTCTTGCCAATAACTGTATTAGGACACCGTTGGGGCCTACAACGTCCCGTCACAGGGCATATAGGCCCTGATAGCCTGCTTTTGAGGCAATCTAACCACTGTTTTTGAGTTTAGGTCTTGCCGTCTATTACATCCCTGATAAGAGTTATGGCTTCCTCTATGGTCTGCGTGCCAGCATCCTGGCCGCCACGCAAGCGCACGGCAACGGAGTTGGAGTCTACCTCTTTATCTCCAACCACCAGCATATAAGGAATCTTCTGCATCTGGGCGTTCCTGATCTTTGCGTTCATGCGCTCGGAGCGGTCGTCCACTCCCACCCGAATCCCCTGCTCCTTCATACCCTTCTCCACCAAACGAGCGTAGTCCAAGTGACGGTCTGCGATGGGAATTATTGTCGCTTGTACGGGAGCAAGCCAGGTTGGGAAAGCCCCGGCGTAATGTTCTGTGAGAATGCCAAGGAACCGTTCCAAGCTGCCCATTAAGGCACGGTGGAGCAACACAGGTCGCTGGCGACTGCCGTCTGCAGCCATGTACTCAAGGTCAAACCTCTCTGGCAGGCTGTAGTCAAGCTGTATCGTACCTAATTGCCATTCACGTCCAAGGGCGTCGGCTACAAAGAAATCAACTTTGGGGCCATAGAATGCGCCTTCGCCCAGCATAAGCGTGTATTCCAAACCCTGGGTATCCAACGAATCAGCAAGCACCTTCTCCGCGTGATCCCACTGCTCGTCAGTACCAACACGGTCTCCCGGTCTCAGCGAGAGGGCAATGCGCACGTTGTCAAACTTGAGTAGCTTGTAGGTCTCGTCTAGGCTCTCCACAAACGTCCGTATCTCATTGTCCACCTGATCGGTGGTGCAAAAGATATGTGCGTCATCCTGCGCAAAAGTCCTTACCCGGGTGAGGCCCTGTATAACGCCGGACCGCTCGTAACGGTGCAGACGGCCAAAGTCTGCCAGCCTGACTGGCAAGTCGCGATAAGACCAGAGCTGTGCGCCGAAGATCAGAGCATGGGCAGGGCAATTCATGGGTTTCACGCCGAACTCCCGCTCGTCTTGCTCCACAATGTACATGTTCTCTAGGTAGTGCTCGTAATGTCCTGATCGTTTCCAGAGTTCTGTATCAAAAATCTGGGGCGTGATAACCTCTGTATAGCCGTATCGCTCGTAGAGGCCGCGAACGTACTCTACTAGGAGGTTATATATAATTGTCCCTTTGGGAAGGAAGAAGGGACTGGCAGGGGCTATGGGATCAAACATGAACAGGTCCAGCTCGCGACCCAACTTGCGATGGTCGCGGAGTTGAGCCTCCTCAATCCGCTCAAGGTGTTGTTCAAGGGCCTCGACTGTCTCAAAAGCGGTGCCATAGATGCGCTGCAGCATGGGCTGGTGTTCATCGCCTCGCCAATACGCACCCGCAATGTTCAAAAGCTTATATGCACTTATCTGCCCTGTCGAGTCCATGTGTGGCCCCTGGCACAGGTCAACAAAGTCGCCGTGGCGGTAGATACTTATAGCCTCGTCGGATGGTAGCCCGTCGATAATCTCCAACTTGAAGGGCTGAGCAGCGAACATGCTCCGAGCCTCTTCTCTGCTCAGTTCCTCACGTTGGAATGCCAAGTCTTTAGCAATGGTATTCCGTATATAGGCATCGATGCTCTCCAGGTCCTCCGGGGTAAAGGGTCGGGAAACATCAAAGTCGTAATAGAAACCATCGTCAGTGGGCGGGCCTATGGCAAGCTTGGCCTCAGGGAAGATCTGAAGCACTGCGTCAGCCATAATGTGAGAGGCGGAATGGCGCATGCGCTCCCGCAGAGCGTTCATTTCTTTATTTTGGTCTTGAGTAGTCATTACTAAGTCTGGTCAGTTGGGTAGTCTACAGTTATGCAAGTCGTCAAGCAAGAGGGAGCTCAGGTAGACAGGCTTAACCGCACCACAAAATTGACTCCTACCTGCCGCAAGGTTTATCGTATGCTGGAGCCCTTAGCTTTGGCATGCTCAGCAGCAAGCCGCATTGTATCAAGGGTCAATCACGGGAACCTCTAAATCTCGGTGTGCGTTGTATGGACACAGCCGAAATCGATAAGGACGGTGCAGAAGTAATGCAAGAGCTTAAAGGCCGAGCACAAGACCTGAACGAGCGTATCTCTCAAATGCTGGTGCGACTTTGACGTCCCTGCCAAAGAAATAGAGGCGGCTCGACTGGGAGCAGAAGCCGGACATCCAGAGTTCTGGGACGATTCCCGGACCGCTCAGGCAATTATGATCCAGTTGGCAGAACTGAAACAGATGGCAGATGCATGGAGGTCACTGGAGTCCCGTGCTTCCTCAGCCCATGACCTTCTTTCTCTTGCCTTAGAGGAGGGCGATACCTCGCTAGAGGAGACTCTTTCACAAGAGGTTGATGCTCTATACAAAGAGATAAACGCGCGGGAGTTCCAGCTTATCCTCTCCGGAGAACACGACACCCGTAATGCCATTCTGGCCATCCACGCTGGTGCAGGTGGGACGGAGTCACAGGACTGGGCTCAGATGCTCCTGCGGATGTACCTTAGATGGGCAGAACTGGAAGGCTATAAGACAGATATCCTTGACATGTCTCCTGGAGATGAGGCAGGGATCAAGAGTGTGTTCATAAATATAGAGGGCAAGTACGCCTACGGCTACCTGAAGGCCGACAGGGGAGTACATCGGCTGGTACGCCTGTCTCCATTCGATTCTGCGCACATGAGGCACACATCCTTTGCTTTGCTGGAAGTGCTCCCAGAGGCTGATGAGAAAGGAGACATCACCATCAACTCTGATGACCTGCGCATCGACGTATACCGTGCCAGCGGTCACGGCGGTCAGGCGGTGCAGAAGAACTCGACCGCGGTACGCATAACCCACCTGCCCTCTGGCATTGTGGTGACATGTCAGAACGAACGCTCCCAGTTCCAAAACAAGGAATATGCCATGAAGGTCCTTCGAGCACGCCTCATGGAACTGGAAGTGAAGCGTCAGTCGGAGGAACAGGCTAGGCTAAAGGGTGAGCACGTATCTGCGGAGTGGGGAAGCCAGATAAGGAGCTACGTCCTGCATCCATACAAGATGGTGAAAGACCACCGCAGCGGCTACGAGACCTCAGACACTACGGCCGTCCTGGACGGGGATCTGAATGCCTTCCTACAAGCGTATCTTCTGTCTAGAGTGGGGGAGTAATTCTGGGGCCTGATAGATTACCCTGCCAATCGTGAGTTTCAGAATGGTAGGGCTAAGTAATCCTAAATTTACAGTAGGGGAGACAGAGCCTAAACTCTCGTCTCCTCTACTGCCTTTTGGAAAGCTCATTCTGGATGTGCCAGAAGCGATGAAGGGCCGTTAAGAATGCCATCACTGCTATGATCCCCAGCGCTATGACCACCTGGTTTATCAAGAGACCCGCAGCCAGGACCACAACCCTCTCCGGACGTGTCATTACCCCCACCTTGCAATCAACTCCCAGGCCCTCTCCTCTGGCTCTCATGTAGCTCACCATGAAGGAGCTTATGAGAGCCAGGAATATCAGCAATTCCTCAGGCAGAGAGCTGGAGTTGATATAGAACAACAACAGTCCAAGGAAGACTACGGCCTCTGAGACGCGGTCAGCAGTGGAATCCAGCAGGGCACCCGCGTCGGATGCTCTTCCTTGAAGACGCGCCAGTGAACCATCGGCCATATCCAGGGCACTTGCCAGCATGAGGAGGATTCCCCCTGCGACAAACTGTCCATTGGCAAGAAGATAAGCGGTGGCCCCACTGAGAAGAAGTCCAATTATCGTCAACTGATTTGGAGAGAGACCGAGTTTCTCCAGCAGTTGTGCGGCGGGCTGTTCCACGTAACGAGTGGAGACTTTACGGACCCTAGTCCGGTACTCCTGCCACGATAGTAAATTATTCATGGCAGGATAATTCCTTCCTTCTGATCAACGGGACGCAGGGTAGATGAAGTGACCCTACGATTATTCAGCAGGAATGTATAGTAATCCAATATCTGAGATGTCACTACCTCCCAGTCATATTTAGGGGCTTTCTGTTGTCCGTTGTTGGCCAGTTCTTCCCTAAGGGATGCATCCTCTATGAGAGTCTCAAGAGACGCTTCTAAGGCATCTTCGTCCTTTGGAGGTACAAGCAGCCCCTCTTGGCCGTGAGTCATCACCGATGAGTATCCCTCTATGCTTGTGGCAACAATCGGCTTGCCAGCGGCCATCGCTTCCAGAAGTACTATACCAAAGCTCTCTTTCCCCGTAGCTGGTGAGCAGAATATGTCCGCTACTTGGTAGTATCGTGGAAGGTCCTCGTAGGAAACGCTACCCACAAATACAACGTCCTCGATATTCCGCTCAGCGATGAAGCGATAGGACTCAGGCTCCGGGTTGCCTGGGCCAACTACTATGAGTCTTGTGTTTGGATACTTCCATTTGAGGTTGCTATACGCTCCCAGGAGGTATTTTAGTCCCTTGCGTTTCTCCAGACGTCCCACAAACAGGATATTTAGCTTACCATCCTGAAACTCAGTGAGGGGACGAGCCTGCTTGGAGAAGCGTTCAAACTCTATCCCGTTGGGAATGACCTTGTAATCTCCGGGGAAGTGCTGACTGACGAAACCCAATGCTGGCTTGGATACAGCGATTCGACCGTCCAACTTGTCGTGCCACCTTCTCAGGATGTATTTGGTGAGCCAGTACATACGTCCGCTTCCGTGGAAGGCATGGAAAGTGCCCACATTCACCGCCTGGGAGAGTTGTAGAATGAATAGGGGAATTATTGGAGCCAGAGGCTCATGCAAATGTATGACATCAAAACTCTCCTCTTTCAGGAGTTGCTTAATACGGGGTTCAAGCCATATGGACAAGGATATGCGGGCCGTGGAGTCCCCCGTTGGAACAGGGACAGACCTGCCAAGGCGTATGAAGCCTTTATCCAAGATGGCCGGCGGGCTGGATAAAGGTGCAATGACCTTAATCTCATGACCCGCCTTGATGAGGTGCTGGCTCAAATGGAATATGTGAGCCATCACCCCACCGGGGTAAGCATAATCGTAGGGGGAAACCAGGCCGATCTTCATTCAACGATCCCCCGTGTTGAGGGAGCAGAAGTAACTAGCTCCCGGCTATAAAATTCTCCACCATTTGCCGTGCTTCGTCATCTGAGTACTGCACTGGAGGAGACTTCATGAAATAGGCCGCCGGCCCCTTTAGGGTACCGCCGATGCCTCGGTCGAGGGCAAGCTTGCAACACCGTATGGCGTCTACTACAACGCCTGCTGAGTTCGGGCTATCCCAGACCTCTAGTTTAAGCTCTAGGTTTATGGGAACGTCGCCAAAGGTGCGTCCCTCCATCCGGATGTGACACCACTTACGGTCTTCCAGCCATGGCACGTAGTCGCTGGGTCCAATGTGGATGTCTCTAGGATCCATCTCAAAGTCTAACTGGGAAGTTACGGCATTGGTCTTGGATATCTTCTTAGACTCCAAACGCTCCCTCTCCAGCATATTGTAAAAGTCGGTGTTACCTCCGAAGTTGAGCTGGTACGTCTTCTCCAGCTTGATTCCTCTTTCCCTCATGAGACGGGTCAGAACCCTGTGGACAATGGTGGCTCCAAACTGAGATTTGATGTCGTCGCCGATAATTGGCAGGTTCTTATCTTCAAACCGTTTCTGCCAGTAGTCCTCCCTGCCAATGAACACAGGAATGCAGTTTACGAGGCCGCAACCGGCTGCGAGTATCTGCTCAACATACCACTTTGTGGCATCCTCGCTCCCTACTGGAAGGTAGTTAATGACAACATCAACCTCCCTCTCCTTGAGTATGCCGACAATGTCCACGGTAGAACTTGCGTCCTTAACAATCATTTCGGACAGGTACTTTCCCAGACTGTCGTGGGTCATACCCCTCTCCACAGGCACATCTAGGAAGGGCACCTCGGCGAACTTCATGGTGTTGTTTGGCTCAGTAAAGATAGCCTGAGACAAATCCTTGCCAACCTTGTTTTTGTCTATGTCAAAGGCAGCAACGAAGTTGATGTCCGATATATGGTAGCCGCCCAATGTGGGGTGCATCAGTCCAGGGATAAAGGCGTCCTCATCGGCCTCCCAGTACTTGTACACTCCCTGTACCAGTGAGGAGGCGCAATTGCCAGCCCCTATGATTGCTACGTTGATCTTCGGCACTGTTATCCACCTCGTGCTACGGTATTTCTACGTTTGGGCTAAATATAGCCCTCAATATATCGTCCAGAATCTTAGCAGTTTTCCCACGCCTTCACAAGACAAGAGGGCTGTAGGGTAGCTTGATTATGCGCCAGCATGTGATTAAGTCCAACTCCATGAACAAGATGACGTGGAGCTAAAGGACCCTACTCATACGCTTGCGCTGCATCACCTCAACGCCTATGCCCAATCCCAGTGGAAGTATTACCAAAAGCCCTCCTCCAAGGCCTACAGACATAAGTGTGCCCACCCCTATGCCAATGATTACACCATTCCACAGTGCTGACATACGTTGGCGTTTTATGAAACTAATCGTCGGTCTCTGTTCCTCCATTTGTTCCTCCTGGATTCGCTACATACCACTATACTCCGTATTTTCTAGGTTTGCCATAAGTCGCTAGCGGAGCGCGGTTGCGGTTGATTCATGGCTGTGTTAGTCCTGATAAAGCCTTAGACATTTGCCAGGATACAAACCATCACTGGCTTGGTAGTCCCTTCACTGAACGTTACAATCCCACCTGTCGCATCGCTCGAACTAAATTCAAAATTCAGAGGTAGAAGTTAGTCGCTAGTGGTGCTGTATGTCGACATTTTGCACACGGAGAAACGAGATGCCCCACTACATTGTACTTGTAAATTTCACAGATCATTCGTCAATGAAAAGGTGACATTAATAACCTCAGAATCTCAGCGCAGATTTACGAGGTTTTAGAAATGGCAGCAAGTGGAAACGTGCGCGTATGGCGATTGTTCAGCAGAATTTTTATGGTGCCACCAAACCCTGATTCTACGACCCACAAATTATGAGGGGGGGCAGAATCCGGTAGGTCGCTACAGGGCCGACTACAGGCAACACTAACGAGAGTTAATCACATTCTGCTAGTGAGAGAACACACAGGTCTCAGTGCAAACCAGACCTGGTTTAGATTAGCAATTGGAGGCGTCAGGACTAAGGAGTGTTCAAGTGGTTCAGCCTTGCCATGAGCCTGGACTTCCGGCGTGCGGCGGTGTTCTTGTGGATGATACCCTTTGTGGATGCCTTATCCAATAGCTTAATCGCCTGCTCAGTACTCTCTGTAGAAGCCTCCAAGTCTCCTGCTTCGATAGTGTCCTGGGCCTTCTTGACGTATGTCCTAGTGGCAGTGCGAATTGGACGATTACGCAGGGTCTTTCTTTCTACTACTCTGGCCGATCTTTCGCTAGGCAAATGATTTCTCCCTTTAGTTTCAAGTTCTTGAATTGGATTGGATTTGTGATTCCTCGTCTGGTGTGCTACGTGTTACAGAGAATACTCCTTCTACGCCTTCCAGTCGAGAGAACAATCTACTTAGCTGCCCCACCCCTATAGTATACAGGGTCAAATAAGTGGAGCAGGTACTGTCTTCGTGCTCTGTAGTGATCACGGACGCAATATTCACTTTTTCTTGTGAGACCAGGGTTGTCACGTCCCTTAGCAGTCCCACCCTGTCGTAGGCCTCAATACGGAGCCTGACGGGGTAGAGTGTCTGGCTTTTACCCCAGTTTACATGTACCAACCTTTCCTTCTCGTCCTCGTTCAGTATGTTATGGCAGTTCGCCTTGTGAACTGAGACACCTCGGCTGCGGGTTATGTAGCCAACTATCTCTTCCCCAGGGATAGGATTGCAGCACTGGGATACTCTGGTTAACAAGTCTCCTACTCCCAGCACCTCTATCCCGGAGGACGGCCAGGTGAGTACCGGAGGAACAGCGGGTTCTTCATGAGCTTGCTCCTGCTGAGCCGCCAGCCTGATAGTGACCTGCGAAATACTTACTGTACCGTTTCCCAGGGATGCCAGTAACTCTGCGGCAGTCTCAAACCTGAAGAGAGTCGCGATCTCTCCCTCGTCCATCTTCAAGCTAAGGCGTCTCAACTCCTTGGTCAACAACTCCTTGCCACGCTGAACGTTGGCGCTCCGTTCCTGTTTACGAAACCACTGACGTATCTTCTCCTGAGCATTTGCAGTGTTCGCGTAACCAAGGTTTGTATTGAGCCAGTCCAAGCTGGGGCCGCGGGCCACCTTGCTTGTTATAACCTCCACCGTATCCCCGTTCTTCAGTTGAGTATACAGTGGCGCCAGCTTGCCATTCACCTTGCCACCAATGCAGCGGTGTCCCAAGTCAGTGTGGATGCGATAGGCAAAATCTATGGCAGTAGAGCCTGCAGGGAGTTCTCTGACCTCACCCTTTGGGGTGTACACAAACACTTGATCTTGAAACAGGTCGGTCACGGATTCCAGGAACTCCTCGGCGCCGGTGACCTCTCTCTGCCAGTCCAGTAGCTGTCTCAGCCAGCTCATCTTCTCCTCGAAGTGTAGGTCTTTTGCCTCGCCCTCCTTGTAGCGCCAGTGGGCTGCCACACCGTACTCGGAGACCTGATGCATGGCGTGGGTCCGAACCTGAACCTCCAAAGGCGTGTTCGCCTGGTACATCACCGCGGTGTGGAGGGACTGGTACATGTTGTCCTTTGGGTTGGCTATGTAGTCGTCGAACTCACCTCGTATGGGATGAAACAAGCCGTGGATGACACCCAGGGCACTATAACAATCCTGTACCTCAGGGACCATTATCCTCAGGGCAAAGAGATCGTAGATTTGACCAAACTCCTTGTCCTGTTCTGCATATTTCTCAATCTTCTGGAAAATACTGTAGATATGCTTCGGTCTTCCCGTAACCTCGGCCTCTATTCCAGCTTTGTCCAACTCCTCTTTCAGCACCGCGCACACCTGTTCTACGTACTTTTCCCGCTCTTCACGTTTCGTTGTCAGAAGGCGCGATACCTCTCTGTACTTGGCAGGCTCCAAGTAGCTGAATGCCAAGTCTTCCAGTCTCCATTTAATGTCCCATATTCCCAATCTGTGCGCCAGAGGAGCGTAGATATTCAACGTTTCCCTGGCGATTGCAATCCTCTTCTCAGGGGAGTGCGCTTTGAGGGTTTGCATATTGTGCAGGCGGTCTGCAAGCTTGATAAGTACAACTCGAATGTCCTGAGCCATGGCGACCAGCATCTTGCGTAGGCTCTCCGCCTGTCCATCTTCGTAACCGTATCGAAGGCCGCCTTCCGAAGTCATCAAATCCATCTTGCTAAGCTTGGTTACCCCGTCTACCAAGCGGCTCACCTCGACACCGAATTTCTGCTGGATCTCCTCGTAGGTGACGTCGCAGTCCTCAATCACATCGTGGAGAAGAGCCGCCGCCAGGGTGGTGGCATCAAGGTTGAGGTCTGCCAGGAAAAGGGCGGTGTTGATGGGGTGTTCCAGATATGGTTCCCCAGACAGTCGCCTCTGTCCCTCATGTGCCTTCGATGCAAATGCGAAGGCGTCTTCTACCATCCAAATTTTGTCTTCTGGTAGATAGCTCTTAGCCTTGGTCAGAATATCTTGCATATTATGCCGCCAACAAAGCTGGCCTTACTTATGAAGTATAGCGAACCGCCTAGCTTACTGCAATTGTCGCCACTCGTGGACAGGTATTGGTTGGGCTACTGGAAGCCAGCTCGCCCTACATCAGGATCTAATTGGCAATCAGCAAGAGCTCTGACGAGGTTATGTTCGGATGGATGCCTTGAACAATTCAATGGCTTTCCTGTGCTACCTGTAGTGAATGAGTTGTCCCATGGCTATTGTGTCGCTGATATATGTATCTGGGTTAAAGGCATCTTCTGGGAGTTCGCTTACGCATTGCAAATATGTCTCGTGAACCTATCGTATATGAGCCCACACTTGGTCTAAGGTCAGTAACAAAGTTTTCCTCGAGCAAGTTCTCTTTCAGCTTGCCCACAGCCTCGTTATCCCCATAATCTCTCTTATAACCCTCGTCCATATACGCCTCTATGGCACCCGTCTGTTCCCAGTCCCATGCAGACACATGGAGAAGCAAATCTCTGAACGTTCCAATGGCCGACTGTCCCAGGCATTGCCTGCTCTTCCTGCGAGAATCTACCAGCCACAACCAGGAGCTGCTGCCATTCCTGCTGTATCTCTCTAAATAGCCTCTTCTTTATAGTACATATCAAACACTCCTGTAATACCTATGTGCCAGTCGCACATACAATCAGCGTGCTAGGACTGTCAATCCAAGCTAAGCCATATCAAGTGCTGAGTGACTAACTTGCCTGTGTAGGTTTCATAACCGCCTGGCCTAATACCCTGCTTAAGATGGCCTGAGCCTTCATAAAGACTTAACAATCATTCCTAACAACCCCAACCCCCCTTGAAGCTGGAACACGAATGCATATATAATCCACCAATGCGAACTGCCCGAGGCTAGATACCCTATATGACGGACACACCGGGGACGATAAGCCATGCAAGATACAACCACAACTCCAATGATAGAGGTCACCAACCTCACCAAGTATTACGGCGACTTCCCTGCTGTGGAGAACCTAAGCTTCACCGTTAACAAGGGTGAGATCCTGGGATTCCTGGGGCCGAATGCCGCCGGAAAAACAACCACCATGCGGGTTCTCACGGGGTTTATGCCACCCACCTCAGGCACCGTGAAAATTGCGGGATTCGACGTGATAGACCAGTCCTTGGAGGTACGTCGTCACATAGGATATCTTCCTGAGACTGTGCCCCTATACACAGATATGAGCATTTTGGAATACCTGGACTTTATGGGGCAGCTTAGGGGCATGGACAGGCAGTGGCGCACTCGGCGTATTAGCGAGGTTATTGATATATGCCGGCTTGGAGAGTACAGGTCGTCGCTCATAGGTAAGCTGTCCAAAGGGTTCCGTCAGCGAGTGGGGATTGCACAGGCAGTTCTCCACGAACCAGAGGTACTAATAATGGATGAACCCACCATCGGCATTGATCCCATTCAAGTGGTGGAGACACGCAATCTCATCAAGAGTTTCGGAGGGGAACATACCATTATTCTCAGCACTCACATACTCCCCGAGGTCAGCATGGTCTGCGAGCGTGTAATTATCATCCACGAAGGCCAGGTTGTAGCCATGGACCGGCCTGATAACCTGTCCGAGCGTCTCAGGGGCACTGAACGCATAGAAGCGGATATCAGAGGACCTTCTGCACAGGTGATGTCGGCTCTCAGAGATATTCCCGGCGTTCAAGAAGTGACTAGAACAGATAGGGAAGATGTAGGCATCTACAACATAGAGACATCCAGCGGGGCGGATCTCAGGGAACAGATATCAAACTTAGTGCATGATAGAGGTTGGGGTCTCCTTAGACTGCAACCCATCCAGATGAGCCTTGAGGAGATTTTCCTGCGCCTAACGGCTACGGAATCAGACACGACATGAAAAATACTTTGGTCATAGCGTGGAAGGAAACCAGGACGTATTTTGCCTCTCCAATGGCCTACATTGTCATGGCGGTATACGCAGCTCTGGCTGCCTACTACTTTGTAACCAGCATTAGCGGAGTACTGCCAGAAGCTACCGTACGCGGTTATATTATCCCCACCACATTCATCTTCACACTGCTCTCCCCCATCATAACCATGAGGCTTCTTGCCGAGGAGCAGAAAATGGGCACGCTGGAGCTTCTCATGACATCCCCTGTACGCGATTACGAGATTGTCATGGGGAAATTCCTGGCCTCAATGGCTAGTCTAATATCTCTCTTGATTCCCACGGTCTATCTGGTAGTTCTCCTAATGTGGTTTGCAACTCCGGATACCGGCCCAATATTGAGCGGCTATCTGGGCATCATCCTCTTCGGTATGGCTACCCTGTCCGTGGGGCTATTCGCGTCATCCCTCTCCGGCAACCAGATTGTGGCAGCAGTAGTCGCCATGGGCATACTCCTTTTGCTGTCGATAATAGACCTTGCCTCTACTTATGTAGGAGGCATCTTCACAGAATTAGTCCTTGAGATATCCATTACCACCCACCTTGAGAGCTTTGCCAGGGGTGTGATAGATACGCACGACATTATCTTCTACATTATCTTCACCACCTTCATGCTTTTCCTCACTGTCAGGTCGCTTGAATCAAGGAGGTGGAGATAATATGGGGAGTGACCACCGCAGAGAGCAGCGCGTAAAAGAGAACTCAGGGAGCGGGTTCAGCTTTGAACGTCTAAAGTCTTGGACGGTCGATGCGGGCCCCATACTATCTCTGGCTGGAGCGGTTATCTTGGCGGGTGGTCTTGTGGTGTGGTTAACAGTCAGTGAATTACGTGGCCCTGCCCAAGTAATGGTCTCGCTGGCTCTGCTAATGTTGCTCACGTCCACTGTAACGCACCTTCCCACGGTTAGAAATGTTGTTACAGCCCGCACAGGAAGATACGCCGCCAACACCCTGGTAATGGTGATTGCACTAACAGCCATACTAGGCCTAGTCGGATTTATATCCCTTGAGAATGCCTTTCGATTTGACGTAACTGCCACCAGGCAGTTCACACTGGCACCTCAGACTATAAAAGTGCTGGATGACCTCACTGAGCCCCTGAAGGCCATCGTCTATTCCAGTCCGAAAGACGCACGCCAAGAACAGATCAGGAGACGGGCCGATGACTTCTTCTTCGAGTTTAATAGACGGAACCGCAATTTCACTTTTGAATTTGTAGACCCTGATTTGACTCCTTCCCAGGCCCGTCGAGATGGAGTTCAAGATTACCCCACCATTGTCTTCAAGATCCCGGACTCTGATCTCAACCCATATCTGCTGACCCCACTCTTTTTCGGAGAGGAGTTAGCGCTCGCGGAGCAGGACCTTGTGAGCGCCATACTGATCTCCACAGGTCAAGAACAGAAGGTTGTGTACTTCACCACCGGGCATGGAGAACGGAGGTTGGAGGACTCGAACGAAGAGAGTGATGGTTTTGGTTTGGCACGTGCCGGACTACTAGGAGACAACTACTTGGTACGAAGCCTCAACCTGAAGCAGGTAGAGACTATACCAGCGGACGCAGCGGTCCTGATACTTGCCGGGCCGCGCAACAGTATCCTACAAGATGAACGAGACAAGATAGAGCGTTACCTGAAAGATGGAGGAAGAGCCATGTTCCTTCTAGACGACGCAGTCAACACTCAGATGAACAAGCTCATGAACAAATGGGGATTGGAACTGCCGCAGGGCAACATTGTGGATATAGTGAGTTCCACCATCAGCGACACCAGAAGTCCGATAATACGACGCGGTTCATACAACCTTGATCATCCCATTACCAAGCCCCTAGACGATACTTTCTTCACAGAAGCTACCGGTATATTGGATATCATAGTGAGAGCACCGGAGGGACTACCTCCCAATCCGGACGAACGGAACATAACTCTCACACCAATTGCCATAACATCCGTGGCCAGTTGTATTACTACTGAGAGCGACGTAAACGATTGCTCAGGGGATAACGACATCTTTGGTCCATTTCCAATAGTCATGGCCGTAGAGGCTTTTGCCACCGTTGGAGAAGAGCCCGTTCCAGTAGTCCCAGGAGAGGAACGCAAGCCAACCTCCATAGTGGTATTCGGAGACTCCGATTTTGCTTCTAACCAATTTTATTATGCTTTGAATAACAGCGATTTTTTCCTGAATGCTGTGGACTGGCTGGCAGAGAAGTATGATCTGATTTCCATACGCTCCAAGCCGCAGGCATTCCGATTGCTTATCATCGACCAGAAAGAGTTTGATTTCATCCGCTATTCCAGCTGGTTTCTTCTGCCAACGGGCATTGTGCTCCTAGCGGGAATCAGTTGGTGGCGAAGGCGATAGTCTGACGCCGTGAGTATTCGCACATCCATAATGCTGGTCGTGTGTCTTGCCATGGTGGCAGGGTATGTTTTCTCCGTCCAACTCGGAAAGACTCCCGAGGTACCGGATGAACCCCCGTGGTTTTATAGCGTGAGCACAAGTAACATGACGGGTATATCCATCACCGACCAGGGGGAAGAGGCCGCCTTCTACATTGGAGAGGATAATAAGTGGCACATAGACGAGCCCGATGGTCTGCCCGTGGGAACGGAGCGTTGGGAAGGCATTGCTCTTCTCCTGAGCGGCCCCAAAAGTCGACGCCTGTTGGACGAGCAACCTACGGACCTTGCACCCTACGGCCTTGACTCTCCTCTGACCACCATCGATCTGGAACTCAAGGGCGATCAGACCATAGGCATAGTCCTAGGACTTACAAGCCCAGATGGGGAGAGCACATACGCCCAGGTGAAGGGCTTCGATGATGTGTTCACCGTCTTTAGCGGCTGGACGGATATCATAACGGGATTGATTACAGATGTCCCATACCCAGAGTGGTATTACAACATAGACCCATCAAACATCACACGCATAGAGTTGCTAACCAGAGAGACAGGCGTAGCACTGGACAACGACGGGTCTGTATGGCGCTTCGATGACGAGAATAAAAGCCTCGTTGATGAAACACAGCTATTAGCTTCTCTTCAGCAACCCTTGCAGGCCCTAGTAGAATACGAGCCTTTCGACCTAGCACAGTACGGGCTGGATGTGCCTTCAATCTCCCTCTTCTTTCAAACTGAGAAACCCGACGCAGAGGGCTTTACCGTGATTTCTCAAACACGTTTCTTAATAGGCAGCCCTACCGAAGACGGGACAAAATATTATGTCCAGACTCAACGGGGCACTTTCACATTCCCAGATGTTTTCAGCGTAAACGCCGATTGGGTCGATGGCATTCAATCCTTGGCCGATAATCCTCCGTATCTCAATGGTGATGCTCCGGGAAACTGAGACCGATTGTGAGAGCGGATATTATCTCCATTGGCACTGAGATTCTCATGGGAGAATTGGTAGATACAAACGCCCCTTACCTTGCAGCCCAACTGCCACCCATGGGCATAGAGCTGCAGAGGGTTTCCCAGACCAAAGATGACATAGGCATGCTGGTGGAGACCCTTCAGCAAGCGTGGCAACGTTCCGACCTTGTGCTAACCACTGGTGGCCTTGGCCCCACAGATGACGACCTCACTCGAGAAGCCATTGCACAGCTTGTAGGCGAATCCCTATACGTAGACCATCAGTCCTTGGAACACCTAAAAGAAGTGTTCCGTCAGAGGGGCTCATCCATGCCGGATGCAAATATCAAGCAGGCCAACCTCATCCCGTCCGCGAGAACAGTTCTCAACGCCATTGGCACAGCTCCCGGGTGGTGGATGGAGAAGGACGGGAAAATCATTGTCGCCATGCCCGGCCCTCCTGGAGAAATGCACCCAATGTGGAAGGCTGAAGTGCAGCATCAACTGCATCGTATTATTCCGGAGACAGTCATCCTTACCAGAAGCTTCAAGACCAATGGACTGGGTGAGTCGGCCCTCAATGAGTTGATTGCACCCCTCTTTCATCTCCCGGACGCCGACCTTGGAATGTACGCCCAGGCACAGGGTGTCGATGTGCGGGTAAGAGTCAGTGCACAGAACAACGAAGAAGCCCAGAAGCTCCTCTCACCCTTAGAGGCAGAGCTAAGGCGCCTTCTGGGTGACTACATTTGGGGCGTTGACGAACAGATTCTTGAGGAACAGGTTGGTAAAGAACTGATTCGGCAGGGGCTAACACTAGCCGTCATGGAGTCCTGTACAGGAGGATTGCTGTCTCACACAATAACCCAGGTCCCAGGCAGTTCCAGTTACTTTAAAGGCGGAGTAGTAGCCTATTCCAACGACATGAAAATTACCGGAGGAGTTGACCCTGACCTAATACGGGACTACGGTGTGGTCAGTCCACAGGTAGCCCAGGATATGGCCAGAGCGGCCAGGGATAGGATGGGGGCAGACCTTGGCATAGGTATCACCGGTGTATCCGGCCCTAGTGAGATGGAAGGTAACCCTGTTGGCACTGTACACATAGGGCTGGCCCACCCTGGAGGCATCATGCACTTCAGTAGCAGGTACCCCTCACAGCGCTCCCTCGTCAAACAGAGGGCAACCACGCAGACACTGATACAGGTCTGGAACCTTCTGAAACAGATGAAGGACAAACGAGACCAAGAAGCCGGGGCGTAAGCCTGCGCCTGCGTTACACAGTCAGTCGTCGGTACAGGGTGGGCAAACGCCTTGGCAGAGAGTGTATGTCAGCCAGCACCTCATACCCCATGTCCTGACACATAGCCCTCAGGTAATCATGCCCTTCCTTATCTACCGTGAGACAGAAGGGCGTAATCCCTTTTCTGCGAGCCTCAAGTAGTGCAACTCTTGTGTCGTGAATGGCGTACTCTTTCTCAACGCCCTCCCGGCTGTACCCTCTGTCCTGAGGTCGACCGTCGCTGATGAGAACGAGAAACTTGGTACGGGCTTCCAAACCGTCCAGCTTGTTTACTGCGTGACGAATTGCCGGTCCCATACGGGTGGCCTGTAGAGGTGCTACCTTATCTATGCGGCGCTTGACCTTCTCCGATAGAGGCTCTTTAATATCCTTGATAACAAAGAAGTCCACATTCTCACGGCCATATCCGGAAAAGCCGTAGATACCATACGTATCGCCGATGGCCTCAAGAGCATGAATGATTAGGACAATGCTTTCCTTCTCCACGTCTACTATACGTTTGTAGCTCCGTCTCACGCCCTCACCACGGCGGCTGCGCAGCCAAAACATATATTCCAGTGGATCGTCCGGTGCATCCCACTCATCGGCCAGACGTCTAGACTCGTCTATAGCCTCAGCTGTGGAAGCACTCATGTCCAGTAGGAATACCACTGCCACATCTCGCTGTATCTTGTTACGTCGCAGATACACTTTCTCAGATGGAGAAGTCCCGGAGCGCTTATCAACTATAGCTTCAATTACGGCGTCGAGTTCAAGCTCATCACCGTCCTGTTGCCTCTTCATCTTCTGCAGTCCCTGTGGAACCATCAACTCAAACTGGCGCCTTATCTGTGATGCAAGAGCGGCATAACTATCAAGCGTTGTGCTGAAGTAAGATGAATCACCTTCCGCCATCTCTTTCTCACGCAACAGGCACCAGCGCGATCTGTAATCGGACATCCGATAGTCCCACTCATCGTAAAGGAAGGATGCTGGCTCCTTGATATCCAGTGGGCCACCCTGCTCCTCTTCGCCGAAGCCAGGGTCGTATGAGAAATTGCTCTGGCGAATGGCCCCTTGTGGAGTCCCTTTGGAACCCACTTCTTTAATCATGTCTATTGTGAACATTCCCTGGTGTTTTGTGTCCGTTACGTCAGCTTGGCTGATGGGTTGGTTAGCCTCCGACAGGAGCTTTTCCATCTCCCCTTTGGATATGGTATCTCCCTTGGTTCCCCGCTTCTTCTGAGATTCCCGCAACAGGGAAATCACCTGCATCAACTCAGGCTTGAAGTCACCCCTGTAGTCCACCTGTGGCGGAGACTGATATGTCTGTTCTTCATCGCCTTCTGCAGATGACTGGGAATCCATCAAGTCTTTGAGCATATTCTCCAACTGTTCCTCGTCCATCTCTTCCCCGCCGGACTCCTCATCCTGGGAATCTCCCTGCTCCAACTCTTGCTCCGGCATATCCACGTTGTGGACCTGAGAGATAATCTGATACAGGCGTATGGTGGCTTCAGCGCTGTCCTCAACCAATGCCTGAGGATTGGACAGCGGCTTCACTATATCCCAGAGCGCCTTTGCCCATTGGGAGTACTTTTCAGATACCATCAACTCCCTGCCCTGTTGAAGGCTGAAGCGTATCAGGAGTTCTACCATGGCTTCCTTTGCTGGCAGGTCATCTATTGATGGGCGGTCTTCAAGCGATTGCCTCTGAACATTCGTGTATGCTTTACGTATGCCGGGATATTCTATCTTGACCCTGTGATCCAGACGGCAATCCTCAACAGCAGTAAATATGTCCCTGGCCAGAACGCCATCCACAAATATGGCAAAGAACCGCTGTATATCCGCCAAGCCGACGGCCTGCTCGCCCTCCGCCACATTCTGCTCCTCATCGGGATCAACCTCCGGTATCGGCAGGACAAGCTGGCTTCGCATATCTGAAAATTGAGTAGCCGGAGTATCGAAGGAGAACTGGAAACTACTGAACTCCAGGTGTGCGACCTGGTGGGTAGCCACAACCTTGTACCAGTCGAAGTTCTCTTCTTTGTTATTGAACCGCTCTGCCACAGGAGGGAGGTAAACCGTGGCCCCCTCTGCCATCATCTTCTCAAGGGCTACCCAGCCCTTGCCTTGAGAGTTCTCTTCGGCTTGTGGAGCAATCTCCACATCAAGTGCCGACAGCGCGCGACAGTACAGCCGCATGATTTCTTTGACGCGGACCAGTTCAACCCCCATTGAGAGTCTCTCAAGCACCTCCTCAGAACGGGCTGACTCGCCTTTGAAGAAGGCTACAGCTCCCTCCTGGTTATCTGTCAGCATCGACACCCCTGTTTCGTACCATGCCTCCAGTTGGTTGATGCTTACTCGACGCAGTACCTGAGGGATCCCCTTGATGTAATCCAGAACAAGCCCTGTGCTAATCCTGGACAGGTTGTCTGCCAGGTTCAGAAGGTGGACATGGGTATATCCCTCCACCTGTCCCAGGGCTACGGAACTCTCTCGAAGGAATGCTGGTATGTTTGCATCGCCTCCCTCGGCAATCCGTCCGGCCAGAGCGAGAAACCTAGAGCGCTCTACTCGTTCAATTCGTGACAATGCTTCTTCCACCACCTCTAAACAGGCCGTCGCCTGTTGCCAGTCTTCCCTCACTAGAATAGAAATTAATGACAGGCAGGACCTTGTGTCCTCTCTTAGGGCTGGCAAAATATCCCTGGATAAAGAGAGAAATGCTGCGGCCTCGTCCACGGACCGCTCAGCAATAGACTCCACCAAAACAACCAAGTGCTGAAGCTCGCTGAAGGACAGGACATCCAGTATATCTCCGCTGACTTCAAAGTAGCGGGCGCTGAGCACACCTGACCTACTACCTCTGCCGTAGAGTTTCTTGCCGAGTTGTGCCCACTCAGGCACGTCCCATGGCTTAAGTGACTTGGTTATCTGTGGACTGGCCTTGAAATATATCCTGGACACAATCGGGGATTCCTCGGCGATTGCATTGCCCCAGTACCCCCACTGTTTCAGATGGATAAACGGGAGGTTCTGCGCCATAGACGGGCTTGCCTTGAAGTACTCTATGGCAGCTTCCCATGAGCGCCCTGGCCGTTGAGCTATTGCCAGGCCGTTGTCGGCCCAGGTCACTAGCTCTTCCTCTGTCAGCACTTCGACAAGTGCATCCCATGCCTCGCTGAAGGCTTCCGCAATCTCGCCGGGCAACCTCTGGAACTCTTCCTTATAAGTTGATAAGGTCACTACACACCTACCGTAAGTCTGGAGCTATGATCTCTAGAAACTGGGTTAGAATTCTGGCCGTGGCGCCCCATACTAGATGTTCGCCATAGGCATAAGCACGTTCTCCACTCTGTCCATTAGGCGCTTGTTCACGCCAATTAGCCTGGTTAAGAAGAATGGACAGAGGCATCTCAAGAACCTCCGCCACTTCTATAGTACTTGCGAGGAAAGGATAGGACGGTCGTATGGTTCCCACAAATGGAGTAATCAGAAAATTGCTTCGGGTTGAGACTTGTCCCAGCCTGCACAGCACCTCCACATCTTCCCCTCTAATCCCCATCTCCTCATGGGCTTCCCTGAGAGCGGTGTCCAGTATTGTGACATCCTCCAGGTCTTGAGCACCCCCCGGAAAGGATACCTCTCCCTTATGATGCTCGACGCGATCCGTGCGCTTATTCAGAAGCACGCAGACTTCGCCGTTCTTGACATAAACAAGCACGAGCACACCGGCTGGTGCCAGAGAGGTATAGCCGTCAGGACTATCTGTGGTAAAGGGACCGTTGGCAGTCAGGGAATCCCTTATGTAGTCCAGAGTTACTTGCACCTTATTGATAGTTCGCCTCTTGAGCCTAGGTTAAGATAAATCGGCCAGGGACTAGAGACATTTTCAGTGAGCCCCATATGTTCTGAGCATCCTACCGAGATTTCTACAGAGGCAGGTCAATCTGTCCGGAACTATTCGAAGATGGAGTGAACTACCTCATCAATGCTGCGCTGCAACTGGACATCGTCCGTAAGTGCCCAGGTTACAGCCACTTGGGCTGCCCTTCTAGGAGCTATACCGTTGTTTATCAGCTTGCCGGCATATATCAGTAGCCTAGTGCCAACACCTTCTTGTAGACCGTGATCCTTGAGGTTGCGAACCTTCTCTCCAAGCTTGGCGAGTGCCAGAGATATTTCAGTGGATGCTCCGCTCTCATGCTCAATTATCTTGGCCTCCAACTCTGCCGGAGGCGCACTGAACTCCAACGCCATAAAGCGCTGTCGTGTGCTGTGCTTCAGATCCTTGAGAGCACTCTGATAACCGGGGTTGTAGGATAGAACCAGTAGAAAGCCCTCGTGTGCCTCAATGATTTCGCCCCTCTTGTCTATTGGGAGGAATCGTCGATGGTCTGTGAGAGGATGAATCAGGACGGTGGTATCCTTCCGTGCCTCCACCACCTCATCCAAATAGCATATGGCTCCTACCTTCACTGCGCGGGCCAGAGGGCCGTCCATCCATTTTGTCTCATCACCCTCAAGAAGGTATCGTCCAACCAGATCGCTGGCCGTGAGGTCTTCATGGCAGGCTATGGTCATCAGAGGAATGCTGCCGGTGGGACTCTTTCCTTCTCCCTTGCTCTTGGTTATCTTGGTGAGCGGACGCCCAAGACGATAGCACATATACTCGACGAAGCGAGTCTTTCCCGTCCCAGTTGGCCCCTTCAGCAAGATAGGCAAATGCTGAGAGTAGGCTACCTCAAACAACTCTACCTCATCTGCCACAGGCAGATAAAAAGGCTCTTCCTTGATCAGATACTCCTCAGTCCTGTAGGAGGTATAGGTTGCTTGCTCAGTCATTATTTCTCCCCACAGTGCCATTGTTAACTATGTGATCTTTCCACAACGCCTCTATCTTGCACCGCAGGTCGTCCAAGTTGCCGTCGTTATCCACAACAACATTCGCGTGCTTCACTCTTTCTTCGGTGGACATTTGTGAAGCCATACGGGCCCGCACCTGCTCTTCAGTAATGTTATTACGGGCTTGAATCCGCTGTACAACCTGGGCTTCAGGTGCCGTGACTACCCATACTTGGTCGACGGCGTCCGTCCATCCAGCCTCTATGAGGACCGCGGCATCAAGCACGACAACTTGTGTGCCAGCGCTCCTCTGTTTCTCTATGCCGTCCTCTAACTTCTGACGTATTCGGGGCCAGGTGATAGCGTTGAGCTTTCCCATTGCCTCCGGATTGCCGAAGACTTTACCGCCAAGCGCACGTCGGTCTACCTCTCCACTTGGTAAAAGGACGTCCTTGCCAAACGCGGCAACAACTTCCCGTAGTCCATCTGTGTTAGGTAGGTACACTTCGTGGCCAAACTTGTCCGCATCCAGCACCAACGCTCCAAGCTCCTCCAGTATGCGCGACACCGCACTTTTGCCTGTACCAATTCCGCCCGCTAATCCAATTACTACCATGATTCTCCCTTTAGGGACACGTACGGGGGATTCTATACATAAATCTATCCAATAACAACCCTCAGACACAAATCACATCGTGCATGTGAAAGGCTATTCAAGAGGCATGACAGCAATATCGGAGTCTTTTCCTGCATTGGTCAGCCAGTCTCTCATTTCTTACCGAGAACCATTTCAACCCGCAGTCAAATCTGAGACAATGATGAGCGGATAAAAAGACCTATACTGCAAGAAAAGCCTCCGAATGGAGAGGACATGACCAACCGCCTTGTCAACGAGACCAGTCCCTACCTGCTTCAGCATGCCAGTAACCCTGTGGACTGGTATCCCTGGGGAGAGGAAGCCCTACAGAGAGCACACGAGGAAGACAAACCAATTTTCCTCAGCGTAGGATATTCTGCCTGCCATTGGTGCCACGTAATGGAACGGGAGTCATTTGAGGACATCGAAATAGCACGACTGATGAATGAACGGTTCATCAGCATAAAGGTGGACAGGGAGGAGCGCCCTGACGTGGACTCCATCTATATGATGGCCGTCCAGGCCATGACGGGTCGTGGAGGCTGGCCTCTCTCGGTATTCCTCACTCCCAATGGCGAACCATTCTACGGAGGGACGTACTTTCCTCCGAAGGAACGCCACGGGATGCCCAGTTTCCCGCATGTGCTTGGAGTCGTGGCCGAAGCATACTCGACCCGTCGCGACGACATCTCACAGTCAGTGGAGCAGATAACCTCCGTGCTGAGGACCGCTGGCAAGTTCGCTCAGAGCCTGGAGCCGCTGACCACTAATTTACTCTCGCAAGCCTACAATGTTCTCGAAGAAAGCTTCGACCCTGAACATGGGGGGCTTGGGACAGCTCCCAAGTTTCCACAGCCAATGGCCCTGGAGTTTCTCCTGCGGCATCACCACCGCACCAAAGACCCCCAGGCCCTTGGCATGTTTGAGACCACCCTGGAACGCATGGCCAGAGGCGGTATCTACGACCATCTGGGCGGCGGCTTCCATCGCTACTCCACCGACCAATTCTGGCTTGTCCCTCACTTCGAGAAGATGCTGTATGACAACGCCCTCATGAGCCGTTTATATCTCCATGGATATCAGGCTACTGGAAATTCCTTCTACCGCAACATCGCCCAAGAGACACTTGACTACGTCCTGAGGGAAATGACCGACTCCAAGGGTGGTTTCTACTCCACACAGGATGCCGACAGCGAGGGCGAGGAAGGCAAGTATTTTGTGTGGACACCCGTCGAAATTGAGAAGGTAGTGGGAAACCAGGACGCCGTTGTTATACAGAGATACTTCGACGTTACTCATGAGGGTAACTTCGAGGGCCGGAGCATTCTGTACCGGCCACAGGATGCTTCAGAGGTTGCCGCAGATTTGGGGTTGGAGTCAGTAGAGCTGGAGACCATAGTAGAGCGAGGCACGGGACTTCTTCTGGAGGCGAGGGGACAACGCGTTCCACCTGCAAAGGACACCAAAATCCTCACATCCTGGAACGGCCTCATGCTTTCCAGCATGGCAAGGTGTGCCGCAATACTCCACAGGGACGACTATCTACAGGCGGCTATCGCAAACGCTTCATTCATACTACAGAACATGAGAGACGGCCAGCGGTTACTACGAACGTATAAGGACGGCCAAGCCAAACTCAAGGGCTATCTGGAGGACTACGCCTGCCTTGCGGACGGCCTCATTTCGCTGTATGAAGCCACCTTCGACTACTCCTGGCTCAAAGAGGCCCAGAACCTGGCACAACAGATGCTGGAACTGTTCTGGGATGAGGAAGAGGGAGTCTTCTACGACACCGGCCTTGACCATGAGGAACTGATAATAAGACCAAGGGACATCAGCGACGGCGCTATGCCCAGCGGTAGCTCCATGGCGTCTGACGTACTACTGCGACTGAGCGTCTTCACAGGAAATCCATCCTACGCTCGTAAGGCCTCTTCCTCGCTCAGGTCTGTCCAGGAGTTCATTGGTCGCATTCCACAGGGCGCCGGGCACTGGTTGGCGGCCCTGGACTTCTACCTGTCATCGCCTCCTGAGATAGCCGTCATTGGGCCACCTCATGAGGCAGCAACCCAGGCCCTTATGGACTGTATCTACGATATCTACCTGCCCAACAAGGTCATGGCAGGCTACAACCCACTGGATATGCACTCATATCCCGACATTCCACTGTTGGAGGACAAGGATATGCGAAACGGCATCCCCACCGCCTTCGTGTGCCAAAACTACGTCTGCCAGCAGCCGGTAACAGAGCCTGAATTCCTTGCAAAACAGCTAAAGTGGCAGGGTTCCTTGGAAACATGGCAGATAGGGACGCTGTAATCAGCCAGTCGTGATGGGCCTCCTGCACTGTTCATTCAAAGGTAATCGGGCATCCATGACATAGCCTAAAATCTGCTCGATGTTGAGAAACAGGATGGAGTTCTTACCTTCCGGGGCCATATCAAACACGTTGGACAACTCCTCATAGTTGGACAGGAAAATCTCATCACAGTTGCGTACCCTCAGCGCCGTGCGAAAGACCAAGTCGTTGGGTTCAATCACAAGTTAGCCGCCCATAACCATAACGCCCGGGGCATAGTCGGTTCCGTCACCCATAAACGCCCTCAAGTAATAGGACAAGTCACAAATCCATTTAACTATAGGGTTGGGTACATGAGCATATACACATGGAAACAGATGCAGCGCATAAGAAATGTTAGGAAGCGTGACGGGAGTAGCAAAGCGCGAGCCGCTTGCATTATGTGAGCAAGAAGACGACTACCAGCAGGTCACCAGATTTACGTGCACAGTCTAGCCCTGCTGGCTTGCAACCACCAGTTCTACCTCTTCCATGAGTGCTGAGAGCATTTCCGACTCCTCCACCACCCGTGCCTTCTGGCCCTTGCGGAAGATGATGGCACGGCCAACCCCTGCGGCAATTCCAACGTCAGCATCTTTGGCTTCTCCCGGACCATTCACCTCGCACCCCATTACCGCCACCTTCACGTTATAGTCCTTTTCCTGCAATAGCATGTCCACCGTGTTAGCCAGTTTCACAACATCAACGTCCGCGCGACCACAGGACGGGCAGGCTACCAGGGTGGGGCCCTTCTCTCTAATGTTCAGCGACTTCAGTATTTCGTATCCAGCCTGGACTTCTTCCTTCGAGTCCGCACTGAGCGATACTCGAATTGTGTCCCCGATTCCTTCGTAGAGAAGGTAGCCAAGACCCACCGCACTACGGATTGAGCCTGCTCTGGCTGTTCCAGCCTCGGTTATTCCCAGATGCATGGGGTACGGGACCATGTATGCCAGTCTCCGGTAGGCCTCCACGGTAGTTGGCACATCGAAAGCCTTAAGGGATATCTTAATGAGATCGAAATCAAGGTCTTCCAGTATGCTTATCTCCCATAGGGCGGTGGCTACCATGTGATCTACCACGGAGAACTGGCCTCCAGTGGCCTCGTCTGCCTTGGCCAGCTTGTTCACGCCGTCTGTGTGGCGGTGCAGGCCTCCGAACTTACCTATCTGTCCCACAGGCGGCAGACTGCCAAAGTTCACGCCAATGCGTATGGGTATCTGCCTCTCCTTGGCCGCCTTAACAACCAGTTCCACCTTCTCGCGGTCCCTGATGTTGCCTGGATTAAGGCGAAGTCCGTCAACTCCTGAGGCAATGGACTCCAAAGCCAGTTGATAGTGAAAGTGGATATCAGCAATGACAGGTATCTTCACCTGCTTCTTGATCTCCCGCAACGCTAGGGCCGCCTCCATGTCGGGAACGGCTGGGCGTATGATATCGCACCCCACATCCTCCAGTTCCTTTATCTGACGCACCGTGGCTTTGACATCACGTGTGTCGGTCTTAGTCATAGACTGGACCGTTATGGGTGCGTTACCACCAACTGTGACATCGCCTACCTGGATGGCCTTGGAGACCCGTCGAGCTCTCATTTAAGCACACTTTCTTTCTATATTAGTATGGAATAGTCTATTCCAATGAAACGATACGGTCAATTGCTTATGGAATTGTTGATGTTTGAGGGAATCGCGTACTACGAAAGCGGTCAAAATATATCACCCTAAGTCCAGTGGTCTCACAATATCAAAATAGATGCCGAGGACACCAACGAACACTATCAGGAAGAAGACCACAGCACCCACGGGGAGCAGCTTACGCATGTCCGGCTTCCGACCCGTCAGTTTCTCGTACAGTGCCACTGCAAAGTGCCCACCGTCGAAGGGGTAGAGAGGGATTGTATTAACTATTCCAACGAAGATACTGATATAGGCTATCAGTGCCAAGGTGACGTTGAGGCCCAACCGTTGACTTGCGGCCCCGAACTGGGTAATGCCTATCACGCTCACCGGACGTACTTCGTCCAGAACCTCGTCGTTTCCGAATACCGCTTTAATAAAGTTGCTGAAGTTTGTGACAAACTGCCAGAGACCTACGGCGCTCTGCCTAGTGTAAAACACCACGCCACCGGCAGCAGTGGCGATTCCCAGGATGGGGTTGTCGCGGCTCTTCCTGAACTTGGGTGCAACTCCCAAATATCCCTCCGCTTCCCCGGTATCGACATTGATCCTTGAAGTGAGTGTGGCGTCGAGTTGGAGTATGCCACCATTCCTTTCCACTTGCATTGTAATCAGCTGGGCGGGACGTTTCTTCAGTAGAGAGGTCAACTCATCCCAGGAGGCAACAGATATGCCATCAACGCCGATTATTCGGTCCCCCTCCTCAATACCTGACAGGACAGCTGCTGTGGCAGAGCCATCGTCGGTCTCTTGGAGCACTTGAGCCACCAAAAGCTGAGGTCGGTTCGGGTCTGGTGACCCAATGAGCACGTTGGCAACCCAGAGCAGGATAAAGGCTATGACAAAGTGTGTGGCAACGCCTGCCATGACCACCACAGATTTTTTCCAAAAGACCTGTGTTCTATATGCACGTTCCTCGTCCTCTGGCTCGACTTCCTCCAGTGAGTTCATACCGATAATGCGGACGTACCCACCAGCTGGTATGGCTTTGATGCCGTATTCTGTCTCGCCGCGTTGGAACGACCACAGGGTAGGCCCAAAGCCAAGGAAGTACTTGGTGGCCTTCATGCCAAGGGATTTTGCGGCAACCAGATGTCCTCCCTCGTGGATCATCAGGATTGCAATGAATCCCACCACCACCATCAAACCGCCTAACATATCGAAACTCCTGGCATATCCATAACGGGTTACCGGGACCAGCCATAGGCCGTTTTTCTGGCCCAGTTGTCTATCTCAAGTATGTCTTCTATGTCCGGATTGGACGCGGGATTGTGCTTGGATAGCACCCACTCAACCAGATTTGGAATGGCTGTAAAACCGATTGCACCACCCAGAAATAACTCCACCGCCACCTCATCCGCGGCACTGAGCACAGCGGGATATGTTGATCCTTTCCTACCGGCTTCCAGCGCCAGTTTAAAACATGGATATCTGGACACATCCAATTCTTCAAATGTCAGAGCGCCTGTCTCCACAGGGTTGAAGCGAGGCAAGGCCGCATTCTCCATACGTTGCGGGTAGAATAGGGCGTGCTGAATAGGCATACGCATGTCGGGGGGACTCAACTGAGCCTTCACTGAACCATCGACGAACTCCACCATTGCATGAATAATGCTCTGCGGGTGTACCACAACGTCTATCTTCTCCCAGGGCAAATCAAAAAGCCAGCGTGACTCGATTACCTCGAAACCCTTGTTCATCAGAGTGGCGGAATCGATTGTAATCTTTCTCCCCATGCTCCAGGTTGGATGCTTCAAAGCTTCTTCTGGTGTAACCGTAGACAACTGGTCGTAAGTTCGCTTTCTAAAAGGCCCCCCGGAAGCCGTAATCATTATTCTGGATAGTTCCTTATCCTCACCCCTCAGGCACTGCCATATAGCGCTCGGCTCGCTGTCCACAGGCAAAATGGCTACTCCATTACGTTTGGCTTCCGCCATGACAATCTCGCCAGCCATGACAATCGGTTCCTTGTTGGCCAACACTACGGTTTTACCTGCCAGGATTGCCGACATAATCGGTTGCAGTCCTGCCTTACCTACACTGGCTGCTACAACCATATCCACATCGGGATGGGAGACCAACTCCTCCTCGGATACAATCTGGCATCCACCGGGAAGGCTGGATGCCAGATTGTCGCCAGGTTCCTGGCAAGACACCATTTTGGGATGGAACTCTTCAGCCTCACTGGTCAGGAGCCTCACATTGTAACCCGCGGCCAACCCGATCACTGAGAACTCTCCTGGAAAGGAACGGACCACATCCAGAGTCTGTCTTCCAACAGACCCAGTGGAACCCAGGATTACCAGACCCTTTACTTTATTACCCATATGAAAAAATGGTACACGACTACGATAACTAACACAACGCTATCCAAACGATCAAGTATGCCTCCGTGACCGGGGATCATACGCCCTGCGTCTTTCACACCTGACGCTCGCTTAATCATAGACTCCATCAGGTCTCCAACCTGGGCGGAGACACCCACCAGCGCTCCAAGTGCAACGCTCTCCAACATTGAGACAGGAAGTTCCAGCAAGGAAGCCAGAGCCAAGACTGCTCCAATCCCCAATATGAATCCGCCTATTGCCCCCTCCCACGTCTTTCCTGGGCTAATCCGTGGTGCCAGCGCTCTTCTACCAAACGATTTACCTATGATAAGGGCCCCTGTATCCGTGGCGAAGGACCCCAGTACCACCACCATGACCCATGCAAGCCCATTTGCCTCCACACGGAGTAGCAAGAATAACGAAAGTGTCCAGCCTATGTAGAATGCCCCGGCGGCGGTATAGACCCAGTCCACAATGGCATCGCCAAAGCTACGATGTACAACTCCGAATCTTGCAAATATCGGCAGCGCAACAAGTCGCCACAACTGGTGCCACAAGAGGGTTATGGCCGCTCCTCCCAAGGCTACCCCTGTGGCGGGCCAGTCGTTCCCGTGTCCATTTACGACGAACGCAAGCGCCCATGCAATGCCAGGCAAGACCGCTGGCCGCGCCTCTCTTTTCTGAGCCATGCGGTAGAACTCCAGCGCACCTAGAGATGCAAGTATGGCTCCCAACAGGGAAAGCCAGGGAAGGCCGGCCCAGACGGCCGTCATCACAATGGGTATCCCAACGAAGGCGCTAATTATCCTTGGAACCATTAGTCAAAAACGATGCGGTATTTGGTGCGGGGGAAGATAGGAGTGAAGGCTATAATCGTCAGTCATATGTGTGCAGACCCGCGGGTCATTCATTAAAGAGCTTCGTGTCTTAACCTGGAACCTTCCCAAATCTACGCTGACGCTGGCTGTAGGCTATCATAGCCGTACGCAGTTCCTCAGGGCCGAAGTCAGGCCAGTATGCGGGGGTACAGTAGTATTCACTGTATGCCGACTGCCACAGGAGAAAATTGCTCAACCTCATCTCTCCCGCTGTGCGAATGATCAGGTCTGGGTCCGGCATGCCCGCTGTGTTGAGGTAGCCACTGAAGGTGGCCTCGTCTATATCCTGCATAGGCACTCCCTCTTCCACGATCCTCCGCACGGCTCCCAGAATCTCGGCTCTTCCTCCGTAGTTGAAGGCCACGTTCAGGGTTATACTCTGGTTGTCCTTCGTCAACTCTACGGCCTGACACACAACGTCCTGAAGCCCCGACGAAAGCCTGTCCAGTGTGCCCAGATGCAACAATCTAACGCCCTGCTCATGGAGTGCCTTGCTCTCTTTTTGTATAACATCCTCCAGGATGTTCATTAGCCCACTCACCTCTTCATCTGGACGCTCCCAGTTCTCTGTGGAGAAGGCGTATAGAGTCAGATGCTTGACCCCAAAGGTGGCAAACTCCTCTATAACCCTTCGAATATTCTCCGTTCCAGCCTTGTGGCCTGCTAAGCGGGGAAGCTTCCTCTGCTCCGCCCACCTACCATTACCATCCATGATAATAGCCACGTGGTCAGGAATGGGCCAAATCGCCTGACTATTTTTCGCGGATACTTTTTCTTTCCCCTTCATGGTATCTTTAGGGCTTAGTTCAGTCGCACAAGATATTGTGGGAGAGAATCAAAACAGAGCCTAAACCTCCATTACCTCTTTCTCTTTTTCGGCTCCCAAAGTGTCCATTTCGGCAACGTATTGATCGGTCATCTTCTGGAGCTGTTCTTGGGCACGTTTACCTTCGTCTTGGGAGATCTCCTTGTCTTTTTCCAATGCCCTCATCTGCTCCAAGATATCACGCCTGATGTTTCTCACTTCAACTCGCCCATCTTCCACCTTGTTGCGTACCAAACGCACCAATTCCTTGCGGCGTTCCTCTGTCAACTGAGGAATAGCCAAGCGCAACAGGTTCCCATCGTTCGATGGGTTCAGCCCTGCTCCTAGCTTAAGTATGGCTTTTTCTATTGCCGGCAGGCTCTGTTTGTCCCATGGCTGCACCACCAGCAAGCGTGCTTCCGCCACATTTATGGAGGCCAGTTGGTTCAATGGCGTAGATGCGCCATAATAATCCACAATGACAGTCTCTATAAGAGATGGGTTGGCTCTTCCGGTCTTGAAGGTCCCCAACTCTTTTTTCAGGGCCTCCACCGATCGCTTTTTTCTCGCGTTACCTTCTTGAAGGAACTCATTTATAGTCGTCATCTGCTACTCCATGCGTGAGAATATCGGGTTGACGGCCTCACCCAATACCATGTTAACAGGGATTGCCAAAATAAACATAGAGCCTAGAGGCTTAAAAGAGTACGAATCGGACGTCGATGTAGGATTCGGTAGATCTATGGAATGGGAGGGTAAGGAGGTGTTCATTGCCCCTTGCCTTGGATTGCTCTATGACTGGCAATCCTATCCACCGATAGCGGAACTATTAGCCCAGTTTGAGAGAGGCTACCGTGTATTCAGAATACCAGATGGTGGAGTCCGTTTACTCTCCGAGAGCAAATCTCTCGAACCGCCTCACGCGGATATTCTCGCCAACCTTCGCCACCGCTTCGTTCACCATGTCTCTTATGGTTTGCGATGGGTCTTTTATGAAAGGCTGTTCCATAAGACAGGCTTCTTCCGGGTTTACGGTGTCACCCTCGGGAACGGCTTCATTATCCACGTACAGTGGTGCCATGGCTGCAATCTGCATTGCCAGGTTGTGTACGAGTTCCTTAAACTCAGGCGTTCTGGCCACGAAGTCCGTTTCGCAGTTCACTTCAACTATGGCCCCGACACGATTACCAGTATGAATGTAGCAGTCCACCACTCCGTCTAGGGTCTCGCGAGCGGACTTCTTAGCGGCTATTGTAAGGCCCTTCTGACGAAGCAATTCCACCGCTTTCGCAACATCCCCATCAGCCTCTTGCAGGGCGTTCTTGCAGTCCATTACGCCTGCGTTAGTTTGCTCTCTCAGGTTTTTTATGGCCTCTAATGATACCTCGGCCATTTCCTATATCGCCTCTGGTGCAGACTCGTCGGTGGATGGCTCCTCGGCCTGATCCGCCTGCGTCTCCATCGGTATCTCGGCTTCAGCTTGCATTGCAGGCTCTTGTTGCTCCTGGGCGGCGATGGTCATCTCCATGTGCCTCCGCGCCCCTTCCATTACAGCTTCGGCCATACGGGACGTAACCAGGTTAATGGAGCGAATAGCGTCGTCGTTTGCAGCAATGGGGTAGTCTATCAAATCCGGGTCACCATCCGTATCAACAAGGGCAACGATGGGGATACCCATTCGACGGCCTTCCGCCACTGCAATCTTCTCTCTGCCTATGTCCACCACGAACAATGCTCCGGGCAGCTTTGCCATCTCTTTTACGCCGCCGAAGTTCCTGTTCAATCTCTCAATCTCTTCCTCAAGCTTCAGTGCCTCCTTCTTCATTAGAAGGTTGAAGCCACCGTGATCCCTGCGTTCTTCCAAGCGAACCATGTAGTCTATGCGACTCTGGATGGTTGAGAAGTTGGTGAGCATACCGCCGAGCCAACGGTTCTTGACGAAGGACATGCCACACCTTCTGGCTGACTGCTCAATGGAATCTTGCGCCTGTCTCTTAGTACCCACAAACAGAACGGTTTCTCCACCAGCTACCACATCAGAGATGAACTGACGGGCCCGTTCCAGAAGGAACATGGACTGCTGAAGGTCAATGATGTGTATGCCGTTCCGTTGAGCGAATATGTACTGTTTCATGCGGGGATGCCATCTCTGAGTCTGATGCCCGAAATGCACGCCCGCTTCAAGCAGAGATTTCATTGTCAGTGAATCTTGAGGAGCTTCTCTCTCACCCGTTGCTACCATATGCCTTATTTCCTATCTCTCTTAAGAACGTACCACACCCAAATTAACTGGAAGATTGTCTCACAAATGCTACCTCAATGCAAACAAAACCCTCACGGGAGTGTTTGCCTAGCATATAGGAAATGTATCGCGGCTACGTTATGTCCAGACTGATGTCGAGGGCGCTTACGGAGTGTGTCAGCGCGCCAACGGATATTAGGTTAACTCCGGTCTCCGCCACGGCCCGGACGGTCTCCAGGTTGATGCCGCCCGATGCCTCAAGCAGGCACCTTCCCTGGACCATAGCGACCGCCTGGCTCATCTGCTCAGGTGACATGTTGTCCAGAAGAATGGCGTCTGCGCGGGCCTCCATCGCCTCACGCGCTTCCTCCACAGTCTCAACTTCAACCTCTACGCGAAGGGTATGTGGCGAGTTCTCTCTCGCACGTCTGACTATGTCTTCCATGCTAAACGCCTGAGCACGCATGGTGGCAATGTGGTTGTCTTTAATGAGGATGCCGTCTGCCAGGTTGTATCGGTGGTTGTGGCCTCCACCCACTCGAATGGCATACTTCTCCAGTTCACGTAGCCCGGGAACCGTCTTGCGAGTGTCTATGATGTGCGCTCTTGTACCCTGCACAGCGCTCACATATATGGACGTTGCCGTTGCTATGCCGCTGAGACGTTGCAGGAAATTGAGGGCTACTCGTTCCCCTTTGAGGATGCTGGCGATACTCCCGTGCACTTCGGCAACCACATCCCCTGGGGCGACCTGTGAGCCATCACCTATGAACACGCGTGTCTCCACAGACGGGTCAAGCTGTAGAAACACCCCAAGGGCTACGTCCAGTCCTGCTATGACCCCTGGAGCCTTTGCCAGTACCGTGCCCATGCCCCGGATTCCGGGCGCAATCAGGGAATCGGTTGTGATGTCGCCCTGCCCAAGGTCTTCCATAATGGCACGTTCGATGGTGGACTTTATGGATGGAGTGATTTGTAGCATATTCTTTAAATACTTTCTGCCTTGGCTCTGCAGTCCTCGTAGATTTCTTTTGGTATCATTCTAAGCGCCAAGATAGCCAGCGTCGTCACAATAATAACATCATCCAGTTGTCCGATGACAGGTCATGAAGTCAGGAATGAGGTCGAAGGGCAACAAAAGATATCCAATTGCCATGCCTAAGAAGCAACTTTGGTGTACGACTGTCTTTGAGCACAAGCCGATACACGTTAAGCTCACGCTTGAGACTTTTGGGAATCGACTTTAGGCGGTCGATAACCACTACACCTCGTTGAGCATGCGATCCAGGGCAATCCGGGCGTAGCGTGCTGTCTCTTCGTCCACGTCAATTTGGTTAGTGACCTCGCCGCGCAGCAAACAATCCATAGCCCACAGCAGGTAAGCAGGGTGTGTGCGATACATGGTGGAGCAGGGGCACACAACCGAATCCAGGCAGAATACCAGCTTATCCGGGTTCTCCAGAGCTAAGCGGTTGACCAGGCTAATCTCTGTGCCGACAGCCCACTTGCTACCCGCGGGCGCTTCGTTGATGGTCTTGATGATGAACTCAGTGGAGCCGTCGCTGTCCGCGGCCTGCACGGTCTCCATGATACACTCTGGGTGCACTATCACGTTTATGTCGGGATAGGCAGCCCGTGCTTTGTTGATCTGTGATACGGTAAAGCGCGTATGAACCGAGCAGTGGCCCTGCCACAGGATCGCTTTCGACTGCTTCAGCTCCTCTTCAGTGTGGCCTCCCATGGGTTTGAAGGGGTTCCACACCAACATCTGCTCCGGGGGTATGCCCAGCTTCAGTCCAGTGTTGCGGCCAAGGTGCTGGTCCGGGAAGAAGACAATCCGCTCGCCCCGCTCGAAGGCCCATTTCATCACCGCAGGTGCGTTGGAAGACGTGCAGACAATCCCGCCGTTGCGACCGCAAAGGGCCTTTATAGCAGCGGTTGAGTTCATGTACGTTATTGGGATAATGCCTCTCTCGCCGAGGACATTGGTCAGGTCGTCCCAGCAGTCCAGTACATCGTCGGTGCGTGCCATATCTGACATGGAGCAGCCAGCAGTGCTGTTTGGAAGTATCACTTTTTGATTGGGTGCGCTGAGTATGTCTGCGGTCTCCGCCATAAAGTGGACGCCGCAGAATATGATGTACTCCGCGTCTGGCTGTGCCGCGGCCTGCTGTGAGAGTTTTAGGGAGTCGCCCCGGAAGTCGGCGAACTGGATTATTTCATCGCGCTGGTAATGATGGCCAAGGACAACCAATCGAGTACCAAGGGCATCCCTAGCCTCATGAATCCGCTTAGTCAATTCTTCGCCGCCAAGATAGTGGTACTCCGCCGGGATGCTCTGCCAGCTGACTACAGCGGCAAATTCCTCCGCCAAAGGCTTTACGTCCAACGGCTCATCGGTACGACAGAAAGCAGACTGCTCCACCTCTGTCAGTGGTATATACGGAGTTTTTGCGGTCGTTGACATCTTAAATCACCTCGTTGTATCGCTAAGGATTTTATCCGTGACCATTCCCTGAAGGGACCAAGGGCTGGTCTTCTCAATTCGCACGTCTACTAGTTCACCCAGAACATCGGCGTCATGGGAAAAGAATACCAATTTATTGCTACGTGTGCGTCCCTGCCATTGACCGCGATGACGGCTCTCCACAAGCACGTCAACAACCTGTCCTGCAAGACCAGCGTTAGTGTTGGTAACAATGCTCTCCTGAAGCTCCTCAGTGACCTTGACGCGTGCCTTCTTCTCTTCGGCTGGAACGTCGTCCTCCATCTTTCGTTCGGCGATGGTACCAGGCCTAGTGGAGTAGGCTGCCACATGCACCTTATCGAATCCTATGTCCCGTATAAGATTAAGCGATGCCTGAAACTGCTTGCTGGTCTCACCCGGGAACCCGACGATGACGTCTGTGCTCATGGACGCGTTAGGAACCGCTTCCCGAATCCTGTCCACCAGACGCCTGTAGTCGTCAGATGTGTAGCCTCGACGCATAACTTGTAAAATCTCATCATCACCCGCTTGGAATGGCAAATTAATATGCTCGCACACCTTTGGCAGATTACCAACCGCCCGAATTATGCGTTCGCTCATGTAGTTAGGATGGGACGTCAGGAAGCGTATTCTATGTAGTCCATCTATGCCGTGCACCTCATTCAGGAGATCTGCTAAGTCTGGCTTGTCTGGCAGGTCGTGCCCATAGGCATCCACCGTCTGTCCAAGTAGGGTAACCTCCTTGACTCCTCTGTGTACCAGTAGGTCGACCTCTTTCACAATGTCATCAATGGAGCGGCTGACCTGCCTACCCCTGCGGTAAGGGATGATGCAGAACGAGCAGAACTCGTCACAGCCGTGGATTATAGGTAGGTAGGTGGATATTTGGGGTTTGACAGGTGCCAGGTTACTCAGGCAGCCTTCCACATCTATTCCAAAACGCTCACCCAGGAGGTCTATAAGAGGTTCGTATTGCTGCGGGCGCATGAACACGTCAACGTATGGGAAGCGTTTTTGGAGATCATCCGACTTGGGCCCGACCATACACCCCATGAGTGCGACAATCCGCTGTGGGTTACCCTGCTTTAGTGGCTTGAGTGAGGTCATCATGCCAACGACCTTGTCCTCAGCGCTCTGACGCACCACACAACTGTTGAGGACAATGACATCTGCTTCTTTTGGCGCGGCTGCTTCCTCCATCCCAAGAACTTCCAGGGCACTGGACAGTCGCTCTGAGTCAGCCTTATTCATCTGGCACCCTACGGTCCAGATATAGTAACGCCGAGAACCCACGTCGTTTTCTAACAACTAATCTATCCCTATGATTATTGATGAGGGATTGGCGGAGGGAATGGGATTCGAACCCATGAGAGGGCTTGCGCCCCCTAACCGCTTAGCAGGCGGCCGCACTAGACCTCTATGCGATCCCTCCTGTCTACGCATAACTAAATATAACAGATAGACATGACAACCCACAAGGGCTTATTCACGCTGACACGCTGACTGATGAGTGCAGAAAGCGATGTTCGTACGCTATCCGCGACGAGGCCTGTGCCTGTCTGCGCTGTCCACCATTATTGTGACTGGGCCATCGTTCTGAAGCTCAACTAACATCCGCTGCCGAAAGCGTCCCGTTTCCACCCTTAGGCCGGTCTCTCTGAACAGCGTCAAGGTCGCCTCAAAGAGTGCTTCCGCTACCTCGGGCGAAGCTGCATCGATGAAGGAGGGCCTGTGTCCCTTGCGGACATCAGAGTATAGAGTGAACTGGCTGATTATCAGGAGATGTGTTGCTGCTTCCAGCGAGGAGATACTGAAGTGACCCACCTCATCGTCAAAGATACGGAGGTTGACCACCTTCTCAACCACGTATCGCGCATCCTCTTCTCCGTCGCCCCGCCCCACTCCAAGAAATATGACAAGGCCTTTCTCAATCCGTCCCACCACTTCATCCACCGCCACCGACGCACTAACCACTCTCTGGACAAGGGCGCGCATGCCTGTGCCTCCCTTGCCTAGGCTTCCTTGGTTGCCTCTTTGGCAACTTCTTTGACCACGTCCTTAGAGGATGTATCTTTCTCTAACCCTGGAGTTGCCTCTTTATCTGCGGACTCGCTACTACGACTGCCACTGTCGTAGTTGGTCTGGTCTTTCCTTGCATAGTCAGTCGTGTAGAAGCCAGTGCCCTTGTATATCACTGTTGGGGCGTGAAACTTCCTGCGCGACCCAGATTGGCAGAGAGGACATGGCTGGGTCGTCTCAGCATCGAAGCCCTGCTTTAGTTCAAAGAGATGATTACAACTTACGCATTCGTACTCGTAGATAGGCAACTGTCCTCCACGCGGTATGCTAGCAAATTAAGCCTTTGCCTGCCAACACACTCGCACACTCACGTAATTTAAGGGCTTGCGAAACTCCTGTCAACACGCACAATTCCAAAAATACTTGGCAGGTACGGGGATTGACCGAGTTCTACCGAGAGAATACAATTCAGGTACGTTGCCATAGGGTAAGGGAGCTATTGAATAAGGTAACCTTTCCGTCAGATGTAGAGGTGGCGAAGGCCGACGATTTACCACAGGAAAACTGCGGAGTTGTTGGAGTGTATGCTCCGGGCGAGGACGTAGCGCGCATTGCTTTTTTCGGGCTTTTTGCCCTTCAGCACCGGGGCCAAGAAAGCGCTGGTATAAGCGTCAGCGATGGAGAAACCATACGTGTTAACACTTCCATGGGGCTTGTTGCACAGGCCTTTAGAGAACAAGACCTAGAGCGCCTCACAGGGCATATAGCCATAGGTCATACCAGGTATTCCACTGCCGGTTCCAGCAATCTCTGTAACGCCCAGCCAATACTCGTGCGTGGCCCGTACGGAGAGTTGGCACTGGGACACAACGGAAACGTAGTCAATGCTGCTCCTCTGAAGCAGGAGTTGGAGGAGTGGGGGTGTACGTTCTCCGCCACCACCGACTCAGAAGTCATCGCACAACTGCTCGCCAATGCTCCGGGACGTGACTGGGCCGAACGAGTCCAGTACTTGATGCGACGAGTCCAGGGAGCATACTCCCTAGTCGTACTTACCCATGACTCCCTTATTGCCATTCGCGACCCACTGGGAGTGCGACCACTTTGCGTGGGTAAAATGAACGGTGGCTGGATTGTTGCTTCGGAGAGATGCGCCCTTGATCATCTTGGCGCTGAACTGGTGCGTGAGGTAGAGCCTGGAGAAGCCATAATCATAAATGACCAGGGCATGAAGACCCTCTACAGGAGCCCCCAGCGCGCCAGAGCCTCCTGCATCTTTGAATACATATACTTTGCCCGCCCGGACAGCATCATCGGCGGCAAATTGACCTACTCCGTGAGACTGGCTATGGGAGCCGAGCTTGCCCGTGAGCACCCGGTGGATGCCGACGTTGTTATAGGTGTACCTGACTCGGCCACCGCGGCCGCTGTGGGATACGCGCAGGAAGCAGGGATTCCCTATAGCGAAGGTCTGATGAAGAACCGCTACGTGGGCCGCACATTTATAGAGCCTAACCAGCGTGTAAGGGATTTGGGTGTGCAGCTCAAGTTCAACACGCTTCCAGCAGTGCTAGCAGGCAAAAGAGTCATAGTTGTAGACGACAGCATTGTTCGCGGGACCACCACACCCCACGTCGTTCGCCTTGTCCGAAAGGCTGGGGCTACTGAGGTGCACCTGCGGGTGTGTGCTCCGCCTATCATGCACCCTTGCCAACTTGGGGTGGATATGGCTTCCTATAATGAACTAATTGCCGCCAACAAGAGCATTGAGGAGATAAGGCAGTTTGTGGGATCCGATTCCCTTGGCTATCTCAGCGTTGATGGACTGCACAAGGCTGTTGGTGGAGGCAAGAACACCCATTGTGATGGCTGTTTCACCGGTAATCATCCTATTCCTGTACAGTTGGAACTGAATAAAATGGCACTGGAAGTCTCCTCCCGGTGATGAGACATTATGCCAGGTGAGACATATCGTGCCGCCGGAGTTGACCACGAAGCGGCTAGGAAAGCTAAGGATACCATAAAAAATATGGCATCCTTGACCCTCAAACCAGAGGTGCTTGGCGGTGTTGGTTTCTTCGGTGGAATGTACCAACTGCAGGGCTATCGTCAGCCTGTGCTAGTTTCCGGCACGGATTCTCCAGGCACCAAGCTGAAGCTCGCCACCCTTACCGGGCGCTTCGATACAGTAGGCATCGATGTGGTGAACCACTGCGTCAACGATGTTTTCACTTGCGGAGCCAAGCCAATTTTCTTCCTAGACTACATAGGCGTTGGCCGCCTAATCCCTGGAAGAGCTGAGGCTCTTGTGAAGGGCGTTGCAGATGCGTGCCTTGCAGTAGGATGTTCCCTCATAGGCGGGGAAACGGCACAGTTACCAGGCATATATCCTGAGGAAGAGTTCGACCTAGCGGGTTTCGCGGTGGGTGTGGTGGAAAAAGACGACGTCATAGACGGCTCAAGCATCGTTCAGGGCGATATACTGCTGTCCATACCATCCAACGGTCTTCACACCAACGGATATTCGTTAGCGCGAAGGGTATTCAAGGTCGAAGAAGACCCTTCTATCCTGAGCCGCAACTACCAGGAGTTGGGTAGGACTCTAGGGGAAGCGCTTCTGGAGCCACATCGCTGTTACTACCCTCTGCTGGAACCTGTACTGCCTCTGATCAAGGGTATGGCACACATCACAGGCGGCGGGTTGCCGGAAAATGTGCCCAGGATTCTGCCCGAAGGCCTTGGGGCGCGGTTCGATACCTCCACGTGGAAGGTTCCTCCAATCTTCGCTCTGATTCAAGAGGCTGGCCGTGTGGAGATGGACGAGATGTTCGATGTGTTCAACATGGGCGTTGGCATGGTACTGGCGTGCTCTCCTGACAAGACCGATGAAGTGCGCCGGCTTGTGCCCGAAGCCAGTGTGGTGGGAGAAGTAGTGAAAGGCAACGAAGTAATATTATCGAGGTAGTCCATGAAGGCTCTGCTCAGCGTATACGATAAGACCGGTGTTGTGGATTTTGCTCGCAGTCTTCAGAAGACTGGCATGGATTTAGTCAGCACGGGTGGTACCCACAAAGCCCTAAGCGATGCAGGTTTGCCAGTTCAGCAGGTATCTGAACTCACCGGCTCTCCGGAGATTCTGGACGGCCGCGTTAAAACGCTGCACCCCATAATCTACGGCGGGATACTGGCCCGTAGAGACAACCCGGAGCACGTGTCTGAGTTGGCAACACTTCAGATGGACACAATAGACCTTGTGGCAGGGAACCTATATCCTTTTGCCGCTACAATTGCACGGCCAGGTGTAACACTGGACAATGCCCTTGAGAATATAGACATAGGCGGCCCAACCATGATCAGGGCGGCGGCCAAGAACTTCCCTTTCGTAGTCGTTGTTGTAGACCCCAATGACTATCCCTGGGTGGCTGAGCGTATGACTACGGGTGGTCTCACTATCGAGGAGAGGCAGGGGTTGGCCCAGAAGGCATTTCAGCACGTGGCTTTCTACGATACGTTGATCGCTGGCTACCTCCGTGGTAAGGATAACGGGTTCAGTCAAGAACTGACTCTCGGATACGGCAAACTGTACGACCTGCGCTATGGAGAAAACCCACACCAGCAGGCGGCCTTCTACGGCGATCCCTCTCCATCCGGCATTGCGGGAGCAAAGCAGCTTCACGGCAAGGAACTCTCATTCAACAATATCCTTGATGCCGATGCCGCCTGGCGTGCCGTATCGGACTTCAAGGAGCCAGCCTCCGCAGTGATAAAGCACACCAACACCTGCGGCCTGGCCTGTCACGACGACCAGGTGGAGGCATATAAACGTGCCTTCTCCGGAGACCCAGTATCCGCGTATGGAGGCATAGTGGCCTTCAACCGTCCCGTGACAGGCGAGACAGCCGAGGCCATGCGCCAGGTCTTTTACGAGATAGTCTTGGCACCGGAATTCGAGCCTGCCGCTCTGGATATTCTCGCGAAAAAGCGCGACTTACGTATCCTGGCGCTCGGAGAATCAGGAGCTGTGAATTGGAAAGGTGGGGAGGTGCGTCAGGTTTCAGGTGGTGTCTTGATACAGTCCCCGGACGTTTTGGAAGAGGACCCACAGGGCTGGCAAGTGGTTACAGACCGCAAGCCAACGCAGGAAGAGCTTCTTGACCTGACTTTTGCATGGAAAGCCGTGAAACACGTAAAGTCCAACGCCATTGTGATCGCCAAAGACCAAACCTTGTTGGGCATGGGAGCAGGGCAGCCCAACAGGATCATAAGCGTACAGCTATCCCTCAAGGCTGCTGGCGAGGCATCCAAAGGCGCTGTGCTGGCCTCGGATGCCTTCTTCCCCTTCGCCGATGGTCTGGAGACAGGAGCGGAAGGCGGCGTTACGGCCGTGGTGCATCCTGGCGGTTCCATTCGAGACGGAGAAGTGATAGAAGCAGCTAACCGCCTTGGCTTGGCTATGGTCTTCACTGGAGTACGCCACTTCCGACACTAGGTCGGGGCGAGCAGGACAGGATATCATCATGGCTCCAATGATAGACGTAGTCATACCAGTCCTCAACGAAGAGAAAGCTCTCCCCAAGTGTATGTCATCACTACGTGAGTTCCTGGGAAAATATTCGCCCTATGAATTTCGTATTGTCATAGCCGACAACGGCTCCACCGACCAAACCCCAAGCATCGCCGAAGCCCTCTCCAAGGAGTACTCAGAGGTTAGCTGGACGCGGCTGGAGGTTAGGGGAAGGGGCAGGGCGCTGCGCAAGGCATGGTTGGATAGTGACGCGGACATCCTCTCATATATGGACGTTGACCTCTCCACAGGCCTGGATGCCTTCCCAGTGCTGGCGCGTGCTATCGGAGAGAACGGCTACGACGTAGCGATAGGCTCTCGACTCATGAAAGGTTCTGTTGTGAAGAAGCGCTCCCTAAAGAGAGAGGTTACTTCACGCACCTACAACCTGATAATAAAGGCCGTTTTCTTCACAAGGTTCTCCGATGCACAGTGCGGTTTCAAGGCCATAAGTCGTAACGCTGCCCAGTTCCTGATCCCAAAGATACAGGATCAGGGATGGTTCTTCGACTCTGAGTTGTTATTGCTGGCTGAAAAGGGTGGATTTCGCATCAAGGACGTCCCTGTGGAGTGGGTGGACGACCCCGACACACGCGTCCGCGTCGTCAAGACCGCAACAGATGACCTGAAGGGGCTGATGAGACTGCGATTGGGCGGACTGTCTAAGGCCCTGAAGTCAAACGAGCCTTAGACCGGGCAGGCCCTGCACACACAATAAGCTGCCTTCGCACCGGGCTGGTGAGCGCTTGGTCTTGCTTGATCATCTGATATGCGAGCTAAGGTCTTCAGGCATTGCCGTGTGGAAGCTCCACACGTTAGTTGTGGCTTAAGAGTTAATGGTCGGGTGTGCCAGAAGAATCCGTGAGAACGAGGGATAGCCTACTATACGTAGCCAGACAGGCAAACCATGAGTATGAATGCTTTAGCGCAAATGGGAGCGGATTAGCCGCTACAAACCCTGTTGCCCCATCGCATCTATCAACTCCTCCACGCGGCGCTTAACCTCATCTCGTATCTCTATAACCTTCTCCAGTGGCTTGTCCTTGGGGTCTTCCAAGGCCCAGTCTTCAGTCACCACCATATTGGCAGGGCATGACTCCTCCACGTTGCATCCCATGGTTATGACACGTTGGGAGGAGTCCAGCATATCTTGTGTCAGTAGTGCGGGCTGCTTTTGAGAGAGATCCATGGCCAACTCGGCCATCGCAAGAACGACAGTTGGGTTAACCCGGACGCCTGGTTGAGTACCAGCCGAGTACGCTACGGCAGTGTTTCTGGATACTTTCGCCAAATAGTTGAAAAATGCCTCGCCCATCTGGCTGCGACCCGAGTTATGTACACACACGAAAAGAACTATGGGTTGGTTGGCTGTCATCTTCCACCTCTTTTGGTTGATGGACGCTTCTATAGTTCAGAGTGAGCAAGAACCATCCTCTACAGTCAGCATGGTTAGCCTGAGTGGTAGATAAAATATAGCAGTGGGTTAAGGACACACTGATTGCGGCTATGGCACAACGTCGTAGGCGGTGATGGTAGTTGTTATGGTTTTAGAACTCACCCAAGGCTGTTTATCACCAGGCCAGTGGGTAGCTTGGGGCTGAAGTAGGTTGACTTCAGGGGCATGCGCTCGCCGGATAGCACCACCTCTTCAAACAGGTCCATGGACAGGGCTGGCAAGATAAAGCCTAGTTGGTAGTCACCGTCCATTATCAATTGGTGCACCTCTTTTGAGTCGTGGGTAAAGCGCAAAATACCCCTTTCCACGGCCCTCTGTTGAGTCTCCAGGACGGGCTCAAGGATGCTTCTCCCCAGTACCTGGGCGGCGCATCGTTGAAGAGGCGGAGAAGAGGCACCAGGCTGGTTGCGAAGGGTGAGCAGAGAGACTTTCCCCTCGTTAGCTTCCAGTAGCCCGATAGCAACCTGGTTTACGACAGTCTTTTTCAGTAGCTCTTCCAGATGAGAAACCACATGCCCTGTCTGATCGAGTCTTACATCAAGGGTCTGGATGTCGAAGGACTCATTTATCTGCGCCATTATTCGTTCCATTTCATCGGTGGACAGCCCCCGCATAGCACGATGATACGGGAGCACCACCAGGCCTGAGTCCTGTATCTCTATTAGAGACATCATGACAAAGTCGCTGCCTAGAGCATCGCTCCGATTCCCATCGGCACGCTGTATATCTCGATACTGGAGTGCTGTCTCGTATCTATGGTGGCCGTCAGCCAAGTAGACAGGGGTGTCCTTCAACGACTGGATTACAGCCTGCACCATCGTCTTATCCGTAAATGACCATAGTTGAATATTGGTGTCATCGTAGTCAGCACTGGCTAGGGGCGGCCCTGACGCAACCTCATCCACGAGTGTACCGACTTCCCCGGATGAGTCGCGGTATATCGACATAATGGGGCTCAGGTTGGCCTTAGTTGCCGCTAGCAGTTCCATTCTGTCACGTTTCGGCCCCGGTGAAGTCTCTTCGTGAGGTAGTACAACACCCTTTGAAAGCTCTTCCAAGCGCACAGCGCCCAGAATGGAGCGGCGCCTCATAGAGCGTCCCTGATGAGGGAAGTCTTCCTGAAGTATATAAAAAGCGGCCTCGTCTTCTATACGTAGCGCCCCCTGGCTAAGCCACTCCTCAAGCAAATGGGCTGCCCTTGTATAACGGTTATCGTTTGCCGAGTCGGATGGAGTTTCCATACCAAATTCAAGTCGGACGGCGTTGTAGGGATTCCTCTGGTGCAGTTCCAACTGCAACTCTGGTGAGATGATGTCGTAGGGAGGGCATAGCAACTGCTCTAGGTCTGTGACTTTATTGAGACTGTATCGTAGTCCCTTAAAGGGTTGAATATCGCTCATTATCTGGCTCCAAGATTTTGCGGGATTCGTGATGTGGAATTTCCAGTTTAGTATAGCGAACGCTACTGCAAAACGTCTATATTTTGAGGGTGCCATAACTGATGAATTTACGTGGTGTTTCAACTAATTAAGGGCTTGTACTGTTGTATACTTCCATTGAACAAATATGAATGCCTTAGACGAACTCAACCAGCGCCAGAGCGAGGCTGTGAAGGCTGTGGACGGGCCGTTGCTCATCTTGGCGGGCCCGGGAAGCGGCAAGACCAGGGTAATCACCCAGCGCATAGCCCATCTTGTCAGAGACAAGGGCGTGGCTCCGCACAGCATAGTAGCGGTTACATTCACAAACAAGGCCGCAAGAGAGATGAGGGAGCGGCTCTTTGGTAAGAACGATCAAGACACCTCCGCTCCACTGCTTGCCAGGTGGCGAAGCGTACAGCACGAGTTCACCGTTGCTACATTCCACGCCTTCTGTGCGTCCATCCTGCGCAGAGAAGGCTCGCATATAAGCCTGGACAAGGCCTTTGTCATTTACGACCAGGAGGACCAGCTTTCGGTCCTCGCACGGGCGATGGAAGCTGTGGAGGTAGACCCCAAGCGCTTCTCCCCCAGATCGATACTATCGGCCATATCCGCAGCCAAGAGCAAGTTGATAGACGCGCAGACCTTTGCCGCTGGCCGCTCCGGCCCAATGGAAGAGATCGTTTACAAAGTCTACCAGCGGTACGAAGACTTGTTGCAACGTAACAACGCGGTTGACTTCGACGACCTGCTTCTCAAGACCTACGCCATATTCAGGGACAACGCGGCGGTGCTGGACAAGTACCAGTCACGCTATGAGCATATCCTCATAGACGAGTTCCAGGACACAAACATAGCCCAGTACGCCATCGCACGTCAGATTGCAGCAAAGTACCGCAACATCTGTGTGGTGGGCGACCCTGACCAGTCCATATACTCATGGCGTAACGCTGACATACGCAATATCCTTTCCTTCCAACGTGACTACCCAGATGCAGGGCTTGTCACCCTAGAGGAGAACTACCGCTCTACAGAGACAATCCTGGAGGCAGCACACGGAGTCATCTCCGCCAACCGCAAGCGGATGGACAAGCCACTTGTCACTCAGAACCAGCGTGGTAAGCCTGTATTGATCGGGGAAGCCTTTAACCCGGAAGAGGAAGCACAACAGGTGTTGAGAGAGATACAAAGACTGAAGCGGGAGGAAGGGCACAGCCTTGGCGATTGCGCAGTGATGTACCGTGTAAACGCCCAGTCCCGCGCCATGGAAGAAGGATGCCTGCGATACGGCATCGCCTACAAGTTGATAGGAGGGCTCCGTTTCTATCAGCGCAAAGAAGTGAAGGACGTGGTGGCATATCTGCGGGCCATCCATAACCCCTACGATGAGGTCAGCCTCTCACGGGTGATTAACGTGCCTCCAAGAGGGATAGGCCAGCGTACAGTGGAGCGGCTTACTCAAATAGCCCGCGATAGCGATATACCCCTCTACTCCGCTATGCAGCTCGCTGTGGACAGAGATAATGAAGCACTCGCAGGCCAAACACTGGATAACCGCGCTTCCCAATCGGTTGCCAGGTTTCTCCGTATCATCAATTCGCTCATGGAAGAGGGAGAGAACCTTGGGGTGGCGGAGCTGATAGATGCTGTCGTAGACCATATAGGATACAGAAGTTTCCTCATGGAGGACGGTGAGCATGGGCATGAGCGATGGGAAAATGTGCAGGAGCTGCGTTCAACAGCGCTGAGATTCCAGGATATTGACCCGGAGGACAGGCTATCCGAGTTCTTGCAGGGTGTAACGCTGGTCTCCGATGTGGATACACTGGAAGAAGACCAGGACTCCATCACCCTCATCACGCTCCATCAGGCCAAGGGGCTGGAGTTTCCTTTGGTGTTTCTTGTTGGCCTGGAAGAAGGACTGCTGCCTCACATACGTTCCTTTGATGATCCTGAACAGATGGAGGAAGAGAGGCGGCTTTTTTACGTCGGTATGACCAGGGCCAAGGAACGACTATACATCACCCGGGCATTCCGCCGCGGATTCAGGGGCAACGGCGGTGCCAACATGCCCTCCCGCTTCCTGAGTGACATACCACAGAAGCTGGTGTCTCCCATGGGCCAGCCGGAACGGCGCGTCTCTTCCCTCGCACGACCCCTCTATGAAAGATCTACACTGCCCGCCGAGGAAATGACCAGCATGCCATTGAAGGCCGGGGAACGGGTGCAACACCCCAAGTTCGGCGAGGGCATTGTCGTAAGCTGCGTAGCCTCCGGCCAAGATCACCAGGTAACGGTGGCATTCAAGGGGGAGTCCGGTATAAAGAAGCTCCTACTTGGCTATGCTGGCCTTGAGGTGGTTGGGTAACACCCTATAACACCGCCCCAAGTATTTTGGACAGTATCCAGCCCAGAATGGCACAGAACGGGTAGGTTACCAACCACGCCCAGAGTATGCCCTTGGTGACTCCCCAACGCACTGCTGAAAGGCGTCGTGTTGCCCCAACTCCCATTATGGCACTGCTGGACGTATGCGTTGTGCTTACGGGGAGCCCTATTGTGGAGGCCATCTCAATAACGGCGGCGGCGCAGGCATTTGCAGCAAAGCCGCTTGAAGGCTGGAGCCTGGTCACGCGCATACCCAGGGTGCGTATGACCTTCCAGCCACCCAGTGCAGTCCCAAGTCCTATCATAAGGGCACTGGCTAGCTGCATCCAAAGCTCCACGTTGACTTCCCTGGCGTAGTACACACCGACAGCCAAGGCCATGATGCCCATGGCGTTTTGAGCATCATTCTTACCGTGGCTATAGGCCAGGAATGCCGCCGAAAGTATCTGCAATTTCGAGAATAACGTCGTCACCTGGTTAGGCGTCCAGCTCCTGAAGAGCCAGTAGATGATTATCATGGAGATGAAGGCTGCTGCAAAGCCGAAGAGCGGAGACAGCGCCAGTGCCAGAAGCACTTTATAGAACGTGGCCGTCTTGACCGCTGTGAACCCAGCGTGTGCTACACCCGCGCCAACTACACCTGCGACCAGCGAGTGACTCACACTGACGGGGAATCCAAAACGGGTGGCAACAAAAACCCATGTCACTGCCGACATAATGGCCGCCATCACCGCGGCCTGAGACATGAGATCCGGGTCTACAATCCCCTTACCGATGGTCTTGGCAACGGCCGTCCCAGTAAGTGCTCCAAGCAAGTTCATGCTTCCGCCCAGAAGCACAGCCATCAATGGTGTCAGGACACGCGTGGAGACTACGGTAGCTATAGCATTGGCAGCGTCGTTTATGCCGTTACCGTAGGCATATGCTAAAGCCAGACCTATTGTTATTATTAGGATGGCTTGTTCAGGCATGCTTCAACACTATGCCTTCCAACATGTTGGCCGCATCTTCGCAGAAATCAGTGGCCTGCTCAAGCAGGTCGTAGACCTCTTTCCACTTGAGTACGTAGATGGGCGTGGCATCACCGTTGAATAATACTGCCATTGCTCTGCTAACCACCTGGTCTGCCTCATTCTCATATGTATTGATATCTGTGGCCAGTGGGAGAATCGCCTCGAGTTTGGAACCCCGGAAGTGCAATAGCCCGATAGCTTGATCGAGGGTATCAGCGCAACGGAAGAGGATGCGGGAAAGTTCCTTGGCTTCCTCAGTGGAATCTTCGATCCGATATTCCACCATGATGCGGGCTGCCTCTTCCATGCTGTCCACAATGTCGTCGAGCCGTTCTCCAAGTGTAGCGATGTCTTCCCTGTCCAGGGGAGTGACGAACGTCTTATGGAGGCTGGTCATTATTGTATGAATTATGGTGTCCCCCACCTCTTCCAGGCGTTTTATCTCAGCCACTTTTTCCGGAACATTTTCGTAGTTCTCCATGAGATCCTGCAGCTTTGCCGCCGTGGCCTTAAGGTTGGCGGTGCTCTGTTGGAAGAAGAAGAAGAATTTTTCTTCTCGTGGCAGGAATGATAACTTCATTGTGTCCTCCATATATCTGTTCTCAAGGCACGAGATACCCTCTGCAATGAAAACTTTTTTGTGTATGAATAGTCCCTCTATAAGGACGTAACTGATAACTGTTTCGGATGTCAGGTAGCACTACTAGTGCAGTATTCGAGTAAATTATTGCCACCTTCATTTTTTACACTTCTATCATAACGTAGATTATTTGAGGCGATATTAACGAACAGTTAAAGGATTGTTAATTGACAGTTAACAATCAGGGTGATCGCGTGCTGGAGGATATCGGCCAATGGATAAAGAAGTGATACTGACTAGGTAGAGACCGGAACAGTAAAAGAGAAAATGCTACCCTCCCCCTTGCGGCTTTCGACGGCAACTTCGCCCCCATGTGACTGAACAATGTGCTTGGCTATGGCAAGACCGAGGCCAGTGCCCCGGTACTGCCGAGAGCTATCTACACGATAGAATCGCTCAAATATATGGGAGTGGTGCTCCTCGGCAATGCCAATCCCAGTGTCGGAAACGTAGATCTGGATAATATTCACTAGAGAAGTGGCGTACAGTGTCACAGCACCTCTTTCAGGAGTGAACTTCAGGGCATTGTCCAGCAGATTGGCCAAAACTTGGTGCAGCTTGTTTCTCTCACCCATTACTAAAGGGAGAGAGTCAGGCGAACTTATCTCCAGCGTGATCTCTTTAGCGTCAGCACGTGGCTGGAACTCATACTTAATATCTTCCATTAATGTCCGTGCGTCCATAGGAGCCATGTCAAGCACGACATAGCCGCTTTCCAGTCGTGAGAGTTCCAGTAGGTCCTCCACAATGCCGCTCATGCGCTCAATATCCATGTGAATACGGTGTATAAAATCCGTGGCCACCTGCTTCTCTTCCAGTGCACCGCTCTCCAGTGTTTCCACCATAGCCTTGATGGACGCTAGAGGGCTACGAAGCTCATGAGAGACGTTGCTAACGAACTGCCTGCGAGTCGAGTCTGCCTGGTGAATCCGCGTGAGATCGTGCAAGGTTAATAGGACGCCGTTTGGGCCTTCCCTATTAAGTGGAGTGGAAATAGCGCTTATGGATCGCTGGGGCTGCATCAGCTCGATCTCTCCATGTTGCTGCTCGCCAGTCTCAAGGGAGCGGTATACTAGTTCTTGGATCTCAGTGTCATTAACAGTTTCCATGAACCTACTGCCGACCGCTTCCGAAGATCTGAGGCCTAGTAGTTCTTCAGCAGCTGGGTTAATTAGTTCGATCAGGCCCTCCCCCTGGCGGAGATAAAATACCTGGCGGATAACCACAACACCATCAGCCATTGTATCGAGGAGAGCCGATAGCTTGTTTCGCTCCAACGATAGGTCATTGACCATCTTCTTCAGTGCTGTGGCCATGCTATTGAAAGCATTGGCTAAGTCCCGAGTCTCATCGGATGCCAATGCCTCGACACGCTGATCCAGGTCACCACTCGCAAGGCGGCGGGAGGCCTCCGTCACGGAATGAACCGAGCGAGAGGTCCGACGAGCCAGTAAGTAACCTAAGGCTATAGAGAGGGAAGTTACAATGATGGCTGAAAAGGCGATGGCAACGATGAACTGGTTTACTGCCCGTTGAACCTGGGAGATTGGTATTGCTATTCTAACTACACCCACAGGTATCCCATCAACCTCAATTGGAATGGCTGTATACACCATTTCCTGATCTACCGTGCTGCTGACACGTGTAGACCTTCCCAGTCCTGTTGTCATGGCACTTTGCACCTCCGGGCGCGAGATGTGGTTCTCCATGAGTCTAGGGTCTTCCCAAGTGTCTGCCAGAACAGCGCCTTCCAGGCTTATTATCGTGACTCGCGCCTCTATGAGGTCTCCGATGCGTTCGCTGACGTTCTGAAGTTCCACAGCGCTCAGACTATCTTCAAAGTATCGACCCGTGGACTCACCTAACAGCCTGGCCTCTTGCTCTAGGCGCTCTTCCAGGTTTGAGCTATAGGAGACCTGAACAAAATTGACCAGATATATGCTCACCGTTCCCATAGAGATGACGATAAGGACAGTGTAAGCCAGGAGAATACGCCATTGAAGAGTATGCAGGAGCATTATTGTTTGAAGCGGTACCCTATTCGCCTGACGGTGATGATTCTCTCTGGACTGCTGGGATCGACCTCAATCTTCTCGCGGAGCCAGCGGACGTGAACGTCCACTGTCCGTGTGTCACCTATGTAGTCATGTCCCCAAAGGCTATCAAGGATATGATCGCGAGTTAAGGCTCGTCCCTTGTCGGCCACCAACAGTCTTAGCAGTGCAAACTCTCGGGGCTTCAAGTCCAGTGGGTCGCCGTTCATCCTCACCTGGTGACCCGTAATATCTATTTCCAGGTTCCCTGACGTCAGAAACTGCAAAGCCGTATTAGGAGATTTTGCAGTGGCTATGTTAGAGCGCCTGATCAGGGCCTTGACCCGGGTCAAAAGCTCTCGCATTCCAAAGGGCTTGATGACATAGTCATCCGCGCCCAGCTCCAAACCTACCACCCGATCTATCTCTTCGGCCTTGGCCGTCAGCATCAATATTGGGACATCCGTCTCCCTTCGCAGAATCTGGCACACCTGAAAGCCGTCGAGTTTAGGAAGCATGACATCCAAGATGACGAGGTCAGGACTGGACTTGCGAGCAAACTCCAATCCTCTCTCTCCATCCACGGCAGTAATCACCCTGTATCCTTCCTTCTCCAGGTTGTATTTGACGGCTTCGAGAATATTCTCTTCGTCTTCTACTATCAGCACTGTTGGTCTTGGCAACTCAACTCCAGATGTTCTCATACTACTTCATTATACATCAGCAATCTCTTGCTCCAGTACTTTCATCGCACTCGCATCAGGGATTGTAAAGGCGTCATGCCGTTATTTTTTGCTTCGTTCTTGTGGTTTATGTTTGTGAGATCCTATAATACCTACAATTTCCAATGGAGATATATCCATGTCAATGCGTACCACTGAGCAGAGATACAACCCCAAGGAACTAGACCGTAAGTGGCAGGATCGTTGGGCCAGCGACAAGCTGTACCAGGTTAGGGATGACGACCCTCGTCCCAAATGGTACGAGCTTACCATGTACCCGTATCCCTCCGGCGACCTCCACATAGGACATTGGTACGCAATGGCCCCAGCGGACGCCCACGCCCGCTTACGACGAATGCAAGGCTACAATGTCCTTCACCCCATGGGATTCGATGCATTTGGCCTACCAGCCGAGAACGCGGCCATACGCCGCGGTATACATCCCTATCAGTGGACAATGAGCAACATTGAGAACATGCGCCATCAGCTAAGCTCAATGGGCACCATATATGACTGGGACAGGGAGATAATCTGTGCCCAGCCGGAGTATTACAGGTGGAGCCAGTGGCTCTTTTTGCAGTTATACAATGCGGGGCTGGCCTACCACGCCAAGGCACCGGCCAACTGGTGCCCCTCATGCCAGACAGTGCTGGCCAACGAGCAGGTTGTTGATGGCAAGTGTGAACGGTGCGATTCTCCGGTGTCCCGTCGTGATCTGGAGCAGTGGTTCTTCCGGATAACCAGGTACGCCGAGGAGCTTTTGGACTTCTCAGGTCTGCTTGACTGGCCTGAGCGCATCAAGTCCATGCAGACCAACTGGATTGGGCGAAGCGTTGGCATTGAGATAGGCTTCGACATCTCCGAGTACGGACTGGAGGAGAAGGAGATACGCACCTTCACCACACGCATCGATACAATCTACGGCGTTACCCTTGTGGTCATGGCCCCTGAACACCACCTTGTGGCAAAGCTGACTACTCCGGACCGCCGCGCCGAGGTGGAGAAGTACGTGGAGCAGGCCAGACGCCAGACCGAGGTTGAGCGTCTCTCCACCGAGCATGAGAAGACAGGAGTGTTTATTGGTTCATACGCCACCAATCGCCTCAACGGCGAGCGCGTGCCACTCTATATTGCCGATTACGCCCTGCTTAGCTACGGAACGGGCGTCGTCATGGGTGTGCCTGCCCACGACCAGCGCGACTTCGCATTTGCCAGGAAGTACAATCTACCGGTCCGTGTGGTCATATCACCGCAGGGCTGGAACGGAGAGGAATTGCAGGAAGCCTTTGTAGACGAGGGACCACAGGTCAACTCAGGCAGTTTCGACGGCCTACCATCTAGCCAAGGCAAGGAGTGTATTGCCGACCACATTGAGAGCAGGGGATGGGGGCATCGCACCATCTCGTACAGACTGCGAGACTGGCTGATATCCCGGCAGCGCTACTGGGGTACACCGATTCCCATTGTTTACTGTGCTAAGTGCGGCATCGTGCCGATGGCAGAGGAAGACCTTCCTGTGCTGCTACCTGAGGATGCCCAATTCCGTCCCACGGGTGAATCACCTCTCAAGTACCACGAGGGTTTCTTGAACACCACCTGCCCCAACTGCCACGGCGATGCCAAGCGCGAGACCGACACCATGGACACCTTTGTGGACTCTTCCTGGTATCACCTGCGCTATGCAAGCCCCAACTACCACGACGGCCCGGTTGATTCCGAGTCAGAGAAAAGCTGGCTCCCAGTGAACCAGTACACCGGAGGTGCCGAGCACGCCGTCATGCACCTCCTTTACTCCCGTTTTTTCAACAAAGCGCTGAGAGACCTCGGCATTGTGCACTACGACGAGCCATACCAGCGTCTCTTCAACCAGGGAACCATCATTGCCGACAATCAGAAGATGAGCAAGTCTCGCGGCAACGTCGTCACCCCTGACCCATATGTGCAAGAATTTGGGGCCGATGTAGTACGCACATACCTTATGTTCCTTGGCCCCTGGGACCAGGGGGGAGAGTGGTCAGACACCGCTCTCAACGGCATGGCCCGCTGGCTCAACAGGGTGTGGGATATTTCGCAAAGGGACGTATCGGTACTGCAAGAACAGCCTGCTTCCCAGGAATCCGATAGAGGCCTCCTGCGTATGACTCATAAGACCATCAAGCGAGTCGAGGACGACCTTGAGCGTTTCAAGTTCAACACCGCACTGGCAGCCATGATGGAGCTGACCAACTACATGGGCAAGGTATGGGACAATGGAGCAGTCGTCGCCGACACCTGGCAGAGCGCCATTGAGAAGCTGCTGTTGCTCTTAGCCCCCATTGCTCCACACATCACAGAAGAGCTTTGGGAGCGTACCGGCCATCCCTACAGCATACACGGCCAGTTAATGCCACAGTGGGACGAGAAGTTAGCCATGGACGATGAGATTACGATGGTGGTTCAGGTCAACGGTAAAGTGCGTGACCGCATTCAGGTGGCCGCAGACATTAGCGAGCAAAACGCCAAACGCCTGGCTATGGAGAGTCTCGCGGTTCAGCCGCATTTGGATGGCAAACAGGTGCGTCAGATAGTTTACGTCCCAGGTCGTTTGGTCAATGTTGTCGTTGAGTAGAAAGCCACACGCGCTAGCCAAAGAACTGTCTCGCAATGTCGGCTATAAGGCCTGGGGCCTCCATGTACATGGAGTGACCGAGATCCGGTAGGACATTGATTCTCCCGTTGGGTAATGCATTGGAAAGGGGCTTTAGGTTACTCTCCAGTTGAGGATTATCGACCCTTGCCAGTACCAACGTAGGCATGCCAATGCGCGGTGCCTCATACAGCAGAGAAGTCCGGTCTTCCCACATCTCATCCAGATTATATATGGACGGATCCCACTTGATTTCTACGCGACCATCTGGGAACAAACGAGTCTCCTCTCGGAGTATATCCTCAGTAACCTCGGGCGCCCATGCCTTGGTGGCGCGGTTTTGCCCCAGCCTTGACCTGAGTTCGTCCATGCTCGCCCAACCGTTCCTACGACCTGCCGATGCCTTCTCCATCCAATCGCTTTTGGAGGTTTCACCCTTCGTCCAGAAAGCGTGGATATCCATCACCGGCTCAACGAGGATCAGACCTTTTACCTGATCGGCATGGTGGGATGCATAGAGTCCGGCAGAAGCGCAGCCCAGAGAGTGGGCCATGATGAAATGGGGTTCCAGGTCTAGTCCCGCTGTTACCCGAGCTATATCGTTCATCCGGCTGTGTGAATCGTTGCCTGCAGTCGTAGCTCCACTGTCACCGTGTCCACGTACATCAAGGGCGATGACTCGAAAATCATCGCGGAGACGACGGGCCATCGCGTTCCAGCTACGGCCTGTTCTCATGGCTCCGTGTACTAGAATCAGTGGGGTGCCGCCCCCTCCCCAGTCCAGGGCGTGGATTGCAACATCGCCGACATCAATGAACCGACTTGTTCGCTGCGACTCTGATTCTGTGGTCATTGAGAGTACCTCTTTGCTTAAAGGTATCAGACAACGGGCATAATACCACAACATTGATGTGAACTTTCAATCGAGGAATTGGGTGAAAGAGGGGAGGTGATACAGAGCTTCAGAAGTTTACTGCGGATTTTCCTTAAGGAAACACGTTGTGGCTGTCACTATCCGACGGCCGTTAGATATACTGCAGTCGCTCCCAGCGTCACGGCATTGACAGACAAGGCTATCGCACGTGCAGTCATATATCTGTTAGTCCCTCATGTTCAGCATTCCATCCACCGCGCACTCCTCACGGAGTCGACTGACGGCCTCTTCCCACTCCACGTCGATACCCCAGTGGTACACAACCGCCCTCACGTCGTCCCATCGACCGCGAAGCCTGACGGTCACAGGATAACTGCTGCTGCTGGCATCGGTGGACAGTATTTTGATGCTTCCTGGCGCGGCTATTGTGCTCAAGACCATGACTTACCTCCTCATGTGATGGCTATAATAGAACAACTGTGCTAAATATGTCAAGTGGTGGTGTTAGGAGAAAAATTGAGAGTCTGTCACCACTCTGGTAGGATGTGTGATAGTCGCTGATTGCGACAACTGCAAAGGAGGTAAGAATGACACTCCAACACGGCATCGAAGTCCGCGTCTCACGAATCGAGTGCGGGAAACAGGGCATCAACTCCTACATCGTCGCAGACACAGAAACAGGCGAGGGAGTGATCATAGATGCTCCGGATGAGCCAGACAGGATTCTGGAAGCGGCGCAAGGCGTCCAGATTAAAGCTATCCTCATAACCCACACCCACGTTGACCAGCTTGCAGGGCTTGACCTCTTGCGCTCCCAGACCGATGCGCCCGTGTGGGTCAGCGCGATTGATGCACAGGTCTTCAACTATTTCACACCTATCAACTCGGAGCGCCCCGAGTATCCGTTCCATGATGGAGCCTCAATTTCCGTGGGGCGCCTTGAGATCAGGGCTATCCACACTCCAGGGCACACCCCTGGAGCATACTGCTACCTGATAGCTAACCACCTCTTCTCCGGAGGCACCTTACTTACTGACGGTCCCGGCGATACAACGAGTCAGGAAACCCATCAGCAGTCCATCAATAGCATAGCCCAAAAGCTGTTCGTTCTTCCTGCGACCACCATTATTCATCCTGGACATGGAGATGAGATCATTCTGTCCGCGTCCAAAGCAGAGTATCAGGCCTTCTCCAACCTGCAGCACCTGCCGGATTCGCATGGTGATTTCCTCTGGCGAACGGCCTAGATATAGATTACCATCCAGCCAGAGTCAGTTGATTGAAGTTCAGAAGCATGGAGCCACTGTCAATTGTCTATACCATCAGAGGATGCACCGCTTGTGCTAGGCTTATTGAGCAATGGGGCGACGAGGGAGTTAGTTACGAAGAGCGCAGGGCTGACCTAAGCCAAAAACCCTGGACGAGGCCCGTGAATTGGGAGATGCGGTGCCCATCATTGTATACCCGGACGGGCGAGTGGAAAGAAGATTCGGGGGACGACGGGGCTGTTACATCGGTTGATGGTTTCGAAGACGGGCCGGCATTATTGACTCGGTGCCACAATCTGTTATCCAGCTTTGGAAACGTCCTTAGCAGTGCCTCTGACGTCGGTTGACAGACTTGTACAATCTTTACTATGATGAAAATCGTTCCCACGCTCATCCGAATGCGCCAGTAAGTTGCAAAGGCGGCCAAGGGGGGAGATACTATGCATCTGACAATGCAATCCGATAGATACATGGAACATGACTGCAAAGGCCTGAGTGGTTCTGATGCTATCAGGTTTTCAAAGCGTAAAACAAGTGCCGCTTTTCTAAGGCGCGCCCATCGGCCGATGGGGCACTTTCTTCTGTGTGAGCCATAGCTACTCTCTTCACTTTTAATCTTTCGGCTTAGCCGATCCTTGACTTCCTCTCCACGCGCTGCCGCAACGTTTAAGCGCGGGATACGGGATAAGTGTACTCCATAGTATTTCTCACAGGATTACTTACCAGTCTACTGCACGCCGTATATATCTAGGTTTATGAGATATGTCAGTAAATACCACCGATAATATAGACTACCGTATTGAATGCCGGAATCTCTACAAGATATTCAGCAAACAATCAGCCCAGCTTATCAACTCCATAGGTGCTGATGAGTCTCGTGAGGAGTTTCTGGCGAGGACTGGCGGTGTCATAGCGGTACGCGATGTCTCTTTCAACGTCCGGGTTGGAGAGACGTTTGTCATCATGGGCCTTTCAGGAAGTGGCAAGTCCACCTTGGTCAGATGTCTCGACAGACTCATTGAGCCGACGAGCGGTGATATTCTCATAGACGGGGAAAACCTCCTTGGCATGAATAAAGGACAGCTGCGTGAACTTCGAAGACATAAGATGAGCATGGTGTTCCAACACTTCGGCAACCTTCCTCATAAAAAAGTACTCGATAATGTCTCTTACGGCCTTCAGGTACAGGGTATGGATCAAGCACGCAGGTCCGCGCGAGCGGCAGAGGTTATAGACTTGGTTGGCCTGTCGGGATGGGAAGACCGCTATCCCCATGAGTTAAGTGGCGGCATGCAACAGCGAGTGGGATTGGCTAGGGCACTCGCGGTGGACCCTGAGATACTCCTCTTCGATGAGCCTTTCAGCGCGCTGGACCCCCTGATTCGCCGTGAGATGCAGGACGAACTGATTAAGCTACAACAGACAGTTAACAAAACCATAGTCTTCATAACCCACGATTTTCTAGAAGCACTGAAGCTGGGAGATAGGGTTGCCATAATGAAGGACGGTGCCTTCGTCCAGGTGGGTACACCGGAAGAGGTTGTTAGCTCTCCCGTTAACGATTACGTAAAGGACTTCACGAGAGACGTCCCCCGCTCCAAAGTACTGACCGCCCAGTCGGCAATGACAGCACCTAAACTTATGGTGTCCATGGATCATGTACCAAGTAAGTTGCTGACGGACATGCAGAACATTACCTGCGATTGGGCCTTCGTTGTGGATGATGACAGGAGGCTACAGGGCGTCGTCTACTCCGGAGACCTCAGTGAGGCCGTAGCCGGCGGATGCATGGAACTGTCGCGTGTCTTTCGCAACGCCTATCCTGAAACCCCTCCCGAGACCAAGGTTGAAGACTTAATTCATATGTGCATGGCCAATGACAGTCCCATTGCAGTCTTGGACCCTGAGAAGCATCTCATGGGTACAGTGAATCGAATAGACGTCATGTCATCGCTTGTGGGCAATGGAGGGGTGGGAGCGTGATCGCCGAGAAAATCATACCAATCCAACTACGGAACGGCACGGTCCCAAAACCCATGGTCTATGTGGGACTCGTATTTGTCGGGTATCTGTTTGCCTATATCCTTGCCAAGAGCAGTTTCGGTACAGAGATGGGTGGCTTCCCAGAGTCGCTTGAGTTGCCTATTAAAGAGCCTATAGATGCCATTTTCGCGTGGACAGGAGATAACCTTTCCTGGTTCTTTAACCCGATCTCTGACATCGTGGATTCCACTCTTTCCTGGTTCGAGTCTTTCCTACTATGGCTACCGTGGACGACTGTGGTGGCAGTAACGGGCCTGCTGGCACTGAAGCTCTCCAATTGGAAGGTGTCCCTCTTATGTTCCGGCAGTCTTATGGTCATTGGAATCCTGGGGTTATGGGACTCGACCATGATCACACTCAGTCTTATATGGATTTCAGTGCTATTGGCCATAGCAATAGGAATCCCTCTGGGAGTGTTCGCCGCTCTTAACGATCGCTGTGACTCTATTGTGCGTCCGGTGCTGGACACTATGCAGGTGCTGCCAGCCTTCGTGTATCTCATGCCTGCTCTCTTCCTCTTCGGTGTCAGCGGAGCCGTGAGTGTATTTCTCACAGTCGTCTATGCGTTACCACCAACCATAAGACTAACCAACCTTGGGATTCGCCAAGTACCTCAGGAAGCGGTTGAGACTGCTCAATCTCACGGGTCCACATCGTTGCAGACGTTGGTGCAAGTCCAGCTTCCTCTGGCCAAACCCTCGGTCATGATGGGCATCAACCAAACGACTATGATGGCCTTGGCAATGGTGATAATAACAGCTCTTGTCGGCGCCTCTGGGCTGGGGCGCGATGTTTGGAATGCGTTGAGGCGCATAGATCCAGGGAGTGGCTTTGAGGCAGGACTGGCCATAGTCCTCCTAGCGATAATCTTGGACAGGCTCAGCTATGCAGCAGCTCAGCAGGGCCAACTGGGATCAGCAGCAAATTTAGAGCCTCGATCCCGCTTATCGACCGCCATAGGTCAGAATAGCATCCGCGGTGGTCTTCTCATGCGGTACAGGTACCTTGGCTCTGGCATTGGTCTTACATTGGTCTTACTCCTTGGCATTGTAGTAACTTCATTCAGAGATTTTCCGGAAGCGCTTAACTTTTCTGTGGCTGGTCCAATCAATGACGGCGTGGACTGGATGGGTGTGAACCTATTCTTCATGACAAGCTGGATTAAGGACAGCCTGATACGGGAGTTCGGCTTGAACCCAATTCAAGCTTTGTTAAATTCACTCCCCTGGCCTGTCTTGTTGCTGGGAATAGCATCTCTAGCGTACGCAGCAGCGGGGAAAAAGGTGGCCTTACTGGCAGCATCAGCCATGTTGTTTTTCGGATTCGGCGGAGTGTGGGACATGGCCATGCATACACTGAGTCAGGTGATTGTTGCAGTGATAATCTCGGTCATCCTGGGGGTTCTTATCGGTGTCTGGGCCTCTCAGAATGACACCGTTGAGACGATTCTGCGACCGGTGTTGGACACAATGCAAACCATGCCCGTGTTTGTATATCTAATTCCAGTAATAATGCTGTGGAGTTCCGGTCCAATCACAGGCATCATTGCTACCATAATATACGCTCTCCCTCCGGCCATCCGAATGACCAGCATGGGCATACGGCTGGTCCCTCCTGCTGTGGTAGAAACATCCTGGTCACACGGCGCTTCCAGGTTTCAGTCACTGGCACAGATCCAGATTCCACTGGCTATGCCGACCATAATGATGGGAGTTAACCAGACTATCATCATGGCACTTGCCATGGTCATCATCGGGGGTCTGGTCGGAGGCGGTGGACTGGGTGAGGAGGTGTACATTAAATCGATTTATATGGAAATGGGACAGGGTTTTGTTGCAGGCGGAGGCATTGTCTTGATGGCCATGGTCTTGAACCGGATCACACAGGGAAGGTACAGACAATCTGGGCAAATGATGCTGGGCAGGTGATACCCACGTAGCTGTCCAATGCAGGCTTGAAGTGTTGCGGAGAATATATGGCGTATCAAAAACTTAGTGATACCCATACGGCAAAATGGGAAAAGGAGGATGGAATGTCTAATATGCGTATGAGGAAATACCTCATGATCCCACTGGCTCTGGTTCTTTTAATGACCCTGTTCGGAGCCTCTTGCAGTTCAGAAGAGGACAAAGGTCCCATAATCCTTATAGAGCAGGACTGGGACGGTCAGCTGGTGACTACAGCTGTGGCAAAAATCCTGTTGGAGGATGAGATGGGTTACACGGTGGAGCAGAAGTTTGCCTCAGCTGACTCTGCAGCCATGTTCGTAGGGATGGAGAGCGGTGAGTTTCACTTTGCCTGTTGTAACTGGCCCTCGTTCAGTGCAGGGTTCCTTGAGGACTTTGTAGATACCAAAGGAACGGTTGAGCGGGTAGGCCCCACCGGTATTTTGGGTACCAACGGATGGTTCATACCAAGGTACGTAGTCGAGGGCGACTCGGCTCGCAACATTGCTGCTGTTGCCCCGAATCTAACCGGCTACGACGACATGAACCAATACGCCGACGTATTTGCCACCACAGAGACAGGCAAAAAGGGACGGCTTCTCGATTTCACTCCAGCGTGGGACTATAGGAACCAGGAGCGTCTCGATGCGCTTGGAGTAGCCTTCGAGGTATTTTACTCCGGATCAGAGACCGCAAGCTTTGCTGAGATAGATGGTGCATATAACCGCGGCGACCCATTCCTGATGGTAATGTGGGCACCTCACTGGTCCCACACCAAGTACGACATGATTGAAATCCAACTGCCTGAGTGGACTGAAGAGTGCTATCCGTCAGGGGAAAACTTTGACTGTGGATGGCCTGTTGATAACGTCGCCAAGCTGGCGTGGCCGGAACTGAAGGATAAATTCCCTAAGGCATATGAATTCTTACAGAACTTCACCATCACAAACGAACAGCAGAACGAAATGGTCCTAGATGTCACCGACAACGGCAAGGATTACAACGAGGCTGCACAGGATTGGGTGGACACCAACGAGGACATTTGGAAGAACTGGATTCCTTAAACTACTGTAAATAGAACACTCAACGCACATTTTGGCGGGCGTGAGAAGGACTCAGCGTCTTCTCACGCCCGATGCACTGGACACGATTGAGATAAGGAGTGAGAATGGTTCTCAAGGATCAAGTTGCTCTCATTACAGGAGCCAGCAGAGGCATTGGAAGAGGCATTGCCAAGAGATTTGCTGAAGAAGGTGCTATGGTGGCCGTCGGGGCCCGTACTCCGGAGGGCTATGACCGGGTAGTAAACGAGATTACCAACGCTGGGGGAGTCGCCACCGGGTTCAAATTAGACGTGACCAATGACCAGCAGGTTGCAGATGTTGTCCAGCAGATTATCGCAACCTGGGGAAAGATAAACATACTGGTCAATAGTGCAGGCATCATGCTCTATGATACCCCTACTTGGACGACGACCATTGAGCAGTGGGATGAGATGATGGCTATCAACCTGCGCGGCACCTTCCTGACTTGCAATGCAGTAGCACCGCACATGGTTGAGCGTAGAGCAGGCGCAATCGTCAACATTGGGTCATCATCGGCAAGGGCAGCTGACGACGACTCCGGGCCATACACCACAACCAAGTGGGCAGTCGTGGGATATACGTCTTCCCTGGCACGTTCTCTGAGGCCCCATGGGGTTCGGGTCAACGGGATGAACCCTGGGTGGGTGGATTCCGACATGACCAGGTTAGTTAAACCTGAAGGTGATCCTGAGTGGAGCACGGTGGAGGAGATTGCCGGGGTTGCACTGTTCCTAGTCGCTCAGTCTCCAAGGGACATGACAGGACAGTTTGTGGATATATTCGGAGGCCAATCTGGCCCTTAATATCGAGGTTCTCGTATTGGTTCGGACTATTCATTAAGCAATACATTAACAAAGGAGCATTATGCATCAAGCGTCAGACGCGTTCTATCACAGCAATAGCAGACGGTATGCCGAAGTTTCCAACGATGCCTTACAAATTCCCTATGACAACGTATCGCACCCAAAACTTACGGGAGATCAGGACCTAATAGCACGAATGAAAGAACTGATCCCGCAAAATGCCAAGGGACTGGATGCGGGATGCGGAGCCGGAGCACGAGACGTGTTTCTTTATTGGTCAGCAGGCTATGACATATCAGGAGTAGACGCCGTACCTGAGAACATCCTCGTTGCCAAGGAGACACATCCTGAGATCTCAGACCGGGTGTCCGTGGCAGATCTGAGTCAGCCACTCCCTCTGCCCAGCGGCGAGTTGGATTTTGTTATGTGCAACGCAGTCATTCAACACATCTTCCCCGCACTGGTGAAGGATGTGACCCTGCCTGAGCTAGCTCGTGTTCTCAAGGTGGGCGGCGTCCTGCAACTGATGTTCAAAGTTGGCGATGGGATGACCACTGTCTATGATGGGGCATACGACTTGAACCGCACATTCCAGTTGTATGGCGCAGATGCCATCACCTCTATTCTGTCCGGCCTTGGGCTGGAAGTACTTCCTCTGGACGAGAATAAGCTGTCCGGGCTCATGTATTTTACAGACCCCAAGCCCATGGACCACTGCGTTCTCTTTGCACACAAAATCAAGTAGAGGGAATATGGTGAACCAATGAGCATTCCGAGTAGCTTCTACGAGATTACGCCCTCATGGCTAACCGAAGCACTTCATCACAAGCTGCCCTCAAACGGCTCTTCCGTTACGTCTTACACCGTAGAGGGTATAAGCGAAGGCAAAGGGTTTATGAATCAAATCGCGCGCCTGAGACTTGACTATGACGATGAACCGCAAGACTTGCCTCGCACAACCATAATCAAAATCCCTTCCACAGACCCCGAAGTAAAGGGCATCGCAGACAAGCTAGGAGACAACCAACGTGAAGTAAGATTCTACGAGGAAGTGGCAGCCAATGCCAGCATTCATATTCCTTACAGCTACTACGGCGCTATCGATCCTGTGAACGGGCAAACAGTCCTTCTTCTAGAGGACCTGGGTGACGCCCAGCAGGGCGACAGCGTGGTCGGATGCTCACAAGCAGAATCTGAACATGCCATGAGCCTAATGGCCAAGTTCCATGCCTCATTGTGGGAAAGCCCCAGGCTGGAGAACTTGGATTGGATGCCTCTAAAGAGCGACGAGAGCAACGTTTATCAAGAGGTCTACCCCGACGCATGGAAGACTTTCCTTCAGAAGTACAGCAGCGGTATGCCTCGTACACTGCGTAAAATCGGGGATGGGCTGAGCCAACATATCCCAGCCATAAAGGCTAGGCTCACGGACCGCCCCCGCACCATAATTCATGGAGACTATCGTCTCGACAATTGCTTTCTCGGCTCGTCGTCTAACTCGCAGTCCCTGGTTGTTTTTGACTGGGAGTTTTGTGCAATTGGCAGAGGCACCTACGATGCCGCGAGCTTCATTCAGGAGGCATTCACACCGCAACAGCGAAGAGAGGTGGAAATGGGCCTCCTGCACATATACCACTCCGCACTTGTAGAAAACGGGGTTCAGGGCTACTCCTTTGAGGAGTGCCTACTGGACTACAGACTTTCAATGCTGGAAGTCTTTGTTTTCTGGGTCGTTGTGGGAGGGTATTGCGATTTTGAGGGGGACAGAGCCACCACCTTCCTACACAACGCTTTGGACCGCTTTAACGCTTCAATAGCCGATCTCAACTGCACCGAGTTGCTCTAAGCCGCCTAAAGACGGCTTACCCTGAGGACATCAGAGGAAGCTGTTAAGTTGTAGTACGGATCTGAACTGAGTGCGTCTTCGAACATTCGGCATTTCAGGTCAACGTGGTAATGCTGACCGCTATTTCTAATGAGGATATCTTTATTCTCAAAGTACCGGTCGGCACTTCTGCTCGGCAAAGTCGTTCCGAGCATCCTGTTCCGCAATCGGTCTATCAACCTGAATGCCACATTCATTTTATTGCCGCTTGTTGTCTATCTGAGGTGAGAGATAAGAATACTGGTGTGATCCGTATTCAACTATACGTCGGTATGTACGTGACGACAAGCCAACGATTATCATCTCTCATAATCTAAAAATATCACCGCAAGTTAATTGGGACGTTGAAGTAATCATACAGAGGCACGACTATTATCGAGCGCCATCGGCCTAAACTTAGGATTGTGATTATGCTCTTCGCTATACGAAGAAAGATGATAAAATACCTTCACCTCACCTAGAGTTTTTAGATGTATCACGGGGCTGGGGGCTGTTTCCAGGATAAAGCTATGATTAACCCAAACATCAGGGAAAGGGCAGAGTACCTCCGCAAGGAGATAAACCGTCACACCCACCTTTACCACGTCCTCGACCAGCCAGAGATAGGCGATGCCGCGTATGACAGGCTCATGAGGGAGCTTGGTGGGCTGGAGGAGCAGCACCCAGTTCTCATCACTACGGATTCGCCAACACAGAGGGTGGGTGCAGCCCCAGCGGATGGCTTCGCAGAGGTTGAGCACCCCGTCCCTCTCCTAAGCCTCGGTAATGCCTTTAACGACGAGGAGCTTGAGGCATGGCATCGACGAGCCACCAGTCTCCTCGATGGCGCTACTTTCGACATGGTATGCGAGTTAAAGATGGACGGCCTGGCTGTGGCGCTCACATATGAAAACGGCGTGCTTATCCACGGCGCTACCCGCGGAGATGGCCTTCGCGGCGAGGATGTCACCCAGAACCTCCGTACCATACGCTCCATACCCCTTTCTATAGCCAGGGAGTCCCCCGAGCGGTTCGAAGTTCGCGGAGAGGTCTATTTTCCTCGCTCACGCTTCGCCAGACTCAATGAACAGCGAGTCATAGAAGGCCTGCCCCCCTTCGCCAACCCACGGAACTCAGCCGCAGGCTCCCTTCGTCAACTGGACCCCAGGAACACGACACAGCGCCCCCTGGACATCTTCATATACGGCCTTGGGTACGCTCAGGGAGCCCAGATGGTCGACAATCACTGGGACACCATGCTGTACCTCAAGTCCCTGGGATTCAGGATTAACTCCAATAACGTCCTGTGCCATAACTTGGATGACGTGAAGGACTACTATCGGCATTGGCTGGAGTACAGAGAAGATTTGGACTACGATGCAGACGGTGTCGTGGTAAAAGTGAACCCACTTGCCCATCAAAGAAATCTTGGACAGATTGGGAGAGAACCTAGATGGGCTATGGCCTACAAGTTCCCAGCTACTCAAGCGGTCACCCGCCTTCTGGACATCGGCATCAACGTTGGGCGCACAGGCAGCTTGAACCCATATGCTATTCTGGAGCCGGTCAATGTTGGTGGTGTGACGGTAAAGACGGCTACCCTCCACAACGAGGACGACATTCTTCGGAAAGACCTCCGCCTCGGCGACTGGGTGGTAGTGGAGCGGGCGGGTGACGTGATCCCACAGGTGGTAGCCCCGGTGATGGGACGTCGCACAGGGGAGGAACGTGAGTTCGTCATGCCGGAACACTGCCCCATATGCAACACGTTCGTAGTGCGAACGATGGGGGGAGCAATGTCCCGCTGTCCCAACACTGCCTGTCGTGCTCAACTCTATGAGTTGCTCAAACATTTCGTCTCCAGGGGTGCAATGGACATAGAGGGAATGGGTGAAAAACTGTGCGCGAACGTCTTGGATGCAGGCCTTATTGAGGACATTGCAGATGTGTATTCCATCACCAGGGACGACCTGATAAAAATGGAACGCATGGCTGACATCAGTGCAGGCAACATCATTAACGCCATCGAAAAGAGCAAGAGACGCCCCCTGGCCCGAGTTATTTTTGCACTCGGTATTCTACACGTGGGCTCTGAAACAGCAGAACTTTTGAGCTCTCACTTCTGGAGCATAGACCGTTTGTCCCATGCCACCGAAGAGAAGCTTTTGGAGATTCCCGGCATCGGGCCGATAATTGCGCAAAATTTAGCTGTTTATTTTCGTGACCAGAGCAACTTGAAAGTTATCGAGAAGTTGCACAATGCTCACGTTCGCCTGAAGGAAGATGCCCCGAAAGAAGAACGTTACTTAACACTGGCTGGTATGCAGCTGGTAGTCACAGGCAGGATGGAGAGCCTCACAAGGGCAATAGCGGAGGCACGCATCAAGGAGCTTGGGGGTTCCGTAGGAAGCAGCGTCAGCCGCAAGACCAACTATCTTGTGGCAGGAGAGGACGCAGGCTCAAAGCTGGAACAGGCGAAAACACTGGGCACGCCAATTCTCTCAGAAGACGAGTTTCTCAAGATGGTTGGCGGAGATTAGGAAATCATGGTCTCATACTCGGCCAACAAGGACGGTTTAGACCTGTCTTCGCTGTTCTCTCCACAGCTTGCCGGCCAGTCGCAGCCATGGGCCGCTACACACATGGGACTTCAGTATTCTGGAGAGTCTATCGTGGTATCTCGCTGGAACGATCCCTTGGTCCAGTATCTGCTGGATACCGTCGAGGCTGAGACGCCGATTCTGCTCCAGGATACATTGTTTAACGTCCAGCAGATACTGAGCCAAGGGAGACGAAGTGATGGTGGATAAAATTATAAAGATAGGCCACATTGCAGTACCTGAGTCCCATGGCCAATGCCATGAGCCCTCAGGCACTGACCTTTTTGCGGGCATCCCTTGCTAACCAATGAGAGTTAACATATGAAACTGATAGTTGGCCTAGGAAACCCTGGGCAAAAGTATGCCAATTCAAGGCACAACGTTGGGTTTGAGTGTATTAATGCCATCAGCCTCAATACGGGTATAGCAATGTCAGACCGGCGACAGTTGGCTGTCATAGGCCAGGGCCGTTTGGACGGGGAAGAGGTAGTTCTGGCTAAACCTCGCACGTTTATGAACCACAGTGGGGAGGCATTCTCGTATCTGATGAGTCGCTTCCCGGCAGCGCTTGATGACCTGATTGTCATCTACGATGATATGGATCTGCCAGTAGGAGAAATGCGTATTCGCCCATCAGGAAGCGCAGGTGGGCACAGAGGAATGGAGTCCATTATTAGCTCTCTGACAAGTCGCACTTTCCCTCGCATACGTGTGGGCATAGGTCATCCACCGTCGGAAATGAGCACAATTGCATTCGTTCTGGGGACATTCAACGCACAGGAAAGTCCACTGATTAAAGAAACGGTTGTATCAGTGCGGAACGCGGTAGCGGACGTCATTGGTCATGGCCTTGATTGGGCTATGAGTCAGTACAATTAAGCAACGGGCTTGGGCGATGTTTCCGGCTCAGCAATCGTCTCTTCTTCCTGAGCCTCAACGCGTCGCAGCGATGGGACTGCCATCAGTATTGCCAACGCTAGGACCAGTGCTATGGCACCCATGACTGCGGTGGCCCTTGGTGCGCCGAAAACCTCTGCGGCGGCTCCCAGCGAGAACATACCAATCGGGCCAAGTCCAAGGGCTATCATGCGCAGGCTCAGGACACGTCCACGAATATAGTCTGGAGCGATAACCTGCACAAGCGTAAAATTGCTGGTCATGAATATCTGGAACAAGAAGCCTGTGGAAAAGAGCAGCAGTAACGAAAGTGGGTAGATGGTAGAAAACGCGAAGATAACAATGGTGGGGCCCAGGCCAATGCCTCCGATGAGCATCAGTCGTCTTAGCTGGCTCAGGCTACTGAAGACGGCCACAGTCAGCGATCCCGCAATAGCCCCCGCTCCTGTCACTCCGCCCATCACGCCAAGGCCTCCGGCACCCACCTGAAGAACGTCTCGAGCAAACACAGGCAACATCACCTGGTATGGCAGAGCGAATACCGTCGCAGAAAGGCCAAGTACCAGTAGCCCCGTGAGTACGGGGCTATGCCTCACGTATGCTATTCCCTGACCAATGCTTTCCATCACAGACACGGAACTCCCCGCTCCATGATCACCTGATGGATCGGATATTTTGAGAGTACTTACCAGGGCTATAGCCGGGATTAGAAGCATGAACGCAACAACAAATGGTACTCCCATATCAAAGGCGTTGATAAGGTATCCGGCTAGGGCAGGCCCCAGTAGCTGTGCCGAGCTGAAGATAGTGGTGAAAAGTGCCACTCCGCTTGGCAGGTCCTGTCTGCTCAGGATACTGCCTACGGACGCAGCACGGGATGGCATCCCCAAGGCGAACCCAGTGCCATGAAGCACAGTTAGGAAGAACACCTGCCACACCTGCACAACATCGCTGGCGACCAGTGCGGCGAGGACCAATACCACAACGATACTGAAAACATCGCTGGAGATGAGGATAACCTTGCGGCTCATGCGGTCAGCGATGACGCCACCGAAGGCAGAGAAAACCAGCATTGGGAGCATACCCACGCCGTTGATGGCCGTCACCATAAACGGCGAATCCGTCATATCTAAGATGAGCCATCCACGGGCTATATTGGTCATAAAGAAGCTGATAATGGACATCAACGATGCAGCCCAGAATATGCGGAACTGGGGATAAGACAAAGCGCGTAGCGGACTTCTGACGAAAGAGGTCGTGGTATAGCCAGGAGATGCCTGCGTATCGTTGGAACTGCCGTTGGAACTAATAGGACGTTCTCGCTTTCGCGGTGGAATGGGGGCTGGCTGCGTACTTTAACCAATGCAGCCGTACATCCAAGTATACGCCTTACTCTTTGAAGGTCAAACGTCTTTTTGGACGCCAGCGCCGCCTTGAGAACGGCATTCGCACGTTGTAGAATGCGTGCCATTATGTACAACTCGCACGAATATGCAGGTCTGGACGATATGTCCGCTATGCTCGGGCTGGTGTCAGAATCGTGGCGGCACGACGGGGCGCATAACCGGTTCCACATTGGCGATGTTTACTGGAATTTAGGCACGCAGCGGGAGGAATCGCCCGACCAGCCTTATTCAAACATACGTCTATGGAGCGCCCAGAATGGCGAGATCCTTGGATTCGCTTGGTTTGAGGGTCTCGACGCAGGGGATGTACTTGTCCATCCTAACCATCGTCATCTTGGCATGGAAGAAGAGATGCTTGATTGGCTTGAGGAACTCCATCGTGCGAGTGCTCGACAGTCTGAAGGTGAGACCACCTTGCAAATCGGAGGATACGAGAACTCCCGGTGGCAACAGCTACTTATGAGACATGGATATGTCCGCGATGATCGCATTGAGGGCGAACATCATTTTTCGCGAATGCTGGATAATATTGAGCACCAAACTCCATTAACTGGAATCGAGCTGCGTAGTGTTGCCGGTGAACATGAAGCCACAAAACGCACTATGGTACAGCGTGCGGCGTTCGCTACGCTGGATTTTGAGATGCCAGGACTGCCTGTTCAGGCAGAACGCCCTGCAGTGTCCATGCTGAATGCTGCGGAAATCGATCGCAGGACGAGGATGTACAAGAATGTGATGAAGCTGCCTGGTTATCGGCAAGACCTGGATATTGTGGCTGTCACCGAGGACGGGGAGTTTGCCGCCTGCTGTACATGCTGGATGGATTCCGAAAACAACGTGGCCGAGTTCGAGCCAGTGGGTTGCCTTCCAGAGTTCCGCCGCAGAGGGATCATGCGTGCTCTTACGATCGAGGGATTGCATAGGTTAAAGGCACTCGGAGTCACGTCTGTAGTCGTGAAAACCAATCCGTTCAACCTGCCCGCGATCCGGTTGTATGAGTCGTGCGGCTTTGAGTTAGTCTTTCATGTCCCCGTCTACCGCAAGACCTTTGTCGGATAGCACTCCATCGGATTGCACTCCTTACACGGTAATCCAATTGACCAATCTTCCCAATTAGCTTAGTTCAGAGGTAAAGTTGTGTCAGGAAAGGCAAGAGGTGAGAAACATGGAACAGCTGATCGAGAGAGCAGCACGAGACCTAGCAAACTCCAAGTATGCGATTGCCCTGACCGGGGCCGGTATTTCCACTGAGTCTGGCATACCTGACTTCAGGGGGCCACAGGGAGTCTGGACCAAGAATCCGGAAGCCGAGCAGAACGCATACCGGAGCTATGAGAGGTTCCAAGAAGACCCGAAGGGGTGGTGGTATGACCGCATTGCCTCCGACAATGAGTTTGGAGAGATGATCCAGGCCGTGCCCAACGCAGGTCATCTCGCACTGGTGGAGATGGAGAAGACAGGACTTCTCAAATGTGTAATTACACAGAACGTGGACGCGCTTCACGAAAGAGCAGGGACACTTAACCTGCTGGAGTACCACGGTAGCACCGCGAAACTCCGGTGCACCTCATGCGGAATGAGATTCCGACGTGAGGAGTTCAACTTGAAGAGGTTGCTTCAAGAGGAGAGGCTGCCGCCCAAATGCCCTGCATGCCTTGGTTTGGTTAAGACCGATAGCGTTGGCTTCGGAGAACCAATCCCCAGCTATGTCGCCCGTCGAAGCCTGGAGGAGGCCTCGCAGTGTGACCTAATGATAATCTGTGGAACCTCAGCCGTCGTCTACCCATTTGCCCAGTTGCCGAGGGTAGTCCGCCAGAAACAAATGGAAGTGGAGCGATCAACTCCATCGGGCATATATGCGGTAGAAAAGATTCCTGCAACTGTCATTATTGAGGTTAACGCGGAGCCAACGCCCCTAACATTTGAGGGAGTATCCGACTACATCATACAGGGACAGACTGGGGAAATTCTACCGAGTATACTTGAGAAGGCTAAGAGCCTGAGAGGCACGACTACCTGAATTACAAGCTAAAGTGACACGCCATAGGCACGCATTTGTGTTCTCAGCCAGTGATCAAATACTATGACTATCGTTAGGCTTGCGTTTCTAGTCGTATTTAGCTAGGATGTGCCTATCACAGATACTGGAGGCATTTATGGAAGCGTATTGTGTTAAGTGCAGGAGCAAGCGGGAGATCAGCAACCCAACACAGGTAACAATGAAGAACGGTAGGCCCGCGACGAAAGGGACTTGCCCAGTCTGCAGTACTGGTATGTACCGTATAGGCAAAGCGTAGCCAAAGGCTAGTACCGGCAAGGGAGCGTCGCATTCCAGGCCTGACCATAAGTCTCAGATTACGGCCTGAGGTTTATGTATTCCTGGTGCGACAGCACCCCATGCGTCGAACTCTTCTACAGTGCAAGAGTGCTAGCTTACCGTAATGCTGGTATTCTGGTTATGTCGTAGCTCTCATACAATCGTGCGGCTAGTAGAAACTAGAGATTTCTGCAGTAAATAGGACAATATACCCCAGTCTTGGAGTTAGCTTTCACTCCCAACAGACATTATGGCTACGCCTGTGACTATCAGAAGTATCGCAAAAGCCTTCTGAATCAATACGCCACTTCGAGTCGGCTCGTCCAGAATCTTCAACCGTCGTGCGCTCAGGAATGTGCCGATTAGGAAAACGAAAATTGGGCGTGTGCCACTTATTGAAGTAACCAGTGAGACCGGGCCTGCCTGAATAGCTAAGAGCATTATCCAGGCAGCCACACTTCCAAGAAATGCTTCCCCTCCCACCATCAGCACCGCGCTACTTGGCCTCATCAGGCTCATTCGGATTTCTCTCAGGGCAGATAGATTCAACAGTGCGAGGAACGGCATTGACAGCCCCAAGTACCAGTACGGATAGAAACTCCACAAACTCGTATCATTAAGTCCATGTTTGCTAACCAACTGAGCAACAGCAGTGAGTATTGCTGCCACTAAGACTTCCACAGTAGATCGATTCAAATCGAGTCGTCGAATAGCTAACTTACTCTGACCTGATACGATTATCACCCCAGCTACGGTCATGGCAACTGCCCCCCATTGAAGTCCACTCAGACTTTCTCCAAGAAGTGTCGATGCCAGCAGCGCTACAAAGATTGGGTTAATGGAGTAGACAGAAATAGCTCGTGAGACGTCCTGTGAACGCATACCAAAGAACAGGAGCGCTAAGCCTAGACCCCAAAGAACGCCCGATCCTAAAGCAATCATTGCTTGGGCAGCAGCAATCTCGTGAGTGGCAGGTACCGTGAGTATCAATGCAATACTTACGGTGAAAGTAACCAAGCCTACCCAAGCTCCAAAACTCCTGAACCCGGGCATATAGTAGGATATGAGCAACTTATCTATGATACTCACTAATCCAAAAGTTGCCGCACTTAGGAGAGCAAGAAGAACCCAGGACAAAGTGATAATCCTATCTGCAATAAATGCGAGGTGAGTGTCTCATCCGGTAACACTGAAATAACAACCGACTGGAGTTTAGTAGCTAAGCTCTCCGATTTAAAGCATCGCCTTAGATCAACGCTTCCGCTCCATCTGCCGCTTGCCCAACCAGTTCCATGCCTGCCGCAGAGCAGGGGCAGTTGGTGAGGCGTGGGCCGTTACAGCGAGGATGCTACTAAGGCCTATAAGGCTGTTGTATGGTAGGTGCCTGACCACATGCTTGCAAAGCCCTGACCAGTTTAATGTCATTCGGTTAGGCTATGATTAATACTTGGGTTCAATCTGAGCAATGGTTTCCCTGGCCAGAGCCTCTAAGTGATTAGCTAACTCAACCCAAGCCAGAATCTTTCATACTGATAGAGAGAGCAAATCGATAGTACAGATGAGCGCAGTGCGTTATTCAGGCTTCCATCCAAATTCTACCGCTCTTTCGTAATCTGTATCCGCTTCCTTCGACATCCCAAGGTCACTTTCTACTTTTGATCGGTAGGCATAGACAAGAGCGCACTCAGGATTTAGTCGTATGGTCTCGCTATAGTCAGACAACGCTTTCTGTTTCATGTAATATACCCATATGAATGCGTATCGCCGTTGGAAGAATAAGAGTCCGATGGGCAACATAGTGAGAGGGCTTCTTTGGGATGCGGTCTTCACACTCATTGCATTAGTGACCTGGTCGCTTCTAACTTAACCTCAATGTCCTCCTCTTTGATGCGTGTTACCGCCGTATCGTTATACCATGAGCATCTAATGCATCGGTGATGTAGGGCTGTATTAGTTCTGCTGCAAATCTGTTATGTACCGTCGGTATGCCGTCCCCGGATTCCCAATCAATGACAACAGCTCCGATGCAGTACCTTCCCAATAATCCCTACAGCACCATAACCAGCCTAGCACGCCTCAATTAGTATTACATCTGACCTATACGGACACATGCTACCGGGTAGTAGTAAAGAACAAACAAACGTATTTGCTCAAGCAATGCGGACTAAACCTGATGGCAATCACTGAATACTCACGTTGGCAAAATGTTAGCAACCAGGCCACGGGGTCTGGCTATAGGTGCTTTAGTAGATACAAAAACTGGCTCGAATTCGGTTGTGGTGCCGAAGGGGAGATTTGAACTCCCACGTCCGCAAGGGACACTGCGCCCTGAACGCAGCGCGTCTGCCATTCCGCCACTTCGGCATAACCTGGGACTAGCGTACTGCCCGTCTGCTCTATTGATGGAGGGTAATAGAGAGCTAGAACCTCTGGCCTCTTACGTGTGAAACTATGGGCTTGGTGTTCCCACGAGTAAGCCACTGTATCTCTCTACTGGTAACTCTATCTGTATTGTATCATACAGCAAACTGTTGTTAGCACGCGGCTGTGTAGTAAAGTGTGTAGTGGTGTAACCTGCCCAAAGTACACTCTGTGGCCTATATTCACCGAGTCCAGTTCATAAGAATCTGGTAACAGAATCCACAGCAGATGTAGGTAGTATCACCAATGTCGTAGTCCCACGATGCTGCTGATATGGACATAATAAACGCCGTTAGCAACGCTCTAAAGCCAAGTTCTAGCCCTTCGATTTACACTTGTTAGCCAAATGTAAGGCTATGGAGAGGGAAACAGCCTCCAAGAATTGTCGTTTTTGCCCACAACGGTAAGTGCCTAATTCTGGTTACGACGCACGTCAGTACACGGCATCCCCCTGGCGGGTTTAAGTGGGATTTGAAAGCAGGGGGCCAGGGTTTAGGTTGATGTTGTGGTAGAGGTGTAGGGCTTAGAGTTGTGGTTATTTCAGGGTAGCTACGCGTGACAGTTTATTTTCTATAAAAGGCGATGCTTATAGATAACCGACTTATTAATAAGGTGACCAATAGGCCAATTACCCCAGTCCATCCACCAGTAATGCTATATAGACCCCAAAGTACTCCACCAACGATGCTTGCAAGAATGACCCAAAAGAGTACTGTTACTAGGATTGGGCGCAGAGGCCATTCAGTTTGTTCTTCCATAGATGAATATTACCCTAAGGGTTACTTCAGTCTCATTTTGCCATTCTACGTAAGGCTACGAAAATAATACTCTAAGCCTACAGATGGACCAGTTTCTAAGATTCCCTCAATCGTGACATTGGTTACTTTATGAATAGGATTAGTGATACCGTATGGCTGGCTTTAGCATAATCGTATTGTATTTTACACAGGAAAGGATAAAGAATTGATACGTACTTGGAATGGAATTGAACCAAAACTACATCCACGGTCCTATGTCAATGAAATGGCATATGTTTCCGGTGATGTAACCATAGGAGACAAATCAACGGTATGGCCTGCGGCTGTTATCAGAGCCGAAGAAACGGGTTCTATAAACATAGAATCAAACACTCACATACAAGATGGTTCCATAGTCCACAACTCTGATGGGGTTCTTCGTATAGGTAGGAACGTCAATGTTGGCCATTCCGTAGTTATTCATGCGTTGAGCATTGGAGATAATTGTCTTGTAGGGAATAATGCTACATTGCTTGAGGGTGTGGAGTTAGGAGATTATTGTTTAGTGGCAGCAAATGCGGTTGTGCTTAACGGAACTAAGGTGCCTAACGGATCTTTCCTCGCAGGAGTGCCAGCAAAAATACGTCCGATAAGTCCCGAACAGAGATTAATGCTTGAGACCACGGCTGATGGCATTTTTGACACAGTCGCTGGGTACCCTGATTTCAATGGCGGTCGATAGGAGTTCTATAAGAGTCCGAATATTTTTAGATACCAAGGCTTGTAAAAGGAGTAGGAGTTACTGTATTACTGCGGCATTATGGCCCACGGCAACTTCCCCAACTACTTATTGTTGTACTTGAACAAAAGAGAAGCCCTCTGGCATAACGTCAGGGGGCTTTTTCGTGCCTAAAATATGGTGGGCGATACTGGACTCGAACCAGTGGCCTCTTGCGTGTGAAGCAAGCGCTCTAACCAACTGAGCTAACCGCCCACTCCTTGTTTCTTCTTAGAGAGTAACATTTAACAAGTTTGATC
>Ga0114993_10000089_pt1 | contig 91099 bp, 106 predicted proteins | sample ArcticOcean_MG_C_FD_87042 | JGI IMG/M metagenome (GOLD analysis project Ga0114993, IMG submission 87042) | Marine microbial communities from western Arctic Ocean - ArcticOcean_MG_CB2_150 | ecosystem: Environmental > Aquatic > Marine > Oceanic | place: Arctic Ocean: Canada Basin | collected... | reverse complement strand
CGTAGGAGCCTTTGGTGTCGAATAGCCAGCCGTAAAACACCGGCCCTACTACGCCCGCTCCTATTGCTCCGAATTGTACGAGACCCTGCAGTGCGCCAAAAGCCCGCGCACCAAATATTTCCATAATCAGGAACGGTCTCAGTGGTATGGTGCCTCCAAAGCCAATTCCGAAGACCAGTGCGAAGATTGTGGCCAGCCAGAATTGCCCAGGGCCTACCAAAACCAGAATAAGAAGTCCCACCATCTGAAACCCTATGAGGCCGCCTAGGACAATTCTGTAATCTATCATGTCTGCCAATGACCCGGAGGCGATGCGGCCTATACCGCTGAGGAAGAACATCAGCCCCAGAAGGCTTGCGGCTTGAGCGGAGCTGTAATTCTGGTCCTCCAGCATTGGGATGAGGTGCACCATCAAGCCACTTATGCCTACAAACATGGCTGCAAACAGAGAGGAAATCACCCAAAACTCTTGTGTTCGTACCGCTTGAGCAACTGTAAACCCGCCGGAGTACTCCTCTGGTACCGAGGTTTTGAGCTTCGATTCGCGTGAGGATACTTCATCTAGCGTGTCGCCGTCCGGGAGGTATCCGTATGGTTCTGGTCGTGGACGTGCTATTAGGGCCAGTGGAATGCCCACTGCCCACAGTCCAAGCCCCAGAACTATTGTGGCCACCCGCCAACCTATCATTCCCTCTAGTATGGCCACAACAACTACGAACGGCCCACCAACCACAGGGCCGAGCATCGCAAGGCCAAGGGCACGACCTCGCATCCTGTGGAACCAGTGTGCGACGGCGGCCACCCACGAAACGCCGTGACCAGCGCCGGTCATTCCCAGTGAGGCAAGGAGGAAGGCCGCGTAGAATGTGAACAGGGAGTTGATGAATCCCAGCATGATCATGCCTGCTCCCCCCAGAATTACCCCCCATAGTATGACGACTCGAGGACCCCAACGGTCTACCAAGAATCCAATAATAGGAGCCAGTAATCCTGATTCAACTGCCCGTAAGGAAAAAGCCCCTGAGGTTAGTGCCCGAGTCCAGCCAAACTCACGGAGGATTGGGAGGAAGAATACGTTGAAGCCAAGACCGAATGCCATAGTTAAGTAGAAGTTCATGCCGACACTGGCGGCTACTATGTACCATCCGTAGAATATTTTGTTCATCGTGAAAGGGGCACTCCAGATTCAAAATCACCTTGCAATCTGTGGCGAATCTAGGCTATCACAAGAAGATTGTCTATTATATACAATTGAGGAACTATGAATGGCTTCAAGCCCTTAAACCTTGCTGGCATAAATTTGTACAGGGGAGTGATATATGCCTGACTATAGAACCAAAGGCTGAGATCTTTCTTAATCAGACCATTGTTGAAGTCCAGTGAGCCACAAATTAGGGCTGGGAAACCTTATCTGCCTCCAATCTGGTATACTTATGAGGATGGAGCGGCGTATATGTTCACTAGCCGTTCTTCAGCCAAGTGGCGCAACATTCAATGGTGCCCATACGCCTCACTGTGCGTGGACCGCAGAGAGCCACCATACGCCCCCGTTATACTGTACGAACCCATCACAGAGGTGGATATGCTAGTATATGAGTTGGTTTACCATGGGTCGGCTCGATACTTTAGGCGAGAAGAAAGGCGAGGAATGTACCGATGTATACAAGAGCAATTCATCGGAGACTGTGGCTTTTCCTCTTAACACCAGACAGGATAGTTTAAAATCTCGATTCCTGGCTCGTTGGTCATGGCGGTCATTATACTTTATGTGCCTATTGCAATCCATATGCATTTCCCTAGAAATAAAGGTTGACAAAACGGTTCAAGGGATATAGATTTACTATTTGGCACGCGAAGCCGATAAGTGGGCTTTGCTTGTTGGGACTAAGGAGCATTCAAATATGCCTACAGTGAACCAGTTGGTGAGGAAGCCAAGAGTCAAGGTGGTCAAGAAGAACAAGGCCCCGGCTCTGCGATATGGCTTTAACTCTTTGAAGAATCAGGTGAAACGGACAGGAGGCTCCCCTCAAAAGCGGGGTGTCTGTGTCCAGGTGCGTACCGTGACTCCAAAGAAGCCGAACTCGGCTTTGAGGAAGGTGGCTAGGGTACGTTTGGCCAATGGGATGGAAGTGACGGCCTACATTCCCGGGGAAGGTCACACTCTTCAGGAACACTCTGTTGTGCTCATACGTGGAGGAAGAGTCAAGGACCTTCCTGGAGTCAGGTATCACATTGTCAGAGGTGCTTTGGACTGCACCGGGGTGGTAGACCGGAGGCGGGGGCGGAGTAAATATGGGACCAAGCAAGTAACAACGCCAGGTAGACCAGGTAGGTAGAATAATGGCTCGTCGCAACCGCGCTACAAAACGAGAAATATTGCCGGATCCAAAGTACAACAGTGTGTACGTGGGTGGTTTTATCAATAGGGTAATGAAGGGTGGAAAGAAATCTACCGCCCAGCGAATAGTTTATGAGGCATTAGATATACTGGAGAAGGAAAACTCCCGTGACCCTCTGGAGACCTTCAATCAGGCACTAAGGAACGCGACGCCCCAGCTAGAAGTGAAGCCACGGCGGGTCGGCGGTGCCACATATCAGGTTCCCATTGAGGTAAGAAGCAATAGGCAGCTATCCTTGGCCATGCGTTGGCTTCTCGTGGCTAGCCGTGCTAGGACCGGACGCCCCATGGCGGAGAAACTTGCCTTGGAGCTCCAGGAAGCTTCTAAAGGGCAGGGCGCAGCAGTGAGAAGAAGAGAGGAAATCCACCGCATGGCCGAGGCCAACAGGGCCTTCGTGCATTATCGGTGGTAATGTTCCTCACACATATCGATAGCTAAATCCCCCTGAATTAGGCTTGAGAGGTTTCCCGTGGATCGAATACGTAATATAGGCTTTATTGCTCATATAGATGCCGGAAAAACTACCGTTACTGAACGGGTATTGTTCTTTACTGGGCGTACCTACAAGATAGGTGAAGTTCATGATGGCACCGCGGTCATGGACTGGATGGCTCAGGAAAAAGAGCGAGGCATTACCATTACCGCCGCAGCCACTACCTGTGAGTGGAATGGTTTTCACATCAACATCATAGATACGCCTGGCCACGTGGACTTCACGGCAGAGGTGGAGAGGAGCCTTCGTGTTCTGGACGGTGGAGTGGTTGTATTTGACGCTGTGGCTGGGGTCCAACCGCAGTCGGAGACGGTGTGGAGGCAGGCCGACAGATATCAGGTGCCTCGTGTTTGTTTTATAAATAAGATGGACAGGGTCGGAGCTAACTTTCAACGTACCGTAGATATGATCGCCGATAGATTTAGTTCAAACCCTGTGCCGCTACAGATTCCCATAGGGGAGGAAGACGCCTTTAAAGGTGTAATAGACTTGTTGGAAGAGAAGGCGATGATATTCTCGGACAACGATAACTTCACTCCCGTGGAAGAACCCATCCCTCAAGAAATGCTAGAGAGCGTTCGTAGCTACAGGGAACAGTTGGTAGAAAAAGTAGCAGAAACCGACGACGCTTTGATGTCCAAATACCTGGAAGAGCAGCCAATCTCCAAAGAGGAGATAGTGCTAGCTCTCAGAGCAGCCACTATAAAGAACTCAATTGTTCCGGTGCTGTGTGGCAGCGCTCTCAAGAATAAGGGTGTTCAAGCCATGTTGGATGCAGTATGCGCATACCTTCCCTCCCCGTTGGACGTGCCTCCAGTAAGCGGGATTCGACCCAAGACTGGTGAGGAAGTGTTTATGAAGCCTGATGAGGATGCTCCATTCTCCGCTCTGGCCTTTAAAGTCATGACTGACCCTCACGTAGGGCGCTTGGTATATCTCAGGGTGTATTCGGGTCAGATGAGGGCTGGCACTCCTGTGTACAATTCAACCAAGGGGACCCGTGAACGCATGGGCAGGGCACTTACCATGCACGCCAATCGCAGAGAAGAGACAGATGTCATCTCCGCGGGGAACATCGCTGCGGCCGTGGGCTTGAAGAGCACCTTTACTGGCGACACCATTTGCAGTGAGGGCGCCCCTGTGATTCTAGAGTCAATTAGCTTCCCGGAGCCTGTGGTGTCCGTGGCGATTGAGCCAAAGACAAAAATGGATCAGGAGAAGCTCATAGACTCCCTGATCAAGCTGTCAGAGGAAGATCCTACCTTCACGGTCAAGGTTGATGATGAGACCGGACAGACCATAATGGCTGGTATGGGGGAGTTGCATCTTGAGGTGCTGGTGGAGAGGCTGAGAAGCGAATTTCAGGTGGCGGCCAATATAGGCCGTCCGAGGGTATCTTACCGAGAGACAATCACCGAGCACGCTAGGGCGGAGGGCAGGTTCATACGCCAGACTGGCGGCCACGGACAATTTGGGCACGTTTGGCTGGAGCTTGAGCCTCTGGAGAGAAACGGTGGGATCCAGTTTGAGAACAAGATTCGTGGAGCGGCAATTCCCAAAGAGTTCATCCCTCACGTTGAAAAAGGAGTGCGGGAAGCCCTTGAGACCGGCGTACTGGCCGGTTATCCCGTGATAGATACAAAGATATCTCTGGTGGATGGCAGCTATCATCCCGTTGACTCATCCGAGATGGCGTTCAAGATGGCTGGCTCCATGGGTGTCAAAGAGGGTGTCAGGAAAGCCAAAGCCGTGCTTCTAGAGCCAGTGATGGAGATGGAGATACTAACCCCGGATGAGTTCTTGGGAGAGGTGTTGGGCGACCTTGGAGGTCGCCGGTCTCGCATTCGTAACATAGAAGCCGCGCATAACTTGCAGACGGTGCGGGCGTATGTGCCATTGGCGGAAACGTTTGGATACATCACAATCCTTCGCTCGCTCACGCAGGGAAGAGCTAGTCAGTCTATGGAGTTCCATCACTACGAAGAAGTTCCCCAGGGCGTAGCCCAGGAATTGGTAAAGGTATAGGTTAGAAGACATGCCTCAACAGAAGATCCGCATAGTACTAAGAGCATTTGACCACAAGATTCTGGATGTTTCCGCAGCGCAGATAGTAGAAGCTGCGGAACGGACAGGAGCTGGCGTGGCAGGGCCCGTGCCATTACCAACGTCTATCAGGAGGTTCTGCGTCATACGCTCTCCTCACATAGACAAGGACTCACGGGAGCATTTCGAATTGCGCTCTCACAAGCGTCTTATTGATATTCTGGATCCCAGTTCCAAGACCATTGACTCTCTCACGCGCCTCAGTGTGCCTGCGGGCGTGGACATTTCCATCAAAAGCTAGTCGCTTAGGAAGATATATGAAAGGCATATTAGGACGGAAACAGGGCATGACGCGCATCTTCTTGGAGGATGGCGTGGTGGAACCTGTTAGTGTCGTTGAGGTCGGGCCATGCGTGGTGACACAGGTGAAAACCAGGCAGAGGCATGGCTATCAGGCGATACAGCTTGGCTATGAAGAGGCCAAGAAGCTCAACGAGCCTGAAGCGGGGCATCTGAAAAGGTTGGCTCTTATGCGGCATTTGAAGGAATTTAGAGTGGATGATTTGGGAGATGCTCAGATAGGTCAAAGGATAGATGCTTCGATTTTCCAGCCTGGAGATATGGTGGATGTAATCGGCATATCCAAGGGTAAGGGATTCGCTGGCGGTATGAAGCGTCACAACTTTGCAGGTGGTCCAAAGACGCATGGGCAGTCTGACAGAGCGAGGGCTCCCGGTTCAATTGGCGCCGGTACTTCACCCGGAAGGGTTTACAAGGGGACTCCAATGGCAGGCCATATGGGTGATCGAAGGGTCACTGCCGTCAACCTGCAAGTGATAAAGGTGGACTCGGAACGTAATCTCCTTTTGGTGAGAGGTTCCGTCCCTGGGGCCAAGAACGGAATGTTAGTGATTAAAGAGTCTCGGGGGGAGCGTAGATAATGCAGCTTCCTATTAAGAATTCCTCTGGAGAGACTGTGGATACCATTGAGGTGAGTGATAGCCTGTTCGATGCGCCCATGAACCAGGCGTTGGTTCACCAAGTGGCAATGTCCCATATGGCGAACGCCCGTCAGGGTACCTCCTCTACTAAAACGCGCGGCATGGTATCCGGTGGAGGGGCAAAACCATGGAAGCAGAAGCACACCGGTAGGGCACGCCAGGGCAGCAACCGATCTCCACAATGGCGTGGCGGCGGCATAGTCTTCGGACCTCACCCGCGAGACTATTCACAGCGCATTCCCAAAAAGATGAACCGAGGGGCCATACGCTGCCTGCTCTCTCAGAAAGTCCGCGAAGAGAAGTTGTTGATAGTGAACGAGCTGCAGCTCGGTGAGGCAAAGACCAAAGAGATGACCAAGGTGCTGTCAAGTCTGGGAATAACCACTCCGACTCTCATAGTAACAGTCAGCCCACAGGCCGATGTAATCCGCGCTGCTCACAATATTGGCCGTGTTAAAACGCTACCGGCTCCACAGATAAACCCCGTGGATCTGCTACACCATGACCGTGTTATCATGACGGTTGATGCAGTGCGACGTGCGGAGGAGTTGTGGGCCTTGGTGGACACCAGCGCAGAAGAAGAAGCCACGACCCAAAGGGGAGAATGAAGAGATGGCACTGCACGTATTTGAGGTTCTTCGTAGGCCACTGATTACGGAAAAAAGCACCATCCTACAGGATGGTAACAATAAATATGCTTTTGAAGTGGACTCCCGCGCCAACAAAGTTCAGGTGAAAACGTCGGTGGAGGAGTCCTTTAGCGTCAAAGTGACCGGTGTTAATATACTTATGGTTAAGGGCAAGAGGAAGCGATTTGGACGAAGATTAGTCCAACAGCCCTCTTGGAAGAAGGCCGTAGTGAGTCTGCGGTCCGGCGACAAGATTCAGTTATTTGAGGGAGCTTAGGTGCCACTACGCAAAGTAAAACCAACATCTCCAGGTAGGCGGGCCGTTGTACTTCCGTCTTTTGAGGAGATTACCAAAAGCAAGCCGGAGAAATCTCTGCTGGCTCCTCTGCGCAAGAAGGGCGGGAGGAATGCTCAGGGCAGATTGACGGTTCGTCACCGTGGAGGTGGCCATAAACGCAGGCTGCGGATTATAGATTTCAAAAGGGACAACCTGGGGGTTCCAGGTAAAGTGGTTGCCATTGAGTATGACCCGAACCGTTCTGCTCGTATTGCTCTTATCCAGTATGTAGATGGGGATAAGAGGTACAATCTGGCACCCCAGGGACTGACGGTAGGAGCGAAGATTGAGGCTGGCCCCGATGCTGAGATTACTGTTGGCAACGCACTGCCTCTGAAGCTCATACCATCTGGTAGCCCTGTACATAACGTGGAAATGCATCCCGGCAGAGGGGGTCAACTCGTGAGAGGGGCCGGTACAGCTGCCCAGGTCCTAGCTAGGGAAGAGAGTCATGTGCTGTTGCGGATGCCATCCGGCGAGGTACGCAGAATTAATCCGGAATGCATGGCCACCATAGGCCAGGTTGGCAATCCTGACCACAAGAACGAAAAACTTGGTAAGGCTGGTAGGAAGCGGCACATCGGCCGCAGACCTGAAGTAAGAGGATCTGCTATGAACCCTAATGACCATCCTCACGGTGGTGGTGAGGGTCGTTCAGGAATCGGTATGCCGGGACCCAAGACTCCTTGGGGTAAACCTGCACTTGGGTACAGGACACGGCGCAAGAGCAAGAGCATGAGCATGATCGTAAGGCGCAGGAGCTAGATGAGATACGTGACGGGAAAGGAAATAAGGGATGTCTAGATCCATAAAAAAGGGGCCGTACGTGCATCCCAAGCTGATGAAGAAGGTCGAGGCCCTACAGAGAAGCGGGGCCAAGGCTGTAATCAAGACTTGGTCAAGGGCATCTATGATAATGCCGGATATGCTGGGTTTAACTATTGCCGTGCACGACGGGCGTAGGCATGTGCCAATTTTCCTCACGGAAAACATGGTAGGCCATCGGTTGGGAGAGTTTGCCGCAACTAGGACGTTTAGAGGGCATTCCTCCAAGTCAGAGCGGACCACCCAGGTGAGAAGGTAAGGAACATAGAATGGCTGTAAAAGCTGTAGCCAAGAACATAAGTATTTCCCCGAAGAAGATGCGTCGGGTGCTAAAGACCGTTCGGGGTCAGAAGGTGGAAGAGGCCCTGAAGATATTAGGGTTTTTGCTTACGCCTGCTGCTAAAGAGGTGGCCAAGGTGGTAAAATCTGCTGCCAGCAATGCAGAGAACAACAACATGATGTCTCAGAGTGACCTCAAGATAGTCGCCATTCACGCCGATCCCGGGGTTACCCTGCGTAGATTTAGGGCAAGGTCAAGGGGTAGGGCTAGCCGAATTCTGAAGCGTACTAGTCATATCACGGTATTGGTTGACGAAGAGGGGGGTGCCTAATGGGTCAGAAGACTCATCCTATAGGATTTCGCCTGGGTATCATTAAGGATTGGCAGTCCAAGTGGTACGCTGGGAAGTCATCTCAGTACCGTGCTTTGCTCCAAGAGGACTTGCGGATACGCCAAGCTATTATGTCACGCCTTCCAGAAGCTGGTATATCCAAGGTGGAGTTGGAGAGAGGCGCTCAGGAATTAGTGGTTACGATTCACTCCGCAAGGCCGGGTATAGTGATTGGTCGCGGAGGTCAGAGAGTGGAGGATGTGAGAAGGACTGTCGAGGAATTATCTCACAAACGGGCTCGATTAAACGTGCAGGAGATCCGCCAGCCGGAGTTGGATGCTCAGCTTGTGGCAGCGAGTATTGCTGAACAACTTGGGCGCAGGATTGCGTTCCGCCGAGCTATGCATCAGTCCGTAGGCAGAGCAATTCAGGCAGGAGCACAGGGTATTAAGGTCATCTGCTCAGGCAGGTTGGGTGGTATTGAGATAGCACGTCGGGAGAAGGTCATGCAGGGACGTGTGCCTCTACATACTCTCCGTGCCGATATAGATTATGGCTTGGCGGAAGCCCGCACAGCCATGGGACGTATCGGAGTAAAAGTGTGGATCTATAAGGGCGACATCATGCCGGAACCCAAGGTAGTGGAGATTGAGGTGGAGGATGAGGAGATGAAACTGATAGAAGTTACCGTTGGAGGACAAGAAGAAGAGTCCTCGGAGGAATCTCAGGATGCTGCAACCGAAGAGAACCAAATTTCGGAAAATGCATAGAGGCCGTCGCCGCGGCAATGCTCAGACGGGAAACCAAGTGGACTTTGGAGACTTTGGTCTCAAAGCTACGTCCACCGCTTGGGTTACTGCGCGGCAGATAGAAGCTGCCCGCCGAGCTATCACGCGCCACTTCAGGCGAGGTGGTCAGGTGTGGATTCGTGTCTTTCCGGACAAGCCGATCACATCCAAGCCAGCAGAGACTCGCATGGGTGGTGGTAAAGGCAGTGTGGACAGATGGGTTGCCGTTGTAAAACCGGGCCGAGTTCTCTTCGAAGTATCCGGCATCGGGCAGGAGTTAGCCCATGAAGCCCTGAAACTGGCTTCACAGAAGTTGCCTGTCAGTACGTCAGTGATAACTCGTGGCGATGGCCAGAAGGCCGCGGAGTAGAAGGGATACCTTTGGATATTCTGGGAATAAGGGCACTTACGGATGAGCAACTCGCATCTGAGTTGAACAGTACTTATAGGGAACTAATGAACGTTCGCTTTCGCTTAAGCACGCGCCAGCTTGACAACCCTCAGGAGCTTAGGAATGTGCGGAAGACTATAGCTAGGGTAAAGACTGTGATGCGTCAGCGAGGAATCGTGGAGAGATGAAATGGTGAGAGGACGAAGAAAAATCAGGGTTGGTCGTGTGGTAAGCAACAAAATGGATAAGACAGTTGTTGTGGCGGTCGAATGGCGCCAGACCCACCCTCTTTATAACAAGTCCGTGAAACGTGTTACCAAGTTCCACGCTCACGATGAGGATAATGGGTCCAAGGTCGGGGATGTGGTAAATATTATGGAAACGCGTCCTATGTCTAAGACGAAGCGCTGGAGAGTGACTCAGGTTGTTGGTGCTGGGGCAATTCCAATCAGCGATGAACTCATCGAAATCCCCGAAGAGGAGCCCGAAGACTCCATAGACGTTAAGGAAGATGATTCGGTTGACGAGTTTGAGAACGAAGATCAAAGTGAAGACCAGGGCGAGCAGGAGGAAAAGGAATGATTCAGGTCTACTCTCGCTTGACTGTGGCAGATAATTCGGGTGCTAAGGTCATCATGTGCATTAACGTCCTCGGAGGAACGCGCAGGCGGTATGCCAGCGTTGGAGATGTCATTGTGGCCTCAGTGAAAGAAGCCGTGCCGTCCTCCAAAACCCCGAAGGGTGAAGTCGTGCGGGCTGTCATAGTGCGTACTGCGGCCCCTCATCGACGGGCCGATGGATCCTATATCCGCTTTGATGAGAACGCCGCTGTGGTACTCAATGAAAACTTAAGCCCCAGAGGAAGTCGCATCTTTGGGCCTGTTGCACGAGAGTTGCGTGATAAGGATTTCATGCGTATAGTCTCTCTGGCCCCGGAGGTGCTGTAGTGAGGTTTAAGCGAGAGGACACCGTCCAAATCATTGCAGGCAAGGACAAAGGGAAACGGGGCAAAGTACAGCACGTTTTCCACAAGTCCAATTTAGTTGTAGTAGAGGGAGCCAATATTATCACGCGGCATGTCCGGACCCGCCCAAACGTACGTCAGGCGGGGATAGTCAAGCAGGAGGCCCCCTTGAATACCTCAAAGGCAATGCTAGTGTGTACGCACTGCGATCGTGCTGTGCGTGTTGGGTATAAAGTTTTGGAGAATGACAAGAAAGTCAGAGTGTGTGTTTCATGCCGGGAAGTGATCGACTAAAAAAAGCCAGTGCTTCAGAAAAGCCTGAGGTAGAGGCCGTTGCGTCTGAAGCGTCGGAAGCTGCCAAGGCGGATCCCAAAAGGAGTCCGCGGGCTAGGCGCTCTGTTGCTTCAGAAAAGCCTGATGTGGAGGCCGTTGTGTCTGAAGCGGCGGAAGCTGCTCGTGCAATAAAACCGCGTGCCAGGCGGGCGACTGCTACCGAAACTGGTACACAGGATGGCCTAGCACCTGCGAGGGCATCACGCCGAAGGGTAGCAGCTGAGGAAGCATCGCCAAGGATTAAGAGGCTCCCGCGCTTGTTGGAGCGATACCGCTCACAAGTCAAGGAGGCTATGCAGCAAGAATTTGGTTACTTGAACGTTATGCAGATACCACGGTTGGAAAAGGTGGTTCTAAACATAGGACTTGGGGAGAGTAAGACCAACCCTAAAGCTATGGAGAATGCCACACGGGATTTGGGGATGATTGCTGCACAGAAGCCTGTTATTACGCGGGCTAGGCGGTCGATAGCTGGATTCAAACTGAGGGAGGGTGACCCTATCGGGACTGCGGTTACCCTCAGGGGTAACCGCATGTATGAGTTTATGGACAGGTTGCTCAATGCTGCGTTGCCACGCATTCGTGACTTCCGGGGGGTATCACGGAAGGCCTTTGATGGACGTGGGAATTACTCCCTAGGCATTCGTGAGCAGGTAATTTTCCCTGAGATAGACTACGGTCAAATAGACCGCATTCGAAGCCTGCAGGTTGCCATTATTACGACGGCTTCCACCGATCAGGAGGCGATGCGCCTGCTGGACCTTCTGGGGATGCCGTTTACACGTGATGCAGTGATAGCCAGCGGGGACGGCAAAGGTTAAAGGATATATAATCGACAAGTGAGTGGTGCCGAATTTGCGAAGAGGCGACTCTTTGAATCTATGAAATATAGATTCGGCGTCGTTATAGAGTAAGGAAGGTTCAATTGGCCAAGACATCCCAGATTGCCAAATGGAGAAAGCCCCAGAAGTACACTGTGAGGAACCATAACCGGTGTAACCTTTGTGGTCGTCCCAGAGCTTACATAAGGCACTTTGGACTTTGTAGAATATGCTTTCGTACTCTTGCCTTGAGGGGTGAGATTACAGGCATTAGGAAGGCCAGCTGGTAGTTCATATGAATTCAACTGATCCAATAGCAGATATGCTGACGAGAATAAGGAACGCCGTGGCGGTGCGCCATGACTCGGTACTGGTGCCTGGGTCAAACCCCAAGGTTGCTTTGGCGCGAATCATGAAGGACGAGGGTTTCATAACGGACTTTGAAATCCTGCGCAGCGGGTCTGAGCGTACTCTGCGAGTCCGTTTGAAGTACGGCGATAAAAAGGAGTCCATCATCTCCGGTCTGAAGCGCGTGAGCAAGCCAGGCCTGAGGAAGTATGTGGGTAGCAAGGAAATACGCAACATTTACGGTGGTATGGGAGTGGCGATAATATCCACCTCTCAGGGAGTGATGACGGGGGCGGAAGCACGGAGACGGGGAATAGGCGGAGAATATCTATGTTATTTGTGGTAACAGCATGTCTAGAATAGGTAACAGGCCAATACCTGTCCCGCGGGACGTACAGGTGGAAATAGATGGACCTACGGTTGTGGTCAAGGGCAGCAAGGGCACGCTGACTCAGACCTTCAATCAGGACATATCCATTTCGAAGGATGGTGATGTTCTGAGGGTGACAAGGCCGACCGATAATAGAGAACATAGGGCGCTTCATGGCCTTACAGGTGCGCTTGTAGCTAACATGGTCATAGGCGTTAGTGAAGGGTATCGGCGTACTCTTGAGTTGGTGGGTGCGGGCTATCGTGCTCAGGAATCCGGTAACAACCTGATACTACAGGTGGGGTACAGTCATACTGTGGAGATCATTCCTCTGCCACAGACCGCTCTATCGGTGGAGGGCAACAACCGTATTCACGTCGAAGGTATTAATAAGCAGGCGGTTGGAGAAATGGCGGCCCGCATAAGAAGGGTTAGACGTCCAAACGCATACACCGGCAAGGGGATAAGATTTGCTGGCGAGAGAGTCCATCTCAAGCCTGGCAAGGCGGCTGGAAGGAAAGCATAGCGATGGCTAAGATTAATAACCCTAGGGTCATGCGCCTTATCCGGCACAAACGGACCCGGCAGAAGATAGAGGGCACTCCATTGAGGCCTCGTCTGGCACTGTTCCGCAGTCTGAATAATATCTATGCACAGGTCATAGACGATACTCAGGGGGTCACCCTAGCTGCGGCTTCTAGCCTGGAATCAGAAATAAAAGATGGAAAGGACTCTCTGACCAAGGGTAAGGTCTCCATCATGGTTGGGACGTTGCTGGCCCGTAGGGCCAAGGAAAACGGAATAAGTAAGGTAGTCTTTGACACAGGTGGATATAAATATCACGGTCGGGTCAAGGCATTTGCAGAGGCCGCAAGAGAGGCTGGGTTGGAGTTTTAATGGTACAACAATCTAGACAGCGGGATAGATTCGAGTCGGCAGATTCGGAACTCACGGAGCGCGTGGTTAAAATACGGCGTGTCACAAAGGTTGTGAAGGGCGGAAGGCGCCGCGGCTTTAGTGTTATGGTTGTAGTGGGTGACGGCGCGGGCCATGTTGGGATGGGATTGGGCAAGGCATTTGCCGTTCCTGATGCCGTGCGTAAGGGAGTGACCATAGCCAAGAAAAACCTGGTCACTGTGCCTCTGAAGGGTACCACCATACCCCATCAGATAATGTCAAGGCACTGTGCCTCATCCGTTCTTCTCAAACCCGCAGCTTCAGGTACTGGCGTGATAGCTGGAGGCGCGGTGAGGGCAGTTGTGGAGTCTGCAGGCATTCGAGATATTCTCACCAAATCCCTTGGGAGCGCTAACGCTATAAACGTGGTCAGGGCTACTATTCAAGGGCTGATGCAGCTTAAGGACCCGACGGTGGAGATTGCCAAGAGGAAGGGTCTAGGCCAGTCGTAGCGCTGGCGTAGCGTAATAATTCGACAGTGGGCGGCATGAGTTGCCGACATGCAGAGGATATTTTGAGCAAAATACGAATACAGTGGAAGAAAAGCGCCATAGGCTACCCAAAGGAGCAGGGTCGGGTGATCCATGCCCTTGGCTTGAAGCGTCTCAACCATGAAGTAGAGCGGGAAGAATCTCCAATAATATTGGGGATGGTTCATAAAGTTAGGCATTTGGTTGAGGTAAAGCGGGGAGAAGAATGAGACTAGATCAGTTAAGGCCGCCTTTGGGAGCCCGTCGCTCGCGTAAGCGGGTCGGACGTGGCAATGGCAGTCAGGGTACGTACTCAGGGCGTGGCGTGAAGGGCCAAAAGGCCCGTTCGGGCGGTGGTGTACGCCCAAGCTTTGAGGGAGGCCAACTTCCTTTGGTAAAGCGTTTGCCTACTCAGCGCGGATTTGTGAATATCTTTAGGAAGGAATACGCCACTATCAATCTGGATGTCCTTGCCGCCCGGTTCCCCCAGGAATCCGAAGTGACTCCTCTGGCTATGAAAGAGATCCGTTTGATTAGAGGTTTGAACCTGCCTGTAAAGGTGTTGGGTCGAGGTGAGATCGGCCGTGCCGTCATGGTTACGGCTCACAAGTTCTCCACAGAGGCAAGGCGTAAGATAGAGGCAGCAGGTGGAAAGGCAGTGGAGATACAAGCATGATGCGCCAATCTCAAACAGCGAAAGCAGACGGGGGAACTCCCAGACTGCTCCAGGCTGTGATAGACGCTATGAAGGTGCCGGAGTTGAGAGCTCGGCTTCTTTTCGTGTTTGCTATGCTGGTGGTATTCCGTTTCCTGGCTCAGGTACCTGTACCTGGGGTTGAGAGGGAGGCCCTAGCGAATTTCTTCCGCGAGAATGATCTATTTGGGTTTTTGGATATCTTCAGTGGAGGAGCACTTAGAAGCTTGAGCGTTGTTGCCTTGGGCGTTTTCCCATACATCACGGCGTCCATTATCATGCAGTTGATGGTGCCTGTCTTTCCACAGCTCAAAGAGCTAAGTAAAGAGGGCGAGGTGGGGCGACAGCGTATAAACCAGTTGACACACTACCTCATGGTGCCAATCGCAGCTCTACAAGGATTTGGACAGTTGACGTTGCTACAACGTGGAGGAGCCATAAGTGGCGTGGGCGGCGGGGATAACTTGTTGCCGACCCTTGCAATCATAACTACCATGGTTGCAGGTTCTGTTTTCTTGGTATGGATTGGTGAGTTGATAACGGAAAAGGGGATTGGTAATGGTATATCCATTATCATATTTGCTGGGATAGTGGCCACTCTGCCTCAGATGATAGGGCAGGGTTTCCTGGAAAAGGACAACGCCGCCGGTCTTCTGCTCCTGATAGGCATTGGGACTCTCATGGTGTACCTGATAGTCATGTTCACGGAGGCAGAGAGACGGATTCCCGTCCAGTATGGTCGGGCCGTTTTTCGCGGCGGACGAATGTACCGCCAGGGCGGGGCTACACACTTGCCGATAAAAGTGAACTCAGCGGGAATGATACCTCTGATTTTCGCCTTTTCAATCATGATATTCCCTGGTGTTGTGGCCAGCTACTTTATGGACCCGGCGAGCACATCGTTCCTGAGCCAGGCTGCGGACTTTGTCCAGCGCCTCTTTGATCCCACCAAGTTCTTCTACTACTTTTTCAGCTTTGTTCTGGTGGTGGCCTTCACATTCTTCTACGCTCTTATTGTGTTTAAGCAGCAGAACCTAGCAGAGAGCCTACAACGAAATGGGGGATTCATACCCGGCATACGACCAGGACGATCGACAGACGAATACTTGAACCGTATCATCGTGCGTGTGACTTGTGGTGGTGCATTGTTCCTTGGCCTTGTGGCGGTGATACCGTTTATTGCTACGCAGGCCACGGATGTCCGCGCCCTTCAGCTTCCATCCATAAGCTTGCTTATTATGGTGGGAGTCGGCCTAGATACCATGAGGCAGCTGGAGGCGCAGTTGCTCATGCGAAACTACGAAGGATTTATTAGGTAGGAAGAGAAACTTGCGTATTATTCTTCTCGGTCCCCCAGGAGCAGGAAAGGGCACTCAGGCCAAGAGTATGTCCGAATCGCTGGGTATTGTGCATATTTCTTCTGGTGACCTCCTGCGAGATCACCAGGCTCTTGGCACTGAGTTGGGGAGTACCGCCCGGTCCTATATGCAACAAGGGTTGCTTGTGCCGGACGAGTTGATTATTGGTATGATTCAGGAACGGATTAAACTTTCGGATGCAGAGAAGGGCTATGTTTTAGACGGCTTTCCACGCACTGTGGAACAGGCTGGTGCACTGGAAGCGGCATTGGAGAAGCAGGGAGAGACTATAGACAGGGTAGCAAACATCCGTGTCTCCGAAGAGGAATTAATAATGCGCTTGGGAGGCAGGTGGATCTGCCGTCATTGCCAAAGGCCGTATCACGAAGTGAATGCTGCTCCCCGTAAACATGGAGAATGTGATGATTGTGAAGGAGAGTTGTACCAGAGAGAAGACGATGTTCCGGAGGCGGTGAGCAAACGTATCAAGGTATTTGCGGAGCAAACCGTTCCCCTGATAGGGTATTACAATGGGAAGGGAAACTTGGTGGAGGTAGATGGTGAGGGGAGCATTGAGGACGTGAGAGAGTCGCTCTTGAGTGCTGTGTCATAAGGTAGAAAATCAAATGGAAAAAGAGGCACTTTTTACAGGTGTGGCAAACAGGGAGCGGGGTATCACCCTGAAATCCCCCAGAGAGATTGAATCCATGCGCCAGGCAGGAAAGGTGGTTGCACAGACTATCGCTACTCTTTTAGAGGCCATTAGGCCTGGCATGAAAACGAGTGATCTGGATGACATTGCCTTTCAGCATATCCAATCATTGGGGGCAAAGCCCTCCTTTAAGGGATATATGGGTTTCCCCTGTACAATCTGCGTATCAGTCAACGACGAAATCGTTCATGGCATTCCCGGAGACAAGGTTCTCCGAGATGGAGACCTGGTGAGTTTGGATGTGGGAGCCGTAGTGGAGGGCTTCCATGGGGATTCCGCAGTGACCGTAGGAGTGGGAGATATCTCGCCTGAAGTCACCAAACTCATAGACGTAACCAGAGAGGCCTTGGGAAGGGGAATTGCGGCGGCTACCCACGGCTCGCGTCTTGGCGACATAGGATGGGCCGTTCAGTCCTTCGTCGAGGGAAAAGGTTATTCGGTGGTGCGGGAATACGTGGGACATGGAATCGGCAGGGCCTTACACGAAGAACCACAGGTTCCAAATTTCGGCACTCCGGGATCCGGCGCAATGTTGAGGAAGGGCATGGTCATTGCCATAGAGCCGATGGTGAATATTGGCGGTTGGCAGACTAGAGCTTTGGAGGACAATTGGACAGTGGTGACAGCCGACGGAAGTCTTTCTGCCCACTTCGAAAACACTTTGCTCATCACGGAAGGTGATGCGGAGGTGCTAACTCGGGTATAATATATTTGGAAATTTGGAAGCAGGCTGGCAAAACCAATGGCTAAGAAACCAGGATTAGAGGTAGAAGGCACAGTTGCTCAGTCTTTGCCTAATGCTATGTTTTGGGTTGATTTAGCCAATGGGCACCGGATATTGGCCCATGCATCCGGCAAGATAAGGGTTCACTTTATCCGTGTGCTACCGGGAGATAGAGTTTTAGTTGAACTTTCGCCGTACGATCTGACCCGTGGCCGGATTACGTACCGCTTCAAGTGATGGAGGAATCATGAAGGTCCAGGCGTCGGTAAAAGTAAGATGTGAGAAGTGCAAGGTGATCCGGCGAGAGAGAACGGTGAGGGTCATCTGTGAGAATCCCAAACACCGCCAGAGGCAGGGGTAGATATGAGGATAAGACATGGCTAGAGTAGCTGGCATAGACATACCAGACGGACAACGGCTGGATTACTCTTTGCGTCGTATATACGGGATTGGCCCTGTTATCTCCAAAGCCGTGGCGATAAAGGCGGGGGTGGAGGGCAACCCGAGAGTGCGAGACCTGAGTGAAGATGAGTTGGCTCGTATTCGTGAGACCATAGATAGAGATTGCGTAGTAGAGGGAGACCTGCGTCGGGAAGTAAATGGTAATATCCGCAGGCTAATTGACATAGGCTCCTATCGAGGGTTGCGTCATCGGAGGGGTTTACCCGTAAGAGGCCAGCGTACAAAGACGAACGCTAGGACTAAGCGAGGGGCCAGGAAGACCGTGGCCGGGCGCCGGAACGCAGGAACTAGAAGGTAAGGAGAAGGGTATGACCACTAGACGAAAACCCAGAGCTAGAAGACGGGAGAAAAAATTCGTTCCTCAGGGGAAGGTCTTTATTCAATCTACCTTCAATAACACCATAGTTAGCCTTACAGATCTTCAGGGTAACCTTCTGGCTTGGGGTAGCTCCGGCACGGCAGGCTTTAAGGGTTCTCGAAAAGGCACGGCTTTCTCAGCCCAGAGAGCTGCGGAGACCGCTGCCAGGAAGGCTATGGAGCACGGTTTGAGGCAAGTGGAGGTATACATAAAAGGACCTGGCTCGGGCCGCGAGGTTGCGATTCGCTCTCTTCAGGGAGCGGGGCTGTATATCACCACCATAAGAGACATCACACCGATACCACATAATGGTTGTCGCCCACCAAAAAGTAGACGGGTATAGAAACGAAAGACTGTCCCAAGCCGTGAGGTGACCAAGGGAACCTACGGCAGTTTGGGGTTCGAGGAATTCAGAGGGAGAAAGTATGGCTAGGTATACTGATGCTGTTTGTCGGCTTTGCCGTCGCGCCGGGGTGAAACTCTTTCTAAAGGGAGAGCGGTGTTATACTCCTAGGTGCGCCGTGGAGAAACGAAGGAAACCGCCGGGGAGTCAGCCCATGAGGCGACGGCGCACATCTGACTGGGGAACGCAGTTGAGGGAGAAGCAGAAGGCGCGCCAGATATACGGCGTCCTTGAAAAGCAGTTCCGAAAGTACTTCGGCGAGGCTCAGCGTCGCCCTGGTATGACTGGTTTGCATTTGCTGCAACTTTTGGAGGAACGCCTAGATAATGTGGCGTACAGGCTGAACTTTGCAGACTCTAGAAGCCAGGCCAGACAGCTTGTCAGTCATGGACATATCATGGTGAATGACCGTAAGGTGGATATCCCATCCTACCGGGTCAAAGTGGACGACGTGGTGGTATGGAAGGAATCCAGCAAGGAGACGGGCTTGTTTGCACAGATGGCTGGGGATATTCCGAGGCGGCCTCTGCCCAACTGGCTTAGCCTTGATCCAGAGAAAATGGCAGGGCGGGTGATTGCTCTCCCTGAGCCATCCGAAATAGATACAGGAATAGACGTGAGACTGGTGGTAGAGCACTACTCCAGATAGCGGAGGAATACTTATATGGTGCAAATAGGAGTGGTATTGGAAGAGACTCCGAAACCAGAGATTCGGGTACTTGAGGCTCGGGATAACTATGGCAAGTTCGCGGTTGGCCCGCTGGAACCGGGGTATGGAAACACGCTGGGAAATCCCATGCGCAGAGTGCTCCTTACCTCAATCCCAGGGACCGCGGTGACATGGGTCAAGATAGAGGGGGTTCTTCATGAGTTCTCTACTATTAATCACATGAAGGAAGATGTGGCTGAGTTCCTGATTAGCGTCAAGGCAATCCGCATGAAGGCTCTGGCTGAGCGGCCCGGAAAGCTGCGCTTGGAGATAGCTAGAGAGGGACCAGTGAGTGCGGGAGATATCAGCGTTCCCTCAGATTTTGAGATAGTCAATCCTGAGCTTCATCTGGCTACCATGGATTCTGCTGAGGGACTGCTTTCCGTAGAGTTCAACGTGGAGCAGGGCAAGGGATATGTACCCGCAGGCCATACAGAGGGTCTGCCAATAGGTGTTCTTCCGGTTGATGCCATTTTCAGCCCTGTGCGCAAAGTGAATTACATTGTGGAGAGCACTCGTGTTGGGCAAATCACCAACTATGAAAGGCTCATCATAGATGTATGGACTGACGGCACGATCAACGCGGTGGAAGCGGTGAAGAAGGGCGCGGAACTTCTGCTGGAGCAGTTCTTTCTATTTGCCAATGCGGACAAGGCGGGAGAGGGCACAGTTGAAAGGCCGTCTTTCACGGCAACCATTCCAATGGAGCAATATAATACGCCCATAGAGAAATTGGACCTTTCTTCCCGTACCCTCAACTGTCTAAAGAGAAGCAATATCAATAAGGTTGGACAGGTGCTGGAAATAGAGGGAGCAGACCTTCTGAAGATACGAAACTTTGGCACCAAATCCTTGGACGAGTTGAATGACAAACTCAAGGAGTACGGATTCATCCAGGACAAACCTGAACCGAGTGAGGTTACAGACGTAGAGGATATCTTTCCGGATGGTGACGACGAGGCCAAGATAGAAGCCACCAATGTAGAGGGACTATGAGACACGGAGTATCTGGTCGCAGGCTTAGCCGTCCTACAGGCCAGCGGATGTTGATGTTCCGCACCCAGGTGACCGACCTTATCCGCCATGAGCGCATTCGCACAACGGAGGCCAAAGCCAAAGAGGTGCAGGGTATGGTAGAGAAGGTGATTACATTGGGCAAAAAGGGAAGCCTGAATCATCGGCGTCAGGCCCTGGCATTCATAACAGATGAGAACATTGTGCGTAAGGTGTTTGATGATCTTGCACCACGGTATTCCACCAGAACCGGTGGATATACTCGTCTGGTGAGGATGGAGCCCAGAAAAGGCGACGGGGCATCTATGGCCCTTCTGGAATTGATTCAATGAGCTTAGACTCTATAGATGGTAGATATTCAGGGCTTGAGGATTTTCGTAGGCTCTCGATGTTGGTTGAGTACGATGGTGCTGAATACCACGGTTTTCAAGCCCAGGATAACGCCACATCTGTTCAAGAGACCATGGAAGAGGCAATTTTCAGCTTCACTGGGGAACGTCTGCGTATCAAGGGAGCAGGCCGCACAGACGCTGGCGTGCATGCCCAAGGACAGGTGGTGGCTTTCGACACGTGGTCCACATATGCTCCCGAAGTATTCGTGCAGGCCCTAAATAGCTACCTGCCAGGAGATATCTCAATAAAGGACGTACAGGAGGTCTCCCTGGACTTTGATCCCAGAAGAGGGGCTGTAAGCAGGGCATATCGCTACCGAATCTTTAACAGCGCTACTCCTTCACCACTGCTTCAGGGGTTCGTCCACTACGTTAGGCAGTCGTTGGACATGGAAGCAATGATGGAAGCGGCTAGTCTCTTGGAAGGTGATATGGATTTTGCGCCCTTCGCCAGTGTGTCATCCGATGGATTGGTAAACACAATGCGAACGGTATTCAAGTGTTCTATAAACAGAAGCGGCAGCATGATATTTTTGGACATGGTGGCAAATGGCTTCCTGAGACAACAAGTGCGACGCACGGCTGGTGCTCTACTGGAAGTCGGACTTGGTCGGCTGGACATGCATGAGTTTAGGGATCTGGCTGAATCTGGTAAGCTCGGGGCCGTTACATGGGTTCTTCCGGCAAAGGGACTGACATTGATGAAAGTAAATTATCCGATCCAGGTGTTCTCTTACAGTGAAGCAGTGGATGTGTGGGAGCACGCGATTTTTGAGGCGAGTGCTGTATGAAAACTATGAAGACGTACACTACCAAACCATCCCACGTGGAGCCTGAATGGCTTGTATTTGATGCTGCAGACAAGGTTCTGGGTCGTTTGGCCACGGAGGTAAGCGGGCTGCTTCAGGGGAAGCACAAGCCCATCTACGCGAGGAACATTCTGACAGGTGACCACGTTATTGTGGTCAATGCCTCCAGAATAAAGGTAACGGGTAATAAGCTCGAACAGAAACTATACCGTCGCCACAGTCATTATCCTGGGGGATTGCGGGAAACTTCTATGTCCAGGATGAAAGAAACTCACCCTGATCGCATCTTTAGGGCTGCTGTCAAAGGTATGTTGCCCAAGACTATCTTGGGCCGCCAGATGCTCAGCCGGTTAAAGATATACGCCGGTGAGGTGCACCCACATGGGGCGCAGGTGAAGGAGATGGCCAGCGAAGAGGTACTGGTTGTGCCTGTAGAGGTTGAGAGACCTGTGGTGGCAGATGTTAAGGTAAGCGAACAGCCTGTCGAGGCTGTGGTAGAGGAAACCACTGAGGCTGAGGTAACTGAACAGCCTGTCGACGAGGTTGTAGAAGAAACCGCTGAGGCTGAAGTAAGCGAGCAACCTGTCGAGGAATTGGCTGAGGAGTCCGCTCAGGCCAAGGTTGAGGAGTCGACCGAGGAATCCGCCGAAAATAAGGTAGAGAATTAACATGACAGAACAACACTACTATTACGGAACTGGGAAAAGGAAGACTGCCGTGGCCCAGGTCAGGTTGTATCCTGGTCGCGGGGAGTTCTCAATAGATGGCAAGTCATTAGAGGACGCCTTCCCATGGCCTGCATGGCAATCCACAATTCTGGAGCCGATGAAGGTTACCGATAATGAAGGTAAGTTCAGTGTTGTTGCCAAACTCCACGGTGGTGGTGTGACCAGCCAGGCTGGTGCGCTGCGACACGGTATTACCCGCGCTCTTCTCCTTGCTGATGGAGAACTCAGACCAGTCCTCAAGAAGCACGGTTTCATTACAAGGGACTCCCGCATTAAAGAGAGCAAGAAGTACGGTCTCAAGCGTGCTCGCAGGGCTCCTCAGTACACCAAGAGGTAGTCTTTTCCGTACCATAGGAATGTTCGGGTAGCTTCTGATATTTTGCCTCGCTTTGTACGTTATTTTCGGTGAAGTTTCGCGTATACATCGCTGTGAGTGGTGATGGGTACGTGGCGAATGCCGACGGCAATGCTGGATGGCTTGATTCCTTTCAGGCTGAGCACTATGGTTGCGATGCTTCACGCAAGAGATTAACGCCATTGTCATTGGGCGTACGACATTTGATTAGACATCTCGGATGTGGCGATGGGTCATATCACGGGAAGACCACGTTCGTGCTCACGTCGCGCTTGATAGGGACTCCCCATCCGCAGACCATCCCGTGGCATGAGCGCGCTGCGAAGCTTGTTGACCACCTTCTAGGGCCTGTCCCTGACCGTGATGTATGGCTTTTAGGCGGGCCGGAGAGCATTCCTGCCTTCCGCGAACTAGGGCTATGAGCTCTACTTGATGCGGGTGCTTTTGGGAAGCGGCGCCCCTTTGTTCGTTGGTGGTGGTGCCGTGAACATGCGGAAACTTACTGACTCTCTCGTGATTCCGGAAGGGGTGGTGAATCTCGTGTACAAACCTGAATGACGCTCTAGATGTAGGGTTGACAGTGAGCATGCGGGCGAGGATGATGGATTTTTGGAGGACGGTCTGGAAATGGGGATTTGTTTGACATCGTCCAAAGCGTTGTTGCGCCGTCTTATACTGGGACTATCAGTCCTGGCATTTGCGGGAGGCTTGTCTGGGAGTACCTTCGGCCAGTACCATCACGCGGTTCTCATAGACATCAACGGCGACATAAATCCCGTCACAGCGGGTTTTCTGGATGGGGCTGTTGACAAGGCGGAGGAGGATGGAGCCGAGCTTATTATAGTGCGTCTTGACACCTCGGGTGGGCTACTGTCGTCGACTAGGGACATGGTGACTAAGCTCCTGAGAGACAATATACCCTCCGTTGTATATGTAGCACCTGGTGGTGCTCATGCTGCTTCTGCCGGTACCTTCATAACCGCCGCTGCCAATATTGCCGTCATGGCACCTGGAACCAACATCGGCGCAGCCAGTCCCGTCGGAACAGGCGGTGAGGAACTGCCGGAGACTATCAAGAGCAAAATAATGGAGGACGTGGCCGCGCTCATGCGGGAGATCGCCTCCACCCGTGGGAGGAACGTTGAAAAGCTAGAGGCAACGGTGCTCCATGCCATTGCCTACTCCTCCCAGGAAGCCGACAACCTCAATATTGTGGATCTCATTGCGATTGACCTGGACGAACTTTTGCAGAAGTTGGACGGCATGATCGTGGAAACCCAGGATGGCTCTCGTATTCTCAGAACAGATGGAATAGAGGTGCTCAGTCTGAATATGAGTTTCGTTGAGCGGTTGCTGATGGTGTTGTCTGACCCCAACATCTCTTTTATTCTGCTTTCCACAGGCGGCCTGGGCATCATCGTTGAGTTGTTCAACCCTGGTCTGGTAGTGCCTGGGGTTGTGGGGGTCATCTGCCTTCTTCTGGCCTTCCTTGTCTTGGGTAACCTGCCTGTGAACTGGGCCGGAGTCGCCTTCATTCTTCTCGCTATGGCCTTACTGTTCCTGGAGGTACAGGTAGCAGGTTTTGGCATTTTGGGTGGAGTCGCTATAATCAGCTTTGTAATAGGTGGTCTTCTGCTTTTCGACCGCTTTGGCGCTCCATCTCCTACAGCGCCATCTGTTTCAGTGAGTCTGTGGGTGTTGTTGCCGACGGTAGGTCTGTTGCTTAGCGGAGGCGGTTGGTTTGTGGCGACTATGGTCAGATCTAGGCAGATAGTCAGCGACCCAATCCCTGAGACTGTGATAGGCCAGATTGGGATCGTAACCTACGACCTATTGCCTAGGGGTACTGTGCAATTAACAAGCGAGCTTTGGAGCGCCGTTGGCGATTGTGATGAGGTGATCAAGGCAGGAGAGAGTGTGGAGGTAATCGGCCTGGAGGGACTTACCCTCCGGGTGGTGAAAGCAAGAGAATAAAGGAGGCAACATGGTATTCTGGAGAGTAGTCAACCAGTACGAGCGTATGGTCATCCTGCGCTTTGGCAACCTCATAGGTGTGCGAGGGCCTGGTATCAGATTGGTGATTCCATTCATTGATAGGCCAATCAAGGTAGATGTACGTGAACAGGTTGACCGTGTGCCCACCCAGAAGTACATCACTTCCGACAACGTGGTGGTGGACATGGACTTTGTGATCTACTACCGTGTCCTGGAAGACCAGGTGGATAAGGCGATCCTGGAAATCGAAAATTTCAGGGTTGCCACCATAAACCTTTCCTTTGCCACCTTGAGGGCTGTCATCGGCTCCACCACACTGTCGGAGGCTCTGACGGAACGGGAGAAGATCAGGGACCAGGTTCAGCTGCGGATGGACGAGGTCACAGGACGTTGGGGTATCAAGGTGAGCCAGTTGGAAATCAACGAGATAGACCCACCACCCGGAGTGAAGGCTGCTATGGAACGTGAGAAGTCTGCCGCTGCCATAAAGACAGCGGAGATTACCGAGTCTGAGGGCGCCCGCCAAGCCGCGATTAACCGTGCGGAAGGTGAGAAGCAGGGGGCGATTCTGAGGGCAGAGGGATCAAGACAGGCCGAAATCCTGACCGCCGAGGGAGACCAGCAGGCGGCTATCCTGCGAGCCGAGGGTTTCAGCACGGCCCTGGCTAGGATCAACTCCGTTGCTCAGAGTGCTGACGCCAGGACGATGAGCCTTCAGTACTTTGAGACTCTGAAGGATCTGGGAAGCGGCCCGGCCACCAAATTCATATTCCCCATGGAGTTTACCAGCATGATCCAGTCCTTTGTGAGTTCTGCCACACAGTCTCCGACCAACGACGCTGAGTAAACACAGTCTGAAGTGCTAGCTTATCTCTCCCTGTGGAGAGGATGCAAAGTTTGACAGGTTCTGTGCCAGTGCTTTGTGCTGTGGCCATTCCAGGTTGGGATCCTCTTTCAAAAGGGCCGATGCTTCCTGGCGGGCTAGGGCTAGGAGGTCTTGGTCGGAGAGGCGAGCCATCCGCAGATCTGGCAGGCCGCTTTGCCGTGTGCCGAAGTAGTCTCCAGGTCCTCTGAACCGCAGGTCTTCTTCGGCTACGGCAAAGCCGTCGCTTACACGTTCCATGACCTCAAGGCGTTCCTGTGCTTCTGACGACGGATTATCGGACAGCAGAAGGCAACGGCTTTGGTGCTCACCTCTACCCACGCGGCCACGGAACTGGTGCAACTGTGCAAGGCCAAAGCGGTCAGCTCCCTCTATTAGGATGATGGTGGCATTGGGGTTATCGATTCCTACCTCTATTACCGGAGTAGATACAAGTATATCCATGTCACCGCGCTGGAAACGGGCCATTATGTCTTCTTTTTCCTTGAACGGCATACGGCCGTGGAGCAGTCCCAGGGACAACTCTGGGAACACATCAGTTGAAAGATGGTTGAATTCCGTGGTAGCCGCACGGGTCTGAAGCACCTCAGACTCCTCAATGAGCGGGCAGACAACAAAAGCCTGACGTCCTTGCCTTACTTCACTGGCAATGAATTCGTAGGCACTGCGACGTTGTTTAGGAGCGACCCACTTGGTTTGAATCACCTGGCGGCCAGGTGGTAACTCATCCAAGACGGACAGATCCAGGTCACCATAGAGTGTGAGAGCCAGTGATCGTGGTATTGGTGTGGCTGACATGACCAGCAGGTGAGGTGTGCCTCCCTTCTGACGTAAAGAGGCACGCTGCATGACTCCAAAGCGGTGCTGCTCGTCCACCACGGCAAGGGCCAGACGTGGAATCTCCACACCTTTTTGCACAAGGGCGTGAGTGCCCACCACCATATCCAGAGTGCCCTGACCAATCATCTCCTGAATCTCCCTCTTCTGCTTGGCGCTGTGGCTGCCTATGAGGATGCCAACGGAAAATGGGCGTGGAAAGCCATCGAGTTGGAATGAGAACCAGTTCTTATGGCTTTCTGGACTGGGTAAGCCGTTGAGAAGCAGAGATATATTGTTGAAGTGCTGCTGTGCTAGAATTTCAGTGGGAGCCATGAACGCGCCTTGATAGCCGTTGGCTACGGTGGAGAGGAGAGCTGCCAAAGCTACCGCGGTTTTGCCGCTGCCGACATCTCCCTGAAGCAGACGGCTCATTGGTCGCTCTTGTTCCATGTCCCCGAGTATTTCGCCTATGGCTTTCTCTTGTGCACCGGTCAAGGTAAAAGATAGTCTGGAGAAGAAGGCATTGAGCATTCCCTGGTTTCTAGGTAATGGGAGGGCACCCATGGTATCCCGCCACTGCTTGCGCCTTGAGAACACGTAGAGTTGTATCATGAACAACTCGTCGAAAGCCAGCCGCCGCCTGGCAGCGTCCCTGCTTTCTTCGTCCTGCGGGTAGTGGGCCTGATATATGGCTTTCGGTAGTTTCAGCAAGCCGGCCCGGTTACGGGTGGACTCAGTTAAAGAGTCCTCAATGCTGGGTGCCCAGGTATCCAGTGTATCCTTGATTAGACGGCGCACGGTTCGTGGCGTGAGGCCTTCGGTAAGGGGGTACAGTGGGACCAGCCGCCCGGTGTGTATAAGCTCTTCACCCTCATGAAGGACCTCGTACTCAGGGGATTCCATTACGCGGTCATTCCTGAAGATGGTTAGTTTACCGCTGAGCACTAAGCGGGAGCCGGGTTTGAACTGTTTGGCAAGATAGGGCTGGTTGAACCATACCACCCGTATATTCCCTGTATCGTCGCCAACAACTGCCTGCGTAGCTTTGAGTCTGCCACCCATTAGCACTTCTCTGGCTTCCCATACATTGACCATCACAGTTTGCTCCACATCCATCTCAAGCTGGGATACTTTGCAGAGCTTGCCAAAGTCATTGTGGCGGCGTGGGAAGAGGTAGAGGAGGTCTCCTACAGTGTTCACTCCCAGGCGTTTTAATCGGGCGGCCTGAGTGTAGGTAACCCGCGGGAGCACTGTTACGTGAGAAGACAGTGACTTACCCGTGTCTGGCCCCTGCTTCTTGCTACGGGATGACCTGGATGGCATCGCTCTCTGTTTGTGGTCAGCAATTGTTTTGACAGGAGATTTGGGGGCTGCGTCCAGCAATTTTAACGTTCCCTCAATCCATCTCTTTCGCTGTGCGCCAGTCATATCGGCATAGGCCCTTGAAGGTATATCTATGACTGGGACAATCGATGGCTTCTCAAGCCGGCGCGTCAGGAAACGGTCGAGGCCACCGAACACCGTGGTATCGTTGAACCCCTTCTGTTTCTCTAGGGAGAGTATCTTCTTCAGAATGTCTAGGTCTGAGTGTTGCATATCAGAATGTACGGATGTGGTCTAGGGAGTGTTGGCTTCTTGCCACTGCCTGGAGTTTTCAGCCCGTGAGTCCCTCTGCTCTTGCGTCCACCATGTTTTGATATAGCTCAGGATTGCAAGCACCTCTTCCCGGGTGAGGTGCACACTGAAAGGAGGTATTGCAAGTTCGCTTGGAGGAAGCCCCCTGCTCTCCCACAGCACATCCGTGCCGTCCAGAATTATCTCAAGGAGTTGTCCATCCGGGTGATGCCACGTATGACCATTGGGGTTGTGTGGAGGGTAAGGGCCAGTCTGCCGATACCCTGCTGGTCTCCGTGGCAAGTTTGACAGCTGGCGGCGTAGAGAACACGGCCGCTTTCCAGGACGGCTTTACCCGCAGTGGTATCGTTTGAAGTACCCGGAGCCGGTGCAGGCATTGAGAAGAAAAAGGGCCAACAATAGGGCCACACACCAGTCTCTGGTAGACCTCATCGTGAAGGATTCCCACACCATCACTGTATACCTCGGTGCTAAATTTGACGTTGAGTGAAATCACGCTTATCCCAAGCTCCTTCGCCAGAGCGGGAGGTAGGTTGGCAGTACTGTCGGTTACTATCTTGACGGCCATGGGTTGTTGCTGCTTACTCCACGGATACGATGTAAGTATAGTTGGGCTGTCCTCCAAAGACCACCTCTACCTCTGCGCTTGTGAAACGGGAGCGGATTGTATCGGCTGTCTCATTGGCTTCGTTTTCCTGGGTATCGGCACCCCAGTAGAGGGTTATAAGAGACTCATCTTTGGGAGCGGCTTTGGCCAACAGGTCCAGCAGCACGGTGGTGCGATCATCTCCTGCCACCACCATCTGACGTTCCAGAAGACCTATTGTCTGGCCTTTGGCTATCTTTACGCCTCCCATCTCCGAGTCCCGCTGCGCAATGCATACTGCCCCGGAAATCACGTCGAAGGTGGACTGTGTCATGGCTGTCACGTTGGCCTCGAATTTTTGTTGAGAGTTGAATGATAGAAGGGCCGCGATGCCTTGAGGGATTGTTTTGGACGGGATTACAGTGATTTGCTTGGTGGAGAAAGATGAGGCCTGTTCTGCCGCAGGCACTATATTGGAGTTGTTGGGAAGGATGATAATACGCTCGGCGGTGATGGCCTCCGCAGCGGTGAGGATTTCCTGAGTGCTTGGGTTCATGGTGTCCCCACCCAGCAACACTGAGGAAGCTCCAGAATCCAGGAATAAGTCCATGATGCCTTGGCCGGAAGCCACTGCCAGCACTCCCACGTCCTGAACCTTCTTCTCTCGCCTGCGGGCTGCAACGAACTCCTTGTGTTGTTCATCCATGTTGACAATGCTCACCTCGGAGAGAGTGCCTCTGGTCACGGCGTAGCTGAGCACTGGGCCAGGGTCCTTGGCGTGGACATGTACCCGTATCATGGTATTTTCTCCGACTACAACGGTTGAGGTGGCAATGGACTGCATGCTGTCTCTCACCGCATTGGCGTCCAATGCCTCTCCCTGTATCAGGAACTGTGTGCAGTATCCATAGAGGTCCTCTTCTGTGGCTTCTATGAATGGCTCTAGGACACCAGGCACTTCTGAATCCAACTCAGGGGCCGTCAGTTCGATTCCTTCCGGCTCTTCTCCTCTGAGGCCTTTGAGGGCACCCTCTAACAGGATTGACAGTCCCTGGCCTCCGGCATCCACCACGCCAGCCTCCCGCAATACTGATAGGAGAGATGGAGTCCTAGCCACAGCTTTCCTGGCTGCCTGGCACATGGTTTCCCATAGGTCCAGGATGTTGTTGGCTCCGGTCTGTGCCTGTGTGGCCTCGGAAATCTCTCGAATAACAGTGAGCATGGTGCCTTCCACGGGTGTGCCAACTGCCTTGTAAGCCGCTGTAGTAGCCTCTGCCAGCCCAAGTGTCAGTGCCTGGCAGTCGAAATTGTCCTTACCATCCAGACCTTTGTACAGCCCTTGGAAGAACTGGGCCAGAATCACTCCGCTGTTTCCCCGTGCTCCCATGAGCGCACCGCGGGCCATGGTAGCCATAAGTCGTGAAGCAGGAATGTCTGTGGTCTTGGTGGTCGCGGCTTCCATGGCCATCATAGTTAACAGCATGTTAGTGCCCGTGTCCCCATCGGGAACTGGGAAGACGTTGAGGGCGTTGATAGCTTCAACGTTGGCCTCAAGTGCCCTGCGACCCTGGAAAAGAATGCGCAGTAACTCTGGGGCGTCCAGAGAAGGTATTACCGGTCCCGAATCTTTTGCCATATGCAGTTACTCAGCCCGCTGGTATGATAGCTTTGGGCATTGCCAAAGTCATCTTCATCTGATAGTGTGAGTGACTGGATTCTACTTAATTCGCAGACATTCGTCAAAGCAATAAATATACCGCATTTCACTGGTTGACTGTACTCGCAGTACAAGATCAACTGGAACGAAGAGGAAATAATATGGCTAAGTGTCAGTTGTGTGGTAAGGCAGGGCAAGCAGGAAACAACGTGAGTCACTCCAAGCGGAGGACCAAGACTAGGTTTATGCCCAACATCCAACGGGCTACTCTCACAATAGATGGCAGCTTACGTAGGGTAGCCCTGTGTACACGTTGCCTCCGTACCAGTAACAAAGTGCCCAAAGCGTCTGTTGCTTAGATAGCTGGTTCTGAGTCTAGCCGCCGAAACCCTCTGAAGTATGCGGTTCTGACTGTCAGTTAACTTCTGAGTCGTTCTCATCCACAGGTGGTATCTGCTTTGGAGAGCATTTTCTAGCAGTGGTGATGAACCCGGTGTGGGCTACCATGCGATGTACCGGCCTCACGCTGCGATGCGTGACCGACCACGGTCTGACAAGTACCTCAATTGTCTCCATTAGTTCAAAGTGAGGGCTTTCTATGAGAGTCTCTTGAAGCTGATGTACCTGGAGGATAGTTGGCAGGTAGCTTAGAAAAATCCCTCCTGGCACCAATGCGATTGCGGCATCCTGGACTACGTGCCAGGGTTCAGGAACGTCCAATATGATTCGGTCCAGATCTGTCTGGTCCACGTCCTGGTAGACATCTTTGATATGTATCTCTAGGTTTGTCGCATTCGGCAGCATGGTTCTTATGTTAGCCTTGGCCTTTTCCACCAGTTCTGGTCTTATCTCGAATGTGATCACTTTCCCGTTATCTCCAACTGCTCGCAGAAGTGCCATGGTGAGTGCGCCAGATCCCAAGCCTGACTCCAGGACTGTAGCACCGGGGAATATGTCCCCGTACATTAGTATGGCGCCCAGGTCTTTGGCGTATATAACTTGTGTAGAATGGGGCATCTCCTCGACGTAATCTCCCAAGGTCGGCAAAAAGGCCAGTAGCATTTGGCCGGTGGTCGTATACAGACGTGTGCCGACGTCCTGACCAATTATGTCGTCATGATAGATTATGCCCATGTGGGTATGGAAGGATCCAGAAGGCGACAGTGTAAGCAGATACCGACGCTCGCGTCTGTCCACTAGTAGGGCCGCATCACCTTCTGCAAACTGGTGTTGTCCCGTTGACGTGTTTGTGTGAATCTCTGTTGACATGGGGGTATTGTATGGCGAAGGACGTTGCAGCGCAAACTGGCTCAGAATAAAATAAGTGAGCGTTTGAAATAAGGAAACAGCCCCATCTCTCTATCTGAGATGGGGCTGTTTCTCAACGCTTAGTACTGATCACCGTCTCTAAAGCTTATCCAGTTCCTCCAGGATTTCCTTGGGTTCAGGAAGCCCTTCGGTGAATATCTTTTTGAACCTTATCACGCCTTCTTTGTCTATGATTATTACGGCTCGTCTAGTGGTGCCTCGTTCTTCGTTGTAGATCCCAAAGAGTTCTGATACCTGCCCCTTGGGGTGGAAGTCCGACAATAGCGGGTAAGGAATATTCCCCAACCCGGTCGCGAAAGCCCTCTGAGTAGCGACGTTGTCAACGCTCATGCCCAGAACCTGGGCACCCTTCTCCTCGTACCGGCGGTTCTCCTGCCGGAATCCGGAGCACTGGTGCGTTCAACCGCCTGTGAAGGATGCTACGTGGGTCTGTAGGACTACGGTCTTCTCTCCCAGGTACTGGCTGAGTGTCACGTCTTCCCCGGTATGAGAACGTAGTGTGAAGTCAGGTGCCTTATCTCCTACCTCTGCTGGCATATATACCTCCTAAAATTCCATGCTCTATTATAGCCCAAAATGGGCATATCTGAATCGTGTCTATCTTAGGCGCACGTGCTATATGTTAAGAACTCCGCTTGCTGCGAGGGTCTTTTGCAAGTCCCTGCGATGTTCTGTCTATGATTATGGCGAGGACGACGATGCCGATACCGCCCAGGAGTCCTCTACCGAACTCCAATTGAGCGATGCCCGCAAGCACGTCTGCTCCAAGGCCCTTTGCTCCTACCATAGAGGCTACAACCACCATTGCAAGAGACATCATTATGGTCTGGTTCACTCCGGCCATTATGGTTGGCCTGGCCAGCGGCAGTTCTATTTTTACGAGCAGCTGCCAAGGAGTTGTGCCGAAGGCTTTGGCTGCCTCAATCAACTCTGGAGATACAAGTCGTATGCCAAGATTGGTAAGACGCATGGCCGGGGGAACGGCGTAGATCATGGTGGCCATCACCGCAGGCACCTTTCCAAGGCCAAGGAAATAGATGGCGGGGATAAGATAGACAAAGGCGGGCATGACCTGCATCAGGTCAAGAATGGGCCGCATGGTGCTCTGTAGGCGGTCGCTCTTAGACATTAATATGCCTACAGGGATGGCCAATCCAACTGACATGGCTGTGGCAGTTCCCACCACGGCCATGGTGCGCATGGCATTATCCCATAGCCCGAACAATCCGATGGAAGTCAGTCCTATTAGAGCAATAAGCGCTATTTTGTAGCCGCTCAGTCTCCATGATATCAGGGTTGTTGACCCTATGAAAAGCCACCATGGCATGCTTATTAGGCCCTTCTCCAAGGGGACCAGTGCCTTGAGCAAGGAGTTTCTTAGGGTCTGGAAGTGGCCTCGCCATTCTGCTACCATCCATGCTACCTTGGCATCTATCCAATTGTCCAAGGAAGCAGGACGTACCTCAAACCCCAACACATTGGCGGATATGGGCTTCAGCGGTTTCGTTCGTTCGTTCACGGTCACATCCTGGCCAGGAGCGCGGAACGGAAACGAGTCTGTGGGGCCTACTAATATAATTGTGGTCCCTAGAGCCACTAGCAGTACAAAAGCCAGCTTCCATCTCAAATCGTGCAGAGCCTTGAACGTGCTCCAGACCAGTATTCTCATGCATCCAATGAATAGCCACAGGAAGAGTCTTGGGAAGAAGAATGTTATTGTTGGGCCGTCCATGAATCTCATGACTAGGTCCCATATTATAAAAGCAGCCATCACAGCAATAATGCCACGCCACACCCATTGCCGTAGGCTACTGGAACTGGTCCATGTTCGAACTGCGCTCACGCTATGAGTAATATCCACTGTATCCTCCTAGGTAGCTAGCCAACTAGTCTTAATTGCATGTGGGTTTGGCTAGCTACGATGCTGTGCATTCCTGCATGCTCTGTTGCTATGATTTGAATAGTCCTAATTCTGTGCCTCATGGTTCTCGGCGAGGCAGGCTAGGAGTGCTGTTCTGGGAATCACCCCCAAAAGCCTACCTCCATCGCCTATCACAGATATGGGGCACTCGGTCTCGGCGGCCAGGGTTATAAGGTTATCTATTGTGGTGTCTGTGGAGACTTTCGGACAGAGAGAGGATTCAGGATAGTCCAGGTCTTGAAGGGATGTGACACCGCTTTGCACAGCCGATGCCGCTTGCTCCGCTGTAACGACCCCAATAAGGTTGCTGGCTGAGTCCAGCACAAAGGCGTATCTTTCGTCCTTGCTCTGCATAACTTGTAGGGCAGTGTCCGGCCCCTGTGAACTAGATACCGTGGTTGCCGGTTCTTGCATTATGCTTCCTGCTCCCAGGATCTTGGTCTTTGAAACATCACGGATGAACTCCCGAACGTATTCATCAACCGGATGCTCAACAATATCTTCGGGAACGCCCATCTGAATAATTTTACCGTCTCGCATGATGGCGATGCGGTTGCCCAGTTTGAGGGCTTCGGACAAGTCATGTGTGATAAATATTATGGTCTTTTGTATCCGTTGTTGCAGGTTCAGCAACTCGTCCTGCATCTCGCGGCGTATCAAGGGGTCAAGCGCGCTGAATGGTTCGTCCATTAGGAGTATCTCAGGGTCCACGGTCAGGGCCCGCGCCAGTCCTGCTCGCTGTTGCATACCTCCACTTAGCTCCGTGGTGTAGGCATTTTCCCACCCCTTCAGCCCCACCAGTTCAAGGGACTCTCTTGCCTTGTCCTGGCGCTCCTTCTTATTTATTCCCTGTACCTCTAGTCCCCAAGCAGCGTTTTCAAGGATTGTCCGGTGTGGGAGCAGTCCAAAGTGCTGGAACACCATTGCAGATTTGTGCCTTCGGAACTCTGTGAGTTCGCTGTCGCTATAGTCCAAGACGTTTTTGCCGTCGATCTTTATTTCACCTGCACTGGGCTCAATGAGGCGAATTAGGCATCGTATCAGTGTGGACTTACCGCTTCCAGAGAGTCCCATAACGACGAAAATCTCACCGTGTGACACATCGAAACTTACATCATGCAAAGCTACTACACTGCCCAGTTCCTCTTGAATCTGCGTCTTTGTTCTACCGGCGTAGGCCGGGCTCATGACCAGTTCCGGGTCGCTTCCGAACACCTTCCACAAGGAATTGACGGAAATACTGATTCCGCTCGTATCACCTACGGGAGCCATGTCTCCATTGTTCCCGTTGAGTGACTGCTCATTGGCCATGCTCATGAATTACCTCCTTGTCCGATCCTTTGGGTTCTGCACTTATTGCAATCACGTGTTCTCATTACGTGGCGTTCGTTGCCGAATCTCCTTTTAGAGTACGTGAACCAGGTAAATCCATGCTCTATCAGTGTGGATTTCATGGGTGTGACCCAGTGACATCCACAGAGGCATTATTGAAGTTTGTGTCAAACGGTAGACGTGACGCCCTTTTTATAAATCCTCCACATCTGGTCTCGCCGTTCTGCCAGCGGAGTCGAGTAGCTGTTGAGTGCCCACAGGGTGGCTGTGCTCTGTATCAGACCCAGGAAAGCTGTTGCAGCTGCGTCCACGCCCACGTCAGACCTTATGCTGCCATCCTGGATGCCATTCTTAATGACTCCACGGATGAATTCCAGATAGTGAGTGAGCATTAAGGCTACGCGTGGGCTGAGGCCGATACCGTCGAAACCCATTGCCTCAGTAATCACTATGAATGAGGCCGCCTTGCGCCCTTCCACGTCATTGAGGTGTGCCTCAAGTATGCATTCCAGATTACTAAGTGCAGAAGCGCCTTCCTCGGTGGCATCACGTATGGTGCTCAGTAGGTTCTCCTCAATATCATCTATGAGGAGAGACAGGATTTGGTGTTTGCTGGTGAAGTGACGATAGATGGCCCCTTCCGTCAGTCCCACCTCTTCGGCAATGGCGTCTATGGTTACGCTCTCCATGCCCCTGGTAGTAATGAGGATTCTGGTGGCCTCTATTATCTGATGCTGTCTTACAAGTGTGCTTTGTCTTGCCATTTCCGTGCTCGCAGAGCGTTGTAAGTAAACGTACGCTTACATAATACCTGCTCCTTGAAACTAAAGTCAACCTTTTTCCTCATGCTTTTTGATAAAATAGCTTGCACGGAAAAGCCAGGCTAAGCTTTAGCATAGGAGGATTGTTGAGGAAAACATCACGTTATGTGCTATAATTGACGTTACTATATGTGTGTAGCCTAGTCATAGGGAGCAATCATGGAAGAAGTTTTTAAAGAAGCGTTAAATCTGCTTAACAAAGGTGAGCCCTTTGTAATAGCCACAGTGATTGGTACCAAGGGCTCCACTCCTCAGAAACCAGGAGCCAAACTCTTGGTGCGTGAGGATGGTACCGGTGTTGGTACTCTGGGTGGCGGTTGTGTGGAAGGTGACATATGGTTTGCTGCTAGCAGGCTTTTGAAAGACGGCGGCGAGCCTACTCTCACGGACTACGAATTAAACGAGGATATTGCTGCAAGGGAAGGGCTGGTATGTGGCGGTACCATGTATTTCTTGATTGACCCCGTCTTTGATTCGGCGCCCGCTCTGCAGCCGGTAAGTAACATTGTTGGTGCTTACGATGGGAGCCGCAGCGTTGGTCAGGTTACTCTCCTGAAACCCTCCCTGGGTAAAGGGAAGATAGGTGACAAACTCTATATCGGAGAAGATGGACAGGTCAAAGGGTCTGTGGGAGACACACAGCGGGATAAAGAGGTAACCGAGGTTCTTAGAGAGCTTACCGACTACGGTAGGGTCAAGGCTATGGTTACACAGGATGGGGCCGAGGTCTTCATGGAAGGCTACGCTAAGCCAGCCGCTGTCATAATTGCTGGGGGTGGTCATATAGGCAAGTCGCTGGCTCCCATAGTCAAGATGCTTGGTCTGCGCCTGCATATCATCGACGACCGACCGGAGTTCGCAAACAAGGAGCGGTTCCCCGAAGCCGATAGTATTATTGTTGCGGATTATGCCGATGGCGTGACTCAACTGGATATTAGACCCAATAGCGCGGTGATTGTGGCCACCAGAGGGCATCGTGAGGATGACCGAGCTTTGGAGGCTGCTGTTCGTAGTCCCGCTGGCTATGTGGGGCTGGTGGGCAGCAGACGTAAGACCATCTTGATTTATGAGGAACTCCTTCAGCATGGCATCCCTCTGGAGAGGCTCCAAGCTATTCATGCGCCGATAGGTCTGGACATTGGGGCCAAGACCCCGGAGGAGATTGCCCTGAGCATTGTTGCAGAGATTGTGGCCTTCCGTGAGGGACGTCCCGGCAAGACAATGACCATGGAGGGTAGGTATCTTCAGAAGATAGCGCGAAAAGTCGGGATCCCAGCATAATACACTGGTAATGGACGGTATATCCACTATTCTGCTAGCCGCGGGAGAGTCCACCCGTATGGGTCGACTCAAGGCGCTTTTGCCCTGGCAGGGCTCGACCTTGGTTGAGTATCAGGTGAGGTCTCTTCAAATGGCTGGTGTGGCTGAGGTGGTTATGGTGGTAGGCCATCGTGGAGAAGAAGTGGAAGCGGCGGTGAAGGGAATGCCTGGGGTGACTGCTGTTGTCAACCCTGACTACAAGCAGGGTAAGACCACCTCAATCAAAACTGGCCTTCGGAGCATTTCCAATGTAGCTCAAGGAATTCTGGTCTTGTCAGTGGATCAGCCCCGTCCTGCTCATATTGTGGAATCTGTCATCAAGGCCTACCTGGAGTATGGAGCACTGATTACCTGCCCGGCATACGGCGGGCACAGAGGCCACCCCATCATGTTTTCTTCAAGCCTGCTACCTGAGCTCTTGGCTATTACCGAGGAGGGACAGGGCTTGAGAGAGGTTACCAGCCGCTACAGTGAGCAAACTCACCGCATTGAGTTGGACAACCCCATTGTGACGCTGGACGTCAACTCGCCGGAAGACTTACAGAAGGCCGAGGAGTTGTTTGTGGGAATGTAGCTGTTTGGCGTGATAGGGAAGTCTTATCTTAAACCTGTCACCATCCCTAGCGACGGTAATTCAGATGACCCCATCTTCCCTTAGTGCCGCGATTTCCTTCTCGCCCAGGCCCAGCATATCCTTCAGGACTTGGTCTGTATGCTCTCCAAGGTCTGGAGAATGACTCTCTGCGCCCCCTGGTGTTCTGGATAACTTCACAGGTGTGTCTATCATCTTTACCTTACCAAGACGGGGATGAGGTACGTCTTTAATCATCCCGCGGTAATGTATCTGAGGGTTACGGGACACCTCGTCAATGGTGTTAACAGGACCGCAAGGGATAGATAGGGCTTCCAGTTCCGTTAACCACTCCTGGCTGGTCTTCTTTCTTATGGCCTCTGCTAGTATTGGCTCCAGAATATCCCATTGCTGACTTCGTACCCAGCCATCATCAAAACGGGGGTCGTCTATGAGTTCTATGAGGTCAAGGGCTGAGCACAGCAGGGGCCATTTCTCCTTACGCCCGTCGGCAAGGGCGATGGTAATGTAGCCGTCGCTGGTCTGAAATGCCTGAAAGGGAGCTGTAACTGGATGTCTTGTGCTCAGAGGCTTTGGGACATCTCCCGTGGCGAAGTAACGGCTAAAGGCGTTTTCCAGAATGGCTACCTGACAGTCCAGCATACTTATATCCACCATTTGACCGAGTCCACTACGATTGCGCTCCTGTAGCGCAGCCAGGATGCCTATGATGGAGAAAAGGCCTGCTGTGATATCCCCCTGAGAGACTCCGGGGCGTATTGGCGGCCCACCCGGCTCCCCGGTGATGCTCAAGACTCCTCCCATTCCCTGGACGATTACGTCCAAGGCCGCTTTTGAGGAGTATGGGCCGGTCTGGCCGAATCCGGATATAGCAGCGTAAATAACAGCGGGGTTGTGTTGCTTTATGATGGGGTAGTCTAGGCCAAGCCTATTCATGGCTCCCGGGACAAGGTTCTCGATGACGACGTCGGCCTTGGTCACCATTTTCAGGAAAGTCTCCTTGCCTCTGGGCTTGGAAAGATCAAGGGTCATGCCAAGCTTACCCCTGTTGATGCTCATAAAATAGGAACTTTCGCCGTCTATGAATGGACCACTGGCGCGGGACCGATCGCCAATCTCAGGCTGTTCAACTTTTATGACCTGTGCTCCCAGATCCGAAAGTACCATAGCCGCAAATGGCCCGGCGAGTACGTGGGTAAGGTCAAGTACAACGATTCCATCCAGTGGGCCAGGCATAGATTTGTTCCTCCGTCTGTCTGCAGTATATGTTGAGGATATTACCACCATGAGCTTTGCTGCAAAAGCCCACGGTGGCCTGTTAGATAAGATGAGGCCATACTGAGAACGTCAGGGATAGGTTATACTGTTCTGATTGTGGTCGCCAGCGTGTTTTCAGTAAGAATAGCATTGGGCAAACCTAGAGTTGTGTCCTAGTCGCGGCCTGGAATATAATGTAATTTGGTACATTGCATGGATGAATTTAGACTATGACTAACGAAAGAGATTACTATCAGGTTCTTGGGGTTCCTCGCAATGCCTCTCAGGAGGACGTGAGGGCCAAGTTTCGTCGGTTGGCTTTGGAGTACCATCCGGACAGGAACAAGGACCCTGGAGCACAGGAAAAATTCAAAGAGATTAACTCTGCGTACCAGGTTCTCAGCGACTCTCAGAAAAGGGCACAATATGACCGGTTTGGGCACTTGGGAGTGGGAGACGCACGCGGGGCCGGCCAGGGGTTTGAGGGCTCTGCAAACTTCGGAGGCTTTGGGGATATCTTTGATGCCTTCTTTGGTGGCTCCGGCACGCGCACTCACAGGGCTTCGCAGAACGGACGCGATATACATACTGCAACCTCCATATCATTTGAGGAATCCGTGTTTGGGGTGGATAAAGAGATGCAGGTGGAGCGAGTAGAGCCGTGCAGTATCTGTAAAGGCGTGGGTGCAGAACCCGGTAGTAATCCCACTCAATGTTCTCACTGTAACGGCGCTGGTCAGGTCAGAAGGGTACAACGCAGCATCTTTGGGCAGTTCACCCAGGTGGGCCCATGTACTCAGTGCAACGGAGAGGGGAGCATTATAACCAACCCATGTTCTCATTGCCGTGGTGCTGCCCGCGAACGGCGTAATCGTAAGATCAGGGTGGATATTCCTCCGGGAGTGGAAGACGGCATGCAGGTCCGTCTGATAAGAGAAGGGGACTCAGGGAGTAACGGTGGCATGCCTGGTAATTTGTATATTGAACTTCAGGTGGAGCCTCACGATATCTTTCTCCGTAAGGACCATGATATATTGCTTGAGTTTCCGATAAACTTTGTACAGGCTGCTCTTGGAGACGAGCTTGAGGTACCTACTTTGAACGGTCCCGAGACAATACGTATACCGGGAGGCACTCAATCTGGTGCTGAGTTTCGCATAAAGGGCAAGGGTGTCCCTTATTCCACCAAAGGCAGGCGTGGTGACCATCTGGTTGTTGTGAATGTAGTTACACCAAAGCATCTGGATGAACGTCAACGACGACTATTTACGGAGCTGGCTGAGACAATGAGTAATGGTTCCAAGGACGACAAGGGCTGGCTTGGTAAGATAAAAGATGCCCTGGGTAAAGACGACAAGGTATCTTGATATGCTTATAATGACCGTTAGGATTTATGGTTACTTCTATAATCTGTAACGTCAAATGAAACAACGCTAAAAATATGAAATGGCTTGAGTTAAGTATTCAGGCACCCACGGAGTACGTTGAGCCTCTCTCCGTGATCTTTCAGCGCTATGGCTATGGAGGCGTGGCTGTGGAGGTGCTGGGTGGCTATAACCCAGACGAAGGTGAAACACAACCGGAAGACGCCATAGCCATCCTACGTTCCTACCTCCCGGTTAACAGCACGACCGCGTCCCGTAAGGAACAGATTGTTATAGCTGTAGATCTGATCTCACGCCTCTGCTCCCTATCTCCACTGGAGGAACGCGAGATGGAGGAAGGTGAGTGGATGGCGTTGTGGAAGAGTCATTTCACTGTCCTGCACATGGGAAGGATTGTCGTTTGTCCGTCGTGGCTGGAATATGAGGCCAAGCCCGGAGAGTTTGTCATTAGCATGGACCCTGGTATGGCATTTGGCACGGGCCACCATCCGACCACGCATATGTGTCTTACGGAGTTGGATAAGCTGGTTACCCCCGGTATGAAGGTGATGGACGTTGGAACAGGCTCCGGTATCCTGACAATTGCGGCGGCCAAGCTGGGAGCCGAGTACGTTCTGGCTTTGGACATAGACCAGGACGCAATTAAGGCCACGCGTGCCAATGTTAAGATCAATGGCCTTCAGCATGTGGTCAAGCTACAACGTCGTACCATATCTCCTGAGGATAATATTGAGGATGAGTTTGATCTGGTTGTGGCTAACCTCTATACCAAGGTCATTCTGAGCATAGCTCCGACTTTGGTAGCCAAGCTTGCACCACAGGGTAAGCTCGTACTTTCCGGTATTCTGGCTGAGCGGATGGGAGAGGTTGAACAAAGCCTCGCGGAGGTGGGCTGTACCCTTCTTCGAATGGACCGTGAGGGTGATTGGGCTGTCCTAGTGGGGGTTAAGAACTAGGGGATAGGAAATGCATCGGTTCTTCGTAGCCCCTCAGTGTATTCAAGGAGGCCAGGCCAGTGTGGATGGCCCTGTTGCCCGTCAGGTGTCCCGGGTGCTTCGCCTACAGACCGGAGACAACATTGTTCTGATGGACAATTCCGGCCGTGAGTACGTTGTTACACTCCGCAGCATCTCTCCTTCTAGCTTGGAAGGTGATGTACTGGAGGAACGGAAGGGTCTTGGTGATCCGTGTGTAAGGTTGAATCTCTACCAGGGGGTTCTAAAAGGTGACAAATTTGAGATGGTTCTCCAAAAAGGTACCGAGATAGGTATCTCAAATTTCGTCCCGGTGTTCTGCCGGCGAAGCATACCGAGAGCATCGAAGGAGTGGGCAGACGGCCGGCATACACGATGGTACAGTATCCTTACAGAGGCGGCAGAACAGTCGAGACGAGCCTGTCTACCCATATTGGGCTCGACGGTGTCTTTGAGCGAAGCCATTAAAGCGGCCACCGGCCTGCGTGTCATGGCCTGGGAAGGGGAAACAGAGAGGGGCTTCAGGACAACTCTCGTGGAGAACATGGAGAAGATTAAAGAGGAAGGGCTCAGCTTTTTTGTGGGACCGGAAGGCGGCTTTGACCCCGATGAGGTTGAGGAAGCCCGTGATGCCGGAGTGGTGTCGGTGAGCCTGGGACAGCGCATACTCAGGGGCGAGACGGCTGGACTTGCCATAGCCGCCGCGGTAATGTACCAGGTAGGTGAGATGGGCAAGTAGGCAATACACAGACCAAAGCCCTTCCCGCGGAGCCACCCAATTTATACTATACTTATAGCATATCCTTGTGGGAGGCCGATCATGGTTAAAGCGGAAGACCTTCAGGAAGCGTACACCAGCCTAGAGCACGGTTTTGAGATGCAAGAAGCGAATGCTATAGATGCAGCGTGTCTCCTAGCCTTTGAGTACGAGTATCCAGAGCAAGAATGCGAGATAATAATAGATAGCGATGAGTTCACCGCAGTGTGCCCCTGGACAGGCCTTCCAGATTTTGGCACGGTTGTTATTCGCTACGTGCCCAACAGGAAGCTCCTTGAGCTTAAGTCCTTCAAGTATTACCTGCTATCCTACAGGCAGGTTGGGCTAGTCCAGGAGCACGTTGCCAACAGGATTCTCCAGGATCTGGCGGCGGTTTGCCAGCCTCGCAGCATGGCTCTAACGTTGGACTACAAAACCCGCGGCGGTATACACACAGCGGTAGAGATAGCTTATAAAGCTCCAGAGATGTAACTCAGGTTACGTAGACTTACTCTCCGCTCCCCGGACCAACCAGTATATCGGATCCTTCTACCTTAACTGAGTACAGCGTTAACGGCTCGTAGGCGGGTGGACTGACCACCTCGCCGGTTTGCATATCGAACTGGCTGCCATGACAGGGGCATGCGATTAATTTGCCATCCAGTTCTCCATCTGACAATGAGCAACCTGCATGGGTACATTCGTCCGGTACAGCGTAGAACTGACCGTCTACATTGGCTAGCATAATGCGTTCGTCCCCCACCTCCACCAGCATAAGCTCACCGGGCGGCAAATCGGTGGCAACAGCAACCTTAACAAAATCCTCCAACGTTCAACCTCCGATGTTTGTTTACAGTTTAAACATGTTAACACATGCCAGGCTTAGTCTGTCAGGTCACAGCATAGAAAGAAAAGCTCTAGAATAGCTTCTCAAGCCTGAGTGTCAGGAGTTCGCCTCCGTCGCCGAGTGTCCAGTACCAGATGAGGTAGCTTCCAGCACCAATGAGGGCAAGGTTGCCTGCAACTCCAACATAGGGGAACACTCCACGGAGTATCTGTGAGACCGTCTCTCTGAAGAAAACTACTCCCAGAGTTATCCCTGTGAGCACCATTCCCATGCCAAGACCATAACTGGCAAACCTTATCAGAGAGGACAGCAGGTCTAGGTCGCCAAGGGGCTGTCCGGCTAGGATTCCTACCGCGGCTAGGAATACGGGGAAGGCACAACCCAACGAGCAGATGGCATATGCCATGCCGAAGAGAAACACTCCCTTTATGCCGCGTTCGTTGCTTGAGCTAACACGTGAGGCGGCCCAGATGCCCATGTGCCTTCCACTTATGAGCAGCCAGAGGCCAAGGATCTCTATGGTTATGCCAACTCCCAGTCCTGCAAATGGGACTATGTTGAAGATCGCGTCTCCGCCGATGGTGATGATTAATCCTGCGGTCAGCGACAGGACAACAAACCCGGACGTGACCACTGCACCCAGGTAGAAGCCACGAAGCACGGCCGTCAATGGGTTGGTGGTCTCGGCGTTTCCGCTCAATTGATATCCTATGTACGCGGGAAGCATGGCCGCGCCACAGGGATTGAAGGCAGCTACCATGCCCGCGCCAAAGGCAAATGCTACCGGCACATCAAATAGGGAGTCCAGCAATTTTTCCTCTTTAGTTCCTTACACTCATTATACACATGATGCTGCCCGGACATATTTATCTCACTACCTCGACAATACGTGCATAGCATACATTGGAAGCACTTATATGCGCATATCGCGAGGAATATACTCATACATGTTTTATGTATATACTTGCGCAGGTTAAGCTTATGTCCTCTCCTCGGAGATTCAGCAGTGATGTAGTTAATCCTGAAGTTACAATAGTGTGACTTTGTGAGGGATTAGGACGTGTAGATCGGCATGGTTGTAAGGCGTTCGTTGCAGGGTGTGGATACGAGCCAACCGAGAAGGAGATGTATGCAAGAAAAGGATAGAGAATCGGCTAATCCGGAGGTTGAGCGAATAACCAGCCGACAACGCCTAACTCTGCTGATTGTATCGGTGGCAGGGCACGGTCTAAAGCATATGTTCAATGCCGCGTTCTTCATTCTGCTCCCAGAGATAAAAGCGGGCCTCGGACTTAGCAATACACAGATAGGCACACTGTCCACATTCCGCGGAATCGCTGGTGGGCTTGCAAACGCTCCTGCGGGCTTTGTCGGTGACCGATTCGCCAAGCGGCGCGCGGAGATTCTTGGAGGTACAATTATCGTTGTGTCCTTCTTCGCGGTTGCGTTGGGGTCTGCAACGCATTTCTGGATGGCGGTGGTAGCCGCATCGTTACTCAGCGTGGCAATATCCTTCTGGCACCCATCGGCCATTTCGTCCCTTTCCAGAGAGTTCGCTTCTCGTAGAGGATTCGCTATCTCTCTTCACGGTACTGGCGGTAGTATTGGTGAGACCCTAGGACCGGTATTAGTGGGATCGCTTTTGGGGGTTGTGAGCTGGCGGCTGGTACTGCAGGGGAGCGTGATACCGGGTCTGGTTTTGGGGATAGCGATTTGGGCCTTACTACGGACTATTCCAACAGCTGAGGCTTCCGGTGCTAGCATGAGGCAGTATATTGGTTCGGTCTCAACCCTTCTACGGAACGGTAAACTCCTACTGGTTCTCATCTTTGCGGCTGGGTTTGCCGGTGGGCAGAGCACCATTCTGACATTTTTGCCAATTTACCTGGATGAAGATCTGGGAGCCTCCAGTGTCACCATAGGTTTGTACCTGTCATTGGCCCAGGTAGGAGGCATTGTGTCCCAGCCGTTGATAGGCCTTGCCTCTGACCGGTTAGGACGGAAGCTTATTTTGTCTCCGAGTTTGGCTCTGCTGGGACTGTCGTTCATTGGGCTCAGCATTGCCCCATCGGGTTGGATGTTTGGGATGGTTGTTCTTGGCATGGGCGCGTTCCTGTTTCCGCTGATGTCGATTCTGCTTGCCTCGGCGATGGACCTGGTAGCAGTCGGAGCGCAGGCCACCACCGTCGCTCTTGTATTCGGCTCGGCGGTTGTTGTCTCGGCGTTCGCTCCCGCCATAGCGGGAATGCTGGCCGACTCATCCGGCACAGAAGCGGCCTTCATGTTTGGTGCAGGGCTTGTACTGTCAGCTTCGTTGTTATCGATGGTTACCCGTTGGCAGCGTAGTGCTACTGATTAACCCAGTTGGCCTTGGATAGTGAGGTTGAAGGGGCCGTTTGAGGGTCGCTTGTCAATTTTTGTTGACAAGGATAGCTTCCTTTCCCTACAATGCGGCTATGGGGTACCTACCATGACCGTTGTTCAGCAGCTTTACGATATCTTAGTCGTAGATGTGGAAATCGAACGGTATAGGAAGTCAATTTCTACTATTGATGAGACCCTGGCGGACAACCAACTGCAGATGCGAACTAAACGGGCCGTGGACGAGGCTCAGGCTACGTTGAGGAAACAGGAAACAGAGCGCAAAGATCTTGAGATCACAGTGGAATCCTTCCGTGAAAAGGGCGAACAGTTGGAAACTAAACTCTACGGTGGTACTGTGCGCAATCCTCGTGAGTTGAAAGATATGCAATCAGAGTTTGACCTCCTTCGCGGACAGCAGAAACAGGAAGAGGATAACTTACTCATAGCCCTGGGGTTCGCAGAGGAAACCGAGCAGAGCCTCGGTAGTCTGAAGAGTTCCCTTAAGGAGATACAGGCGGCACGACGAAAAGAACAGAACCAACTGTTAGGAGAGAAATCACACCTTCAAGAGGGCTCGACTGTTCTGGAGGAGAAACGTAAAGTGCTGTCCTCACTGGTAGACGCAGAACATTTGAAGCTATACGACTCCCTTCGTGTTATTCGCCAGGGACAGGCAGTGGCAATAATCGAAAGAGGGATGTGCCAGGGATGCCGCATTGCTCTGCCCACGAAAGTGGTGCAGTTGGCCCGCAGCGGGGTAAAACCGGTGCAATGTCCCAGTTGCAGCCGAATATTGTACGCGCGCTGATTACATATGAAGGCTATAGGTTACTTCTCCGTCCGGGATAGGGCACAAGGGGGAGTTGCGCTTCCGGGACAACTGGAGGCCTTTTCTGCATATTGCCAGAGGCATATACACCAGCCCATAGAGACATTTGTCGATTATGACCTGGATGACGTAGGTCGTTCTAGATACCAGGATATGCTGGATTACCTGAGACAGTCCGACTCCCAATTCCTTGTTATCATCACGGGCTCTCAACATCTGGGAGGTACTCTGGAATCCTCCGTACGACGAGTCCTAGAACTGGATGCCCAGGGAGCCAAGGTCATTTGTAGTGACGAGGACCTGCCCGATCCACTACAACAAGCTCTCAAGCATTGGAATAGTGTTAAAGATGGCGGTGCCAGAGGAGAGCGTATCAAGGAAGCTATGAAAGCCAAAGCCATCCGTGGAGAGGGGCTTGGCAAACCTCCCTTTGGATATAGGATTGGTTCCGATGGCAAGTTGGAGATGGTGCCTGACGAAGGCGCCACCGTGCGGCTCATATTTAATCTGTACACAAAGGAAAATATGGGCATGCGGCGCATAGTCCGCTATCTAAATGAGCGGGAGACGCCAACAAGGAGCGGGCGTGGTTGGAGCATAGTTACGGTAAGGGATGTTCTGCGGAACCGCGCTTATCTTGGTACCTACACGCGCTTTGGAATGAGGGTTCCGCGCAGTCACCAGGCAATCATTGACTCCAATGAGTTCAACATGACCCAGGAGAAAATGGCGCAGGGGAGGACACCCCGTGTGATGCACACAAGCGAGCCGTTTCTTTTATCCAAGTTTGTATACTGCGCTTCCTGTGGGAATCGTATGATTGGGGTTAGCCGCCGTCAGGGATGGAGTCGTAAGGACGGCTCTCGGACAGTAGGGCAGTATCGCTACTATCAGTGCCAGTCCAGAACCAATCAGGGAATGTGCGGCTACCACACCTGGCGGTCAGATATTCTGGAAAAAAGGGTGCTAGATCAGGCCAAAGAAGCGTTGGAGTCTGGAGATGCGAAACTGCATTTGACAGAGGCATTTCTTCGGAACACACCTGATGCCGAGAAGAATGGCGAACGCCTTGATGCGCAGTTCCTGAGAGCCCTTGAAAGCGCCGCTGCAGGATCTACGTCTCTGGAACGGCTCCGCTCCACGCTTGAAAAGGTGGATGCTCAAAGAGATACTCTTTCAGGTAGGATATCGCCTGAAGGCCCCTTGGCGGAGGTTATGGCCAGTGGAGATCCGTCCTCCTTGCTACAGAGATGGGATTCCCTGGATAAGGACATCGCGCGGCATGTTCTCAGAGCGTTGGTTTCTCGTGTTTCAGTTGACGACGACTCGGTGAAACTTATTCTTAATACAGTGGAACAGGTTTAGTGTCTAGTTGGTTTGGGAGGTGAGCGCCTTCTTTGACCCCCAGCCATTGCCGGTGCTAAACTGGAATACAGTTGATAGGCAGGCTGGGTGATCGCCCTGACATTGTTGGGGAGGAAAGTCCGAGCTCCATAGGGCAGGGTGCTGGCTAACGGCCAGGCGGGGTAACCCGACGGAAAGTGCCACAGAAACAATACCGCCTCGATTTATCGGGGTAAGGGCGAAATGGTGAGGTAAGAGCTCACCGCTCCGATGGTGACATTGGAGGCAGGGCAAACCCCACTCGGAGCAAGGCTAAATAGGGGGACAATGGGTGCCCGTCCCGTTCCCGGGTTGGCTGCTAGAGGCTTCGAGCAATCGAAGTCCCAGATAGATGATTACCATCCCGGCTATGCTGGGATACAGGACTCGGCTTACAGGCCTGCCTATCAACAATGACTTCTTACGAAGAATTTTTTTCCGATCACCTAGACGAAGAATCGATTAAGCACTGTCTTTCAACATCCATCTTGGGCTGTCGGATTGTCTATTTACACACCACGGGGTCCACTATGGACGACGCGAGGAAGGCGGCACAGGACAACGCTCCTGAAGGCACACTAGTTGTGGCCGAAGAGCAGACCGTGGGTCGCGGGCGGTTTCAGAGGACATGGGTATCTCCTCCAGGTGGGAATATCTATCTCTCTCTGCTCCTACGCCCGGGTCTGGATTACGCTTCCCAATTGACCATGATGGCATCGCTGGCCTTGGTCAGAGCTATCCGCCGTATCATAACGGACAAGAGCGAGGTCACGATCAAGTGGCCCAACGACGTACGCATTGGGGGAATGAAAATAGCAGGCATCCTGGTGGAAAGCTCGCTGGCCCTGGAGGGTACGGACAATTTCTCAATAATTGGTATGGGAGTTAACGTCAACTTCGACCCAGGCGAGTACGCTGACATAAAGGATACAGCCACCAGTATTCAACGGGAGTTAGGGCATCCGATTCCTCGGGTTCAGCTTTTGAGGGCAATCATGGAGGAGATGGAAGGGCTTTACATGTCAATAAAGCAGGGAGGCTCGGTAAGGGAGGAATGGGCCTCATTACTTGATACCCTTGGCCATCAAGTGAGGGTTGCCTGGGGCGAGCAGGTGTATGAGGGGTATGCCCAGGGAGTGGATGATGACGGAGGCCTTGTCCTGCGTCTTGCCGACGGTTCCCTCAAGGCCCTCGCAGCAGGAGAGGTGACTCTCCACACATGATTAGGGAAGGTCGTACACCTGCACTTTTTACTAATTACTAGAACGGAAGAGCTTCCCCAACGCCTTCGGTCTTGGCACGTTCGAAGATGTGGGCCGCAACGGCCACGTCCTCCAAGGCTATTCCCTGTGATTCAAACAGCGTGATATCGTTGGCGGAGGCGCGTCCTGATGCCTTACCAGTCACCACTTGACCCAGCTCCAGTACGGCATCCCAACTGAGTATTCCGGAGTCGACTGGCATTACAAGGTCCGCGCACTCTATTTTGGCCTGGTCTACAGCGTCAGCAGCGATAATAGAGCAACGCATTACTGCTGCGTCGTCGAGTTCACGACGGGCCAGAGAGTTGGCCCCGGCGGCATTGATGTGCATGCCTGGCTCAAGCCAGTCGCCAATTATAACTGGCTCCAGTGTCCTAACGTTGGTGATGGCTATGGCGATGTCGGTACCCTGTACCGCCTCTTGTGCTGACGAAACCGGCAATACCTGTATGCCCAGGGAGTCACTCATTGTACGGCAGAACTCCTCGCGGCGCTCTTGAGTACGGCTGTACGCTTTGATTGTTTGGATTGGCCGGACGGCACATACGGCTGAGAGCTGTGTTATGGCTTGGTTTCCTGTGCCAATCATGCCGACGGATGAGGCATTCTCGCGGGCCATGTACCTGGTAGCGACACCGCTGGCGGCTCCGGTACGGATTTGTCCCAATGACCCTGCTTCCATAACTGCCAGTAACTGTCGAGGTTCACCTCCGTATAGTAAGACCAGTGGTTTCCCTGCACCCATTGTCTTGAAGCCGGCGACTCCGCGTTCGCCAAGGGCCGCTACCATCATGGTCACACCAATGGTTCCTGCCTGTGCCCGTTCCCGGGGCAGGTTAACCCCAGTCCCGTTGCCCTGCTCCTTGAATCCCTGTTCAACCATTTCTATTGCTTCATTGATTGGGAGAAGACGGATTACGTCTTCCTCACGAAGAAATATCGCCATTACGTTAGTCTCCTTTAGATTGGATAGGTTGTTGGTAATGCCATGGCATTACCATGAGGGTGACTTAGTCTCATCATGCGGTCGACGGCTTAGCCATGCGTCTCCAGGACTAGGGGCGTTTGGTCACGATTGGCCCACTCTCCCATGGAACCGTCGTAGTTGCGGACACGGTCGTAACCAAGGAGGGTGAGAACGAATGCTCCGTGCGCCGCACGGATTCCTCCCTGTCAATAAGTAATTACCTGCTTGTTCGGGGTGACTCCGCGCTTTTCCAGCATGGCTCTGATCTCGTTGGCAGGCTTTATAGTCTGGTATTTGTCACTGCTAACGAAGTTGAGCCATTCCAGGTGAACCGCCCCGGGCACATGACCAGCACGTTTGTTGCCGCGTGTGTTGGTGCCCATCCACTCGCTGTCTGAGCGCACATCTAGGAATATTGTGTCTTGCTGACCAACCTGAGAGATCCCGTAGTCTAGTAGACACACCAAGTCATGGCTTTCGTGCGGTGTGAAGGTAGACAGTGCTGGTTCAAGCACTTCCGTGGCTATTGGACGACCTTCGTCAAACCACTTGTTCCATCCTCCATTGAGTACTTTGACATTGGTATGCCCGTAGTAGTTGAGGACCCACCAGATGCGGGCGGCGGAATTGCCTCCAGACCCATCGTATGCTATTACCGTGGTGTCATCACCAACTCCCATGCTTTCCATGAGCCTGGCGACTTGCTCCGGTGGAGCGACAAGTGGGTGGCCTGTGGGGTCATTAGGAAAGTCCTGGTTCTTGATGTAGTGGTGCTCGCGTATGCCGGCGGCGTTTTGGATGTGGGCGCGGCGGTATCCATCGTACTGGTCACAGTCTACAATCCGTATGTCGGGATCGTTCAGGTGGGCTTCAAGCCAGTCGGATTCCACCAGTATATCTGGGCGAGCATAGTCGTTGTCGGTCATAATTCACTTCCAGTAGTTCATTCGTAGGACGCTGGGTCGTAATTCTTTGTGAGCAGATTGTATCATAATGCGGGAGCGAGCTTCCTAGCATATACGTGTGCGTGGAAAGTTGAGTTGCGTTGCAGCACCGATTTTCTTACAATGTGCGCGATAGTCACTGGGTGTCTATATTGCCCCATAAAATTATTTGAGGTGTGAATAATGTCATCAGTTGCCGATATGTTGAAGGTGATGCGTGCAAAGCACGACGATCTTAATGCTAAGCTTGGGAAGGTGCCTGAGAACCGAATGGGGGATGTGGGGCCATGGGGTCAGAGACAGATGCCCATCCGTACCATGTTCTATCAATTGATGAATCACGAGGTTGAACATACGGTGCATGCTGTGAAGACTCTGCGTGATCTTGGCATTGTCACAACCGAGGCTCAGCTTATTATTGGGAGACTGCAGGAGGCACGAGGGCAATTGGAGGGGTTGCTGGTTGGCCTGTCAGACGAAGACTTGGATAAAGCTCCCGATGGTGAATGGTCTATGTTTCAGGTGCTAGAGCATTTCATGGAGACGGAAGATACCTACGTGAATAGGATTGAACAGGCACTGACTGAATCCCCAAGCTAGCCTATTCACATGGCAGGATAAAATGACTGAAAGACCGGATCTTACATACGATGTGTTCATAACTCTGGCTCAACAGCAGGGATTTGCGATGGATATGCTTCACCTTGAGGAGTTATTCCCGGAGGTGCAGGCGATGTTTCAGCGCGTGAAACTGCTCGATCATGTGTACACTGCTGGCATCCAGCCTGGCGCAGGCTCCATTCCTACGGACAACGTTGCAACGGAATAGACGTGCCAAACGAGGATCTGACTCAGCTTTCCGTGTCGCAGTTGGGGAGCCGTATTGAGAGCGGTGACGTTTCCCCTGTGGATGTGGCGGAGGCTTTTATTCGCAGAATAGACGCTCTGGAACCTCAGCTAAATGCCTTCATCACCCGCGCTGATGAACACGCCTTACTGGCTGCCAGAGAAGCCGAGAAGGAGATTCTAAGGGGCAACTATAAGGGGCCGTTTCACGGCATTCCAGTGGGACTCAAAGACCTGTTTTGGACTAAGGGCGTTCGCACCACTTCAGGCTCGGTGATAGATGGCGATTTTGTTCCCACAGAGGATTCGGCTGTGGCCTCACGAATGAAAGCCGCAGGAGCTTACTTCATCGGTAAACTCCACATGACGGAGTTTGCCTTCGACGGCACCAGCCTCAATCGGCACTATGGCCCCGCCCGCAATCCGTGGAACTTGGCGCGGATGGCCGGCGGTTCCAGCAGTGGACCTGGTGCGGCGGTGGCCAGTGGCCAGGTACCAATTGCCATGGGGACAGACACCGGTGGGTCGGTGCGTGTGCCTGCGGCGCTGTGCGGCATCACAGGTCTCAAGCCCACTTTTGGTCTCATCAGCAGATATGGTGTTACCCCGCTGTCTTGGTCTATGGACCATGTTGGCCCCATGACCAGAACAGTGCGTGATGCGGCCCTGGCTTTGAACATGCTGGCAGGCTACGATACTCGCGATCCGGACTCAGTTGAGATGCAACCAAAAAACTATCTAGAAGGGTTGGACCGTGGTATTCAGAAAATACGTATCGGTGTGCCCAGTGACTTCGTATGGGACGTGATGGATTTTGAGGTAGAGAAGGCATTTCGTGCGGCGATGGTGCAGATGGAGTCTTTGGGGTCGCATACTCGTGAAGTTTCTACAACAGACTTGGGGCTGATCAACTCAGCTGGTAGCGTAGTGCAGACCTCGGAAGCGGGTATCATCCATCGCTCGCGGGTGCTCAACCAAGGCCAGTACTTCGACCCTGTGATACGGCGTCGCGTTGAGAGCGGGCTATTCATACCTGCTGAGGCGTATCTCCACGCGCAACAAGTACGAGCCAAGCTCAAAGGGTTATTGTTGGAAACATTGGACGAGGTGGATATACTGGCCACGCCCACCACCGCCATTGCTGCGCCTGAGATAGATCAAGAGCGGGCAGTCATACAGGGTCAGGATGTCCCCATTAGGGAGGCCCTGTTGCGTATTACACGAGTCTTCAGTACGGTGGGGTTGCCAGCAATCTCGGTGCCATGCGGGTTTACGGAAGGTGGTCTGCCAGTTGGCCTACAGTTGGTTGGCAAGCCGTTCTCTGAGAGCCTTCTGCTACGTACGGCCCAGGCATATCAGGAGTCGACAGACTGGCACCTTCGCCGCCCAAAGGTGTAAAAATGTGGGCCGAGTATAGGGCATATTCTAGGGAACGTGACCAGCTTCAGAGCGTTTATCTATCGGCGTGGCCCAACGATCGCTCAGGAGCCACTTCATCGCGGACACGCTGTTTGAGTTCCTTTGGTTCCGGGAACCGCCCTTCGCCCTTGAGCGACCACACGATGTTGCCATTGGCGCGTACTTCGAATATCCCACCACTGGATGGTATGAGAGCGATCTCCCCAATTTCCATCTGGAAGGTGGTTAGTAGTTCCTGAGCTACCCAGGTAGCCCTGAGCATCCAGTGGCACTGGGTGCAGTACGTTATCTCTACACGGGATTTAGATGTCATGTCAACCTGCACGGGAACTCTTGATTATCAAGATTGTAGCAGGTTAAATGTGTGTTGAACAACAGAGAGAGTTATGGAATGTCCATCCGGCGCAGACGGCGTACAGTCAACCAGAAGAACACGGCAGTTGTGACGGCTGCGCCCACCAGTGCGGCAGGAAACTCGATGACCCTTTCTCCCAGAGGCTCAAAGCTTTTGTCGTCCAATCCGTGCAGTATGGACAAGGTGTAGCCACGCACGCTGAGGTAACGTACGCCTCCTAGAAAGCTGCTGATTAGCCCCTCCCAAAGGAAGACGTAGACGAGCGCGAAGGCAATGGCACGGGTGCTTACCAGGCCAGCCCAGGTGAAGATGGCTGCATACGTGACAACGCCGGCTAAGAGGGCTAGTCCAACAGCCAGCGCGGCTTGAAGGTTGCCGTCCAGCACCAGTAGCACCGCTCCCAAGCTGCTGGCCCCCAATAGCGTTGTCACAATCCCACTGGCTATTAATACAAGGCCGCCGACAATGATTGATGCCAGCAGCTTGGGCAATACGATAAGCCACCGGGACACCGGCTTTAGCACAATATAGCTCAGGGTGCGGTCTTCAAGCTCGTTCCCAAAGGACGCGGTAGCCAGGACCATGGTCACAATTGGCAGTATTCCTGCTATGAGAAGGCCATCCAACAGTGTGCTGATGAACTCTCCGTTGGAGGTAGAATCTTCGTTTAATGTGGCTGAAACGAGAGTGGCCAGCCCTACCGGCAATAGCGCTAGCAGTAGGATGAGTATGAGTCTGGAACGGCTGGCCAGCTGGCGCACCGAAATTCTGAGCAGTACCAACATCTTAACGCTCTACCAGATAGCTGAAGACGCTCTCAAGGGACTCGTCCAATGGCTCTACGCGCAAGAGGCGTATGTGTTGCTTTTGGGCCAGTCGCGGGACAGATCGCTGAAGATCGGATACGTTGCGAGTCATAATGTCCACGACGCCCTCGGCATTTATGGATACCGAGTCAACTGCGTCCAAACGCACCAGAGCCGCGGCCATCGCGCGTGAGTCGCTGGAGACTATGCGCACTTTGTAGGGTCTCTCGTCCAGCTTGGCGCGTATGGCACGGAAATCTCCAGACGCGGCAAGCTTGCCGCTAACCATCAACAGGATGCTTCCAGCCAGCAGCTCCACTTCTTCCAGGATGTGTGAAGAGATCAGTATTGTACGTCCCTCGCTGGCAAGTTTCCGCATGAGGTTTTGGAACTCAATGCGCTGGCGAGGGTCGGTGCCGTTGAGTGGTTCATCCAGTAGTAACACCTCAGGGTCGTGGACAAGGGATGCGGCCAGCCGCATACGCTGTCGCATTCCACGTGAGTACGTTGACAGCGTTCTGCTCTGCGCATCTGTTAGGCCTACTAGTTCTATAGCGCGGTCCACCGGGGGCGACAGTGGCTCCAGGCCGTACAGCTGGGCGGCCAGTTCCACGAACTCACGGCCGGTCAGGAAGCCGTACACGGCTTCGTGCTCCGACATGAAACCAACCCTGTGATATAGCTGAGGATTGTCTCTCACAGGTTCGCCGACGAGTTCAACCTCTCCTTCAGACGGTCTTGCCAGTCCCGCGATCATATGCAGTAGGGTGGTTTTTCCAGCACCGTTGGGGCCAAGGAGGCCGGTTATGCCAGGGTTTACCTGTAGTGACACGTCATTCACGGCTACAATGTTGCCGAACCACTTCGAGACGCTCCTGACGTCTATTGGCGTAGCCATTAAAGTGTCTTCCTGGTTGTGGTTGGCCTGCGTCATATGCTTATCCTCCTGTATCGCCACCAGAGTACGAACCCAGGCCCAATTGTAAGGAGCAGGTACCATGTGATTGGCACGATGGATGGCAACTCTGCCACAAGCCGGGCAAATTCAGAGGTGTTTTCCTTAGGGAAGATCAGGTCATTCACGTGTATTGGTACGTCTGATAGATTGATAAGAGCGAACCACTTTGCGGATTCTCCAGTGGGAGGGCGACATGGTTCTGGATCCTGTCCAAATTCGTTGCGCTGGCGGCCGCGGTCCTCATCACAAATGCTCAATATGCCTGCAACTGGAATCGAGATGATGAACAGTCCGATAACGAAGGCGGCAGCGTATGCGCGGCGTGTCGTGAAAGCGGACACTGTCAGGGGTATTGTGGTTGTGAAGATGGCTACCACTAGTCCCGCCAGGAGAAAGCGCGGGACATCCATCCAGTTGTAGCGTAAGTAATTTGCAGGCTCTTCCGCGGCGAGAACGAATCCTGTAAACAAGATCACCTGTCCCAGGTAGACGATGGCAAGGGTCACTGAGAGGAAGGCAAGCCAGCGTCCTATCACATAGTCCGTAGGGGACAACGGGCGCACAAGGTACAGACTAATGACTCCATCGCGTCGGTCCGGGCAGAGAAGCTCTGGAGCGATGATGGCCGAAAAAATGACCAGGAGTGTGGAGATAATCTGATAATAAGCATCGTGCCTGGGTAAATCCATAAGGTTACCGGCAGTAGCAGCCGCTATGCTTATTACCACCGCTGGTGTCATAACGGCTATGAAGAGCAGTATTGGGAGTGCCTTGGAACCCCAGCCGCGGCCAATGCCAAGTGCGGTACGGACGCCGTTTATCCAGATGGCCTTGCGCGCGCGCATGCGCCCCTCGCGCGGCCCTTCGTAATGGCGATAGCCGAGGTCAAATACCTCACCATGAGCTTCATTCATTTGGTGTTCTTCTGAATATATCTGTCAGTCCGTGACGGCGTGGCGCCAGACGTCGTAGGCGTGTGTCGGATTCCACGATGGCGTCGCGTATGGAGTCGTACTGCTCCTCGCTCTCTGTTTCCACTACCACCGATAGTCCGTCCATGGTTGCTGCAATTCTCCTCTTGGACAGTGCTGCTACTAACTCTTCAATGTGGTCATCAACGTCGATATAGAGGGTTTGGGTCTCCTGGGTAAACAGGGATACGTCTCCCTCCTCGGTGACGCGTCCACCCTCAAGGACAATTATACGGTCGCAAATGCTCTCCACATCCCCCATGAGGTGTGATGAGAGCAGGATGCTGATGCCAAATTCCCTACCTGTGCGTTTCACCAACGCCAACATCTCCTCGCGCCCCCCTGGGTCAAGGCCAGATGTCGGCTCATCCAGCAGTACTAGGAGAGGGTCGTGCACCAAGGCTTGGGCCAGCTTGACCCTCTGTTTCATTCCAGTGGAGTATTCGCCAATGGAGCGGTACCGTTCCTCGTCAAGGCCAACGTGCCGTAGTATGTCGGCGGCGCGGGTGCGGGCGTGTGCTGGTGGTATGCCGCTGACCTGCGCCATGTGGGTTAGAAACTCAGCGGCAGTGACGGATGCTGGCAAGCAGTCGTGCTCAGGCATGTAACCAAGGTGCGAGCGGCTCTCGACTGACTCATAGGGCCTTTCGCCTAATACCTCGACGGAGCCGGATGTCGGCCCAATGAGTCCCAGGAACAGCTTGATGGTTGTGCTTTTGCCTGCGCCGTTCGGGCCCAACAGCCCAGTGATTCCATCATTGATCTGGAAATCAACTGATTCAAGGGCTATGGTTGCTCCATAGTGCTTGGTAAGTTCCTTGGCTTCCAGTAGGTGAGGCATGGGTAGATTATACACTATCTATGCCTACTGAATGATTTCTGAGGCATTCATAATAGTGGCGAGAAGGTCATGTTGGCCTCAGTCATCTATTGACCGTGAGTAAAGGTGACAGTAGACTGGATAGGATTTTCAAGATCCTCTCTATTATGAATGCTTTGTAATTGCACTACCGTCCAAATTGCCGATAATAGTGTGACAAGCCCAGTCTATCAAATAGCTAAACTGATATGTCATACGATTCAACAATGCCACGTGTCACAGGCCTCTTTGTAGTTCTAGCCGCCCTGTTTGTGACGCTGCTGATTACATCAAACATAATAGCTGTCAAGATCATATTGGTGTGGGGACGCATTCTGCCTGCCGCCATTGTGTTGTTCCCGATCACGTATATCCTGGGGGATATTCTCACGGAGGTGTACGGTTTTCGCTTTGCAAGGCGCGTGATCTTGTTGGGCTTTTTGTGCAACTCTGTGGCTGTGGTGGGATTCTGGGCCGGCGGACTTCTGCCATCCGCCCCGTTCTGGGAGGGACAGGACTCCTACAATGCCATCCTTGGATACACGCCAAGGCTGTTGATGGCGTCCTTTGCCGGTTATCTGGTGGGAGAGTTATCCAACTCTATGATCCTGTCCAAGCTGAAGGTGGTCACCGAGGGGCGCTGGCTGTGGTTACGCACCATTAGTTCAACTGTTGTTGGACAGGGGGCCGACTCCGTAGTGTTCATTACAGTGGCGTTTGCAGGCACGCTAGCGGGCGGCAGTCTGATTGGACTGTTGATTACACAGTGGATCGTAAAGGTGCTCTATGAGACGGCCGCGACACCTGTTACCTACGCTGCGGTTGGATACGTGAAGCGCCATGAGGGACTGGACGTATATGACCACAAAGTTTCCCTCAACCCACTGTCCTTCCTGTAATAGACGGAAAGTGGCAATAGATTGCCCCCCATGGATTATTCAACTGGGCGTAAAGCCCCGCTGTTCCATAGCTTCTTTAATCTTCTTCAACCCGCTCGTCATCTCTCTTCCGAAGACTTTGCGGTCTATAAGCCATAGAAGGGGAGGAAACCATAGCTGAATGGGTTTGGGGCTGAAGCGGCGTTCCAGCAGTGAGTAGGTGAGTCTTGTGCCATCGTTTTGGGGCTTCAGTGTGTATGCCCAGTGAAAGGTGTTCTGCTGTCCTGCACCGTCGCTCACCGTCTCCCAAGCCAGGCGGCTGTTTGGCTCTATTTCGGTGATGGTGGATGTGTCCTCTACTCCGGCCGTCGAGGAGAGGAGTCCAAGGGACTTGAATACTGAGCCCGGTTTCAGTGGTCCGGGAGTGACTACCCGAATTTTCTCCAGGCCAAAGCTGAACTCTCCGGACCACTCGATATGCCGTTCCAAGTCTGCCAGATAAGCGAACACTCTATCCGTTGGTGCGTTTATATGGATGCTCTTGCTTGCCACGGCCATTATTGCGTTCTCCGTTGATTATGAGGAGTCATGTCCGTGTATTGAGGGCTGTTGTATCCCCCGTCCAGCTATTCGCCGAAGACTTGGACGAGTACTTCTCTGGGCCTTGGCATATCCAATTCCACCAGGAAAATGCGCTGCCATCTGCCGAACTGTAGATTGCCGTCAATAATGGGGATGCTTTCGCTGGTGCCCAGCAAGAGATGTTGGCAGTGTGCATGGCCGTTTGGGCATTCGTCTTTGGTCATGTTAACTGTTCGGATGGAGAAGTCGTTGTGCCTGTACTCTGCGTTACGGGATGCCATTCTCTCAAGGAACTCTTCCATGTCCTTCAGGAGGAGAGGCTCATTCTCATTGACCTTGATGGCGGCGGTGGTGTGTTTGGAGTACACAACAGCAAAGCCGCTCAGTACCTGAGAATCCTTGATGAACTCACAGACCTTATCGGTGATATCTATGAACTCCGGCGCTTTGGTAGTATCCATGCCAATGCGGTAAGTGCGGATTTTCATGACATCCTTATCTGCCGTCAAGGGTAATTGAATCTGTCCTACAGTGGGTTACCCTAGCATAACGATACGGAATTTTCAATATCTCAGCACGTGGCGTAGAGTTTTTGCTATCTAGAGGGTTGTCAGAGGTCTGCGATGATTCACCGCTGGCGGGTCATTAGGAACTCCACAAGCTCCGTGAATGCCTGTTTGGCTCCCGTGACAAGCTCTATTCCGTCCAGTGCTTCAAGTGCGTGGATGGCGTGGTCACGCGCAAGGCTCTGGAGATACTCGGGGGCTCCAAGGTCTACCAGCAGGGCTAGCGTTGATGCCACATCAGCGTCCTCAACCTGTTCCTTGGCATAGATGGATTGGAGTTGCTCTTTCTCCATGGTGTTTGCCTGTTCAAGGGCATACACAAGCGGCAGGGAGTTCTTCTTCCTGCGGAGGTCGTTCCCGACGGCCTTTCCTGTCTCCTCTTCGTACCCCCACATGCCAAGGTAGTCGTCTCTTATCTGAAAAACGGCTCCTAGGTATTGGCCGCACTTTGTCAGTGCCTGCACGGTTTTGGCGTCGCCATTGCCAGTCAGTGCACCCAATTGCATGGAGCACCGTATCAGCGCTCCTGTTTTCCTGGATATCATGTCGAGGTATGTGGAGGTGCTTATATCTGTCCTGCCCTCAAAGTTCAGGTCTAGATATTGCCCCTCCACCGTTTCCAGATAGGCGGAGGTGAGCAGATTGCTGCACATCGCCACTACGTCCGGGGCCACTTGATGATGTGGCAACTGTTGAAGATAGAGGTCTGCCAGGCTCCTCATGGCGTTTCCGGCTTGGAGAGCTTTGGGCATTCCCCAGATAGCCCATAGGGTAGGGCGATGTCGTCGTTCCATATCGCCGTCCTGAATGTCGTCGTGGATCAGAGTGAAGTTGTGTACCAGTTCTATTGCCGCGGCTGCTGCCATGGCCTGATCCGGGACTCCGCCTACAGCCTCACACGCGAACGTGCAGAGGGATGAACGGAGGCCCTTTCCCTGGTTGGAGACCGTTTGGTTGCCATGTTCGTCGCCCAGCCCAAGGTGGTACTGGAGCATGGTATGCAGTTTGGTGGTATGGAGAGACAGGGATGTATTCAGGGAGCGGTCAACACTCTGCTGGTATTTGCCAAGGATGGAGGGTGTTTCATCCTCAGAGCGGTGCTCTACATCCCCCACTGACGAACTCCTTGCTTTGGATAGCCCATCCAGCATTGGAGGGGGCAGTTTCCTGTTACGCGAGCCTGCATTTGAGTGTTTTGGGGGATGTTTGCGTTTTGTGTAACTTGTTGATGTGGCTCGATGGTGTGGAGATGCTAGCAAAGCACTCTGTAGCTGTCAAGAATCGGGCTGTGCTCCCTAGGGACCTTAGGTGTTCTCCATCTCTTCGTTTATGAGGTTCTCCCCGTAGCTCATGAGTACGTTGGCTCTTTCCTGCGGGACGTTGGCGGTTTCCAGGTAGAGCTTTAGTGCCTGCTGTGGTGACAGTCTTTCGACGGGGACGGAGCCGAGGCGGGTACGGCGATCCCGTTGTACGTCGCGCATTATGGGTGTGACGTACCGGGCAGATGTTAGGGCATTGCGCACTTCGCCCTCTCTCAGGAGGGCCTCCACTTCCTGTGGCATGGCGATTTTTACTCTGACTATGGCCCCTGCAACGTGCCTTCGTGCGATGGCTTTAAGTGCCTCCTGAGTTGGGTCCTGATTGGCATCGACTTTGACATCTATGGTGAGGAAGGGTCTTGCTTTGACGTGGTTGAAGGTGAAGTCGACTAGACGCTGGCCTTGTGGTCTGGACGGGTCGAGGTTTATGAGGCAGAAGCCTTTATCGTCCTTTTCTTCGCCGAAGTCTATGCGCTCAAGGCTGCCTGAGTAGGCTATGTAGGGATTTTGAGAGAGAACCTGGTGTTTGTGGATGTGACCGAGGGCGATGTAGTCCAGGGAGGGATGGGCGAGGGCGCTCTGCATGATGATGGGGTCACGGCCAAGGAGCATGGATTGTTCCGAGCTTGTCATGGCGGTGTTGAGGGAGACGTGTGCGGTGAGTAGTGCCGGGATGGCGGTGTCCAGCCGCTCGGTCTGCCAGGCGAGTAGGTTGGTGACGCGCTCTTGTAGCTGCTGGTTAATCTGGTCTATGGTGAGGCTGCGGGTCTCCTCACGGGCCAGGAAGGCACTGCGCCGTATCCATGGAAGTGCGACGACCTGAAGGGGGCCGCTACGGGTCTGGACGAGGTATGTGTCTAGGCGGTCGCCGATGGTGACGTTGGGGACGGCGAGGGTGTCGAAGATGTCGAGGGCAGTGGCGCGGCTGGCGACGTGGGGGAGGTCGTGGTTGCCGAGGAGGAGGAAGATGGGCATTTCTGCCTGGGAGAGGCGGGATATGCGCTTGGCGAACTCACGCTGGTGTGTCTGTGAGGGGTCACGGCTCTTGTAGGCGTCGCCGGCGAAGAGCACGAGGTCTACGTTGTTATCGAGGGCGTAGTCGACGACCTCGTCTAAGGTGGCGAGGAAGTCGGTTAGGCGGGTGCTGAGGCCGGTATCGGGATCGGTGGAGCCGTAGCTCTCCACGCCTATGTGGACATCTGACAGGTGGAGTATACGCATGGGTCAGCTAGGCAGGCTTATCGCGGGATTTATTGTTGGTGATTGTTTCATGGCTGGTTTGATTGATCTGCGATATCTTATTTCTTGCCAGCCATGGTTTTGAGGGAAACAGGCAAGGATACGTTTGATTGTTTTTCAGCAGGGTACTTTACAAAAACCCCAGGAGGGGCCCCAGGAGTGGCTTTACTCCCTCTGGGGTTTCCCATATGTAAGTTGGTGTATTCTTGCATGGCATGTAAGGCGAGTATAGCAGGGTGCAGGTGGTGGGGGTAGGATGGGGTGGCTGTGGGGGTCTAACTACCTCTTCAGCTTTTGTTCAAGGGTGTTCACCAGTTCTGCAATTGGGACGCGGATCTGCTCCATTGTGTCGCGGTCGCGAATGGTGACGGCGTTGTCCTCGTCGAGGGTCTGGAAGTCGACGGTGACGGCTAGGGGAGTGCCGATCTCGTCCTGGCGGCGGTAACGGCGGCCTATGGACTGGGCGTCGTCGTACTGGGTGACGAAGCGACTTCGCACAAGGTCGTAGACTTCACGTGCCTTTGGAACAAGACGCTCGTTGCGGCTGAGGGGCAGGACGGCGACTTTGATTGGTGCGACGGACGGATGGAAGTGGAGGACGACGCGGGTGTCGCCACCTTCGAGGGCTTCCTCGTCGTAGGCGTCGAAGAGGAGGACGAGGAGCGCGCGGTCTACACCAAGTGCAGGCTCAACGACGTAGGGGACGTAGTGCTTCTGTTCCGGTTCTTCTATTTCGTCGTCAAAGTAATCGAGGCGGACTCCGCTGTGCTCCGCGTGTGCCTTGAGATCGAAGTCTGTGCGGTTGGCGATGCCCATGAGTTCGCCCCAGCCCCATGCGAAGCTGTACTCTATGTCCGAGGTTGCTTTGGAGTAGTGGGATAACTCTTCCTTGGCGTGAGGCCGTAGCCTGAGTTTTTCCTCACGGACTCCAAGGTCAATGAACCACTGCATGAAGTCCTCTATCCACTTCTGGTGCCATTCTTCGTCTGTGCCAGGCTTTACGAAGAATTCAATCTCCATCTGCTCGAACTCACGGGTGCGGAATGTGAAGTTTCCGGTGGTGATCTCGTTGCGGAAGGATTTGCCAATCTGGCCGATGCCGAAGGGTGGGCGCTTTCTGGTGGCTGTGACGACGTTTTGGAAGTTGACGAAGATACCCTGTGCGGTCTCAGGGCGGAGGTAGACCTGCGAGGCTGTGTCCTCGACGGGGCCGAGGAAGGTTTTGAGCATGAGGTTGAAGTTGCGAGCTTCGGTAATCTCGCCGCCGCAGTCGGGACAGGCTTTGGAGTCGATGTGATCGGCGCGGAAGCGGTGGTGGCAGGTCTTGCACTCGACGAGTGGGTCGCTGAAGGTCCCCGTGTGGCCAGAGGCGACCCAGACTTGTGGGTGCATGAGGATGGCGGACTCCAGGCCTACCATGTCGTCGCGGTCTTGGATGAAGCGATGCCACCAGGCGTCGCGGATGTTGCGTTTGAGCTCGATGCCGAGGGGGCCGTAGTCGTAGGTGGAGGCGAGGCCGCCATAAATTTCGCTGGATTGGAATATGAATCCCCTGCGCTTGCAGAGGGAGACGATTTTGTCCATTTCAACGCTGTCTAGGGTGTGGGCCAAGGGTTGCCTCCAGATATGTGGATGGGAAGAAGTTACCAACTTCCCCTGCAATTGTCAAAGGGGAGGCGTTTTTGTATCCGCCGTGGCAGGGTATATGGAGTGGGTATAACTATTGGTGGGGAGGTTTATCCTGGTTTCTATGAGCAGCAGACGTGGGAGTAAAGCCGAAGGCCCCAGGCACAATATGCCTGGGGCCTTTTTCAAGCGCTCGTTGTCTGAAGCGTTTATCTAAATAAATACTGGCGCGAACACCAGGGCGACGATGGACATGAGCTTGATGAGTATGTTCAGGGACGGGCCGGACGTGTCCTTGAACGGGTCGCCAACGGTGTCGCCGACGACGGCAGCTTTGTGGGTGTCGGAGCCTTTGCCGCCAAGGTTGCCAGCCTCGATGTACTTCTTGGCGTTGTCCCAGGCACCACCGGAGTTGGCCATTGTAACGGCTAGCAGGAAGCCTGCGGCGATTGCACCGATGAGCATTCCTCCGAGGGGCGCAGGGCCAAGGATGAAGCCCATTGCTATGGGGGCAATGACGGCCATTGCCCCCGGCAGGAGCATGGCGCGGAGTGAGCCGCTGGTGCTGATGTCGACGCAACGTGCGTAGTCAGGGCGGCCGGTGCCTTCCATGATGCCGGGTATCTCACGGAACTGTCGCCGTACTTCGTTGACGATGGCGTATGCGGCGGTTCCGACGGCCTGCATTGTGAGAGCCGAGAACAGGAACGGCAACAGCGCCCCGATGAAGAGGCCGACCAGTACCTTGGGGTCAAGGATGTTGATAATCAGTTCTTTTGCATCTGTAACACCGGGGTTGATGGCGAAGGTGTATGCGGCCAGCAGGGCCAGTGACGTGAGGGCAGCGGAGCCGATTGCAAATCCCTTGCCCGTGGCGGCAGTGGTATTGCCAAGGGAGTCAAGGGCGTCTGTGCGTTCCCTCACCTCTGAGTCGAGATGGGCCTGCTCGGCGATGCCACCAGCGTTGTCGGCAACTGGGCCGTAGGCATCGGTGGCCAGTGTGATGCCAAGGGTAGATAGCATGCCTACGGCAGCTATGGCGACGCCGTAGAGGCCGGCGACCTCGAAGGCAATGAGTATGGCAGCTACGACGGAAGCAACCGGGACGAGCGTGCTCAACATACCGGTTGCAAAGCCTGTGATGATGGTTGTTCCTGCGCCGGTCTGGGCAGATTCGGCGATACGCTTGGTGGGTGAGTACTCGTATGACGTGTAGTATTCAGTGGCAAAGCCTATGACGTTACCTGCGACCAAGCCTGTGACGATGGCAATGAAGATGCTATTGCCATTCTCTATGCCTAGCCACTGAATGGCACCGTAGGAGGAGACGAGGACCAGCGCTGAGGATATGTATATGCCACGGCGTAGCGCCCATAGGAGGGTGCTCATGGAGGCTTTGGTACCTGTGCGCACGAAGAATGTCCCGATAAGGGACGATACTATGCCGACCGCTGCTATGAGAAACGGCAGGACGAGTTTGGGGTGGTCGAATTCGATTGCGGCGACGCCTCCCGCTGCGAAGGTCGCTATGGCGATTGTGGCTATGATTGATGAGGAGTATGACTCGAAGAGGTCTGAGCCCATACCTGCGACGTCTCCTACGTTGTCGCCAACGTTATCGGCGATGGTCGCAGGGTTTCGCGGGTCGTCCTCTGGGATGCCTACTTCGACCTTGCCAACGATGTCAGAGCCTACGTCTGCGGCTTTTGTGAATATGCCGCCACCAACGCGGGCGAAGAGGGCGATGGAGGATGCGCCGAAGCCGAAGCCAGCAACGACGGTGATGTCCTTGAAGATGACATAGAGGATTGAGATGCCCAATATGCCAATGCCGACCACTGCGGTGCCCATTACGGCTCCGCTGTTAAAGGCGACACGTAGGCCGGAATTTAGCCCGACCATCGATGCGGCGGCTGTACGGGTGTTGGCTCTAATGGCGATGTTCATGCCAATGTAACCTGTGCCAGCGGAGCAGATAGCACCCACTATGTAGGATATTGCGGTCTTGGGGATGCTTCGCTCAAACTGCATGATATCTACAAGGACGGCGATGACTATTGTGACGAATACCACGAAGATGGCGAGGGTACGGTATTCCCTGGCAAGGAAGGCGGATGCGCCTTCCCGAATGGCTGTGCCAATCTCCTTCATGGTGTCGGTGCCTTCGTCCTCTTTGAGGACCCGGTAGGCCAACCCTGCCGCAAAGACTAGGGCCAGTACACCAGTGCCCATGGCTATGAGTATGGATTCCACTTGTTACCTCCTACTGGGAGCCGGCAGAGTGAATAGGGTTTCAATCCTTAGGCTTCACCCAAGGTTGCAATTTATCACTACGGATTGTCCTAGTCAAGGTCTTCGCTGGTGAGGCGGTTCCATAGCTGGGTAAGGCGCTGTTCAAGGGCCTGCTGTCGGAGGGTGGTTGTGAGGTCGCCGCGGGTGCGCTCAAGGATGCCGCGCATGGCGTCGGTGGTGCGTCTTAGGCCGCCTGTGATGGCTTCCGGGAAGTCCATTGCGAATAGCTGGGTGTAAATCTGGTCCATGAGGTCCAGGAGTTCTTCGCAGCGGGAGGCGTCGCCGCGGCGAAGGGAGTCGAGGAGGTAGCGGCGCATCTCGCCGATGGCCTCGCCTAGGCCGTTGAGGTAGGCGGCGTGGGCTATGCCAAGGTCGTCGGGACGGGGCAAAGGTGCGCCTGTAATGAAGGCGAGGGTAGAGTTGGCCTCGACGTACTCCTTCTGTGCGTCCTGGACAAAGCCTGCATAGTAGATGTCCGGGTGGCTCTCCTGGATTTCCTTCATCTCGGCGACACGGTCTCTGGCGGTGTCCAACAACGCGCGGGCCTCGTCGAACTGGTGACGGTGGGCTGAGCGGATGGCGGTGGCGGAAAGCTGGGTGGTTGTGCGGGACAGGTTGAGCGCTCGCTCACGTGAGGCGTGCTTCTGAGCGAAGAAGCTGTGGGCCTCTTCTGCAATGGCGGTTAGCTCCGACTGGCGGTCTGTGGTTGGCAATGTTTGGCTCCTTTGTATAGCATGCACCGTGCCAATATTTAAAAAGGACTTAAAAGTTGCAGGATTCTCCGGTGCAGCCGCCTGCGTACTCTGAATGTACGGTGATATACGGCGACTTTTCGCGCTCCTGATCCCTGGGCGTTCCACTCAGGTGCAGTACCTGTTGCTGCTTGCTCCCGTAACGGTAGACGGTGATACCCTTGCATTGCTCACGATGAGCCGTCAAGAAAATATCGCTTATGTCATTGACGGTGGCGTGATGCGGCAGATTGACGGTCTTTGAGACGGCGTTGTCGGTGTGGCATTGGAATGCGGCCTGGGCGCGCACGTGCCACTGTGGGTCGATGTCGAAGTCGGTGACGAAGATGCGGCGCACGTTCTGGGGGATTTCGTCGATGGACTGGACTGAGCCAAGTCTGGCAATGGATTCCATGAGGTCTTCACTGTAAAAGCCCTGTTCCATGGCGGTGGCCTGGAAATGTGGATTAACCTCCAGAAGCTGGGCGTCCCCTAGGGCCTCACGCACGTAGGAGATTGCGAAGAGTGGCTCGATGCCGCTCGAGCAGCCGGCGATGAGGCTGATGGTGCCGGTTGGGGCCACGCTGCAAACTGTGGCGTTGCGCATGGGCGGATGTCCGTTACGCGCGTAGATGCTGTCTGGAAAGTTTGGGAAGGCCCCTCGCTCCTCGGCCAAGCGTTCGGAGGCGTTGCGGGCTTCCTGGGCTACAAAGGACATGACGTTGTCGGCGGTCTCAGACGCCTGAGGTGAGTCGTAGGATATGCCGAGCTGAATGAGGGCGTCGGCAAATCCCATGACACCAAGCCCTATCTTGCGGTTACCGCGTACCATCGCGTCGATTTCAGGGATGGGGAAATGGGATGAATCGATAACGTCGTCGAGGAACCTTATGCCGAGCGAGACCAGGTTTTTCAGCGCTTCCCAATCGAACTGGTCGCCTTTCACCAGTTTGGCGAGATTGATGGAGCCGAGGTTGCAGGCCTCGTAGGGGAGAAGGGGCACCTCGCCGCATGGGTTGGTGGCCTCGATGTTGCCGAGAGCGGGAGTGGGATTGTATCGGTTTATCTCGTCGATGAAGACGAGGCCGGGGTCACCGGTTTTCCAGGCGGCCAGAGCGATACGTTCGAAGACCTCGCCTGCGGGAAGTCGACGGACCTCCTGGCCATTGCGTGGGTTAATAAGCGGGTAATCGCTTTTGCTGGCAAGAGCGTCCATGAACCGGTCTGTGATGGCGACGGAGATGTTGAAGTTTGAGAGGACTCCCTCCTGCCCCTTGGACTCTATGAACTCTAGTATGTCTGGATGGTGAATGGAAAGAATACTCATGTTGGCGCCGCGCCGCCTGCCGCCTTGCTTTATGATGTCGGTTGTAACGTCGAAGATGCGCATGAAGGATACAGGGCCGGATGCGACTCCCAGGGTGGAGCGCACTACGTCTCCCCTTGGACGCAGGGGGCTGAAGGAGAAACCTGTTCCTCCCCCTGACTGATGTATGAGCGACATGGACTGAAGTGTGCCGAAGATGCTCCTTAGGGAGTCCTCAACTGGCAGGACAAAGCATGCTGACAGTTGCCCCAGGGGTGTGCCAGCGTTCATGAGGGTGGGAGAGTTTGGGAGGAAGGCCAAGGAGGTCATGGCGAACATGAATTTCTCTTCGATTTCCTTTACGTCAGCCGCGGTGGCGCCGAACGCTTTCTCACCAGAGGCGACGGCGTGTGCCACTCTTCGGAACATTGCCTCCGGGGTCTCGATGGTCGCTCCGTCTTCGTCCCTGAGGAGATAGCGCCGTTCAAGGATTTTGATGGCGTTGGCCGAGAGGTTGAGGCTGTTTTGTATAGTCATTGGAATCTCAGTTTTGCGGAGAACGATATGTCTTCCTCAATGGGAGTTTTGGAAAGGTGTTTTGCCCATCCCCAGACCCCAATTGAGGGATACTTAGTACACGTTGGAATATACCGGGTTACGGGTTGTGGCTACTAACTGGAAGTCTTGTTTCCAATTGGTTTCCCGTCGTTTTTGCCGCTGTACTCTTCTTCCGAGTGGCCGCGCGTGAAGTCGCGCAGGTTGTGTGCCATGTCTTTGAGTTGTTTGGAAACACGCTGGTTGACCGAGCCGTCTTCAAACGAGCCATCGGGCAGGACTGAGCCAGCTTTGACGCCTGTCAGAATCTCGATACCTTCGTCTATGGTGCTGGCGGAGTAGATATGGAACTGGCGCTGGCGCACGGCCTCCACTACTTCCTCTCGAAGCATGAGGTGCTGGACGTTACTGGCTGGTATCATCACACCCTGGTCGCCGGTGAGTCCCTTGGCCTGGCACACGTAGAAGAAGCCCTCGATCTTGTGGTTTACGCCACCTATGGGCTGGACCTGGCCTTTCTGGTTGACGGAGCCGGTTACGGCGATGCCCTGCTTGATTGGGAGGTCTGCCAGGTGCGATAGGATGGCGTACAGCTCCGCGCTGGAGGCACTGTCGCCATCGATTTCATCGTAGCTCTGCTCGAAGGTTATGCGGGCAGTCAGTGCAAGTGGGATGTCCCTTGCTAGTCTGTCTGCCAGATAGCCTCCTAGGATCATGACTCCCTTGGTATGGAGCCGTCCTCCCAGATTGGCCTCCCGTTCAATGTCTATGAGCCCCTCGCGGCCCGCGCCGACGGATACTGTGATGCGTCCTGGTCGTCCAAAGGCGAAGTCTCCGAGCCCTATGACGGCCAGCCCGTTAATCTGTCCGACAGCTTTGCCCTCGGTGTCTATGGCAATGGTGCCGCGTTGGATCATCTCCACTATTTTGTCTCTGATGAGGTCGGAGCGGTGAGATTTCTCTTCGATTGCCCTATTTACGTGCTCAGCTTTAATGCAGGATGATGCGTCCTTTTTAGCCCAGTAGCTGGCCTCGCGGATTACATCGCTTATCTCTGCAAAACGGGTTGAGAGCTTGGTCTGGTCCTCTGCAAGGCGGGAGCTATGCTCCACCAGCTTAGTCACTCCTGCCCTGTCCATGTGCAACAGTTGTTCCTTGCTACAGAGGGCGCAGACGAAGGCGGCGTAGTCCTTAATATTGGACTCCGTGCGTTCCATGGTGCTGTCGAACTCGGCCTTAACCTTGAACAGTTCCACGAAGTCCGGGTCGTGCATGTAGAGCGTGTGGTAGAGCATTGTATTGCCTATGAGGATGGTCTTCACGTCCAGGGGGATTGGCTCTGGGGTCAAGCCCTTGGTGGTAAGGAAGCCCATCCGCTCTGCGAACTCTTCGATGATGATGGTCTGCTCCTTGAGAGAGCGTTTAAGTCCTTCCCAGGCGAGGGCGTTTCGCAACAGGTCCTCTATCCTGATGATCAGGAAGCCGCCGTTGGCCCGGTGGAGTGCCCCGGGGCGTATCATGGTCATGTCTGTCTGCAGGGCACCGAACTGTGCCTCTTTGTCCACGCGGCCAAGGAGGTTGTTGTGAGTGGGGTTGACCTCAACCACTACGGGCGCACCCTGAGTCTCTGAGTTGTCCACTATGACGTTGACCTCGTAACGTCTCATGGTGTGGCTGGGACTCATGGTGGGCGCTGCTGCCACTGGGTTCTGTCCCTCCTGGGGCTTGGCCCGGAACAGGTCAACGTTTTCGGTCATGTCAGACTCAACCTCGTCCAGATATACTCCAACCTGGGGTGTGGAGGCGTACTTTTCTTTTAGCTCCTGTATGAGGAAGTCCAAAGCGAAGCGGACTATCTCATGATCCATCTGTTGTATGCGCTCGTATACCAAGCGCTCACCGCTTCGCGCCTGGTTTAAGATCTGCTTGAGATTGCTCTCCAGGTTTTCACGTATTTGCGTCAGTTTTTCCCGCTCGGCTGTGGTTATGGAGGCTATCTCCTCTTCGGTCATGGGCCTGCCGTCTGTGTGCGGTATGAGTGTAATGCCAGAGGGGTTTGACTGAAGGAGGAATCCCTCTTCCCGGGCACGGTCGTTGAGGGTACTGAAGAGGTGTTCCCTATCCCTACGGACATTCTGGGTGAGTTCTTCTCTGCGTTGAGAATATTCCTCACCCTCAAATGCCTGTGTGATGACGCGGGCGGCCTCGTCCACCAGTTTTCTCATGTCGTGTTGTAGTTCTCTTCCACTGCCTGCGGGCAACTGCAAGGCCTGCGGTTGACTGGTGTCACGGAAGTTCTGGACGTAGCACCAATCCGGCGGGGCCTGCTTGGATTTGGCCTGGTTCTGGAGGAAGGCGGTTATGGCGGTGGCCTTCCCCGTCCCGATGGGGCCGGCAGCGTATATGTTGAAGCCTTTTTCCTCTATATCTAGGCCGAATTCAATGGCTTGTACTGCGCGCTGCTGTCCTATTATGGATTGCAGGGGCGGTAGATCTGCGGTGGTCTCAAACTCCAGGCAGGAGTCGTCACAGATGCTACGCAGGGACTCGGGAGATAGCTCTGGCAATGTGCGCCTCCACACGTAGGGATGCGGCGTGGTGAACCCCGCATCAACAAGTATGTCAAGGATATTACGATGCATTATACATACTGTTCTGCTTTGGGTCGAGCGGGTGTGGGGCACAGCCATGCGGTGCTAATTAATACATACGACGCTGGCTAGGGCAGGCCGCGGATGAGGGCTACCGGGTGATTATCCCGAATCATTAGGCGGGCGGTCCCACGGCTTTAGTGGTGCATGAATGCACACATATACCAAGCGGCTTTACTGTGGCGGTTTTGTCCTGATAAACTAGGAGCGAAGATTCGGTACAGGTTAGGAGGTGTTCCTATGGGTGATCGAGACTATAGGCAGCGGGAAACCAAGAAGCCCAAGAAAGCCGGCAAACCTTCCAAGGCGGACGCTCTGATGCCATCGGCGGACGTTGCGGTTGTGAAGAAGGCGAGGAAGCCGCGGCGAGAAGAAGAGGGGCAGTCGATATAGAGTGTGGGATGAGGCAGGTTTTATAGCTGTGGTGCATGGGCGGGTACAAGGGGTCTCCTTTCGCTACTTTGCCTTGAAAGGTGCACAAAGCCTGGGTCTTAAGGGCTATGTGCGGAATCTGCCTGGAGGCCGTTCCGTGGAGGTGGTGGCCGAGGGAGAGCGAGCGGGACTTTTTGAGCTTCTCGTCCATCTTAACCAGGGGACTATGGGCGCCGATGTGCAAGAGGTGGATGTCAGCTGGACGGAGGCGTCCGGGAGTTACGAGGATTTCCGCATTTTGTGAATGTGTCAGTGTACGGCTACCCTACCCATCCAATCGTGTGAGGAGCCTTAGTAGAGTAAGAGATATGAATATGGAACTGAATCATGGTATGCCATATATGCTGAGCGTGGAGGAGGCCCAGGAGCGGATTCTGGGTATGTTCCATGCTCTTGAATCGGAAAGGAAGCCTCTTCTGGATGCCCTTGGTCAGGTCTTGGCTGAGGATGTGGTATCGACGCTGGATATTCCACCTTTGACCAATTCCGCGATGGACGGATATGCCGTACGGCACGAAGGGATAGAGGGGGCAACCCACGACGCTCCCAGGGAACTGAGGGTGATTGGATATCTGGCGGCGGGGCAGCTTCCTCAACAAGAAGTTGTAGACGGGACCGCGGTACGCATAATGACTGGTGCCCCAATACCGCCCGGTGCAGATACGGTTGTGCCCTTTGAGGAGACCGACGAGTATGAGATGAAGGGCCTTGGTATCAGTCCGCTAGAGATAACCGACATAAAGGTGATGGTGGACGTTCCGATGGGGGCTAACCTGAGGCCCGCGGGCCAGGACATTCAGAAGGGCCACTTGGTGCTCAAGAAGGGCATGCTTCTGCGCCCGTCCGAGATGGGGGTGCTGGCATCCCTTGGTCGAGATACGGTTGAGGTAATCCGCCGCCCCGTGGTGGCCGTAATAGCCACGGGTGACGAACTTATGGAGCCTGGGGAACCCGTCTCTCCCGGCAAGATTTACAATAGCAACAGCTATAGCGTAGCCGCGGCTGTTCTGCGCTACGGAGGCATTCCGCGGGTCGTCGGCATAGCAGAGGACAACCTGGAGTCCATGAACAGTAAGCTTGAGGAAGGTCTGACCGCGGATATGTTGCTGACCTCTGCAGGGGTGTCGAGGGGGGACTACGACATAGTGAAGGACGTGCTGGCCAGCCGTGGGGAGATCGATTTCTGGTCGGTCAGGATGAGGCCCGCCAAGCCCCTGGCCTTCGGCGTGTTCCCTGGCCCTGACGGTAAGAAGGTGCCACATATAGGCCTGCCAGGTAACCCTGTGAGTGCCTTGGTTGCCTTTGAGGAGATGGTGCGTCCGGCCATACTGAAAATGCTGGGACGCTCTGAACTGGAAAAGCCGACGGTGCGGGCTGTGCTTGAGGACGACATCGTCAATGGCGACGAGCGTAGGGTGTATGCCCGCGCGATTATCACCCATAGGGATGGCCGCTACCATGCTCATTTGACCGGCGACCAGGGGTCCGGGGTTCTCACCTCAATGGCGCTTGCGAACGGCCTGGCCATTTGTCCTGAGGACGTTCAGGTGATGAAGGCGGGCGAAGAGGTGGATGTCCAGATGTTGGACTGGCCATCGCTTGGACTCAATCCCTAGCATAGTGAACCCTGACTAGGACTCGACACCCAGACGGGCCAGGTGGAAGTATTCGCCTGAGGTGAGGTTTGGGTGGAAGCCGTTCACATTAGGCCACCAAACCCAGGTTGATACCCTACTCATTGGCATGAACCTCACAGCTTTGTCTAGTATATGACGTTGTATATCCAGCGCCAACTTCCGGCGGTGAGCAGGGTCAAGGGATATGGACTGCTCATCGATGAGGGAGTCGAGTGCGGAGTCGCCGTAGGCATGGGTGTTCCACTCCCCCTGGCTGTGTAGGACGGAGTAGAGATACATGTTGGGGGAGGTTATGGGCGCGATGGGGCCGATGAAGGCCTGATAGTTTCCCTCGTACCATACCTTCTGTGGATAGTCCGTGGGGTTGACGACGTTTAGAGATACACGGAAACCAACAGTCTCCAACTGTCTTGCAAGATGCCGCCCGTAGTCCAGATATGTATCGCCGTAGTCGGCCACAGTGAGCGTGAAGGCCGGAGTTGTGTTCGGTGCAGCTGCGTCGAGGAGTTCTCTGGCCCTGGCGGGACTGGCAAAGTATGTACGAAGCTCCTTCTCCGGCAGGATCCAGCCGGGGTCGGCAACGGTCATGCCCTGGCTGACGAAACCGAGGCTCCCCCACACTGCGTCTATGGCGTCCCAGGGTTCTATGGCGCTGAAGACGGCCTTACGTATCTGGAGGTTGTTCAAGGGCGGGCTGTTGCTCTTTAGGGCCAGCTCCAGACCAGTTCCAGCCTCTTTGTACAGCAGGAAATTTGAGTCCGGGTGGTTTTCTCTTATGATATTGAACTGTTCAGGAGGCGACTCTATAAGGTCTAACTTCTTGAGGCGAAAGGCGGCGACGCGTGTCTCTTCGTCAACTATGACAAGTATGTTCAGACGGTCTAGGTTTGGCAGTCCGACTTCGTAGTAGTCTGGGTTGGCCTTGAAGAAGTAACCGAGGCCGTCTCTGGTGCCGTCCCAGAGCCAGGGACCGCTTCCAATGATCGGCCCGTCCTTGAGGTCGCCGTTGATGCTGACAGCCTCCGGCGCCACTATCTTTGTGAAGCCGCTGGCGACACTGGCGAGGAAGTCGGCGTCTGGCGCTTTCAGAGTTATTCTGACTGTGTGCGTGTCCTCGGTCCTTACCGACTTTATAGACCGCAGTAGTGGGGCGTTAGGATAACTGGGGTTCGCCTGCCGTTGCAGGCTGAAAGCAACATCCTGTGCTACAAGTTCCCGTCCGGACACAGGAGCAATGTCCTGCCAGCGGACGTTCTTTTTCAGTCGGAAGAGGTATGTGGTGGAGTTCACTTGCTCCCAGCTTTCGCACAGGTCGCACTCGGTGGCCGCGTTGGGGGTCGCAATACCGGGGCCGGACTGGAACCGCAGAAGGCGGCTGTAGACTATGCCAGGGCCCCAGGACGCGAGCACGGGGGACGGCGATTGGTGTACGTCCCAGTGCGGGACGTTTATGGGTGAGACAAGATCCAGCTTCCTGGATACCGTGACGGATGTCGGCATGGGTGTTATGGAAGGCTGTGGAATGCCTGAACCTGCGCCTGAGGGGATTGGTTCCGTCGCGGTACTTCCAGTGCATGCAATGGTTATGAGGAGCACCACTGAGGGAAGTAAGAGGGCTGTTATAAGGCGTGACTGCACTGGAACCTACCTTTTGGACTCCGGGTCTGTTGTTTGATTATATGTCCAGGCTTGTGCCCTCCTCCGCATCTCGCGTAAGGAGCCAAGCCCCTCCCTTGGCAGGAAGAACGCCGCCAGAAGGGTGGATGGGAGGAATAGAAGGGCGTGCATTACTATGGCGTATGAGAAGGCATGGGTTTTGTCCACGTCGAAAATACCCATTGTGTATACGGCGGCGGCCTCGAATGTGCCTATGGCTCCTGGGACGGCAGGGATGGAAGTGGCGACGAAGATGGTGGCCAGAATGACCAGCACCGCCTGGGGCAGCGATAGGGGTATGTCCATGCCAATGGCTACAATCCAGCCGCTGAAGCCAAGGACAATCCATTGCGCCAGACTGACCGTCAGAGAGGCGATTAGGCGACCCTTTCTGTGCTCTAGTTGGGCCACTGAGGATGCAAAGGTGCCAAGCAGGGGGAATCGCTCCATCAACGGGATTCCAAGGCCGCCCCAGGCGAGGAAACGTACGATGGCCAGAAGCAACAGGGAGAATACGAAGCCACCCGCGGCATAGTGTGCCAGATGTCCCGCTCCGGGAACAAAAAAGAGGCCAACGGCCAGCAGAAGGGTGGATGCCCATATATCCATTATGCGCGTCATTCCCAGGGTAGCTAAGGCTGTGCCACGGCTGATCCCGTCCCTGAGGGTCAGAAGTGCGAACTGGATGGCTTCGCTGGCGATGCGTACGGGAAGCACGTTGTTGAGGCCAAGGCCGATATTCTCCACCATGAACAGTCTGAGCAACGATATGCGCTCTTCGAAGAAGAGCAAACGCCACCGACAAGCTCGTGTGAGGTTGCTGAGGAGGAATACAAGCAAGGCTAGGGCGACGACGTGCGGAGGCAGGTCTGTGACGGCATTCCAGACCTCATGCCAATTGAGTCCGCGGCTCGTGAGCCATCCGAGTACCAGGCTCACCAGAATACCGACGATTATCCGTATGGCCAGTGAATTGCTGCCGGCACTCATGTTAACGGTTCCATACTTACAAGTATATACGATGTGCCGTGCGCGTTGTGTTACCTTGCGGCGTGTGAGACGAGGCATTGGGTAGCAAAATGAATGGTTGGAGGTGTTCCCGTGGAGGGGAATCAAATCAGATATTTAAAGCCTGAAATTTAAGGGACAGTAACCAATGACATGTTACTGTCCCTTAAATTTCAGGCTGAGATTAGCTAAAAGCGGTAGTCTATTTGCTAGCGGCACCGCAAACAGTTTCTACTATAATTCTTGTAACTTTATAAGGATCCATGTTTGCATTTGGCCTTCTATCTTCTATGTAGCCTTTCTTATCTCTGGCCACTTGCCATGGGATACGTACTGATGCACCCCTATCTGATACTCCATAAGAGAAGTCTTTATAGCTAGCAGTTTCATGTTGACCTGTAAGGCGTTGCTCTATACCAGCTCCGTAGTTGGCAATGTGGTCGTCTGCATTCGTTCCCAATGCTTCAGCTGCGGCAACACAGGCATCATAGTTTGCACGCATTTGTTTTGTAGAGAAGTTTGTGTGTGCCCCTGATCCGTTCCAGTCTCCAGGAACAGGCTTTGCGTCTAGGGATACAGTGGCGTCAAATTCCTCAGCTATTCTAGAGAGTAGCCATCTTGCAATCCATAGTTCGTCTCCAACCTTGGGTGTAGTTATTGCCCCTATCTGGAATTCCCATTGCCCTGGCATGACTTCAGCATTTATACCCGCTATGTGTAACCCTGCCGTAATACAAGCATCCATATGCTCTTCGACAATGTCTCGTCCAAACATCATATCGGCTCCGACCCCACAGTAATAATCTCCCTGAGGAGCAGGATATCCGTTTGCCGGCCACCCCAACGGTTTGTCACCTTGGAAAAATACATATTCTTGCTCTATGCCAAACCAAGTCTCGAAGGATCCGTATTTCTCCGACACTGATGCACACGCGAATCTGGTGTTTGTTGGATGTGGGCTCATATCTGTTAACAAGGTTTCCGTCATAACTATTACGTTATTCCCACCCCTAATTGGGTCGGGTACTGTGAGTACTGGGTTTAGAACAACGTCAGATTGATCTCCTGACGCCTGTTGAGTACTTGACCCATCGAACCCCCAGACTGGAGGGAGTTCTCCCTCGGCAATGACCTTTGTTTTTGACCTCAGCTTCGCTGAGGGAGTGCTACCGTCCAACCATATATATTCCGCTTTATAAACCATCTTATTCCCTCCACTTAGGTTTCGTATCAATGCTTTTGGTATGCCTTTAATTTGCACAGATATGGACTAAATAGTCTCTACATTAGCCAATATATCTAACACATAAAGTAGGTAACTTACCAATCATGAGGTCAAAGTATAAGGAAGCCTCACTTTCTCAGAGATTGAACTCATATTCATGATGGTAACACCTGTTTGTTAACCAGTTATTGCTGTGGTGTTACAGCTTTGTTAAATCTTTACTTGTACGCACATCTAACACAGTGTCTAGGGTTGCGCTCGTCGTGCTCAGGCCGCCCGGAAGCGGTATCCCACGTTACGTACGGTCTCGATGAAGAGGTGGTTGGCATCCTCAACCTTGCTTCGCAGTCTGCGGATGTGAACGTCCACGGTGCGTGTGCCGCCGAAGTAGTCGTATTCCCAGACACGGTTGAGGAGGGTCTCACGGGTATAGACACGTCCCGGGTTGGCGGCTAGGAGGCACAACAGCTGGTACTCTTTGAAGGTGAGGATTATCTTTCTGCCTGCTACGGAGACTTCGTAGCGCTCCTGGTCGATGATGATGTCACCAGTTCGGATAAGCTGTCCGCTATCCCAGCTTCCCGTACGCCACAGCGCCCTTCTGATCCGCGAGTCAAGTTCTGTGTCTTTGAATGGCATGAAGATGAAGTCTTCCACTCCCAGAAATGGGTCAAAAACGGAGGAGTCCTCTTCAGAAACCAGGGCTAGAATCGGTATTTCAACGTTCTTGCATCGCTGAACAAAGGCTACTCTTTCTTCTTTGGGGATAATGGCAAGATCCACTATGAGCAGATTGGGAGAATCCTCCAGGGATATGGCGTCTATATCCTCGGGATTTTGGGAGAAGGAGAGAACATACCCGTCATCCTCTAAAGGAATAAAGTTGGTTCTCTCATCCGGAGAGGTCAGGAGCATTATCCGCTTACCTAATGGCACGGGGATTAAGGATAAACCTCACTATCAGAATGCACTCAATATTACTTTATGAGCGCTGTGCTGTCGAGTCTTTTGGAAGTGCGGGCCGAGTTTATGTGTTATGTATGGATATGCCTCTCTTTATTCCGGAGTGACCTGATAAACCCAGACTTGGTGGTATATGTCAGGCTCGCCCTTGGGCATCGGCTGGAACTCGGTGCTCACCTCGACGAGCCTCCAGTTGTCTTCCAGTTCCAGGCTTGTCTGCTTGTCCCTGAACCCGTTGTTCTCGTATACATCCGGCCGAAGGGAGAAGGCGATGTGTCCGCCAGGCTTGGTGATGCGTATGAGTTCGTTGAAGGAACTGGCCGGAGCGTGGCCCACGGTGAACACACCGACGCTTATGACTGCATCGAAGGAGTCGGTGGGATAGTCCAGAGGTTCGCCCATGACCATCTGGCACAGATCTCTGTATATGTCTTTCTTACGCGCTTCTTCCAGCATGCCCCGAGACATGTCCATGGCCGACATCTGGTGATAGCCCATCTCTGAGAGTGCCTCGCCAACAAGGCCAGTGCCCGCGCCTGCGTCAAGAACGTGAGCGTGCCTTGGAACATGGCTGGCAAAGACCCTGGCAGCTCGCTGCGGAGCCAGGTAGAGGAATTCTACCGCAAGGTCGTTGTTGTAGTCCTTGGCCCACTGGTCGTAACGCTCCTCAAGTTCCTGGTTGTCCTTGGAGGAGTAAACCCACTGGATTTTGTTCTGATTTGTCATGAAAATCTACCTTTGGAGGACCGGTCCTCCAAAGGCAAGGATACAATGGATCAGTCGGTAAGCACAGGAATGCTAGCGCCGTATGCTTTAGTGATTGTGCAGGAAGTCGTGGATGCCCTTGTTGAACTCGTCCGGGTTCTCAAGGTTGGATAGATGGCCTGCGCCGGATATCTCCACCAATGTTGATGAGGGGATTATGGAGGCCATGTTCTGTGATTCTGCGGGCGGTGTGATGGCGTCCTGATCGCCGACTACAATAAGGGTTGGTACGCTGATTTGGGACAGTAGGTCGGAGGAGTCTCCGCGCAGTGCCATGCCGCGAAGATCCCCGGCGATGCCATCTACAGGGCACTGGTTAATCATGGCGCTGACAGTGTTAACGATGTCCTGCCTGTTGGCGACGGTGTCGGCTGACAGTAGCCGCGGTATCAACCGCTCGGCTATGGGGCCGGCTCCCTCCCGTTCCGCGAGTTGTGCCATATCCTCGCGACCTTTTTTGCCGTCTTCTGAGTCTGGCTGTGGCCTTGTGTCGAGTAGCATGAGTGAGTTTACCCGCTCAGGGTACTTGCGGTAGAAGGAGAAGGCCACGTAGCCAGCCATGGAAAATCCTCCCAGAACCACCTGCTGAAGGTTCATGGCATCCAGAAAACTCTTGACGTCTTCGGCGAGTAGTTCCATGGTGTAGGGGCCTGGTGTGACTTGGGATTCCCCGTGGCCTCGCAGGTCAGGGGTTATAATGCGGAACTCTCCTGATAGTGCCTGAACCTGTGACTCCCACATCCTCTTGTCCAGTGGAAAGCCGTGTAGCAGGACAATGGGTATGTCGCCGTCCCCATGATCGTTATAGGCGACGTCTAAGTTGTTTACACGTACTGTTGGCATTCTATCCTCCTAAGTTTTGCAAGTGCATTGTAAAGGCGTACTTCCTACCATATTAAGGAGCCTAATCGCAAGGCTCGTTGTCTATGGAAAGAGCTTTCATTGTAAACTATGCATGGAAAGTATGGAAGTCAGAAACCGTGAGATGGTAGCAATAGTGAACGCCCTCTACATTTCTCCCGTAGAGGGCGTTCACTGCTTGGAATCAGCCATCAGATGTCAGGCTGATATTGCCTGTGGGTCTTAGTGGTGTGAGATACACAGCATTGCTCCAATGGCATCCTCTTTCATTCTCAGTAGTCCTTAATGATATACGGCCTGATGTAATGTTTACAGATCTATAGCAAAACATGTCGGCGGATTCTCAGGTGTGTATCTGCCAATTAGGTCTGATGGTAGCAGGTCGATGTGAAGGAACAGTGATGTGGACGAGTGTGGAAGTGAATCCTTTGTGAACCTTTTCATCCGAGGCCAGTTAGTCTAATGATATGGTTACTGAGCGATATCGGCAGGCCTTCTTATGATACAATAGGCACGATATGCTCACCAAACGGATTATACCCTGTCTGGACGTTGCGCGCGGCCGAGTGATAAAGGGAGTCAAGTTCCTTGAACATAGGGACGCAGGTGATCCTGTGGAATTGGCCGCGTTCTACGACGCGGAGGGAGCGGATGAATTGGTGTTCTATGACATCACCGCCTCGGCTGAGGGTAGGGGTATTATTCTGGACGTGGTATCCAGGACGGCGGAGGTGTTGTTCATTCCCCTGACCGTCGGTGGAGGGCTGCGCAGCGTCGCAGACATGAGCGCCATGCTGAATGCAGGGGCAGATAAGGTATCAATAAATACGTCGGCTGTTCAGCACCCTGACCTCATCCGGCAGGGTGCTGAGGCCTTCGGCAACCAGTGCATTGTGCTTGGAATGGACGTTAAACGGGTGGAGGACGGCCCTGAACCCCGCTGGCAGGTGTATACACACACCGGAAGTGACGGAGGCCGCGCAAGGGATATGGACGCTCTGGAGTGGGCCGTACGTGCCGCTGATTTGGGAGTGGGGGAGATAGTGGTGAACAGCATTGATGCCGATGGCACCAAGGAGGGCTACGATCTTGAGTTAATGCGAGCCATTTCCGAGGCGGTCAACGTACCTGTGGTCGCAAGCGGGGGTGCAGGAACACTGGAGCACCTGTATCAGGTTGTGGAGGAAGGGAAGGCTGATGCTGTTCTGGCCGCAAGCATTTTTCACTTTGGGACATATCGTATAGCACAGGCGAAGGAGTATTTGGCCAAACAGGGCGTTCCTGTACGGCTGACGTGAGATGCTTCCATGACTATGAAAGCCGTCATCTTCGACGTTTACAATACGCTGTTCCGCAACGATACGTCCTGCTGGACAGACGTATTTGGGGACATATGTCGCATTCAGGAGCTTGCCGTATCCCCGGAGGACCTCTGGGTACGCTGGAAAACCTTTGAGGTGCAGTTCCGTCAGACTAGGACAAATATGGAGAATCCTGAGGAGTCGCCTCTATTCAAGACTTATCAGATGGCATGGGGAGAGGCATTTGTGAAGGCTTTCGATAGCCTCGGCATCAAGGGTGACCCTGAACAAGCGGCACAGATATCTGTGAACGGCATGGCCAACCGGGAGCCATATGAGGACACCATCTCATTTCTGGACTACGTGGGGCACCGCTGGAAGCGTTCATTGCTAACCAATGCCGATAACGATTTCATAGAGCCGTTGCTGCAACGACACAACCTGTTCTTTGATGCCGTGGTCACTTCCGAGATGGCGCGTGCATATAAGCCTGACCCGCGGGTGTTTCAGCGGGTCTTGAGGGAGACGGGGGTATTGCCTGAAGAAGCATTGTACGTCGGAGATACGTTACTGGACGATGTTCATGGTGCCAAGCTGGCTGGTATGTCAGCAGCGTGGATAAACCGTAACGAGGCCGATAGAGACACAGGCTTGCTTGCACCTGACTACGAGGTGACTGAACTGAGGGAGCTGGTGGGGGTCCTGGATATTTTGGGAAAAGAGGTTATCTCATGATCAAGCTGGATGGAAGGGGCCTTGTGCCAGCGATTGTCCAGGATGCCAATACGGGGCATGTCCTGATGCTCGGGTACATGAACCCCAGTTCAATAAAGCGCACGCTGGAGCAAGGCCAGGTATGGTTCTACAGTCGCAGTCGTGAGGAGTTGTGGCACAAGGGCGAGTTATCTGGTAGCTTCCTTAACTTCAAAGCGGCTCACGTTGACTGCGATGGAGATACGTTGCTTCTGCAGGTGGAACCCACGGGTCCGGTATGCCACACTGGCAATGAGCACTGCTTCTTTCAGCTTATTGAGGCTGAACAGGAGTACGAAGGTGAGGACAAAGGCTCAGGCATACTCGAGGAGTTGTTCTCTGTGATACAGGAAAGGAAGTCAGATAAGCCCGAAGACAGCTACACGGTCCGGCTCCTGGAGAGCGGCGTGGAGCGCATTGCACAGAAGGTAATTGAGGAGGCTGGGGAGTCGGCGCTGGCGGGGGCAACGATGAACCGTGAGAACCTACCAAAGGAAGTAGCCGATATGCTGTACCACACGCTGGTTCTGCTGTCGGCTACGGACGTTAGCCCGGAAGAGGTGTGGAAAGAGTTGAGGCGGAGGCGGGGGTGATTTGCCTTTGTGACATTTCCCAGTCGTAGCACGTATCTATCAACTGGGGCTTGGGAGTTCTCACTCGCCAGTGGGGTCCTTCTTCGAGGTATTGTCCTCCGCGTCTATTCTACCCTGGTCAACGGCTATGGCGTGCTTCATTGCGTGTATGGCAACCTCTATCTGGTCGTCATCCGGCTGGCGTGTGGTGAGTGTCTGGAGGGCCAGGCTCGGGTAGACGATCAACTTCACAAGGGGATGCCCTGAGTGAGCGCCGCTGAACCGGATAATCTCGTAGCTTATGGCCGCGATTACCGGAACAAGGACAATCCTGGACGCGATGCTCACTGGCAGGGATGGCCTGCCTACGAATGTGAAGACGGCAATTGCTACCACCATTACCACAAGCAGGAAGGCTGTGCCGCAACGGTTGTGGGCTGTTGAGAAACCGCGGACGTTGTCCACGTCCAGGGGCAGGTCGTGTTCTTGAGCATGGACGGTCATGTGCTCAGCACCGTGGTATGCGAAGACACGCTTGATGTCAGGTAGGCGTCCAATGGAGAATATGTAGGCGAGGAACATACTGAGCCGCAGTATTCCTTCGACCAGGCTGCTGGCTTGGTCCGAGGCTATGAAGCTGTCTAGGGAACGGATGGCTAGGAGCGGCGCAATGAAGAACAGTCCAATGCCTAGGCTCAATGAGACGAGCAACATAGATGCCATGGACAGACGTGATATCTCTTGGCCCTCTTCTTCGAGGGCGATGTTGGCGGAGCGGCTCAACGCCTCGATGCCGATTACAAGGGTCTCTATGAGGACTATGACTCCGCGTACAAGCGGAATGTTTCTGAGACGTCCTGTGTAGAGTGTGCTCAGTTTGGATGATTTGGTGGTAATTTCCCCGCTGGGACGGCGGACCGCTAGGGAGTAATGGTCACGTCCGCGAATCATCACCCCTTCGATCACTGCCTGCCCACCGTAACTAATCCGCTTTTCCACTGGCGCCTGGCCTTTCTGAATGTCGATACGCTCAGGGCTGGATATGCAAAAGGGGTGGCTTTATTCCACCCCCCGATTCCGCATTGTGGGAGAGGCGGGCTTACGCGAGGTTGAAACGCCTCTTCATGCGCTCGACGCGTCCTTCGGTGTCAATGATGCGCTGTTCTCCAGTGAAATACGGATGGCACTGGCTACATATCTCCACTTTGAGTGAGGACTTGCTTGACCCCACTGTGAAGGTATTCCCGCAGGAACAGGTCACCTCTGCATCCGGGTAATATGTTGGGTGTATCTCGGTTTTCACGGGCGCTCCTAGGCTGTTACTTCAAGTGGGTAAACACTGGCTTGTTTCTTGAATTTGGTTGCGTGCTCGAACTTGACCTTGCCGTCGGTTAGGGCAAACAGGGTGTGGTCTCTTCCAACTCCAACGTTAGTTCCTGACTGGATTCGAGTGCCTCGCTGCCTCACGATGATTGTGCCGGCTGTAACCAGCTGTCCATCGTATCGCTTGACACCCAGCCGTTGGGAGTTGCTGTCTCTCCCGTTGCGGCTACTTCCTCCGCCTTTTTTATGAGCCATCTGACGTCACCTTTCGTGCCCTTGGTGCGCGTTTTGGGCGCTGGGGCGTTGGGGCGTGTTAACCGCCGATTATTTCAACGATTTTGAGTTCTGTGTACTGCTGACGGTGTCCCACTTTTTTCTTGTAGCGAACCTTGGCTTTGAACTTGAAGACGGTTACCTTAGGTGCTTTTCCATGTTCAACGACCTCTGCCCTTACTTTGGCACCTTCCAGCAATGGCTTGCCTATTTTTACAGCTCCGTCCCTGGAGATGAGCAGGACGCGATCTAGTTCCATGACCTCTTCCTGGGCATTGTCCAGCTTCTCCACCTGGAGGACATCCCCAGGGTGGACGGTATACTGCTTGCCGCCTGTTTCTATTACTGCGTATTCCATGTCAACTCATGGAGTGTAGGGCAGGCGATTGAATATGTCAAATATCCGATGTTTCGTAATCCGGCTTGACACTCTCATGGCCTGTTTGTCGGTTAATACGATGCTCAAACAGAGCCTGAGTCCATTCAAGCATCGTGTGGTTCACACTCTTGACGCGCTCATGGACTGAAGGGCATGGAGGATGCGCACCATTGCGTAGGTATCACGCTGGCAATATTCGAGGAGAGCGTTGTGTATTTGCTCGTATTCTGGTGGTCGGGTGTCCGGAGCAATCATCCTGGCGAAGGATATGGATGCCATTGAGCCTTCGCGTATCTCAAGGTCGCTGTATGTCATATCAGGTGCAAGGGCGGGAAGGACTGCCTTTATGGAGTAACTGCCGTGGAAGTCCGGGTGATAGCAGTGTGTTCTCACGAGGGTCAGGAGATCCAGAAAACGGGCTGGAATGGCCAGGAGGGTATCTCGGTATTGTGGAAACTCGTTTGCAAGCCGTCCTATGACCGTTTTCTCATAGGATGAGTAGACAAGGATGGTTCCTTTAGAGCCTATCGCCTCGATGAGGCTTTTTATGAAGGATTCACGCGGGTCGTCGCTGTTGTTGTGCAGAAATGATACGTTGCTTGGTTCGTCGCCTGGAGAATCAAGCACGTGTAACGACCACTGGAAGGGTATGATCTGGTATGGTCGTGTTCCAAGATATGCCGGTAGAGCGGGGTTGAAGGTCTCAAAGTCTAGGAAGTAGAGCGGGTATGCGGCCTTCGCAATGGCATCGGCCAGTTCCGACCCTACAAATGGGAGGCCGCTGACTACGGCCTCTCGAACGCGCTTTTGGTTTTCTGACAAGCCTGGGAAGCCCGGAGGTATATCACCGATGTCATGTATGTTTGCCGTGCGCAGCTTGTCTAGGAACACCGGGCTGGCCTTGGGGAGTTGCTCTATGGAGTGCTCCGACAGACCATTGTGGCATAGTCCGTAGAATTGGCACTTGTACGGCTTTGTACACTGAGGGCCGATTGCTATTTGTGGCGTTTCATTCAAACGTAGGGCGTCCCACATGGTTGAAAGGGAGCCTGGGACTGATTCCAGGTAAGAGCGGGCATCCTCTGTGATGTTGACCAGCCGGAACAGCTTTTCCAGGTCGTATGAGCCGCCTTCGTACACATAGGTGTTGTCTATGTGCTGTAGGAAGACGTTTCTTATTGGAACGCCGGAGCCCTCTAGGACGTGCAGTTGTATGGCGGCGTCCGGTACGTGCTCCTGTTTAAGGCTTGTGCTGGACTTGACCTCTATCAGGTCGAATGTGCCGTCGCCATTGCGGCTGAGGATATCAACCCTGATTCGTATGCCCTGGAAGGCAAAGCCAGCTTCGTAGATGGCAGGGACGGATGCGTTGGAAAGTGCATTGGCGGTGGTTGCAACCGCGTTGGAGTGGGCGTAGTACTGAGCTTCTATGAGATGACCATTTGGGAATCGTTGCCTCGCAATTACCCCGACGTTTGTCCCGGAGTCGAAGATGGCCTGCTGGCTGACGTCTATGGGGTCGGCCAGCTCACTGGAATATGTATTCAGGTACAAGAGCTTAAGGCACTGGAGACCTGATGTGAAGCGCGTTTTTGAGAGTTGGGGATATATGTTACTGATCATGTGTAATTGTGGAGGTTGAATGCTTTCCGATGAGTTGAAGGCATATTAACACTTCTTGCCACAAAGGTCCCAGAGTTTTTATTAAGGCTACGGATTCTCAATGCAGTAAGGGTGTGTATTATACGTGAGCGTACCGTTGTCAGAGATGTGGAAACAGAGGTAACTGCCGCGGTTCCTGGAATCCGGATACACCGACGCCCACTAGGCGAAACTTGCGTTCTGAGTGCATCTCCCTGTGCAACAGGTCACATGCAACTGTGGCGATGACGTTCGAGTCTGAGGTTGGAGTTGGGAGGGTTATCTGGCGCGTCAGTGTAGTGAAGTTGGCCAGACGCAGTTTGATGGTCACGGTTTTTCCTGTCAGCCCGCCCCTCTGAAGCTTTGAGGCTATACTGGGGGCCATTTTTTCGATTCTCTTCACAAGCTCAGATTCTTCTTCAACGTCCTGAGACATGGTAGTCTCTGCGCTTATAGACTTGGTCTCTCGATGCGGCGAGACGCGGTTATGGTCTATTCCCAGTGCCCGTTCTCTAAGTTCAGTGCCTCGCTTGCCGAGGGCTTGCTGTAGCCATGCAGGGTTGCAGGTACTCAGGTCGCCTACGGTGGTTATCCCGTGGCCGTGGAGCACTTCTGTGGTCTTTGGTCCCACGCCGGACAGGATGCTTACATCTAGTGGAGCGAGGAAGGCTTGCTCCACTCCTGTGCCCACCAGCAGTAGTCCGTTCGGCTTGGCAAGCTGGGATGAGACCTTGGCCACGGTCTTGGATGACCCTCCACCTATGCTTACCACAAGGCCTATCTCGTTTTTGACCCTTAGCCTGAGTTCTCTGGCTATGTCGTTGATCTTCTCTCTGGGAACTTCTGCGCTGATGTCCAGGTATGCCTCATCCAAGGAGAGCGGCTCCACAAGGGGAGTCAGGTCCAGGAAGATGTTCATGACCATGCGGGAAATCTCCTGGTACCGGTCGAAGCGTGGTGGTAGCCGTACGAGATTGGGGCACAGTCGCATGGCGGTCCGCATGGGCATGGCTGAGTGGATTTTGTATTCTCGTGCCTCGTAGGATGCAGCGGCCACGACACCACGTTCCTCCTGGGAACCGCCAACAACAAGGGGCCGACCTTTGTACTGCGGGTTGTCCATCTGCTCAACCGAGGCGTAAAAAGCGTCGAGGTCGGCGTGCAGAATGTATCGCCAATCTTGGGTTATCATGAGGATATTTTACCCCCAAACCAACCTGAGGGGGAGTTAGGGAGCAATATATGGACATTTTTCTCATATACGACTGTACTTATTAGTCATGGGACAGACGCTGAAAGGAACGACAATTGAACTAAGAGTCATTTCTAGAAAGACTTGGAGAGGCACCTATGAAGTATCGTATCTTTCACTAGATGGTTAAGAAGGAAGGCCATCTTGTAGCTCGTAAGGCCCTTCTGGAATACATTTGGGCACATGAGTTTGGAGACAAACGGAACGTTTTGGAAGCATACTTTGCAAGCCTCAGGGATACTATGCATACTTACCCTGTGATACGGGACCTGCTGGAAGAAGAGCCTACTGAAGATTACTCTTTCGCCCGTGGTGTTGCTACGCCCAGAAAATTGCAGGAAGCGAAGCGCCGCTAATCCTACCAGAGTCTTTCTAGTGCCTCTTGTCGATGCTGTCTGAACAGGTAGAGCAATACTGCTAGTTTTACTGCTTTGCCACGTAAGGCCAACTGGTTGCCAATGAAGCTGCCTATTTGGGGATAGGTTATGGTTGTCAATTTAAGATCCTTTTGGCCATTCTAGGACTGTGTTTCCTCTATGGTGCGGCAAGGGGCTAAAACTTGTGGTAAAGGCGTAATGATTTAACGTAGTGCAAGGTGAAGACTGGGTAAAGTTACTGTAACAGAGGGCGTGTGGGCGCGGGCTACAGTGATGAGGGTGTGTCAGCCGTGTACCTGGGTGAGCATGTCAGTCATCAGCGAGGAGATAAAACGGACTCCTGCAATGGTGCGGGAGTATTCCATCCTTGTGGGGCCGATGGCGCTTATGGAGCCAAGACCGCCACCCGGGAGGCCGTACTGGCATACAACCATGCTAAGCGGGTGGAGGAAGTTAACCCGGTTCTCTTCCCCGATGATTACCTTCATGTGTCCCCACTCCGGAGCCTCAGCTAAAACGACTTTTGGGAGTTCTTTGTCCTCAAGTACTTCGACTATCTCTCTGGCCTTCTCTCCCTGGGAGAACTCTGGCTGGTTGAGGAGGTGCCGCAATCCCTCGATATAGTGGTTGCTGTATAGATCGCTGTCCTCTGCCTCCATAATGTCGAGAACCATGTCGGTGACGGTTCGTTCAAACGGGGAGACATCGACTGTCTTCGTCATAATCTCCTGACGGCTGAGGCCGTTCAGGGAGGCACTCATTCTGTTCGCGACTGCCTGAAGGTCGTCGCTGGTAAGGGGTTCGCTGAGGGGCAGGAGCAGTTTCCTGAGCTTAACCTCCTGAAGGACCAGTATGAGGAACGCTAGGGATTCCTGAACCTGCACAAGGTTTATGCGTATAAGACGTGACTCAGGCTCTCTTGGATAGGTCACTATGGCGGCGTTGTTGACCAGATGTGATAGGGCTGTCGCCGCCAGTCGAGTCCAACCATCGATGTCACGCTCGGCCTTTGTGAACTGGTAACGGAGGGTGTACTGGAATTCCCGCGGAAGGTCTTCGATCTGGGAGAGGGTCTCCACGTAAAAGCGGTATCCCTTGTCTGAAGGTACGGCGCCTGCTGAGTGATGTGGCCTTGAGATGTAGCCTTGGTCTTCCAGGTCGGCCATGTCGTTGCGGACGGTGGCTGAGCTTACACCCAGCGAGTGTTTCCTGGCAACGGACTCGGATGCCACAGGGATAGCCGACTCTATATACTCTTCGACTAGCGTCTTGAGCAGTTCTGACTTTCTTTCAGTAAGCATTTTGCCACATCGCCAGGGGATCGTTTGAGAGATGGTCTGCAAAGTACTCTAATACAGCTGAAATTTACCATTGGTGTTGCATGAGTGTCAAGGGATATTGACCGTGTTGGAAGCCATTGTTATACTTCGCCCCGTTGGCACTAAAACTAATGTGAGAGGTTAACCTGTGCAAGCACAATCAGCATCTCGAACTTCAACTCTAATAGACGCGGTAATACCATACAAGGGATTGTTGGTGGATGCGGCGTTGATAGTAGGATTCGCCTTTTTCACCGCCGTCTTTGCGCAGATTGCCGTACGGTTTCCAGGCACGACTGTCCCAATAACTGGTCAGACATTTGCTGTTTTGGTAACTGGTGGCGCGCTCGGAAGTAGACGAGGCGCTCTTAGCATGGTTGTGTATATGCTCTTGGGTATGTTCCTAATGCCCGTCTTCGCACCTTCAACAAGTCTTCTGAACGAGGAGACGGTTCACTTCATTCTTCCGTGGGCGGGTACCAGCGGGTTTGTGTGGGACCTAGCCAGTGGCGGATATATAGTCGGCTTTGTCCTTGGGTCCTATTTGGTTGGCCTGCTGGCAGAGCGAGGCTGGGACCGTCGTGTCAGGGTGTCCCTGGCTATGCTAGTCGGTAACCTTAGTATATATGCGATTGGTCTGCCCTGGCTGGCGTTGTTTGTTGCATTTGAGACGATACCGGGATATGTGACCTATTACGAGTACTTCCTTGGCAGTAACGTCCTGGATAAGACTCTCACAGGCGGTCTTTATCCCTTCATTGGAGGGGATGCCCTCAAGCTTTTCCTTGCAGCTATGGTGTTGCCCGGGTCCTGGGAGTTGGTGCGCCGCTTTAAGAGAGATGGATTTGAGGATAACTAGCTCTGGATGGTGTAAACCCACGCCACCTGTCAATGCCAACATTCCCTACTTGTGGTGATTGCGGTGCCGTACTGGACTTTGGCCCAGTCATGGCGCGTCCTTTTGTACTCGCTATCAGCGCGATAACCACATTGGTGGGCACCTGCTTTCGCTAACCTGACACACATGGCTTCTTACCTTTAGCATAATCGAGAGAAGGTTCTTGGCAGGAATGTAAAAGCTAATGCCTGTCACTTTTCTTTTATACCTGCCACGCTGCCGCACTTATATTTCAGTAATTGTGCACTTGTCTGGCCGTACTCCGTTGTCCGTGAGCTTGGTTTTTGGGCAGGTTCCTTAGATTCTTTGTCTTTGCTTTGCATCGGGATGAGGAGTGGGTGACATTGATCCCCTTTGTATGCCGCACATGACTTTATTACTCTGCAAATGGACTTTGCTCTTGTGGCCACACTTTCTTTTGTTCAGTACCTTTCAAACAGTCTTGATTTAAGCTAATTAAAGGTGCCACGAATCGGGTGATGGGGCCGCTGTTCGATGTGCTATTCGGGACTGGAGGAGAACTGCTCTATTGTTATGCTGCCAGTGGGACATTGACGATGCCAACACAGCGGAGATGAAGTCCTCTAGGTATATGGATCACACTCTTGGGCCCTTGGTTTTGTTTGGGGGACGGTGAGATAGGACGTGGGGGTATTGGGGTCAATGGCTTAGTAGTGTTTTGCCTATCGCGTGTAAGCGCCTTTGCTTAGGATGGAATGACTATGCATATCGTGGCGTGGGTATGGCTAAAAAGAAGCATCCCTCCTCATGGCTTGAGAAGGGATGCTTCTTTTTAGCTGTTTCTATTTCCCGTTAGGCTTGGCTGTTACGGTGTAAGTGTCCCGTCCTGGCTTACGTAGACCATGTAGCCAGTGCCTTGTGTGGCCTCCGTGTCATTAGTCAAGAGAGCATCGGGCCTGATGACTCCCCATCCGGTGCCCGGGGTGGGGTCGAAGGTGTAGGCTACGGTCCAACTGATGCTGTTGAGGTATGCATCAATATCGCCATTGGTGTCGCCCGAAATGGACCAGAAGCCTATGGCGTTGAAGCCCTGTCTGACTGCCACGGTTGGAGGCAGCATCATGGATGGCTGCGCAATGAGCAGCTTCGCCGTTGTGCTGGCCGAGGCTGTGATGAAGTAGGCCGTGCCTGGCTCGAGGCTCGCGATGTCCCCGGTAAAGAGGCCTGTCTCGGCGTCCAGTGTGGACGTCAGCCACGGATTCCCGCCATCGAGATCCAATGCCCGGTCGTAGGTAGTAACCGCTGTCACTGGTAGACCATCGAGCAGGACGTTGAGGTTGGCGGCATCACCCACCCCTGCGCCAGGGATGGATACCAGGTTCACGCCAGGCTTCAAGGCTAGGGAGTATGCCACTCGAGCCACCACTGTGAAGTTGGAATTCGAGGTCACACTGTTGCCAGCGGAGTCGGCAGCCGTGATGCTGAAGTTGTATTTCCCGGGAGCCAAATTCTGTGCCAAGGTGAATGCCTTGTTATCGCTGCTAAAGAGGTCAGCCACTGCAGTGGTTTGGTCGGCACCGTCCACGATCTTCAGTGTCATGGCCGACACGGTCACCGTCTTGTGACTGTCTCCTGTGTAGTCATCTTCGTCGAAGGTAGAGACAATCCAGATAGCGCCCTCTTCCTGGTTTGTCGAGACAATGGCGTTACCGGCAGCGTCTGCGAAGGTAACAGTAGGGGCGGCGTCGTCCACTTGGAAGGACACTAGGTCTTTGTCAGCTGCGACAGTTTTAGTTGGAGATTCGTCTCCAACTATCGTCGTTATGTTTGCTGTATCAGTACCGCTCACCACTACATACTGCTTGCTGGCTAAGCCAGTGCCATTACTGTACTTGGCAGTCCACGTAGTGGTGGCTGTCTGGGTCACAGTTAGTGCTGTTGCAGCAGCGATAACTCCGTTGGCCGGCGCAGTGGCGGTGGTGCTTACCACGGGCGCCAGTCCCAATGCTTCGCTAGAGGTCACCGTTACGGTCACGGATTTCTCCGCCAAGGCAGCATCGGAAGTTACTGTTAGCACCGTGGCCAAGTCATCTATGGCAGTGATGCCTTTAGTACCCGTTAATGTTGCAACCGAGTTGCCAGCCTTGTCCTTGAGCCCTGTGGTGGTTAGTTCCACCTTAGGTTTGG
>Ga0114993_10000086_pt1 | contig 91602 bp, 87 predicted proteins | sample ArcticOcean_MG_C_FD_87042 | JGI IMG/M metagenome (GOLD analysis project Ga0114993, IMG submission 87042) | Marine microbial communities from western Arctic Ocean - ArcticOcean_MG_CB2_150 | ecosystem: Environmental > Aquatic > Marine > Oceanic | place: Arctic Ocean: Canada Basin | collected... | reverse complement strand
TGGTCGGGTCGTCGGTGGCAGCGGTGTCTTCGGCGCCGACGGCTTTGTCGTTCTGTTCAACGCCGGGGGCAGCCGATGGCGGTCGAGGCGGCGGCGTATGCATCTTCATCCAGCCGAAAAGCAGGAGAAGGCAGACGACAACTATTGCGATATCCTTTTTATTCATAATAATTGTAGCCGTCGACGGGGTGGATCAGGGCAGCTCATTGTTGTGTCAGTCCCTGGTTGGCGGCACCGGATCACAGCCGCCGGGATGGAAAGGATGGCATTTGCAAATTCGCCGCAGCGCCAGCCACGAGCCGCGGACGGCACCGAAGCGTTCGATTGCCTGGCGTCCGTATTCTGAACAGGAAGGATGGAAGCGGCAGGAATCAGGCAACCATGGCGAGATGCAGGTCTGGTAGAACCTCACCAGAGCCAGAGCAATGGCCTTGGGGACGACCCCAATCATGACTCGCCTGCCAGGTCCACAAACAGATCGGCATCCTGCAAGATTCGGATGAACTCATCCTGCACATCCTGCACCACGCGATCCAGCAGATTTCGACGAGCAATGATCACTATCCAGACCGGTGATCGCACACCGTTTCGCAGCAGGCGAAACGACTCGCGGATCAGCCGGCGTGCTCGATTGCGGTCGACGGCCTGTTTGCTGAATCGCCGGCTGACAATGATGCCGAGCCTGACTTTTCCATCAAGCGCCGGTGCGATATTAACCACAATGTACCGGCCTCGGTGGGCGACGCCCGCCGCTCTGACATACGCGAACTCCCGTCGTTGTCGGAGGAAGTCTGTTTTCGCGATGCCCGCGGCGCCGATCTGGCGCGGCGACCTGTCTTCGCTCATGCCGTCCTCCTGCAGTGGAGGCGCGCTTTCCAGTTCAGAGCAAATTCCATATCTTTCGAACCGTTTACACCTGTACGCAGTTTCGAACCATCGGTGTACTGCGGTTCGTCCGTTATCCGTCGCTCGAGTCTCCCGGAGTTCGATTCAGAGGCGGTACCGCGCGGAGAGAGAATGCGGCGGGCGGCACTTTTACCTCGATGTTGTAGTTGGTGGCGGCGCACTGCAGTAGCGGCCGCACGCAGCGTTATCCAGATCAGCAGGGTGTCAGTCGCTTGCGCCCCTTCTGACGGCGGCGCTTGATGATCGCCCGTCCGGCACGTGTCGCCATGCGCTTGAGAAAGCCTAGCCGGCGCTTGCGACGACGATTTGATGGATTATAGGTCGGCTTCATCGACTTCAATCTCCATTGAACAGTATTCCATCGGAAAAACAAAAGGGTAGCTTAACCCGTGATCGGGTTGCTGTCAAACAGGTTTAGGATACCCATCGACAAGCCCAAAGTCTACGCCGGATGCTGGATGCCAGTTGCCGGCAGTAAAAGTTGCAACGCGACACATCTTATTTTAAGGAATAAGCGTACTCCCGGCCTCAAAACATCCTCCTTTCATTTGTTTATTGCCATGGGGCAACAACGCTGGACAGCAGTCGCGGACCAGCCGAACCGGCCCTTCCACAGGCAAAAATAATAAGCTGCAAATACAGAAGCAGACACAAACTTAGGCAATTTTTTGTCTGCCTACTTGAAGACGCCGTCGTTGAGCGGTTCGACGCGGAAGTTAAAATCGATGGTGCGGCCTTCGACCTTCAGGGAGATCATTGTATTCAGACGCGTCAGCAGCAGGCGATAGGGAATCTTGACTTCGCCAGCGGGAGTCGTGACCGAGACGTTGCAGTCACTCAGGATATCTTCGGCGCTCTGCACGGTCAGCACCAGGCGTCGCAAGGTGTCGAGCTTGGCGATGAAGGTGTCATCGAACTCGTAGATTCGGCGGCAGACGCTGCAAGCGACCTGGTGGCCGCAGTCTTCGAGGCTGAGCAGGTCGAACTGGATGTTGTTCAGGCAATCCGTCTCGATACAGTCGAAATCGACGGCGGCGGTCATGGTTTTGGGGTCGGACATTCCTGGCTCCTGGACCGGGTTAGTCTGGATAATGCATGAATCCCCGAGATTACAAAACTTTGTAAGCCAACTGAAGTCTGGGTAAAATACGGGCTGAACATCGAAACACAACACCCTGGCTCACCTTCTATGCCGATTACGCTGCAACAACTCCGACCCAGGACGTTGCTGCTGATCTGTGCGCTTTTCGCGACGGACACCGCTTGGGCAGTTGAGCCGGAGCCGGGGCGACGTTCGAAATTCGCCGTACCCGAACCGAAACGTGCACAGGCCAAGCGTTTCCGGCTGGAACTGCGAATTGCCAACGGCCACATCGGCAGCGTTTTCATAGGCTGCCAGAAGGGGGCGACGGACGCCTACGACAACGGCCTGGACGACATGGCGCCGCCGCCCGGCATCGGCGGGGCAGGGTATACCTTTCTCATTTCGCCGGACCGCAAACACAACCTTTATAAGGACGTCCGCGCATACGCCGACACCATACAGTGGCTCTTCTACGCGAAACCGGGACGTAAGCCGGTCGACGTGTCGTGGGACCGGGCGCAAGTTCCGGACGGCTGGAAGCTTTACTGCGCCCGCTGGGACGGGCGTTCAGAAACCGTGACCGACACGGTCAACTGCCGGGAGACGCAGAAAGTGACGGCCGAATCAACGATGTTTTTCCGTTTCTGGATGGTGCGCGACAAGGCAGCGCTGAAAGAATAACGGTAGCCGGGGGCGGCAATGGGGGATCAGCAATGCGCTGTCTACCGGTACTGGCTGAGCTCGTGGACAGCGACGACTGCGAAGTAGGCGATCGTCATAGCAGCCAACATGCCGGCGCGACCGGCGCTGCTTTTGCTACGCACCAGCATGAAGTAAAAGACATAGAGGGGTATAAATAGAGTCAGCAGGCCTTGTCCGAGATTCTGACGAAAAGCCTCGATGGCATAAAGAAGCCAGAACAGCAGTCCACCGAACAACAGCAAGCCCATCACGATTTGTAGTGTAAAGTTCATTGAGGTCGTTGAATTGATGGTAACGCGTACATTCGATTCTATAGTATTTGTTCTTCATTCTTTTTCAACTTCATACCGCAAAAATAGCACATGGCAACCGTCGACACATCCAACATCGAAAAAACGACCTCCGAGATCGAGCCGTGCCGCTACGCCGTCAAATTCGATGTCCCAGCAACCGAAGTAAATCAGGCTCTGAAAGTACTGATCAACAAGTACCGATCTGCCAAAATTCCCGGTTTCCGTCCGGGCAAGACACCGGCCAAGCTGGTGCGCCGCCGTTTCGAGAAAGAGATTTTCGAGGAGACCCGCGATTACATTATCCGGGAAACGATCCAGTCGGTGCTGCAGGACGATAGTCTGAACGCCGTAACGATGCCGGAGCTCAGCGGCGACGAACTGTCGGACATAGCAGACGACACCGGGTTCAGTTTTTCCGTGCAATTCGATGTCCGGCCCGCAATGGAACCGCCCGAACTGCATGGCATCAAGGTTGCGGCACCAAAAATCGATGTATCCGAAGTCGACGTCGCAGACTATCTCGACGCTATGTGCCAGCAGCAGGCGCGGCTCGAACGGGTCGAACGGCCGGCAGAGGAAAACGACATCCTGAAGGTCAGTTATACGTCGCAGACATCGACAGATGAAGAAGTGCCGGCAACAGCACAGAATCTTGTGGAGAACAGCGAAACGTGGATTCGCCTGACTGAACCGACGGACATTCCCGGGCTGGTGGGGGCATTGACCAACAAATCTGGCGGTGATAAAACCGATGTGACCGTCACGTTTCCGGACGATTTCCGCGAGGAATTCCTGGCGGGAAAGACCGTGCTGTACACGATAAACGTGCATGAGATTCATGCCCTGATGCCACCCGAGATCAACGATGAATTCGCACAGAAGATGGGATTGGACGATGTGGAGGCTCTAAAAGGCGCGGCGCGGTCACAGATCGAATCGACGCAACGGCAGCAACGCCAGCGTGAAATCGTCGATCAGATCGGCAAATACCTGATCGAGGCGTCGGATTTTCCGCTGCCTCCGACCGTGCTACGCGAGGAGACCAACCGCGTCATGTACGAGCGCCTGTCGCAGCAGCAGCAGGACGGACAGCAAAGCAGCGGGGAGCAGATCAAGAAAGAGATAGACGCGATGGGCGAACAAGCGGAAGCCGAGGCGCGCGAACGCCTGGCGCTACGCTACATGCTCCAAGCCATCGCTGCCAAGGAAGAAATCGAGCCGGACAAGGAACGCATGCAGCAGCATTTGCAGTTGATGACTGTGCAGGCGCAACAGCGGCAGCGGGAGATCAATCCGCACATGGCTCAGGAAGCGGCAGCGGCCAATGCAACCAGTGACGCGGTTTTCGAGCGTTTGACGGAATGGGCTGAGGTCACCGAAATGGATCGGGGCAACTGAACAAAGAAAACAATTTCCACTTCGCAATCGGCAATTTTCAACGCATAAAACGGGACGAACCCCATGCCGCTTTACCCACCAACAGTCGTCGAGCAGACCCCCAACGGTTACCAATCCTACGACATCTACTCGCGCCTACTGAAGGACCGGATCATCATCCTCGGAACTCCGATCGATGACAATGTCTCCAGCCTGCTGATCGCGCAGTTGCTGTTTCTGCAATCAGAGGAGCCAAAGAAAGACATCGATTTCTACATCACTTCGCCGGGCGGTTCGGTCACGGCCGGCCTGGCGATCTACGACACCATGCAGATTCTCAGCTGCGATGTCCGGACCTACTGCGTCGGACAGGCCGCCAGCATGGGTGCGGTCCTGCTAGCCGCGGGCACTGCCGGCAAGCGGTTCGCCCTGCCCAACGCGCGCATCATGATCCATCAGCCGTGGGGTGGCGCTCAAGGCACCGCGAGCGACATCAGCATCCAAGCCGAGGAAATTCTGCGACTAAAAAAGAGCCTCAACGATATCCTCGCCTACCACACCCACAAGGAAATTGCAGAGATCGAAAACGATACCGACCGGGATCTTTTCATGTCCGCTGAACAAGCGAAGGTCTACGGCCTGGTCGACTCCGTCGTGTCCATTCACAAGAAGGGCGACGACGATTCAAACAAGGACAGCGACTGAACCTGAGTTATGGCAAAGAACAAGGACGACATCTTCTGCTCATTCTGCGGGCGACTGCGTGACGAAGCACCCCAGATGGTTTCCAGCCCATCGGGTGTTTTCATCTGCTCTGATTGCGTGCGACTATGCAGTAAAATGGTGCAGGGCGGCGACGATGACGAAGAGGGTTCGAACAGCAAGGCGCCGGTGCAGATCCCGCACCTGATCGTGCCGAAACCGATCGGGATCAAGAAAGCTCTCGATGAATACGTTGTCGGCCAGGACAAGGTCAAGCGTGTTCTGTCGGTAGCTGTGCACAATCACTACAAGCGCCTGCAGCACCTTCGCGAAGATGAACGTACCGGCAAAACCGATGACATCGAGATCGAAAAGAGCAACGTCATCATGGTCGGTCCTACCGGCTCAGGCAAGACGCTGATCGCCCGGATTCTGGCCAAGGTGCTCGACGTTCCGTTCGCCATCGCCGATGCCACGACCCTTACGGAAGCGGGCTATGTCGGTGAGGACGTCGAGAACATCATTCTGAGGCTGGTTCAGGCAGCGGACTACGATATCGAACGCGCCCAGATCGGCATCATCTATGTCGACGAGATCGACAAGATCTCGAAGAAATCTGAGAACGTCTCGATCACCCGTGATGTTTCCGGAGAAGGTGTCCAGCAGGCACTGCTCAAGATCCTCGAGGGTACGGTTGCGAACGTGCCCCCCAAAGGTGGCCGCAAGCACCCGCACCAGGAATATATCCAGATCGACACGACCAACGTGTTGTTCATCTGCGCCGGCACCTTTGTCGGACTCGACAAGATCGTGCAGCGACGTATCGGCAAACACGTCCTTGGTTTCCATGCCCGGTCCGAAAACGGCCCAGACCAACCACAGGACCCGGCGGAGGAAAACGAGCGCATTCTCGAAAATGTCGAACCCGAGGATCTGCTAAAATTCGGACTGATCCCGGAATTCATCGGTCGACTGCCGGCTATATCCGTGCTCCGGGAGCTGACCCAGGACGAACTGGTAGAGATCCTGAGCGGGACGAAAAATGCCGTCATCAAACAGTATCAGAAACTGTTTGCCATGGAAGATGTCGCGCTTAGTTTTACCAACGATGCTCTCGAGGCACTGGCGAGGAAGGCGATCGATCGCGGCACCGGCGCCCGTGGTCTACGGTCGATTCTCGAGTCGATCATGCTGGATATCATGTTCGAAATTCCGTCACGTGACGATATCACTGCCTGTATCATCGATGAGAATGTCGTCAACGGCACGGGCAGTCCGATCACTGAAACGAAAGAAAAAGACGACGACGGCGATGCCAAGGCCAGTGTTGCCTGAGCCTGTTTCAGGTGTCGGGCGTCAAGATTGTTGATGAACGACACATTTCATGACTGCCAAAGCACGGCCCGTGAACTCGACTCGCGATAGTGTTGCAATAAATGTGGCTAAAATGTGCGGAAACCGGGGGCCGACTGCCCACCGAACGGAGGGAGCGACCGATGAGAGCGTCAACCCTTCACCAACCCTAACCCTACCCCAGCCCCCCCACCCATCTATGTCATCCCGTTGTTTCTGCCTGCTCGCGGCCGTGAGCGCATCCGCCGTTCTTGCCCAAACCCCGACCCCGGATTACACCGACGGTATCCTCGCAGTCGTCAATGACGAGATGATCACTGTCTACGACGTTGCCGCCCAGAACGTCATGGTCGAGCGCAAGATCATCGCGAGCTACTCTCCCGAGCAGATGGCGGCCCCGGAGATACGACGCCAGATACAGGAACGCATCAGCAAGTCACGCTATTCGGTCATCGTCGACATAATCAACGAAAAGCTGATTTACGCCGAGTTCGAGTCAAAGGGCTACAAACTCCCGTCCAATGTCATCGAGAAACGTATCGACGAGATCGTCCGCAACGATCACCAGGGTAATTGGGACGAGTTTGGCAGGCGTCTGGAGCAGACGGAGATAACGATGGACGAATTCCGGGAACAGATCCAACGCAGCATCGCTGTCGATTATCTGCTGATGCAGGAAGTCCACAAGCAGGCGCGAGTGTCGCAACAGGCGGTGGAGAATTTTTACAACAATCACCAAGCCAACTATACCAAGGCCTCACGCGTGCGGTTGGAACTCATCAGCGTGCCGACTGCTGCCGATGCCAAGAACGTGCTGGAAAAGCACGATGGGGGCTCCAAGTTCGCGGACCTGGCCGAGCAACATTCGAATCACCCGAGCCGCAAAAATGGCGGGGACCTCGGCATGATGACCGTCAAGGATATGGCGCAGTCATTTCGTGATGCCTTCAACAGCCTGACGGTCGGTGCGATTTCCAAACCGTTCGAATTCGAGGGCAACATCGTGATCCTGCGGGTTGCTCAGGTGAAAGGTGCCAACGTGCGACCGCTCGAAGAGGTCGCCGACGACATCGAGAGGATTCTCAAACGCCAGCAGCGGAAACTGCGCAAGCGCGAATACATCCAGAGTCTGCGGGCACAGAACTACGTCAAGATCTTCTTCAAGACACCGATGCAGTCAAAGAAAAAAGGATAGCATCGACCGCGGCCAAGGCTCGCTCCGCGTAGGCACGGTTGCGCTCCGACTTATTATGAATCCGCGTCGGCAGCGACGGCAGGATTCCGAAGTTCGCCTTCATCGGCTGAAAACCTTTGGCCGCGGCGTGCGTGACATACCAGCACATCGCCCCAAGCATCGTCTCCGGCGGCAGTACGACGGGGTCCTCGCCGCGCAGCAGTTTTGCTGCATTGATTCCCGCCAGCAACCCGGTACCAGCGTTGCCGACATAACCTTCCACCCCGGTAATCTGCCCGGCAAAGAAGAGATTGGCGCGGCCGCGGCTCTGCATCGTCGGCTTCAGGATCATCGGAGAATTCAAAAAGGTGTTGCGATGCATCTGTCCCATGCGGACGAACTCGGCATCGGCCAGACCCGGGATCATCCGCATCACCCGCTCTTGCTCTCCCCACTTGAGGTTGGTCTGGAAGCCCACGAGGTTGTACAGAGTTCCGGCGAGATTGTCCTGACGCAATTGCACGACGGCATGCGGCCGCCGGCCCGTTCCAGGATCTTCCAGCCCCACCGGCCGCATAGGCCCGAAGGATAGGGTGTCGATGCCGCGCCTGGCCAGCACCTCCACCGGCACGCAGCGCTCGAAGAACTGCGGATCCTCCAGCTCGAATTGCTGCAACGTGATCGTCTCCGCCTCCACCAGTGCATCGACAAAGGCGTGGTACTCCGACCTGGTGAAGGGGCAGTTGATGTAATCACCGTCGGCCTGCTCACCAACGCCGTAACGCGAGCCACGAAAAGCGATCAACAGGTCGATGGAGTCCGCCTCGACAATTGGTGCCAGAGCATCATAGAAATATAAATACTTTTCGCCGGTGAACGCCTGGATCGACAACGCCAGATCGCTGCTGGTCAACGGTCCGGTGGCAATGACAACGGGCAAATCCGCCGGAATCTCGGTGATCTCGCGGCGCTCGACCACTATGTTCGGGTGGCTGCTGATGCGCTCGGTGATCGCTGCCGAAAAGGCCTCACGATCCACCGCCAACGCCCCGCCCGCGGAAACCTTTGCGGACTGCGCAACATCCAGTATCAGGGAGTCAAGGCGGCGCAGTTCCTCCTGCAGCAGCCCCGATGCCCGGTCGACCAGCAGGGAGCCGAGTGAATTGCTGCAGACCAGTTCGCCAAACTTGTCAGTCCGATGCGCCGGCGTCTGCTTATGCGGACGCATCTCGCAGAGCGCGACGCGGACGCCGCGTTCGGCGGCTTGCCAGGCAGCCTCGGAACCGGCGAGACCGCCACCGATGACAACCAGTTCGATAGATTCGGGGAATGTGGACATAGGCTTAGACTGTGGCTGGAGTTGCAATATAGTTGTCAATCGCGCATACTCAATGAGATACAGTTGACGCAAGGTTCACATCCTGTGCGCCCCGGCGTCCGTCTCCCCTTCGCGGGACTCGACATCGAGTTGCTCTTCGTTATTTTTTCGGCTGTGCCGTAGCACGATGGCACAATGCCTGTTCAACCGCACCGGCATGCAGCTCGGCTGCTCGCGACTTGTCGGGTCCGTGAAACGAAACACTTTCATTGGTGTATGCTCAAGGGATTTCTTAGCACTATGAAAACAGAACAGCACCCGCCCCTCAAGGACATCCGCTTTGTGACGCAGCAGTTCTGCGCCACGCGATACGGGGAGATGCGACTCGACGGCGAGGCGCATGAGAAAGACGACGGCACCCTGGAGCGGATCGGCCGTATATGAAGAAGAGCTTCACGCCGCTTATCATCCTCACGACTGCCGCCACCTATCTGTTGATCTTTGTCGGTGGTCTGGTACGTGTGTCCGGCGCCGGCCTCGGGTGCCCGGACTGGCCGAAGTGCTTCGGGCGTTGGATCCCCCCGACAAATGTGTCAGAACTGCCGGACGACATCGCTCCGGAATCGTTCAATCTTGTGCTGGCCTGGATCGAGTACGTCAATCGCCTCGTCGGCGTTGTCATCGGGCTGTTGATTCTGCTGACGTATATCGTCGCCGTCCGCTACTTCCGCAAGCACCGCGGCCTGCTCGTGGCGACAACGATCTCCCTGATCCTCGTCGGCTTCCAGGGTTGGCTCGGCGGACGCGTCGTCGCTTCGGAGCTGGCGCCGTGGATGGTATCCGTGCATATGGCGGCCGCTGTGTTGCTGGTAAGCCTGCTGATTTTCGCAGCACAAAAATCGTGGTACATCCAACGCGAAGTCGAACCCGCTGAAGAGACGCGCGGACTGCGGCGGCTGGTCGGGATCGTCTGGCTACTGACACTTGTACAGATCATTGTCGGCGCCGATCAGCGCGGAACGCTCGAGGTCCTACGCCGCGATAACCCGTTGGCGACCGATCTCGAACTCTTCAACGTGCTGGGTCTGGTCAAGTACGCGCACTTCATCCTGGCCACCAGTATTGTCGTAACTACGGCGATGCTGTTGAAAAGCATGCGCGGACTGAAGCTGCGCAAGTCGATACGCTTCGGAATTTTCGCGCTGCCCCTGCTCGTCGCGCTGCAGATACTCGTCGGATTCGGCATGGGCCACTTCGGGCTGGTGCCGCTGCTGCAGTTGCTGCACCTGTGGATCGGCACGATTTTCGTGGGGCTCGCGATGAGTCTGTACTTCGCGGTGCCGGTCCGGATCAAAGGCGATGGCGTGTCGCCGATCGTCATGGCGCGCCTGGCCATGCCGACCGCGGCACTGATGTGTTGTCTGCTGTTGACAGGTGTCGCCGTGATCCGCCAGGCCGAGGTGTCGCGCGGGCAATTGCCGGCGTATCGCAATATTCCTGAGTTCAAGTTCACCAGCCACAACAATGTGCCGTTCGGAGACGAGCAATTTATCGGCAAGATCAGTGTCGTCGATTTCTTCTTCACCCGCTGTCCGAAGCAGTGCCCGGAAATGACGCTGGAGATGCGCAAGTTATACCACCAGTGCGACGGCTCCGACAAAGTCCAGTTCGTCTCGATCTCTGTCGATGCTGAATACGACACGCCGGAGATCCTTGCGGAGTACGCAAAAAAATACGAGATCACCGAGCAGCGTTGGGCCTTCCTCAACGGCGAGCAGGCAGCGGTCGACACGTTGTGCGAAACCGGCTTCGCCATCGGCACCGACAATCCGCTGCACCACAGCCCGATGTTCATCCTGATCGACCAGGAAGGGACGGTCCGCGGCTACTACAACATCTACGACGACAACGCGATGAAGAGACTGCGAGAGCATATCGCCCTGCTGGCGCAGCGAGGGTAGCACCGGCCTCAGCCACGAAGTTGAACTGCAAAATACCGACGTCCTGCTGAAACAGGCGAAGGTTACTCGAGTTCGATCGATTCCATCACGTAGGTGTCGCCTTCGATTCTGCCGGAGACATTCGCATCCACTGCGGCGCCGCACATTCCAGAGCCGTGCACGTCGATCTCTGTGCCGGTGATTTTGTACACCTCGCCATCAATATCGACGGCTGCCAAGGCGCAGCCGACAGCGCCCTCGACTTCAGAACGTACCCTGCACGAAAACCAGGACAAACAACGCAACGGTCTCGACGATACCGATCGTCATCAGATAGTTAGCGAATCCTTCGCCAGTCTCGGTCAAAGCGACAGCGCCGCCAGCACCGGCTTTGCCCTGAAACCACGCGGATGCGGCCATCCCAAGACCACCAAAAATACCAGCGGCGAGCATCGCCGGGTAGTTGATGAAGACGGTCGGATCCTCGGCAGCGGCGAGGACTGCCGCGTCGCACTTGCCGACCATGGCGTTCATCAGGATCATACCGTAGATCGTCTGCGACAGCGGCGCGCCGATGAAGATGAAGAGCAGGAATGGCGCCGGCTTGCCCTGGGCGAAGCACTTCTTCCACGCCCCGATCGCGGCCATACCCGCGGTACCTGTACCAAGTGCCGAACCGATCGCTGCAACTGCCAGAGCGGCTGCCGCACCGGCCTTACCTAATGCTGCCATGGTGACAATGTCCATTGTCTATCTCCTGTCTGTGGTGTTTGTGTCAGTTGAAAAGGTTTGTGGAATGGAATACTGGAATACTGGGACGAAAGAAATGCCGGTACTCTTCCAATCCTCCGTAGCGTTTTGGAAAAACGCGGACGCGTCAACGTCGAAAGCGGAGCTTTCGAGCGGGACGCCGCTGCCGTTGAGAATGCGGCCGAGCAGGTTTTCAGAGAACGACACCTGCATGCTGCGGCCGAGAAAGCGGACTTCGTCGGTCGTCGCGACACCAGCACCACCGGCGAACACCTGGAGATGCACAGTCGACCCGTCGATGCGGATGACCTGGGCCAGAGATTTGCCGCGCGGCGAGGTGACGACAGCGAGCTCACCATACGCAATGCCTTCAGCTTCGATGGCAATGACGTTACCGGCAATGTGATCGATTCGATTGTAGATTTTGAACATATATCTGTGCCGGGTTCTAAGACGCTACAGCTTCCTGCCGTTCACCGACGGCTCCGGCAATAGCGTCTTTGATTTCAGATTCCAGGATCGCGAACCGATCTGAATCGCGATCGGTGTAGTTCCAGTCGATTAACCGCTGACGCAGTTGGTTGAAGAAATCGCGAGCTTCCTCGCGGCTGCGCAGCGACAGCGGTCTCGCCAGAAAATCTGCAATGATGCCGAACACGTGGTGCTGGCGCTCTTCCGGGCAGAACGCGTCGACCGGGTCGAACGAATTCTGCTGCATGTACACGGCGTCGAGCAGCTCGGACTTCAGGTAGAGCACAAAGTCGTCGACGGAGACGCCCTCCTCACCGACGACGGTCATCATTTGGCGCACTTCGTTGCCTTGGCGTAGAATGGATCGTGTCGCCTCGACGGCGGTTTCATCGATGACGCCCTCGTACTTGCTCCAGCTCTCGAGCGGATCGATCGACGGGAAGCGACGGGCATCGGCGCGGGCGCGGGACAGACCGTGAAAAGCGCCCACCACCTTCAGCGTACTCTGCGTCACCGGCTCTTCGAAGTTACCACCGGCCGGACTCACTGTACCGCCGATCGTTACCGAGCCCTGGGCGCCACCGGGCAGCTCCACCAGACCGGCGCGTTCATAAAATGCCGCGATGCGCGACTCGAGGTAAGCGGGAACGCTTCCTCGCCGGGAATTTCCTCGAGGCGTCCGGACATCTCGCGCATCGCCTGCGCCCAGCGCGACGTCGAGTCGGCAAGCATGAGCACGTGCAGGCCCATCTGCCGATAGTACTCGGCCAGGGTGACGCCGGTGTACGCGGAAGCTTCGCGGGCAGCCACCGGCATCGAGCTGGTGTTGCAGATGATGATCGTGCGCTCGATCAGTGCGCGGCCGGTCCGCGGGTCGTTCAGTTCCGGGAATTCCTGCATAGTCTCTACGACTTCGTCGGCGCGCTCGCCGCAGGCCGCGATGATAACGATGTCGACCTGCGCATAGCGACTGGTGATCTGCTGGAGAACCGTCTTGCCGGCACCGAATGGGCCGGGGATGCAGTAGGTGCCGCCGCGAGCTACTGGAAAGAACGTGTCGATCACCCGTGTGCCGGTGACTAGCGGACGGTCCGGCAGCAGGCGCTCCGTGTAATTGCGAATCGGCATCTTCACCGGCCACTCGAAGGACATCGTCAATTCACGCGCCTGTCCGCGGCTGTCAGTGATCGTCGCGATCCGATCGGTGAGCTTATAGTCGCCGGCGCCGACGATATCCGTCAGCGTGACGTTATCGGAAACGTCGAACGGCACCATGATCTTGTGATCGAAGATGCCTTCCTTGACTTGGCCGAGCCACGACCCGCCAGTGACCGTGCCGCCCTGCTCCATGAGCGGCGTGAACGTCCAGCTGCGCTCGGTGTCGATGGCGTCGAGATAAGCGCCGCGCTTCAGGAAGAATCCGAACTCTTTAGCCAGGCGCGGCAGCGGGTTCTGCAGACCGTCGTAGATCTGCCCGAGCAAACCGGGTCCGAGCTCAACTGAAAGCAGACCGTCGGTCAACTCAACTACGTCGCCGGCCGTCAGCCCGCTGGTCTCCTCGAACACCTGCATGTCGGCGCGGGTGCCGCGAACACGAATGACCTCCGCCTTGAGCCGGTCGTCGCCGCGAACGGCATATCCCACTTCGTTCTGCTTGACGCCTTGATCGAACTCGACGGCGATCATATTGCCGTTGACGCCGGCGATTTTTCCGGTTTTATCTGCCATGGTAGTGCCCTGGGTTTATGCAACTAAATCGGTGTTGGATTCAACCGCGGCCAGACCACTGCGGATCTGTTCCAAGACCTCTTGCCCGGCCTCGTGATCGAACGACTGCAAGCGCTCGAGCAGCTGGAGCTTGAGGTAGTAAGCGGTGAGATAGTCAAGGTCGAAAGAGCTGGTCGGTACGAGGTCTTCGAGGAACTGCCAGTGGACCTTGAACAGGCCTTCCTCTGCGCGGAGCGGCGATTCGTTCTCGAAGACATTGCGAACCCCAACGTGCACGGACGACGCACCACTGTCCGGGCGCAGATACGGAATGGCGTCGATGCCCAACCTGGCACCGCGCAGCTCGGCCAGTAGATTGCGGACCTCACGGTCGTGCTGCTGCCAGGCCCGGGCAGTGGCGTAGCCGGACAACTCTTCGGCGCTGGCATCGGCACTGGTAAGCGCGTCGAAATCCTCGCCGGAGAGCTGCTGCTCGCAGGCCTCGAGGAAGGCTTCGACAGTCAGGCCCTGGCTGTTGTCGGGCATGAGCATCGGCAGGGATGCAGCAAAGTAGTAGTACTCGGTGGCTGGCACGGCGGCTGGTTGGATTCGAAGTTGAGGTTGAAAGGCAGCGGGCTTCTTCAGCCGCGCATTAGTTCGGCGAGCCGGGTGCTGAGGTACTCGGACAACATCTCGGCGACGCCGCCGCCGGTGAAGTCGTAGTGGACGTTGCCGTTTTGAAGACCGATGCAAAGGCCTGTGTCAATGTCGGAGGACGTATTCAGCGTGACGCCCTGGCCGAGCTTTTCACGGAGGGCCGAGAGTGCCCCGTTGGCAAGCGCCTCACGGTTGTCGTCACTGAGCAGGACTTCGAGGCTGGCATTGCTGCCGGCGCGCCAGTTGCCGACGAGCTGTTCGATGATACCGACCAGACGGTCGCTGGTCAGAGCCTCGCCGACCTGGTCCTGCATGAGCTTGTTGAGACGGTCCTGAAGCTGGCGATCGACCGAGAGCACCAGATCGCGGGCAGCCTGGCGCAATGCGTCCTGGCCGGCGGTTTCAAAGCGCTCGGCTTCGCGGCGGGCAGTTTCGACCTGGTCCTTCGCCTGGCGTCCGGCTTCATCGACGATCTGCGCGGCACGCGCTTCGGCATCGCCAAAGATTTCCTTCGCCTTTGCCTGGGCAGCTTCGATGCCTTCGGCCTTGATGGTATCGATGAGCGGCTGGAGTTGCGCTTCCATTGTGGTTCCTCTGGCGTTAGAAAACGGCTGAAAATCAGCGCGGGAAACTGACTTGTTCGGAGCAAAAGCGTGTGCTATATCTCGAAAGGCTTCGCGGTCCAGTGGCCTGTCTTTAATTGGAACAGGCGGACGCGCGCGAGCGGCTGCTGTTGCTAATTCGCAAGGCGCATTTATATTAATCGGCGATCATTTTCGGTGGTCTGAACCCATTGCAATTGCGATAGTACCGACACTTCGAGGGAACGATATGCCGACCAAGGGAGAAAATTTCACGTCGCCGACCCTGAACATCGAGTTTCTGTGGATCGCGGCGATCGACATGTGGGTCGCGAAACACCAGATCGCCAATGACGAATTCCGCCGGTTCCGCGCTGACCATGATAGCGGCGATTATGAAGGCCACTCGCTCAGCGAAGCACGACAGCCCGCCGTCGGCCTCAGCTATGATGATTGCGGAGAGTTCTGCGAGTGGCTGACGGACAGCGATATCAAGGCAGGCGCCATGGACGATGAGTTCATTTATCGCATGCCGAGCCACAACGAGTGGACAGCGTTCGCGCGCTGTGGCGACGGCCGCATACATCCGTGGGGCACGAATGGCCGCCGGCCTACGGAAACTTCGGCGACGAAGCCGCCGCCAAGACGTTTCCTGATTGGGAACCGATCGAAGGCTACGACGACGGCTACCCCGTCACCTGCCCGGTCGAGGACGCCGGCGAGAACGACTGGGGTCTGGTCGGCGTTGGTGGCAACGCTTATGAATGGACCTTCGAAGCGGAAGGCACGTCGTGCGAGCTCCGCGGCGGTTCATTCAGCACGAACCAGTCCGAGTACCTGCACATCGACAACCGCTACCGTCGAGAACCGTCCAGCCGCCTCATCAACTTCGGCTTTCGCCCCGTACTTTTGAAGTAAACAGACATGGGCAATCCGGAATGTTGGGAGGCAGATTTCCTTACGGTGACCGCAGCGCGTTAAAGCTTAACAAGGAAACTTGTGGACTGCTCCACCCCCACCACACCTGACGATGGCAAACAAGCAACGGTCGCAGCGCCTGCCGGCACTGCTATCGTACCGATCGGACTGGTCCTGGGCGCTACCGTTCTGCTCATGCTGGTCGGCTGGGACCTGGCGACCGGCAAGACGGATGACAGCCAATCGGTAATCCACCAGAACAATGCCATCAACTGGTTGACCGCCACGTGCCTGATCGGTGCGGGCTACCTGGCAGCAGCAATCGGTATCCGGCACAGGCGCCGGGCAGGCACAGACCAATCCACCTGGGTGCTGCTCCCTGTCGGTGTTGGGTTTATGTTCGCCGGCTGCGACGAGGCATTTGAGATCCACGAACGATTCGGCAGCTGGGTACTGGGCGCCTACCTGGCCGGTGCCTGCGTGTCACTGATCTGGCTACTGCCGGTCCTGGCACGCTACCGAGTACCGTTGCTCAGCTTCCTCGCCGGGATGGTCAGTTTCGCTATGGCATTCGCCTGTGAAGTTCTCTTCCAGACCGCCGCGGACGTCGGCCCGCCTTTGTCCTACATCGCTTACGTCGAAGAGGTCGGCGAGTTCACGGCCTGCCTTCTATTCTTCCTCTCCATGGCGGCGCTATACGCGAGCAAACCGCCGCGGTAATCGGCCGCGGTTTTGTACCGCTTCCTTTGTGAACTGAGATAACCACAGGGATTGTACTTTACCGTTCACATTCACGGCCGAGCCAGCGGTACCACCTCGCGCTTCCCCTTCTAAACAGCTTCTGCACAGCGGAGACACTTCGTTAATCCGTGCTATATTTCGTGTTTTGTTTTGGCTATTCAACGAATGCGGAGCTGCCGATGGCAACCCCTATCACAATGCCAATTCAGGGCCAGTCTGTCGAGGTCTGTGTCCTGATCGAGTGGTGTAAATCCGAGGGCGACGCCGTCGCTGCCGGCGAGATTCTGTTCAGTTACGAGACCGACAAGGCATCGTTCGAGTTCGAATCGCCGGTGGCTGGCACGCTGCTCGCAACTTTCTACAATGAGGGCGACGATGTACCGGTTCTCAGCAATATGGCAGTCATTGGCGATGCCGGTGAAGACACCACAGAGTTCGCGCCTGCCGCAGCCCCCGAACCGGCAGCGCCAGAGTGCGAAGCTGCAACGCTGCCACCTGCAATAGCCACGCCCGCAACCCCGGTTCAGTCCGCCACGGCCTCGACAGCGCCAGGGGCTATTCAGGGCGTTTCCCCGCGGGCACGCCAGGCCGCGGCAGCTGCCGGCGTAGATCCTCGCAGTCTTTCGGGTTCCGGGCCACAGGGACGGGTAATCGAACGCGACGTTTTGGCGGCGCCTGCCGCATCGGCGACCACGACTGCAGCACCGTCCGCCACGGCAACCATAGCGCCTGGGCCGGTACTTGAAGGCGACTGCGTCAAGGACATCAAGCTCAGCAACATCCGCAAGATCATCGCCACGCGCATGGTCGAATCGCTTCAGCAGGCAGCGCAGTTCACGCTCACCGCCGGCGCCGACGCTACCGCGATCATGGCCTGTCGCCGCGTCATCAAGGAGCGACGCGAAAAACTCGGCATCACGGACATCAACATCAACGATCTGGTGGCATACGCAACGGTTCAAACGCTGCTGCAGTTCCCTGAGATGAACGCTCACTTTCTGGGCGACAAGATACGCCAGTTCGAAAACGTGCACCTGGCGTTTGCCGCCGATTCCCCACGCGGCCTGCTGGTGCCGGTGATTCCGTTCGCCAACGGCATGACGCTGAACAACCTGGCGCTGGCCGGCAAGGAACTCGCCGGCCAGGTGCGTGACGGCACAATTTCCTCCGACCAGATGACCGGCGGCACGTTCACCATTTCCAACCTCGGTTCTTTCGGCGTCGAGTCATTTACACCGGTGCTGAACCTGCCGCAGGTAGCCATCCTCGGCGTCAACACGATCAAACCGCGCCCGGTGCAGGAAAATGACGACTACGTCATGCGCCCGCACCTGGGGTTGTCCCTGACCATCGATCATCGCGCTGTCGACGGTGCACCTGCTGCAGCCTGTCTCAAGGCGCTGTGTGCAAATATCGAGAACTTCGACCTGGCGCTGTTCCTGTAACAACTGTAAGCCGCAATCTACAAGACGGAATCTGATTTATGCCTAAGTCACAGTTCATCGATCCGAAAAAAATTCGCCAACGCAGCCACGTCAAACTGGCCGACATTCCGGTCAACCACTATAGCCGCTCGTTCGCTGCCGAACTCAAGAACTTTTCGACCGACGAGATGATCGGGATCTACCGCGATATGGTGGTGATCCGCGAATTCGAGACGATGCTGAACCTGATCAAGACGACCGGCGAATACAGTGGCGTCGCCTACAACTATCCGGGACCGGCACATCTGTCGATCGGCCAGGAAGCGTCGGCTGTCGGCCAGGCCTATGTACTTGACATCGACGATTTTATTTTCGGTTCACACCGTAGTCACGGTGAGATTCTGGCGAAGGGGCTGAGCGCCATCGCCAAGAACCAGGACGACACACTGCTGCGGATCATGGAAGACCTGTTTGACGGTGAGACGCTGCGGGTCGTCGAGCGCAACAAGCGCGACAACGTCAAAGCGCTGGCGACAGATTTCCTGGTGTACGGCGCGCTGGCGGAAATATTCGGGCGACAAACCGGTTTCAACCGTGGTCTCGGCGGTTCGATGCACGCCTTTTTCCCGGGCTTCGGCATTTACCCGAACAACGCCATCGTCGGTGCCTCAGCGGACATCTCGGTCGGTGCCTCACTGTTCAAGAAAATCAATCAGAAGCCCGGCATCGTCGTCTGTAATATCGGCGATGCATCGATGGGTTGCGGGCCTGTCTGGGAAGCGATCTGCATGGCCACGATGGGGCAGTACAAGGAGCTGTGGGAAGGCGAGTTCAAAGGCGGGCTGCCGTTGATCATCAACGTCATGAACAACCTCTACGGCATGGGCGGTCAGACTCTTGGCGAAACCATGGGCCAGGAAATCATGGCACGCGTCGGCGCCGGCGCCAATCGCCACCAGATGCATAGCGAACGCATCGACGGCTACAACCCGCTGGCTGTCATCGACGCCTTCCAGCGCAAGGTCGATGTGCTGAAGAAGAAGGAAGGGCCGGTGCTGCTCGACACCCTCACCTACCGTGTTTCCGGACACTCGCCCTCCGACGCGTCCTCCTATCGTGAACGCGAGGAGATCGCTGCCTGGGAAGCCGTCGACCCGATCGTCATCTACGGCGGGGATCTGGTCAAACACGAGGTCTGCACCCGGGACCAGCTCGACACGATCCGCGAAGAGACGGGTGCAATCATAGTAACCGCCTTGAAGCTGGCAATGGACGAGGAGCTGTCGCCGCGTCTCGACCCGTTCACCGACCCCGATGCGGTCGCTCGGTTCATGTACTCCGACAACAACGTCGAGAAAATGGAAGACCGGGAATGCACGGTCAACATGCCGAAGAAAAACAATCCGCGCGTCAAGCAAATCGCCCGCCGCAGCCGCAAAGGCGTCGACGACAGCGGCAAAGAACTCGCCAAAGGCAAAGCGGTGCAATACCGAGACGCCATTTTCGAGGCGATTTTGGACGGATTCTACACCGATCCGACGCTGGTCGCCTGGGGTGAGGAGAACCGTGACTGGGGCGGTGCCTTCGCTGTCTACCGCGGCCTGACCGAAGCCCTGCCCTACCAACGCCTGTTCAATTCGCCGATTTCCGAAGGCGCCATCGTCGGCTCCGCCGTCGGTTACGGATTATGTGGTGGCCGTATCATTGCCGAACTGATGTACTGCGATTTCATAGGGCGCGCGGGCGACGAGATTTTCAACCAGCTTTCCAAGTGGCAAGCCATGAGTGCGGGCGTACTGCCGATGCCAGTGATCATCCGCGTCTCGGTCGGTTCGAAATACGGCGCTCAGCATTCCCAGGATTTCTCGAGTCTGTGCACCCACATACCGGGACTTAAGGTCGTCTTTCCGGCCACCCCGTACGACGCTAAAGGCCTGATGAACGCCGCACTGCGCGGTACCGATCCGGTCATCTTTTTCGAATCCCAGCGCAGCTACGACATCGGTGAACTGTTCCAGTCCGACGGCGTGCCAGAAGGGTTCTACGAAGTCCCGATCGGCGAGCCGGACATCAAGCGCACCGGCAAGGACATCACCATCGTCACCGCCGGCCATACGCTGTATACCGCGGTCAGGGCCGCCGACATGCTGCAAGGCTACGGACTGGAAGCAGAGCTCGTCGATTTGCGCACCCTGACGCCGCTCAACTACGCACCGATCATCGAGTCGGTAAAAAAGACCGGACGCATCCTGCTGTGCAGTGACGCCTGCCAGCGTGGCTCCTTCCTCAACGACGTCGCCCAGAACATCTCGGAACTCGCCTTCGACTATCTCGACGCCCCTGCCGTCGTGGTCGGGTCGCGCAACTGGATCACGCCGGCTTACGAGTTGGAGAAAGCCTTCTTCCCACAGCCGGAATGGCTGGTCGACGCCATCCACCAAAAGATCCTGCCGCTTTCCGGACACACCTGTGTCAGCGATTTCTCGCACGAAGAACACATCCGCCTCAGCAGTCTCGGGATCTAAATTGGCACGGTGCGCCAGACACGGAACACGGCTGCAACTGTGTGCAGCGCTGTTGCTTTCTCTCCTGCGCCTGCCGGCCGCCGCCGACGACTCACTGCTGACACGCGAATACGTCATGGGAATGGCTACGCCCCGGGTCCAGGCCAACAACGCCGAGCATGTCCGCAAGAAGCTCGCGGCACAACTGGGCGACGACCCGCTCAATGACCCACTCTGGGGCCGGCTCGGCTGGACCTACCTGGCGCTCGACAACGTCACCGCAGCGGCAGCCTGCGCCCGCACCGCCCTGCGGTTGCGCCCTTACAGCGCCCGCTACCGCCTGTTGCAGGCACACGTGCTGCTGGTTGACGGGAAGTCTACGGAAATCGCGAAAATCCTGGCCGGCGCCGTGCAGTCGAACGCAATGTTTTTCAACCATATCAAATTGGCCGACGTCCGCGCGTTGATCGCCGCGATCAACGATCCGGCCATCCGCGGTATGGTACAGAACCAGTTCAACCAGTTGCTGCACACCGATACCTTCGCTGCCGAGGAGACGCGCTTTGAAATTCTGGGTGAGGCCAGCGGCCGTATCATGAAAACCTGGCGCGAGCGTGATAACCGAATGCGCGTCTGGATCGCTGTCGAGGACAAATTCCTTGAGGTCTACGACGAGACCACGCGGACTCGCACCGACCTGGCACCAAAGGTAGCAGTGTTCGGCTGCGAACGGACCACTGTGCGCTACCTGGCGATTACCAGGGACCGTTTGTTGATTGCTGCCGGTGACCACCTGCTTTCCTGCAACCGAAAAGCCGAAGGCTGGCAAATCGTCCGGCCACCGATGAAGGGGCGGCTCGAAGTTATCGACATGCGCGACGATGACTACACCACAGCGACCGTCACCTTCCGTGACGAGCACGGCGACGAACATCTGTTTCTCTTTCATCCACTACGCAGCGAATGGCTCGAACTGCCGCCGCGCCGGCAGTTCCTGGAGCGGCTGAACGATGATCCAGGCCGGGTGAATTTCGCCATCCGAAACGGTTTTCCGCCGCCGAAGACGCCGATCCAGGCAGCGGCCGCAACCTCACAATGGCGGGACGCGCTGACCTACGTGCACGAGACGCCAGTTAATTTTGCCTCACTTCACCGGCAACGGTTGCAGAAACTCGCCACCGACAACGGTGGAACAGGTAAAAAGGCAACGGCCTATTACAAGGGCATGGCCCTGCCGATCTGGTCCAGGCGCGACCTGCAGGAGAGTCACTGGCGCCAGGCTTTGCACGACATCAAGGCTTCGGGCGCTGACCGCGTGAGCCTCTCAATGACCGGCTATCAGCACGGGCCACGGTCTGTCGAGGTCATCGCCGACTCTGAAAAGACGCTCACGGTCGACGAAATACGTACCGTCATCCACGCGGCCCGCGACAGCGGTTTGCAGGTCATGCTCAAGCCCCACCTCAACCTGGCTATCGAAGCAAAAGACGACCATATGTGGCGCGGCCTTATCAAGCCGACCGAAAGGGACGTCAAAGCCTGGTTCACCAGCTATACTGCTTTCCTCATGCCGTACGTCGATCTGGCAATCGCCGAACAGATTGAAATTTTTTGTGTCGGGGTTGAACTGAAGAAGATGACGCCCTACACCCGTGAGTGGAAAATCCTGATTTCCAATGTCCGCGACCGGGGCTACAAGGGCAAGCTCACATACGCCGCGCTGCACGACAATTTCTATCTCGTGCGTTTCTGGGACGCTCTCGATTACATCGGCATCGATGCTTATTTCGAAGCGACGCGGGACAAGAATGCCGGACTGCGCGAGATCATCGCAGGCTACGAGAGGTGGGCCGAGCGTTTGGAGAAATTCTCGAGTGACCAGAAGCGGTCGATAATTTTTACCGAGGTCGGCTTCAACAACCAGGACGGCTCCAACGTCCGGCCCTGGTACTGGTCCGGCAACCGCGCCGAGCTCGACAACATCGAGCAGGCCGCCTGCTATCATGCCGTGCTCGAAGTGTTTCCACGCCACGACTGGCTTGCCGGCATGTTCTGGTGGAGTTGGAGCGCCAATCGCCCGCCGTTCCCAGACGAGCCGCACTACTCACCCCAGTCGAAGCTGGCGGAACTGGTGCTGCGCGCCTATTGGCGACCACAGCCTACCGGCAGCGAAATTGAGGAAAAGCACGTGGAGTGATCCTTGCACAGACACGTGCATACCTTTATTTTGAGTTTGTGATCGCATGAACCATCAGATTAAGAGTTGGGTTTACGATAACCACGTGCACCCTTCAGCCACTTAAGGAGACAGTCATGATAGAGACCAATATCCCCGAAGCCACCAAGAAGCTGCAAGCCATTGTCGACAAAAATCAGCAGAAAGTCGGGCGCTCGCAATCGTATATTGGACACCCTGCCGAGTACTCTGGCACGGTGCAGGCCGTGCGGGACCGCGTCCGCACAAAGCCGCCGACGCCAAAGGATCTACTCAAGCGCAAGAAACACTGGCACAGCGACTTCGGCGTCGAGATCGTGGATTCGCTGGAGATGCACAACTCGGCGATGGCGATCAACATCTTCAATCGCCTGACGGAGCATACCTCGGCCGGACGCCCGGTCATCTGGATCACGCCGGTCGGGCCGATGGGGCAGTACCCGATCATCGCGCAGCTCATCAACAAACTCGGCACCGTCGACACCTCGCTGATACATACCTTCGCAATGGACGAGTGGGCTACGCAAGACGGCGAGATGATAGCGAAAAAGGATTATCCGTACATGACCACGTTTCGCCAGGACATGGCCGAACAGTTCTTCGACCTGCTCAACGCGGAACATCAGATTCCGATGAAGAACCGCAACTTCGCCGCCGGCAAGCAGCTGCACAGTTACGAGAAGAAAATCGATAGGTTGATAAAAAAAGGCGCCGGCGTCATCTTTACCGGCGGCGTCGGCAAGATCGGTCACATCATGTTCTGGGAAAGCACCTTCGGCGTACGCCTCAACCGCTCCCTGGCGGAGCAGGTTCTGTGGGTACGCGGCGCGCCGCTAACCTTCGGCACAATCGACCAGAACGAAACCACCTCGTCCGCCAGCGCACCCGTGCCGGTGTTTGCCAATACTATCGGTCTGGGGCTCTTCGTCAAACTACGCAACTACGGCAGGAAGCATCGCGGCCGAGTGCACGCCTATTTTGGTCTCGACAATATCGAGGAACCCCTGAAATGGCAGCGTTTCATTGCTCAGTGCATGCTGATGATGGAAACCGCCGATCCCAGCTTCGGTGCCAGCTACGTGCCGACCATGCCGGGCGCCTACATCATTGTGCGCAGCCACGTCTACGACAGTTTCTTTGTAGTGTCGAAGTAGGTTCAGCAGGATTCGGTCGTTCTCCGACCTCCCGAGCTTCGTGCAATAGCCGTGAGATTGCCTGGCCAGGGGGTTGGCGCAGAATGACACCGTCGAGTGGGCGAATGAAGTAGGCGATCATGCCGTTCGTGTCCGGATGATGGACCGCGAACCGGTACAGTTCACCGTCTGTCGGTAGATCAATACCGAGTTGGCGTTGCGCATCGTTCACCGACTGTTCGCTGGCATCGTGTCGAACCAATCCGGAAGCGGATACGAGCCGAACGCATTGGTTTTGATTCGCGGTGTATTCATGGGAGATGCGATGCCTGCGGTTCCGGTCGATGCAAGGTCGACAAAAACGGGAAAGAGCGGGCATGGATCTACTCTATCCGACTGCCTTGATATTCCGGGTCACGGCCGTATTTTACCGCTTTTTCCTTCACCGTTACTCTACCATTTCTCTATCACTCTGTCCCCAAAGGAATTCGAACATGTACGAAAAGACCCTGGTTATCGTCAAGCCGGACGGCGTGCAGCGCCGCATGGTGGGCACCCTGATCAGCCGCTTCGAGAACGTCGGCCTGAAGATCCACGCCATGCGCTTTGTGCAGACAACCGCGGAGCAGTCAAAAGCACACTATGCCGAGCACGTCGACAAACCGTTCTACCCGTCGCTGGAAGCGTACATCACCGTTGGCCCGGCCCTGGTGTTTGTGCTGGGCGGCACCGGGGCGATCGCCAAGGTACGTCAACTCGTCGGCGATACGGAGCCCGCCAGTGCGTTGCCGGGCACGATCCGTGGCGACTATGCGCATCAGCCTCTGGAACGTGGATCCGACCGATTCCTCTGCAACCTGGTCCACGCCAGCGCCAATGCAGAGGATGCCGAACGCGAAGTGCCCCTGTGGTTCGGACTCGACGAAGTTCTGGATTACGCCATGATCGACGACATGTACACGGGTCTGTGAGTATCCACGCTGCAGACCAGCGGCTTCCATGACATTTCGTCACTTAGTCGAAAACGCCGAGACCTATTTCACCGACCTCATCCGTGAGAGCCGGCACTCTCCCCTGGACTCCCTGGCAATGGCTGGGTTGTTCGTGCTGTCACGGGTATACCGCAACCTCGTGCAACTGCGTATTTCGCTGTATAACCAGCGCATGCTGCGACCGCGGACCCTCGGCTGCCTGGTGGTCAGCATCGGCAATCTGACCGTCGGCGGCACGGGCAAGACGCCGGTCGTCGAGGTCTTCTCGCGAGTGCTGACGCGGAATGGTAGAAAGGTGGCGGTGCTGAGCCGCGGCTACCGCAGCAAGAGCAAGCCGTTTTTCGAGCGTTTCGCCGATTTCTGCCTTCGCCGGGCTGACGACGTGCCGCCACGTGTGGTCAGCGACGGCAAGCGTCTGCTGCTGAACTCTGAGATGGCTGGTGACGAGCCGTACATGTTGGCCAACAACCTGGACAACGTCGTGGTGCTGGTTGACAAGGATCGGGTCAAAAGCGGTCGCTACGCCATCAACAAATTCGACGTCGACACCCTGATCCTGGACGACGGCTTTCAGTATCTGTTTCTCAAGCCGCGGCTCAATATCCTGCTGATCGACGCAACGGCGCCATTCGACAATCACCATTTGCTGCCACGCGGCCTGTTGCGTGAGCCGATCAAAAACCTGCGTCGCGCCGACTATATCTTCCTGACGAAATCCACTGGTGGCAGCCATCTGCGCCATCTCAAGAGCTTCATCAAGCGCCACAATCACCGGGCTGAGATTATCGAGTGCACGCACAAGCCGCGGTACCTGCAGAATCTGTACTCCGGTGATCGGCAGTCGCTTGAAATGCTCAAAGGCAAAAAGATCGCCTCGATCTGCGCCATCGCAGCGCCCGAGAGTTTCGAATCTTTTCTGCGCGACTTCGGCGCCGATCTCGTTCATTTCGAACGCTACGCCGATCATCACCGGTATTCACAGCAGGAGGTCATCGATTTCATCAACGCCGCACATGAGAAAGGGGCGGAACTGGTTCTGACGACCGAGAAAGATGCGGTGCGCTTCCCGCTACTGGGACGACGAGACCTGCCAGTTCTGTGGATGCGCGTCGAGATCGACATCCTCAGCGGTCGCGAAACATTTAACGACTGCATTTCGCGCCTGTGTCTGCGGCCGACGCCGTTTGACGCGGACGGGTAAGTACGCTCAGGACACATTTATAGGCTGAAGACGATTTCATTGATATTCGGCTCCGGGATCGTCGAACATTGGCCTCGCCGATGGCGTCAAAAGTATTTAGTCGTGTTGCGATTTTCACACATGGCAAAAGCGCGGGGAAGAGGCGTATATTAACCCGTTCCGGATAGCCAGCCCAAACACCTCAAACACCTTCCGGCCGTTGACCGACCATGCCCGACCTGATAACTAAGATCCTGCAACGTGGTGGTGAGGTCACGTGGATCATTTTCGCACTGGGCACGTTTGCCCTGATCATCGTCATCGCCCGCTTCCTGCATTTTCACCGCGCACAGATCAACGTGCCGGAGTTCATGCGAGGTGTGATGAACGTCTTGCGCCGCGGCAACGTCCTGGAGGCGGTCAGCATATGTGACGAGACGCCGGGCCCGGTCGCCCACGTCCTGCGCGCAGCGATCCTGAACTGCGGCAAGGGTGAGGCGCGAATGCGGCAGGCCGTGCAGGACGCGAGCCTGGCGGAAGTTCCGCGGCTGGAGAAGTGGGTGCGCGGTCTGGCGGGCATTTCTGCGATCTCTATCCTGCTCGGGTTGCTCGGCACAGTGATCGGCATCATCCGTCTGTTCGAAGCAATGAGTAACGCCGGTACCTTCGTCGACGTGCCGAGTCTGGCCGGCGGTATATGGGCGGCGCTGATCAGCACGGCCACCGGTCTGGTTGTGGCTATCGTCGCCAACGCCTCATACAACTACTTCGTGGCTCGGATCGACAATATCGTGCTGGACATGGAGAAAGCGGCGGCGGAGATGATTCATTTCCTGATCGAGAATGATATCCGCATCGAGAACAACGGCGAGAGTGGCAACGGCAATGTTGCCAAGGTCGAGACGGAGGTTGCCGATGTTTAAGCGCCGCCTGAAACCGCAGAACGGTTTTCTGCTGGCGGCACCAGCTGTTCTGGATCTAATTTTTCTGCTGCAGATTTTCTTCTTGATCGGCGACAAGGTGGTAGTCCAGGAGGGCATCACCGTGAGTTTTCCGAACACCCAGGAGCAGGAAGTCGAAACGGTCGCCGACAAGATGGTGATCTATTTCACCAAGGACGGCCAGCTATGGTTCAACGATCAGACGGTCGAGAACTGGGACGCGCTCAAGGCAAAGCTGATCGAGGTGACGACAGAGCGCGAGAGTAAGCCGGTCATCATCATCAGCGCCGACAAGGACACAACTTACAACGACATCGCTCGCATCATGTCAATCGCCAGCAAGTACGCCTCTAAAGTAATCGTGCCTACCGAAGTCAATAAGCAGTAGCGCGTCGGAAAACCGGTGTTTCCATATGGCAACCCACGAAAAGAAAACACAACGTCCCACTCATTATGCACGCGACTACATCGCTGCGGTCGTGGTAGTAGGGCTTTTTTACACTGTCATCTGCTTCGCCCTGCGCATTGAATCCGATGATGACCGTGCCAGAGAAGTGACGCGCAAGCGGGCCGACATCGTGTTCATCCCTACCGACGACAAAGATTTTAACCCGCGCAAACACAGCAACGCCTGGCTGAAGAACCTGCTGGCCTGGCGCGACGTGCTCGATCCGAAACTGATGTTTATGCCCAACCAGGAATACGGTTTCAGCCGCATTCGCAATACCGACTTTCAGCGTCCATTCTCCTATTTCGACCGACACAATATCAAAGTCGAACCGGACGAACCACGAGGCTTCCAGCCGACGAGCACTTCGCCGACAGTAACCGCATTGCGCCTCGAACGTGAACGCGCCCGACGGCATTTGGCACCGACGGTTGACGATATTGCCGAGCCCGGCCCGATCCCTGACGACATCGTCTGGACTAATGCCGACAATCGCCCGGAGCCACGGCTGCCGTCACTGCAACTGCCGCCGGAGCTCGCTGACGAGACGTTCACAACCGCCGGTCCGACACACATTGTGGTGTTGCCGATGGGGCCGCTGTTTCCGGAGGCGGAGCGCTCACGCATGGGTGATTATCCGGAGGGTTTGAAGAGTTCCGGTCGACGCTTTACTGTCCTTCAAGCCGGTAGCTGTGGCGTCGAGGTACTCGATGACCTGGCGCTGGCACATATCCGACAGCTGTTCAACAACAAAGCCAACCGGCAGCGCATGCAGGAAACGGCGCCCGAGTGGCTCGCAGGCAAGGCACGGTTCGCCTGCCACTGGCGTTTTCTGCCGAACGTGACCGAGAACCCGGAACCCAAAGACCGCGAGGGCTGGCATGATCGCGATTGGAACTGATCATCTCTTTACATTCTTGACTGTACTCATCATGCTGGTTGCCGGCATCGCCTGCATCCGCCAGTGGTGGCAGGACAACACGTACGGGTGGAACATTTCCGAAGAGCTGCTCTGCCGCTGCCGGGAGTGCCGGCTGATCTTTATCGGCAAGCGCATCGAAAGCATGACCCGCTGCCCTTCCTGTCAGAGTCTGATCCGCATCCGCGACAAAAAATCCTCCAAGCGCATGAGATATTAATGGACGATATCCATGAGAAAATCATCATCCTCGATTTCGGCTCGCAGTACACCCAGCTGATCGCCCGCCGTATCCGCGAGCTGAATATTTACAGCCAGATCGTCAGTTACCGCCTGACCCCGTCCGAGATTCGCGCCATCAACCCCACCGGTATCATCCTGAGCGGTGGTCCGGCCAGTGTCTACGACGAGAACGCACCCCACTGCAACCGCGGCATCTACGATCTGGGCATTCCAATCCTCGGTATCTGCTACGGGCTACAGCTCATCGCCCATCACCTGGGTGGCCGTGTCGTCCCCGGCACCCATCGGGAATATGGCCCCGCCACGCTGAACGTCGTCGAGCCGTGGCCGCTGTTCAACGACACCCCGGCCAAGCAACGCGTATGGATGAGCCACGGGGACAAGGTTCTCGAACTGCCGGATGGCTTCCAGCCTGTCGCAACCACCGCCAACAGTGAGTTTGCGGCGGTGGCCCACCCGACACGCATTTACGGCCTGCAGTTCCACCCGGAGGTGGTTCACACACCGAACGGCACCGACATCCTGTGCAACTTCTGCTATGAGGTCTGCGGCTGCAAGGGCGAATGGACAATGAAATCCTTCGTCGAGCGCAGCGTTGGTGAGATCCGTGAACAGGTGGGTGGCAGCAAGGTCATCCTGGGCCTGAGCGGCGGCGTTGACTCCTCGGTTACGGCAGCGTTGATTCACAAAGCGATCGGTCAACAGCTCAACTGCATCTTTGTCGACAACGGCGTGGTTCGGGAAGGCGAGGTCGAAGCCGTAAAGCAGCTGTTCGGCAGCGCTTTCCAGATGAATCTGGACTGCATCGCCTCGGCCGACCGATTTCTCGACAAGCTTGCCGGCGTCACCGACCCGGAGACCAAGCGCAAGATCATCGGCAACGAGTTCATCACGGTGTTCGAGGAAGAGGCCTGCAAGTTCAGCAACGCCCGTTTCCTGGCCCAGGGCACAACCTATCCGGATGTCATCGAGAGCGTGCCGATCGACGGCAACCCGAGCGCCATGATCAAAAGCCACCACAACGTCGGCGGCCTGCCGAATGTCATGAACCTCGAACTGGTCGAGCCACTGCGCCAGCTCTTCAAGGACGAGGTCCGGGAAGTCGGGCGCCAGCTCGGCCTGCCCGAAAACGTCGTCATGCGCCAGCCGTTCCCGGGCCCCGGTCTGGCGGTACGTATTATCGGTGCGGTCAACCGCGAAAATCTCGCTGTCCTGCGCCAGGCCGATACGATAGTTATCTACGAGATGCGTAAAGCCGATTGGTATTACAAGGTGTGGCAGTCCTTCGCCGTACTGCTGCCAGTGCAGAGTGTCGGGGTCATGGGCGACGAACGCACATACGAGAATACGATCGCCCTGCGCATCGTGGATAGTAAAGATGGCATGACCGCCGACTGGTCGCGTCTGCCGTATGACTTGCTCGAGCGCATCTCCAACCGCATCATCAACGAAGTGCGCGGCGTCAACCGCGTCTGCTACGACATCAGCTCAAAGCCCCCGAGTACAATCGAGTGGGAGTGAGCGAAGCGAAGTTCGTAGTACAGGGTGGTCTCTTTTTTCTGGCATAGCCGGCCCCCGGCCATACGTGTCAATCGTCCGGTACCGAATTTATATTTTCTTTGTGGCGCCAGGCAACTTCCACCGGTGTTCTACAGACTAATTTCACGGCCGGGCCACAAACAGGGCGGGAATGAATCCAGTATGCGAATCATCAGCGGACATGCACGCGGTACACGGCTGACGCCGCCGCCCGGAACGGATGTACGACCGACCATGGACCGAGTCAAAGAGTCGATGTTCGCCATGCTCGAACCGCTGGTGGACACCGTCGTTGTCGACCTGTTTGCCGGCACCGGCGCGCTGGGGCTTGAAGCCCTTAGTCGCGGCGCTGCTGAAGTCTACTTCGTCGAACTCAAGCGCCGCAACGTTCGGATCATCGAAAAGAATCTGGCACGGGTCGAATCGGCACTGCCGGCGGCGGTAAAAACACGCGTTTTTGAGGCCTCGGTTTTACGTGCACCGCAATTGCTGCCAACATTGCAACCCGACCTGATCTTCGCCGACCCACCTTTTCATCCGGACCAGGACGGCAATGGCGTTGGCGGTCGCGAGTTATTGGCAGACAAGGCGTTCCGTGCCTGGGCCGGCGAGGCTCTGGTGATCATGGAACAGCCCGTCACCGAGCCTTTGCCGGCGGACATCCGTGCCGACTGGGAGTTCATTCGGGAGCGTAACTACGGCGACATCATGCTGTACATCGTACGCCACGCGGGCTGAGTCGCATTCGGTCCGTTGCCGGCGCATTCGAGACGGTCGATCAGATCGACCAAACTCATCCGGAATTCGACCTGCGAATCGTCAACACCACGTTGAAGCACATTCGTACCGTAAAAATCACAGTCCCCGACCGCCGATGATGACGAGTTCGGTGCCATTCACGAGGATCTGACCAACGGTACCGGCCCCGGATGAACCGGCGATCGAAACGATACCGCGGCAGATCGACCAATCGTTCTTGCGCTTGAACCAGCACTGAAGCGATCACGCCAAGCCAGCAGGTCAGAGTCAGGGCGTACATCCTGCGGGCACACCCCAACTGCGCACTGGCAGGGCGGGATTAAGTCACCAGAAGGGGACTGCACACCGTCAAACCTTGACAAGTGCAACAGCCGTATCGTCAGAATCGGTAGAAACTAGCGGCGGGCTGAATTAATAGCGAGGTCCTTCACGGCTCTCACGCGGACGAGCCTCATTGGCACGCAAACGGCGGCCCATGAACTCATTACCATCGAGCGCAGAAATAGCGCCATTAGCATCGCCATCGTCACCCATTTCGACAAAACCAAAGCCTTTCGACTGGTTGGTCGCACGGTCAACGATTACGCGGGCTGAGTCGACGGTACCGTACTCCTCAAACAGCTTCCTCAAGTCGTCGTCGGCTGCGGTGTACGGCAGGTTACCAACATAGATATTCATCCGTTGATCCTACAAGTCGCCGTGGGTCATTTTTCCTCGATACCTCATCACGGCGACTGAGATACGAAGTCACGCTGTTTTCTTGCAGCAAAGCAATGCATGCAAAAAAAAAAACAACGCTCAAGTCATAATACCCGCATAAAGTAGCCACGCTTGAGTACGGGTCAAGCCGCGACAGCATAATTTATGTATGCCAAATATCAGCACTCAAAATCCTGGCGCGCCAATAAGCCGATCCCCGAATCCAGCCCGTGACAGGGCGCGGACGTTTGACGCGCAGCAGTCACGCGATGGTGACCTGGTCGCAGAGATAGACCTCCTGAATCTCTGACAGCAGCTCCACACCTTCCGACATCGGCCGCTGAAACGCTTTGCGACCGCTGATCAGCCCCATGCCGCCGGCTCGCTTGTTGATCACCGCCGTGCGCACTGCCTCGGAAAAATCGTCCTGCCCCGAGGCACCGCCGGAGTTGATCAGCCCGACCCGGCCCATATAACAGTTCGCCACCTGGTATCGCGTCAGGTCAATCGGATGATCCGACGCCAACTGGTCATACATCCCGGGGTGGTACTTGCCGTAGCTGCCTTCGACGTTCAGCGCCTGGTACCCACGGTTGATCTCCGGGAGCTTCTGCTTGATGATGTCCGCCTCGATCGTCACGCCTAAATGATTCGCCTGCGCCGTCAGGTCAGCACTGGTATGATAGTCGGCGTCACCGACCTTGAAACCGGGATTGCGCAGATAGCACCACAAAACCGTCACCATGCCGAGATCATGCGCCGCCTTGAAAGCCTCGGCGATCTCGACAATCTGCCGGGTACTCTGTGGCGAGCCGAAATAAATCGTCGCGCCAATTGCCACCGCGCCCATGTCAAACGCCTGCTTGACCGAGCCGAACATCACCTGATCAAACTCATTCGGCAGTGTCATCAACTCGTTGTGATTGATCTTGACGATGAACGGGATGCGGTGTGCGTACTTCCGCGCAACGCTGCCGAGCACGCCGAACGACGACGCGACGCCGTTGCAGCCCGCCTCAATGGCCAACTGTACGATGCATTCGGGGTCGAAGTAGATCGGATTCGGCGTGAACGACGCACCGGCTGAATGCTCGATCGCCTGATCCACCGGCAGGATTGACACGTAACCCGTGCCGCCCAGTCGCCCGTGATCCATCAGCGACTGCAGATTGCGCAGCACCGTCATCGACCGATCGGTCGGGCCGAAATAGTTGTCCACCGAGTCCGGACACGGCAGATGGATTTTGTCCTTTGAAATCTTCGGGTTGCTGAACTGCAGCAGGTCGTCGCTTTCGTCGCCAAGATATTTGACAATACGGTCTATACTCATCACCAGTCTCCAAGTGTACTCGAGAAAATCAAAGTATACTATAGCACGCGCATTGCCCGCAGTCAGGTCAGCATTGAAACTCCGGCTCATGACGGTACGTTCCTTTCCACAGATACCGCGATGTGAACACCATAGAGGCAACAGCGATTTTCATGTCCGAGACAGCCACAATCGAACCGGTCCGTGACCTCAGCGCCGAGCAGATCGAGCAATTGCAGCAGATCGTCGGTGACGACAATGTGCTGCAGCGCCCGTCCGATCTTCTGACCTACGAGTGTGATGGTACGACCCTGGAAAAGCTGCCTCCCGCGGCCGTCGTCTTCGCACACAGCACCGGCGAAGTGCAGCGCATCGTCACGTGGTGCAACGAGAATGCCCTACCCTTTTGCGCCCGCGGCGCCGGCACCGGTCTTTCCGGCGGCGCCCTGGCACTGCACGGCGGCATCATCATCGAACTCTCGCGGATGACCCAGATCCTCGAGGTCGACTTCAAGAGCGGCATCGCGGTCGTTGAACCCGGTGTGGTCAACCTGATGCTGACCCGCCATATCAGCAAAGAAGGCTACTACTACGCACCCGACCCGTCGAGCCAAAGCGCCTGTACGATTGGTGGCAATGTTGCCGAGAACTCCGGTGGCCCCCACACGCTCAAGTACGGCGTCACCACCAATCATGTGCTCGGGCTCGAAGTGGTCATGCCCGACGGCGAAGTCGTCAACATCGGCGGCGATGTCCGGCACAATCCCGGTTACGACTTGACCGGCCTGCTGGTCGGGTCCGAAGGCACCTTCGGTATCGCCACCAAGATCACCGTGCGCATTTTGCGTAATCCGCAATCGACCAAAACTTTGCTGGCAAGCTTCACAACGATTCGTGACGCCTCGCAGGCAGTGAGCGACATCACGGCTGCCGGCATGATCCCGGCGGCGCTCGAGCTGATCGACGGCTTCCTGTGCAACGCCATTGAGAGCCACTTGAAGATCGGCCTGCCGAAAGACGCCGGGGCCGTACTGCTGATCGAGCTCGACGGCGTCAGCGCAGGCCAGGACGACCTGGCGGACCGCATCACCGAGATCGGCAACCGGAACAATGCGATGTTCGTGCGAGTCGCCACAAACGCCGAAGAACGCACCGACCTGTGGCGGGCCCGCAAAGGGGCTTTCGGCGCCGTCGGACTGATCAGCCCGAGCTACTACACCCACGATGGCGTGATTCCGCGCAGCAAGCTGCCCGAAGTGCTCGAACGCATCGACGAAATCGTCAAGCGCTATGAACTCCGGGTGGCAAATGTCTTCCATGCCGGCGACGGCAACCTGCATCCGCTGTTGCTGTTCGACGATCGCGATCCCGGACAAATCGAACGGGTACACCAGGCGGGCGAGGAAATTCTACGCGTCTGCGTGGACGTTGGCGGCAGTCTGACCGGCGAACACGGCATCGGTTTCGAGAAGATCGGGGCAATGAACTGGCTGTTCGACGACGTCGCGCTCGACCTGATGCGTCGCGTGCGGGAGACCTTCGACCCGACGGGGCTGTGCAACCCCGGCAAGGTGGTGCCGACACCCGGGCGTTGCTCCGATGTCCGCAAGACCTTCGGCGCCAAGCGCTACGCCTGACGCTCGGAGATGCCGCAGTCAGCGCCGCGCAATGACGCGGTTTTAGGTATCCGCTGGTTGCCCCTTGTGCATCGACATCGTTCTTCTCCGCTTCGTGCTCAATGTCCGATCGCCGGCTGACGGCCGCCTGCGTGTCGGTACGCCGTTCATTGAGGCCGCGCCGGCAACGATATTGACGAAACGCAACATATATAGGAAGGGCAAAGATGAATTTTCCGCGATGGTCGAGTATCTATACCTTTTCATCAACGGCGATAAATGGGTTACCGATAAATCTGCGACACCTTTTAAGTCTTTCATGAACATTCGATTCTTTGATCCCGAATTTCTTCGCGAAGTTGCTCACGGCATTTTCACAGCCTTCGGGGCGCCCGCTGCCGAAGCAGCGATCGTTGCGGATCATCTCGTCGAGGCCAGCCTGATGGGGATGGAGTCCCACGGCGTAACGCGAATTCTCCAGTACACCCAAGAATTCAAGGCCGGACGCGTTAAGCCTGCGGCGCCGATCACGGTTGACAGCGAGACGCCGACATCGGCCATCGTCGATGCTCATCTCAACTTCGGCCAGGTCGGCGCCCATAAACTCACAGACGTTGCCATCGCCAAGGCCCGCGAACACGGCGTGAGTATCGTGACCAGCCGAAACTTTCCACACACCGGTCGCCTCGGAGCATATACGACCAAGGTTGCCGAGGCAGAGATGATCGGTATTGCAACCATCGCTGTACCGGTACTGCCGAGCCTGGGACACTTCGTCGTCCCCTTCGGCGGCCGCGAGGGGCGGCTGGCAACCAATCCGGTTTCCTGGGCAGCACCCGGCACGGACCGGCCGGTCGTCCTGGACATGTCGACGGCGACAATGGCGGAAGGCAAAATTCGTGCGGCTCACGCCGAAGGGCGGACCTTGCCGCCCGGCAACGTCATTGATGCGCAGGGCCGGGCGCTCACGGACCCGAAAGATTTCTACGGCCCGCCCAGAGGTAACATCCTGCCGCTCGGCGGCGATCTTGGCTACAAGGGATTCGGGCTGGGAATCCTCACCACGCTACTGGGAAGCGCTTTGGGCGGAGAGAACCTGACAGAAGTGAGCGAGCATCACAATAACATGGCGATGATCGCTATCAGCGCAGCGAGCTTTCCCGATCCGGAAAACTTCCGTCAGCGGGTGCAGGAGAACATGGATTACCTCAGGAGCAGCCCGCCGGCCGAAGGATTCGACGAGGTCCTGATTCCTGGTGAGCCGGAGTTTCGAAAGTACGAGGAACGCATCAGGACCGGCATCCCGCTGCCCGAAAAAACGACTTGGGCGGAGATCTGCATGATTGCCCGGGAGTTTGGCGTTTCGACATCGGTTCCCTGATCAATCCACGCCGAACGAATCCGCATACGCGAACAACACCGGCATCGCAGCCCGGCCCGAGTCATTGCGCGCCGCAGGCAGCGCCGCGCAATGACTCCGTTCCAGTGTATCTGCTGGCTGCCAGTTGTACATCTTCACCGTTTTCTCCATTTCGTGGTCCATGTCCAGTCAGCGGCTCACGGTCGCCAATTACGCCGCCGTCTGGAACGGGCGTATGCGGTTTGACGTCGCACCACTGCCAGTTCTTGGCTCAAAATAGAAAGCATTCCATGCTGCCAGTTGGCGTATTCTTATAAAGAATCACACAGGGTAACCCATTCAGAACAAGCTAAATACACAACATAACGCAACCCTAAACCTACCACAGCGTAAATTAAAATAGTATATAATTATATATATATCTATTTAATTATATATTTATCTAATAAATTATCCAGGTGGTGTCTGAAAGTAACAGCTCTCAGATGCGCAGGCTCGGCAGCCAGGGGTGCAAGGCCGATGCAATTACGTAGAGTGAGGTTAAATTAACCTGACAGTCAAACGATACACAGATCACAACCCGACTCGGGAGATGTACGGATGGTAAAATTGGGACGCAACGAGACGTGCCACTGCGGCAGCGGCAAGAAATACAAGAAGTGCTGCCTGTCAAAGGACGACGGGGAAGCCCGGGTGGCCCACGCTGCCGCCGAAGCGGAACGCAAAAAAACGGCGGCCGAACGAGAACCGGCAGAGGATGCCCCTGCCTCGACGGAATCAGAACTGGTGCAAAAAGGCAGGTCGCCGTTCGAGGGTAAGAGCGGCTTTTGGGAAAACAACGATCGCGGAGGACAGACCAGCGGATCGACGGGACGGAGTCCCGGCAGCGGCCACCGTTGATACGGCGCAAGGGGGCACATGGAGACGGGCTTGGTGATTCCATCTATTCCCTGCATTCCAGGCCTCGTCCAATAGCGGTGCTACTGCCCCTGAAAAGCCGTGAAAAAATCCTGTCAGTCAGTTTTTTTGATCATTCAGGCCAAGGCCGACAGGGCCCATAAAACGTAAACCCGAAAATTCAGGACAACCGTGTAAAATGCCGGATTTTGCCGGTATGTACCACAGCTAAATGAGCCCCGATAGTACAGCAGAAAGCAGAAAATAAAGTTGTTTGAATATCATGGGTCTTAAAATCCATACTGTCATTTCCAGTTCTCGCATGCGGTGCAAAGCCTTCACGCTCATAGAGTTGCTCGTGGTAATTACGATTATCGCCATTCTTGCCTCGCTGCTGCTGCCGGCACTCCATGAAGCCAAGCGAAGAGCGTATCGGATTGTGTGCATCAACAACCTCAAGCAGACACAGCTTGCAACCCTGATATATGCGGATGACTGGGGCGGCTGGGTGATGCCACAGAAGAATACTCCGTCACCAGCGCCGGGATACTTCGGGCACGGATACTTTGGAACGACCGCTCACTCCATGGCCTGGGCCTTTAACCACAACTCTGACGCAGGCTACCTGCGCAGCGACGGGTACCTGCCAACCCTGGAAAGCCTCTACTGCCCGGCCGAGGATGGCTCGGATCCTTTCGGGTATGGTCGTAGCAGAGAAGAGGAGATGGCACTGTGGGGTATCGTGCAGACACCGGATATAGGCTGCTCCGTCTCCTACGAACACACCTTTCGGGTTGTTACACCAACCGCGGATGAGGGGTGGAAGCCCGGCACAATCATCAGTGAAAACCCCGAGCATTGGTCCTATTGGGACGGGGACGGAAATGCCACTAGATCACACGCCGACGGCTACGGTGTGGTCTATTACGATGGCAGTGCGGGGTTCATCAGCGATCCATACCTGGAGATCGCGCTCAGTACCGACTGGCACTTTCGGTGGCGGGCTGTGAATTCACACTACGGCGGCGGTAACTGAGCAGCTGACCCGATAAGTCGGTTTCGGAAATTGTCGACGGCGAGGACAGCAAGCCGTACATCGCGAATAAGCTGGAGTCATCAACCGGAGAATTCGGTCCGTCGGACGTTCCGCTGGCTACGGATATAATCTGGCCCAATTATTCGCCGAGTCTCCTCGGGATACTGAGTGGACCGTGGGTCATCGACCCGTGGGCCGGCGCGGTGCCTCGGGTGTTGCCAACCACCCCCAGTTTGGGGTTGAAGAACTGAATGTGATATTTCAGGATGGTCACGCCACCTGGTGCCGTACACATGAGGTCGGGCCGCGCGTCAAACAGCGCTTCGACATGACTGGGTACGACTGCATCCACTCGTACTGACCGGGCAGATGGTGAATCCGTCACAGACCATCCGCGACCTCATATTGTCGGATTCTCATTGACATACCGGCGGGCAAGCGTCGCCTCGCCGACACGGTGAATCGCCAGCACAAACGCCGCAGTGCGAAGGTCGATTTTGTGCTCGGCCGCGGTCTCCAGGACCGCAGCATAGGCGGTGTTCATCGTCTTGGCAAGCTCGGTGCGAACCCGGTCGAGCTCCCAGCGGAACTGCTGAATGTTCTGGGCCCATTCGAAATAACTGACGGTGACACCGCCGGCGTTGGCCAAGATATCGGGCACGACTGTGATGCCGTTTTTGTCGAAGATCTCATCCGCCTCCGGCGTCGTCGGGCCATTGGCACCTTCGACGATAATGCTGGCGCGCACATCGCCGGCATTCTCTTTGGTCAGCACCCCGCCCAACGCGGCGGGAATCAGAACATCCGCATCCCAGGTCAGCACCTCGACACTGTCGAATGCCTCACCGCCGTCGAAGCCGGCCACGGTGCGATGCCCATCAGCCCAGGCGATCAGCTTTCCAACGTCGAGGCCATCCCGATTCGACACCCCGCCCACATGATCACCCACTGCGACGATCTTGCCGCCCTTCTCGGCAATCAGCCTGGCGGCATGACTGCCGACATTGCCGAACCCCTGGACCGCAACGGTGATACCCTCGATCGATTTGCCCTGTGTTTCCAGGCACGATTCCAGACAATGCATGATACCGCGGCCGGTCGCCTCCTCGCGGCCAGGGGACCCGAACAGCTCGAGCGGTTTGCCGGTGACAACGCCCGGTGAGAATCCATGAAACTTCGAGTATTCATCCATGATCCAGCCCATGACACGGGCATCGGTATTGACGTCCGGCGCAGGGATATCCAGCATCGGGCCGATGATCTCATGGATCTGCTCGACGAACTTGCGGGTGATCTTGTGCAACTCGCTGTCGCTCAGTTGCCGCGGGTCGCAGTTTATCCCGCCTTTGGCACCACCGTACGGCACCTGGACGACTGCAGTCTTCCAGGTCATCAGGTTGGCAAGCGCGGTGGTGTGCTCCTCGTCCATCAACGGATGGTAGCGCAGCCCGCCTTTCATCGGTCCCCGGGCTCGGTCATGCTGAACTCGAAAGCCCACGTGATGCTGCAGTTCACCCGTGTCGCTTTCCGTGACCAGCTCTACCTTGACGACCCGATGCGGCGTCAGCAGAATATCCCGGATCTTCGTTGTCAGGCCGAGAATGTCCGCCGCTTTGTGGAAATAATAATGACTTTCTTCGAGCATGATGAACCTCGTATGATGTTACCCACTATTCTCCGCCTCAATCGCCCCTTGCCGGATTAAGGAGGATGGAATCGAGAAGAATGGGATTGAAATGGATAGAGTGTTTGGAATTATAGGAGAGGGAAATGCCGGGAAGCAGAACCAGGTGTCACGTCACCCGCCTCACAGGTAAACCCGGCATGCCAAGCAGCGATTCGTGTAATATGCAGTTCAAATATCCGGGGTGCAACGGACAGCGCAGCAACTAGCCGAAGTGGAAGTCGAAGTCACGTTGGGCTGCTGCAAATGGTTCGGAGAACGAGATCCTTCTCCGTCAGAGATTTGATTGGGAAACTGGTAGGCTGGCAGCCCCAGCCTGCAGCAGCTTGCGTTTTAGGAGCGGATTCGCATTGTAGGCGCGTCGCACAAAGGGGCTTCAGGATGCGCATTGAACCAATCACAATAGCCATTGAGAGCAAGACAGGTACTGCACAGCGTACGTTTGCTGTGGGCTCTCTCGGCGGCGGGCGACCGCATCCCGCAACGTCGATGCCTTGCGCCGTGAGTTCGCGAAAGGATCGCGCTGGAAGGTCGCTACAGCAACGCCAACCTAACGAACCCTTCAATTGTTCCGCCTCGGCCGCTACCTGCTTACCTAGGATCTCGAATTCGAGGTGCCGGGTTCCCTGACCGGCGGCGAAGGCGAAGTGATCGCCATCCGTGACCTTGGTGACATCTTCATCTCGGTCGGCAGCGACCAGTGTGACCGTGAACTCGATCCGCTGTTCCCCGACAAGCCCAAACAGATGTGCCCGCATCCGATCGCCACAGTCGCATGGCCTTACGATGAGGTGCGCGACCATTGGGACCAGATGCAGCTCTGCAGCGAAGTCGTTGTTGACGGTCACAGCGTTACCCTGCAAGAGAGTGCCTTGAGTGCCCTGGTCGATCTGGAGTATCTGCTGGCAACGGACGCGGTGCGCGCGCTACCCGATCCGATGTTCCTTTTATTGCGGCGCGTCGGCATTCCTCAACGTCAGGAGACCATCGAGCGCCGCGGTTTGCCGGAGATGACAGCCCATGGCGTTGGCGACGAGTTCCTCGTGCGGTTGCATGACCCGGCAATGAAACGTACGATAGAACATCGCTTTCTACCGGTTCCTGTAGGCGATGACATGGAGGAGCGCCGCGGAAGACCCGGCGCGGCGGCGCATCATCTGAATTTCTGATGACGGAACCGTCGCGTCTGATTTCGCGGCAGGCCGCTAAGCCTTTGCCAGCTCGGCGTGCTCAGCCGCGGCAGACGCAGTGACACGCTCGACGTCGACGGCAACGACTTTGTACTCGGGACATAGGGAATCCGCATCCTGGACGTTGCTGGTGACGTAATTGACCAGCTGCTCGGGGAAGTGGAAGGTCGTGTAGATCACCCCGGACCTGACGCGGGTCGAGACTTCCGACCTGAGATTCACCTCGCCACGGGCCGAGAACAGTCGCACGGTGTCGCCATCGGAAATATTCTTCTTCTCGGCGTCGATCGGGTTGATCACCAGGACGTCTTCGCTGAGCAACTGCAGATTGCCGGTGCGACGAGTCATCGTGCCGCAGTTGTAGTGCTCAAGCTTGCGACCAGTCGTCAGGATAAACGGGAATTCGTCGCGGTTTTCAACCAACTCCCGACTCTCTTCGAAGTCCCAGAAATGGAACTTGCCGCGGCCACGCGTGAATGTCTCGGTGTGCAGGATCTTGGTATCGCTGCCATCGGGCTTGATCGGCCACTGCTTGCCGTTGTCACCGAACTCTTCCCACTTGGCACCGGCGAAGAACGGGACGATCTGGCTGATCTCCTGTAGCGTGATATCGGGATCATAGCCAGCCTGCTCGTATCCCATGCGGTTCATGATATCGACGACGATCTGGCCATCTGATTTCGTGCCCTCCAGCGGCGGCACGACCTGATTGCAGCGCTGCACCCGGCGCTCGGCGCTGGTGAACGTACCGCTTTTTTCCAGGAACGTAGCCCCCGGCAAAATGACATGCGCCAGCTTGGCCGTCTCGGTCATGAAAATTTCCTGGACCACCAGCAGGTCAAGGTTCTGCAGCGACTCTATCACGTGCTTGGTGTTGGGATCGGTCTGTACGACGTCCTCGCCCATGATCCACAGAGCCTTGAGCTTGCCGGCCACGGCCGCGTCGAACATTTGTGGGATCTTATAGCCGATCTCTTTCGGCACCGGGACGCCGTAGATCTTTTCGTACTTCGCCTGGTTGTCGGGGTCGGTGACGGTCAGGTAGCCGGCGCCCTGATGCGGCTGCACACCCATGTCGGCAGCACCCTGGACGTTGTTCTGGCCACGCAACGGATTGACGCCGACACCGGTGCGTCCGAGGTTACCGGTCATCATTGCAAGGTCCGCAATCATGGTGACAGTTTTGGTTCCCTGGCTGTGCTCGGTGACGCCCAGACCGTGGAAACTCATGGCATTTTTGGCGGTGCCGTAGGCGATTGCGGCCTGACGCACGAGTTCACGATCGACACCGCAAACCGCTTCCATCGCGTCGATGTCGACCTGGTGCAACTGCTCGACATAGTCGTCGTAGCCTTCGCAGCGTCCTTCGACGAACTCCTTGTCGATAAGGTTCTCGTCCACGAGATAATAAGCGAACATGTTGAGCAGCGCGACATTGGTACCCGGGCGCAGGGCCAGATGGTATTTCGCGTGCTCTGCCATCTCTGTCACGATCGGATCGATGACGATCAGCGGCGTGCCCTTCATGACTTCCTGTTTGATGCGGGCGCCGGTCACGGGGTGTGCGTGCGTCGGATTGGCACCGATGACCATGATCAGGTCGGTACTTTTCAGGCACTCTGTCGAATTGGTACCGGCACCAGTTCCGAAGGCCCACTGCATGCCGAGCGCAGTCGGGGAATGACAAACGCGGGCGCAGCAGTCAATGTTGTTGGTGCCGATGACTGCACGGATGAACTTCTGCATCAGATAGTTCTCTTCATTCATGCAGCGCGCCGACGATATGCCGGCAATGGCATCCGGCCCGTGTTCAGAGCGGACACCGGACAGTTTCTCGGCGATGTAATCGTAAGCCTCGTCCCAGGACACTTCCTCGAATTCTTCGCCGCGGCGGATCAGTGGACTCTGCAAGCGCTCGGGGTGACTCTGGAACTTGAAGGCGTAGCGCCCTTTCAAGCAGGTGTGGCCGCGGTTCGCTTCGGCATCGGGCGGGGCTTCAATCGACAGGATGTTGTCGCCGGGGCCGACGGCTACTTCGAGGTTGCAGCCGACACCGCAATACGTACAGACCGTGCGGACCTTCCGTTCGGCCTCGTGCGCCTGGAGTTTGTGGATGTCTGTGATGGCGCCGGTCGGACAGGTTTGCGAACAGGCACCGCAGGAAACGCACGGCGAGTCCTTGAACGGCTCGTCGGTCCCAATAATGATGTGATTGTCGAAGCCTCGGCCGGCCATGCTCAGCACGAACTGACCCTGGATCTCGTCACAGGCACGCACGCAGCGATAGCAGTTAATGCACTTCGAAAGGTCGGCGCGCATGTACGGATGCGAGGTGTCCTGCTGACGATCGGCGTGGTTCTTGCCGGCCGGGTAACGCACGGAATGGATGTCGAACCCCACCTGGTCGATGACTTTCTTGAGCTCAGCATCGCCATTGGTCGGCGACTCGAGGGTATGCAACGGGTAATCGCTGACGACTAGTTCGACAATATTCCTGCGCAGTTTTTTGACTGAGTCGGATTCGCTGAACACCCACATATTCTCGGCGATCGGGGTGTGGCAGGCCGCGACCATGCGGCGCGGCCCGTCTTCACTGAGGGCGACTTCTACCGAGCAGACGCGGCAGGAGCCGAAGGGCTCGAGGCGGTCGTCATAACACAGAGTCGGCACGCAGCCCTTCTCACGCTGTCGCTCGATAAAATTCAGCAGGGTTTCACCTGCTTCGATTTCGTATGCCTCGCCATCGAGATATGCGCGCTTATTCATGATGCAGCGTCCTCGCGAAAATACGGCTTAAGTTCATCATTAAAGTACATCAAAGCGTTCCTGATTGGCAACGGTATGCCGCCGCCGTGGGCACAGAGGCTGCCTTTCTCCATTGTCTCGATCAGGTCTTCGAAGAGTTGGCGATCGATCAGCGCGCCGCCCTCGATGGCACCGGTCACCAGCTCATGACCACGGGTCGAACCGAGCCTGCAAGGAAAGCACTTGCCGCAGGACTCGAAGGCGCAGAAATCGAGGATGTGCTCGACGTAGCGGATCATCGGAAACGACTCGGGCACGCAAACGACGCTGCCGTGGCCAAGCAGAAAGCCACTGTTTCTGAAGGACTCGAAATCAACAGTCAGTGAATCGATTTTGGCGAGCGGCACCAGCCCGCCGAGCGGCCCGCCGATGTGCAAGGCCTTGACCGGCTGCCGGAATCCCTGGCCAAGCTCGTTGACCACGGTGGACAGAGGCGTGCCCATCGGCACCTCAAAGAGGCCCGGGCGGTTGAACGTCCCGTCGAGACACAGCAGCTTGGGGCCGGCCGACTTCTCGGTGCCGACAGCAGCATAAGCAGCGCCGCCGTTTGCAACGATCTCGTGGATGTTGGCGAAGGACTCGACGTTGTTGACGACCGTCGGCTTGCCAAACAGCCCTTCCGTCGTCGGGAAAGGCGGGCGCACATCAACTTCCGGCCGGCGGCCTTCGATCGAAGCTAGCAAAGCTGTTTCTTCGCCGCAGATATAGGCACCCGCACCGACCACGACCTTGAACGAAAACGAGAAACCCGAGCCGCAGATGTTGTCGCCGAGCAAGCCGCAGCCTTCGAGCTCCCGGATGGCGCGTCCGATGACCTGGACTGCATCGGGATACTCGGCGCGGATGTACAGGCACCCTTCGTCGGCGCCGACCGCGTAACCGGCAGCCATCATACCGAAGAGCACGCTGTGCGGCTGCTGCTCGAGCAGGTAGCGGTCAATGTAGGCACCCGGGTCGCCTTCGTCGGCGTTGCAGACGATGTACTTCTTGTCGCCCGGCGCTTCTTTGGCAGCGTTCCACTTGAAACCGGTCGGGAACCCTGCGCCGCCGCGGCCGCGAAGGCTCGAGGTCTGGACCTCGGCGATGAGTTCATCGCCGGTCTTCTTCAGCACAACATCGCGAAACGCCGCGTAATAGCTGTCGACACCGGGAAATTCGGCTGTGAGGATGGGGGTCTCGAGCAGGGATTCGACGTGGTAGAGGTCTTTCGAACCAGTGCCGTCTTTGCCAATGACCCCGTCGAGCTGGTCGATCGCAGTACCGGAGTAGTTCCAGCCGTCATAGTAGAACGCCGCGTTCTCGTGGCAACGGCCGAGGCAGGTGATGGTGCCGATCTCCGACTCGTCCATGTGCTTCTTGAGTTCATCGACAACCTTGTCCTGGGTGCCAGCACAGAGACAGGCGCTGCCGTCGCAGACCAGGGCCTTTTTCGAGGCAACCTCTTCACTGATCAGGTCATAAAAGGACGCAGCGCCGAAGGTGATCGCTTCACCGATGAGGTATTCCTTCGCCAGCAGCACGTGATCGGGTGCCGATGCAGGGGTGGCACCGATCTTGACGATGCGGTCGAAAAGATTGTCGTCCAAGCCTTTGCGGCCGGACAACGCGCTGATATTCCTGGACATGCACAATCCCGCGGTAAGCCCAGTGCCCGGGCAAATAAACCGTAACTGCCTCACAATGGCTGGAGGCAACCCGACTAGCTTATGGGTGTTACAGTTTGATTACTAATAGGATAGCAATATTTATACCCGATTGCAAGGAGAAACTGGTGATGCGCAAGGCCCCGGTTCTCGTTCAACCGTCACAGCATGCCCGGGGCCGTTTTGGCAGAGGACGGCGCCTTTACACACCACGCACATTCTGCGGGTTAGCGTAAACTGTCGCGCGCGATCCGCGGCAGAAGGCGATCAACGACATACCCCAATACTCACACATGTCGACTGCCAGGGTCGAGGGTGCGGAGACCGCAGCCAGGTATGGAATACCCGCGCGCCAGGCCTTTGAGACGATCTCGAACGACACACGGCCGCTGACGAACAGGATGTCGGCACCGCCGATGTCATCGGTCTCGAGCAGGAAACCGGCGACCTTGTCGACGGCGTTGTGGCGGCCGATATCCTCGAAAACACAGAGGCATTCGCCGTCGAGCCGGAACGCTGCTGCAGCGTGGATGCCGCCGGTCTCGTCAAACACGCGCTGGCGCCGGCGCATGGTCTCGGCCAACCCGGGCAGGATGCCGACGTCGAGGACGCCTCGCGGCTCGAGCGGGTCGCCGGTCAGGTTCAGGTCTGCCAGGTCACGGGTACCGCAAACACCGCAGGCAGCGTTGATCAACAGTGACCGCTTCGACTGCAGGTTCTCGCACAGAAACACCTCGGGGATCTGGAAATCAGCTCCGACGGTGACGCCGCTGTCAGGGTCTTTCTCCTCACTGTAAGGGAATTGGTCTTTGCACTGCTTGACCACACCCTCGGTAAACAGCAGACCGGTGACCAGCCGACAGTCGTCGCCGGGCGTGCGCATCGTGACGGTAAAGGGATTGCCGTTGATCGTCACCTGCAACGGCGCTTCAACCGTCAGCAAGTCCGTAACCTCCGTGGCAACGCCTGTCTCGTATTTGATACCTTTTGCTGATTTGCTGGACATAGAGGAATGTAGCGCGGCAAGTCGTTATGGGTAAAACGCCGACGCCGAAAAGGTAATCGGGTGAAACCCGGAGCGCTAAAAGATTACGCTGCAGGGCAACAATTACCGAACAGTGTTACCTGCCGAGCTGCCAGATGTCAATGCGGCTGATGCTGACATGACCGTTGAAATACGACACGACCCCATCGGATGTCGGGTCGTCATCGGAGTCGACCTTCTGCAGATCGTGTCGATAGTCACCGGTCGCCTCGTCGCGAACAAAACAGGAGCCGTAAGACGTGCGACCGACATTGGTGTGGACAACGCTCCAGTTATCATCGGGTGTATGCGGCATATTCACATTCCAGGTGATCGGTTTCGAAAAGGCATCGTCGCGGGCCCGAAGATCGGCCAGGGCAGCATCGAGGAATTCCCGCTGGTGACGACAAAGGTCATCAACGGTGGCAGCCGGCAGATGCTGCTCGTCCGCCCACTGCCTGTACGTCTCGGGCTGCAGGCACTGCGACAGGGCGATGCCGGGAACGCCTGCGATATTCGCTTCCAGGCAAGCGCCGACAGTGCCGGATGACACAATAAAGGAGACGCCGAGGTTGGAACCCATGTTGATTCCCGAGACAATCAAGTCCGGCGGCTTCGGGCAGAGATGATTCAGGGCCAGGTTCACACAGTCTGCCGGACGGCCGTTGATGCTGTAGCCGGTTACCCCACACAAATCCCGCTCTTCCACCTGCAACCTGCCGAACCGTGTCATCGCTTTGCCGGTCCAGCTTTGCTCCTCCTGCGGCAGCGCGATCGTGAGGTCGCCCATCTCTCGCAGGTAATCGGCGGTGAACGGCAACAGCGGCGAGTTCCAGCCATCGTCATTGGTAAGAAGAATGTTCATGGGATGATGCGCTCCAGGGCCATGCCGCGCGAGGCTTTTACGGCGATCAGATCGCCGGCAGCAACGTGAGAGGCAATGTGTTGACGTAGATCCTCGATGTCCTCGAACGCATCGAGACCGAACGACCGCGCGGCCTTCGCCATCAACGGCCCGAACGGCAGAATCCCGGCGTTCGGCAGACGCTCACAGGCATATGCCAGAACCCTCGCGTGATATTGAGACGTGTCCGGCCCGAGTTCGAGCATATCGCCCAGGACGATATGGACGTGTCCGCAGCTATGGGATGCCGATGCCAGCCAGTCGAGCAGTGCTTTGACGCTGTCCGGGTTGGCGTTGTAGGCATCGTTGATCCACGTGACGCCGTCGTGCTCGACAATGCGCGTACGCATCTCCGGCAGCCGACACGCTGCCAGCCCTTCAACGATACAGTCATCCTCGATGCCCAGCACCTGGGCAACCGCAAAAGCGATTCCGGCATTCATCGCCTGATGCGCGCCCGGCAGCGCCCAAGAAAATTCGACGTCACGACCACCCCGGCAAACGCTCACTCTCGCCGACGTAAGATCGCCACCGCAATATGTTACTTCCACGTCGGCGCCGTCCCCGGCGTTTCCGACGGTGACCACACGGTCCACAGGCAGGCTCGGGGCGATCTGCGGGTGATGTCGCAGGTGCACCGGCAGAATCGCGGATCCATGGTCGCCAAGTTTCGAGAACACCCCGGCTTTCTCCCGCACCACGCCGTCGATGCTCCCGAGTCCCTCGAGGTGTACCGGCCCGACATTAGTGAGAATCGCGATGTCCGGCTCAGCCAATGCGGTCAGCAGACGGATCTCACCAGGGCCGCTTGTACCGAGCTCGAGCACGGCGCCGCGATGTTCCGGCGTGAGACGCAGCAGATTCTGCGGCACGCCGACATGATTGTTTGTGTTGGCCGTCGTAGTGAGCACGGCGCCATCGAAATACTGCGACAGCACAGAACCGACGATTGTTCTGGTACTGGTCTTGCCGCTGCTGCCGGTGATTGCGACCATCTTCAAATTCGGAAAGTTGCCACGGTGCAGCCGTGCAATGGCCTGATAGGCCGCAAGCGTGTCACCGACGCACAGACATGGCGTCGTCCCGCCCGTCGCCGTCACGATCGCGTCGACCATCTGCTCATCGACGCACAGGGCGGCGGCGCCCTGGTCCACGGCGGCAGCGGCAAACTCATGACCGTCGAAGTGCTCACCGCGTAAAGCCAGGAACATGTCACCGTGCCCGAGGGTACGCGTGTCTGTCCCGATCACCGATACCGCAGGTAACGGGATATCGGCGGGTACGACACGGGCGGCCGCAGCTTCAACAAGTTCTTGCCAGTCAAACATGAACATTGTTTTCCGGAAAATCGATTACATGCCGTTGGATACACACAAAGAATTAGCGCAAATCCCCAAGATTAAAAGACGGAACAGAAGAAAGCGGCGCGACAACGGGAAGTTCGTCCGGCAGCGAGCAAGCAATTGCAGTCATCGAGCGGGCCTCCGGTCTTGTCGATATTGTAACGCTGGGCATGTCGCGGATGACGAAGTTATTGCCGCCGTGGCTGGCAAAGATCAGAGGGGGTGGGGCGGGGTATCGCGCAGAAACTGCTGCTCGGGTGCGTACACGATCAGGCCGCTGCACAGCAGCATACCCACAACATCACAAACACGCGTGATCGCCTTGAGCTGCAGGGGGAACGAAATCTGCTGCACTTAAAGGCAGCCACACCGGACGCGCTCGATGCATCCAATTGCTCACCCGCTGCCGGCAGGAAGACATCCTCGATGCCATGCGAAGGAACATGTCTCAGAGCCCTTACATCAACGTCCCGGCGTTCGCCCGACAGCACAACCCGAATGCGCGGGACAGGATATTCGAGCAAATGCTGGAAGACGTCGGCGATAAAGAATGGACAGAGTCATTGTTTCTGCGCCAGCCGACCAACGCAGTAACGACCGCAGATATAATCGATACTACCGGCAGCATTTGGACCATGCTGCAGCCACAGGAAACCAAGCCCTGCAAAAACAGCTCCAACATACACAACACCTCGAGACCATCCCCGAACAGGTCGACGCACTTCGAGACAGAGGATTGAAATGATCATTGACACACTCACCGGCCTCCGCAAACAGATTGATCGTGGCCAGGAATTGCTCGCCATGTTCGAAGACGCAAACCGGCACTACACCAGCGCCAACATGATCGAACCCGAGGACATCGTCGAGATCATGCGCAAAAAGAGTGAGTTCGTCATCAGCTTCGACGATGACCGTAAGCAGAACGCCGACGCAGTACTCGACCCGCTCTCGACCGCCGAACAGCTGGAACGCACGCTGCTGCTGGACGACCTCAGGTCGGTTATCGAGAACATGCTGACGATCGATCGCAAGAATGAAATGCTGGTCACACGACTACTGCTCACCAAGCCGCCGAAGCACAATTGAGCTACGTGATGTCCGCATGAGATTCTGACCTTGTCGCCACGACTATCGACGTCCCGCCCGGCAGCAATCAAATGAACCGCTGAAGTAAAATTAAGCCCGAACGCGTCCGGGTAGCCAGCGGCGACAACCAGGATGATCGCGCTCCCTCACCGTCGGGCGTTTTTTTTGTGCCCGCACGTCGCCAGGATTGCAACAGCAAGGCGCACAGCTACCTTGTGCCTTCAGAACCACACACACACCAGACTGCCCCATGCCCGTGCATAAATCATTGAGACACCCTCGCATCCTGACAGCAGCCGCAGCCTTCGCACTTGTGGTGCAATTACCCGGCACGGCCAGCCCGGCCAACGATGAGGCAGCCATTCGAAAAACCTATATCTACTGCCTCGCCGCGGTGCGGCAGAAGAATGTCAAGGCATTCCTGAACCGAATCGACACCGAATCTGCCGCCGGCACTTCATTGGCTGCGTTGAGTCATGCCGAACTCAAGAAAATGTTATCGGAGGAGGCCGCACAAATTCCGCGAACAGTTGTCGTCACTCGTATCCTCATTGAGGATGACATGGCCCATGTGGATGCCACCGGCGAACTCGACGGGGCGGCCTTCGTGGGCCAGGGCGGGTTGCGCAACGATGGCAAAAACTGGAAAGTCTTCGGTTTCTCCTGGCGCCCGGCAAACCAATAATGCGTGGCATCGTGACGCTCGCCCGCATGCAGCGATGAACACAGAACAAGCCTGAGAAAGGTCCGTCGTGCTGGCGGCCAGGGATGGCCGCCCCTCCGGAAAAGAACCATACAAAGGGGTTCAGTACAGCGCTACGGGGTACCGAGAGTGGTCTTGAGGGTCATCATAGCGTAGGCGGTCACCAGCTCCGGGATCGACTCCATATACTTGCCATGCTCGTTGTGCCAGCCGCCGTCCTCGCCCTGCAGCCCGACGAGCACGGCGATGACCTCCTCGCGCCATTTTACCAAACGCCCGTCCGTAAGTTTCAGACCGTCCAGACCGGCCGCGTTCAGCGCCTTCGCCATGGTGTGCAGATAGTAATAATAGCCTGCCCTCCCCCTGCCGGGATCCTCGGACAAATCGTAGTTGGCGGCGATGTATTTCCGCACTGCCCGGACGCGAACGTCGTCGGGCGACAGCTTGGCGTACAACATGGTCTTGTACCCGGAATAGCTCATCGCTCCGCTGACAACCACTTTCGAGTCGTTCTTCGATGGCTTGTAGCCGAATCCGCCGGCATCGCTGTCGTCGGCAGCATCTTGGCCCGCACCCGGATTTTTCTGTGTCGCCTCGAGGAATTCTTCGATCGACGCCCACATTGCCTCGTTCTGCGCTGTCACGGTCGCGTCTGCACCTTGCACGTCACCCTCGACATAGGCCGTGTGGTACATGGCCTCGGCGGACCAGGCAGTAATCGACAGGTTGGCGCTGCGGCCGCCGGCGCCATAGCCGAAGCCACCGTGGTGCTTTGAATTGGGGTTGACGCGCTGCAGCGTACGCAGGTAGGCACGGCCACGTTTGATCAGTGGCATGTGTTCGGGCTTGTCGACGGTCGCCATGGCCAGGAGCGTGACGGCGATCGAATAAGTGGCGTAGCGCGGCGTCTTCTCCCAGAAGGCCGGCTGACTGCGCAGACCGAAGAGCGTCTCTGTCGTGCCGTCCTCGTCAAGATCGTCAAGCAGGAACTCTATACCGGCATCGATCGCTGCGTCGCGTTTCCCGGCATTGATGCCGGGGGCATCGTGCAAAGCAATGAGACACAGGGCTGTGATCCCGATCATCGGCGTTTTCCCCCATGAGCCTTCGACGTTCTGTAACGCCAACAACTGCTCCGCACCGCGGGTAAGCGCCGCTTCCGCCCGGGTACGGTTCTCTTCCGGAACAACGGCCGCAGCCACATGCATGGCTGACATTGCCACGACAAGAAGGACTGTGTGGAACTGAAGTGAGATCATTGAATAAGAATATCGCAAATCGTTGATTTGTGCAACGGTTCAGCAGCATAACGACAGATTCAATTCACCCGGTTTGAATCCGCACAAAGTTGCAGTACTTACTTATCGTGCGAACGATGACAACGGAGTGACGCATGAAGAAAGTCTTAATGACGTGGGGCGGCTGGGACGGTCATGAACCCGAGCAAACAACCGGCATTTTCGCCAGCCTCCTGCGCGCCGAAGACTGCGAAGTCACCGTCACCGACACGCTCGAGTGCCTGACCGACCGGGACTTGACGCAATACGATCTGATTGTGCCCTGCTGGACGATGGCCGAGCTCAGCAATGATCAGTGCGGAGCACTGGTTACCGCGGTGAAGTCCGGGGTCGGTTTCGGTGGCTGGCACGGCGGCGCGGGCGATGCCTTCCGCCAATCAGCTTTGTACCAGTTCATGGTCGGCGGCCAGTGGGTGGCTCATCCGGACAATATCAAAGACTACACCGTCCAGATCATCGATCACGACGATCCGATCACCGCGGGCCTCAACGATTTCGCAATGCACTCGGAGCAGTATTACATGCAGGTCGACCCGTCGAACAAGGTCCTCGCCACAACCACGATTGAATGCGAGGAAGCGCCGTGGGTCAACGGCTGTGTCATGCCGGTGGTGTGGAAACGCTATTGCGGCGAGGGCCGGGTCTTCTACTCTTCCCTCGGCCATGCCGCCAGTGACTTCGAAGTGACCGAGGTGCGCGAGATCCAGCTCCGCGGTTTACTGTGGGCAATGCGCTGAAGGCGGCGCTCTGCCCCTTCAGCCTGTCGTAGACAAAACGATCACCCGGCCGCCTTCCGGAATGACAACATCGACATAAGCGACAGTTTCAGTCCATATATTTATGAGCGCTCACGAATTCGCAGCGCCGCCACCTGAAAAAAATACTAACCGAAGCCCAGTTTATTGGGACAACGCAGGAGTTGCACATGTCATCACACGATCTCACACCTGAACAATTGGGATTCTTCGATACCTTCGGTTTTCTGGCATTGCCCGGGGCACTGGCCGACAGTGTCGCGGAGATCACCGCCGCGTTCGAGGAAATCTGGGCAACACGCGGCGATGGGCACGACGGCAAGGCACACGACCCTACGCAGCGCTCCTGTATCGTGCCGTTTATCGACCAGCATGAGCGGCTCTGTGCGTTGCTTGAGGAACCGTGCATCCACGGTCTGCTTTGCAGTCTGCTCGGGAACGACTTCAATTATATGTGTTCCGACGGCAACTACTACGCCGGCGACACGCACTGGCACTCGGACGGCTGGCACCCGGCATTGCGCTATGTCAAGATCGCGCTCTACCTTGACCCGCTGACGCGTGACACAGGCTGCCTGCGCGTCATCCCCGGCAGTCACAACACCGACGACACCTACTCCGAGAAGCTGAAGGAGGTCAGGGAAAACCCGTTACTCTGGGGTGTGGAAGGCAAGGACCTGCCGGCAATCGCTTTGGAGACCGAGCCAGGCGACGTGCTGGTGTTCAATCACAACCTGAAACACGCGGCCTTCGGTGGCAGCATCCAGCGGCGCATGTTCACCATCAACTGTTCGCAGCGCGTCCCGGACGATCAGATCGCCGAACTCAAGGATCAGATCGCCGACAACGCCCGGTTCTGGGTCGACCGTATATACGGTGAAACCATGATAGCGACGGCGAATGCGCAACGCCTGGTTCATCTGGAACAGGCCATGGCAAACGACGGGCACCTGGCGGCACTGTCGGCCAAAGCTCGCGAACAGATGACGGAGCCAGCGCGCGGATAAAGCTACAGCCCGAACGCCTGCAGGTTCTCGAAGCTGATCTGCATGCTCTTGAACGGGTCATTCGTGATCGGGCAGTCGTCCTGCTCGACGATGAAATGCCTTGTGCCGGACGCCTTGCAGGCTTTGATGACGGCCGGCCATTCGATGCCGCCCTCGCCTACCGCGCGCCACACCGGTTCGTTGTTGAGCATGCCCCAGTCCTTTACATGCACCTGATCAAGACGCCCCTTCAGCTTCTTCACCCAAGTCACCGGATTATGTCCGCCACGCGCGACCCAGCCGATATCGAGCTCGGAGTGCAGGTACCGCGGATCGCTGTTTTCGAACAGGATGTCCAAGCCCGCCTGCCCCCCCCTGCCGCCGCGTATGCCGTACTTCTGGAACTCGAAGGCATGATTATGGTACAGCAGAATGACGCCTTCCTTCGCAAGCGCCTTGCCGTACGCCGAAAATTGCCGGGCAATCTTCTTCCAACTGGCGACGGTCGGTACGGAGTCGAGCGGCAAATACGGGATCACCACATGCTTGACACCCCAGCCATGGCACTGGGCGGCGACAGCGGGGATGTCTGCGTATTCATCTAGACCGACATGGGCGCTGATCGGCTCGACACCTTCGTCCGTCATGAGTCGCCGCAGCTCGGCCGGATCGAGCGACGCCATGGCGGATATCTGCGCCGAGGTGTAACCGATCTTGCGGATTTTACGCATCGTCTTGACGATCTCTTTAACACTATGTGTATAGTCGCGCAGAGTATAAAGTTGAGCCGAGACGATGTGTTTCTTTGCTGCCATAGTTGGTTGCCTGCAGGTTAAGGTTGCACTTGGTAGAGAGCAACGCGGAATATGCAATGCATGCAAAGCAATTCAACCGGCGGTTCCGCGGGTGCTACAGCCAATCGCTCATTCGGCAAGATACGCCTTGCCTCCGGTGCGCCGGATCAATGACCGGACGTTGACAATCTTCCCCGACTCGAGCGCTTGCCGAAAAGCCTCGGCCACGGCGACCTGCTCGACCATGTCCGCTGCAGTCTCCGTCGGTTTGCCGGTGCGCATCATGCGCCTGATGCGTTTCAACACCTCGGCGGCCGAAGCGGGATTGACCCAGTCGCCGATGTCCTCGGAATTGATTTTAGTCTTCGGACCGAGTGCGCTCAGGTAGAAAGCGCAGTGAAAGGTCGGACCGACGTTGCAGTTCACCGTCACGCCCTGTTCGGGTCGGCCGGCACGGTCGCCATAACCAAGATGGACCAGCGTCTGGCGCGGCCCGGCCATCGCCTGTACCGACTCGATCCCGGTCCCGAACGTCGCCTGAGTCAGGGCGATCGAGTGGTACAATCCCGCCAGTGGCGTCCCGCCGCCATAGATCGATCCGAAATTGCAGCCGCCCGTTTCAGCCAGTCGATTACGAAACTGTACGACCGTCGGCGCCGTGCGCATCATCGACAGACTCATCAGCGGGGCACCATGTTTATCCGCCAACCGCAGCATCTTGTAAGCATCTTTCAGCGTATAGGCGAACGGCTTGTCAATGAATGTTGCCACGCCTTTCTTCAATCCCGGTGTCGACAACTCAAGATGGTCGCTGCCGTCACCATTGCAGTCGGAAATAAAAACAAGGTCGACGTCGTCACTGACATCTTCGAGGCGGTCGCAAACTACGGGGCGACCGTAAAACACTTTCGACGCCATCTCCGCAAGGCTACGATCTGCATCCCACAGCTTGACGATCTCGAAACCACTGACCTGCTTGGCAGTCATCATCGTCGGCCGGCAGTAGTAGGTGTAGAAATAGTACCAGTTGCCGCCCTGCTGCCACGATTCCTTGGACGGTTCGCCAACCGGCATCGGTTCGCGGAGAAGCAACGGATCGTGTTTCTCCATCAGCGGTCCGTACCACATGCCATGCGTGTCGCAGCGGATCAAACCGACGCGTATTTTCTTGCTCTTGCCACTCATATTGTCTTCACCTCTTCGTTTTGCGTTCGTATCCAATCGCCGTCGCGCGCGCAATCGGACACGCGTGCGAGTTTGACAGTGCCTGGAAAGACAGCCACGCCGGCCGCCAGGTGTGAAATGCCGATGAAGTCGCCGTGCTCCGAACCGAGCGTAACATGCAACGGTTGTGACATAGACACTAGACGAGCTTGTCCGCCTGCAAGGCGACTTTGCGGAATGCTGCGGCGTGCTGCTCGACGGCTTCCGGCCGGTCGTGCTTCAGATACGGAATACTGATGACCCGGCCGCGCGTCGCTTCCGCCGCCGGCAATGAACCTTCGGGCTGGCGCAGGTCGCGGCCGGAGTTGGCAATGCGCGTAGGCTTGCCATCGCCGTAGATATCGGCGTCATTCATCACCGGGTGCAGGTGCAAGGGAAAATTGCAACCCGCATTCGCGTCGCTGCCTTCCGCCCGGACCGCCTCGCAGAACTTTGCCGCCGGCAGATCACCGAGTTCCTCCGGCAGGTAATGCCCGACCGCACAGTACCAGCCGCCCATCGTGCTGCCGGAGTCCGCCGCGGGCCGATGCGCGCGCAGACCCGGGGTGTCCGCAAGCAGGTCCCAGAACCGGTTGATCGCCGCCTGGATATTTTTGATCCGGTCCGGGTAATACTTGAACTGCACCCGCGCCAAAGCCGAGCACATCTGATTGAGCCGCCCCTTGATGCCGCCGAACGGTATGCCGGCCAGCGGCGCCAGGTCCGGATGCTCGAGCGTCTCGTGGCGCGCATAGTGCGCATAGGCGATGGCATGCTGCTGGATGCCGTCGTCGTCGGTGATCATCATGCCGCCTTCACCGGCAGCGAAGCTCTTGGCCGACATCATCGAAAATGCCGCGGCGTCTCCGAACGATCCGACGATCCTGCCCTTGTACAACGTACCCTGGGCATGCGATACGTCCTCGATCACTTTTAGGCCGTGCTTCTGGGCGATCCGCAGGATCGCGTCCATGTCACAGGGATGCCCGCAATAATGCACCGGCACGATCGCCTTCGTGCGCGGGCTGATGTGCCGCTCGATGTCGTTCGGATCGATACACAACGTAGCGGCGTCGATGTCGGCGTAGACGACAGTCGCGCCGAGTGCGAACGCCGGCATGGCGCTGGCCCAGTAGGTGATGCTGGGAACGATGATCTCATCGCCGCGACGGACGCCGGCAGCCCAGAAAGCCGTCTGCAATGCCAGTGTGCCATTGGGATAGGTCAGCCCGTGCTTCACACCGTGCCACGCCGCCATCTCGGCTTCGAGCTGCATGCTGATGTCCGTGCCCGACGGCCGACCACCGTCACGCAGCACCTCGAGCACTGCCTGCTCGTCTTCTTCCGTCACAATCGGCCAATGGAACAGATCCGCCTGGCTGCCGGCCTCGGCAACCGCTTGCGGTCCATTCCTGATCGCCAGATCCTGCTCGACCAGCTCATCCATTTTCGCAGCTGCTGCATGCATGGTAGATCTCCGCTATAAGTGGTTTTTCGGGTGCAAGTGTGTACGCTCATCCGCTGTGTGGCAAGTTCCAAGTACCGGCACGAGATCCGTGTGTCCGAACAGGTCGCGCAGCAACGGATCCGTGTGCTCCGGTGATGTTCGCTTCTCATTCGTCGAGGCAGTAGAATAACGGCACGACAACGCATTACAATACAGCGACTCGGCGTCACATGTTTGTACGGTCTGCCTCACTGTTCTCGATATTCATTCTGGGAGTTTTCATGGCAGCAGCATCAACGTCCGCCACGGTCCAACCGGTGACTTCCTGGGATTTCGAAGATGCAGCCGGCGAGCAACTCACCGACAATAGCAGCAACGGCAACCGCGGGACTATTCACGGCGCCACATGGGTCGCGATCGACGGCGGCCAAGCCCTGCGCTTTGACGGGGTCGGGCTATGTCGACTGCGGCAAAGGCGGGGGTCTCGACTTGCAGGTGCCTTTATCGCTGGAAGTGTGAGCCAGCCGCTGGCTATCTCACACGAACCGACACGCGATGTCATCGCCGGACTACCCGAGACAGCCCCCGACGAACTGGCCACCATCTTGCGGATCAGGTCGCGACAAAAAACGGATGCGGAGCATGAAACACCCTGTTCTCCCGGTACAGCGGCGATCGAACTTCCGGACCGACAATGAATCCAGGCACCATCCTCGTAACCGGCGGTAACAACGGTATCGGCTACGGAATCTGTGACCGCCTGCTGGCCGCGGATCCGAACGTCCATGTCATCATGACCGGGCGCCATCCGGATCGCGGACATACGGCCCACACCGAGCTGGCCGCGGTGCATGGCGGCCAGCGGATCTCGTTCGAACTGCTCGACGTCACCGACGTCGCGAGCATCGCTCAGCTCTCCACGCTCGGGCTCGAGTTCACAGCGATCATCAACAATGCCGGCATAGCTACGAAAGGCCACGCGATCAATGCGGAGATTGCACGCAGCACGATTACCACGAACTGCTTCGGCGCGCAGCGTGTGATCCGTACCCTGTTGCCATGTCTGCGGGAGGGCGGACGCGTCGTCAACGTCGCCAGTACTGCCGGGCAGCTCGGGAGCTTCAGTGACGCCTTGCGAAAACAATTCATGGAGCCGCTGCTGACTGAGGAAGATGTCGCCGGACTGATGCGTTCATTCATCGATGCCGTCGCCAACGGCAACCACGATCAGGACGGCTGGCCATCGAACACCTATTCGGTTTCCAAAGCCGGCATGAACGCGTTGACCCGCGTCTGGCATCGTGACCTGAAGGCTCGTGGCATCGTCGTCAACTCCTGCTGCCCGGGCTGGTGCCGCACGGATATGGGCGGAGCGAACGCCTCGCTGTCGGCGGCACAAGGCGCCGACACGCCGGTATGGCTGGCCCTCGGCCAGGGCGGCAACGAGGGCGGCGGGTTCTACAGGGAAAGGCAGCCGATCGCATGGTGATGGCAGACGAACCCGGAAGAGGCATTCACAGCCTCACTGCGGGCGGCGCACAATCGCTGTAGCGTAGCCTTCGGGGATACTGACCTCGGCATAGGCCTTGCCGTCGCGCACAACTCGCGGTACATCAATTGTTTTCGGCGCCGGTGATGTAGATGTCGGTGTCGCCACGCATCGTAGTCGCGGCCTGCGGCCGGTTGCTGATGCGCTTGCCGGCGATCGCCTGGCCGTTGAGCTCGAGCCGTAAGGCATTGGGCAGCCAGCCGCGGACCCGGTTGGTATTGATGCGGCCGCGAAAGAAGAGGTATGGCACTTTCTCATTGCTGACATCGGGACCTGGAAGGAAACCGTGCGTGCCTGTTGCGACAAAATTTCGGCGGCCGTTAGAACGGGCATGGACCTGCACGGGACTTTGGCCACGACCGTTACCATCGCCGAGCACCATGGGAATCACATCATCCGCCCCGATTGCCACGCCGCAGTCGTCGGCGTGACAAACGCTTGCTGCCGGGCAGGCATGGTATCGGCATCAGAGAGTGCGACTGTGAAATTGACGTTTTTCCCTGTCGGACATTGAAGCTGCCCAGCAGTGAAAACGGTAGGAACGCCTCGACGATGTAGCCGGTCTGCGTGCGCCGTGCGGCATGCCTTCGGGGGCGTAGAAGTAAACTTCCGGATCCGTGAGAATCTCGCCGCTGCCGGGTTCCGCCAGGTTGCCGGGGCTGACGACCAGGTGATACTGGCCGTTGCCCAGCGCATTGCGTTATCGGGCTCGTCCTGCGGTGCCAGGTCGATGAAGATATTGGCAGTCACCCCGGCGTAACCAGCCGCTTACTCGATCGGCGTGATCGTGATCTCTGCTGCCGTTTTCAGCTTATCGATCAACGCTGCCCTGGCAGCAGCAATTTCCTGGTCCAGTACCATGCTGGAGAGCAAATTGTGTGCCTGTTCGGCATCCATGCTTCTGAACTGCTCAGGATTCGCCTCATAGAAGGCTGCGAGCTCCGCGTCATCGACGGCGACCGCAGCCCGTATCCCCAGATGCGCGCCACGCTGACGCTGGCAAAGCTGCCGGGCCATCCTATCTTGACTGTCGGCGGCATGACGACAACTGGCCGAATCACTATGGCCGATCGAAATCCTGGTGAACGGCACCAGCCTGTGCAAAGGCAAGACGGACTTTCCGGACAACGAGTGGGACACCCGCGACTATGAGATTCCGCCGGGTATCCTGAAGGTCGGCGACTCCGCATCACCGGCGCCGCCGCCGTGATTCGGTATCGCCTTCCTCAAAACCTTGGACACCCAATGAAGCTGCACCCACATCGCTGTCTGCTTGTTGTCTCCGACATGGACACCTCTCTGGCGTTTTATCGGGACGTGCTCGGAATGCGCCTGACCCGCGATGCCGTACGCGAAGGGCCAAGCTACGATGAGATCCTGCAGACCGATGGCGCGCGGGTTCGTGTCGCGTTCGTCGAAGCGGAGGCGGACGGGTATCCCCTCGAGCTTGTCGAATACCTGCGGCCGAAGAGCCGCAAGAGGTCACGCAAGATGTCAGACGTGGGTGCCGTACGCCTCTGTTTCGAAGTCGGCAGCGCGGCGCGAACGTTGAATACGCTCAAGCGTCGCGGGCTCCGGCAATGGCGCGGGCCGATCATCCTCGAGCGCGACGGCGAGAAGGTCGCGAAACTGCTGTACGTGAGCGATCCGGACGGCATCGAAGTCGAATTCATCCAAATGCTATGAACCCGAGGGCGATTGACATGAGTGACAACCTTGCACAGCGTCTCGAGCAATGTTATTCCGCCGCCGTTTATGATGTCTTGAAAAACCGCGGTTTTGCAGAGCAGACACTACCCATCGATATCAAACCGATCGAGCCGACCTGGAAAGTTGCCGGCCGGATCTGGACGGTAAGCGGGCGCGCCCAGGCGGCAGATCCACATGAAACCCTGCTGCAGTGGACCGGCATGTTATCAAAGGCCCCGGGGGACCACGTGGTCATCTGCCAACCGAACGACGCCACTATCGCGCACATGGGCGAGCTCTCGGCCGAGACGATGCTCTCCCGCGGCGTCCGCGGTTACATCGTCGACGGCGGCTGCCGTGACTCCGATTATATCATCCGCTTGGGGTTCAAGGTCTTCTGCCGCTACTTCACGCCGCACGACATCGTCGGGAGCTGGCTGCCCGAGGGCTTCGGCGAACCGATCGACATCGGCGGCGTGACGATCGCCACCGGCGACTATGTGCTCGGCGATCGCGATGGCATCGTCATCATCCCCGGCGACCTTGCTGAGCCGGTGGTCGAAGAGACCGAAACGGTGATGCAAACCGAGAGTCTGGTTCGCAAAGCGATCCTGCAAGGCGAAGATCCGCAGCAGGCGTATCTCGACCACGGCATGTTCTGAATAGACTGCGGCGTGCGAAATATGTCTTGAAATGGCGGCGGATTCGGGGTACTGGACAAGTTTCTCCAGACCGGCTTACTCCGCTGCCTCTTGTCCACCGTCCCCGATCAGTTCTTCGAGGCAATCATCGGCCAAGGGCTCGATTGGTGTGAAATCACGGTGTGCAATCCATTCCTCGCGTTTGAATTGTCGGATATGATTATCAACCTGACAAAGGGAAAGATAAACGATGACCCGTCCAAATGGGCTGATGTTTGGAGGGCTTGCGTGAACCATCAGGGATGAAAACAGGAGGACACTGCCGGCCGGACCAGTTGGCGCGACACAGCCACCCTGTTCCGCCAGTTCAGTTACTGTTTCCCGATCCAGTGTCCACAGCGGATAGCTGGTGGTTTCAAGGTCGTGCCCTGCATCTATGACGCCGAGTTTGTGGCTGCCTGGAATAAACAAAAGGGGCCCATTGGCCGCGGTCACATCATCAAGGAATACAGCGACATTCATGGCCCTGGGTTCCGGCATGTCATCGTCGCGTTTCCACGTGCCATAGTCCTGATGCCATTGCCAGACGTCACCATCGAAGGCGGCTTTGGCATTGACTTTATACTGGTGTATGTAGACCTGACCGTCGAGCAGTTGGCATACAGGCACGATCAACCTCGGGTGGCAACCAAGGCGCATGAAGGCTTCATTGTACGTATGGGCCGCGAATGCCGTGCGGGCAACACCGGAACTTTCCCTCCAGACTTCCTCGCGGTCCATAGCATAGACATCAGACGCGGCGTTTTTCAGGGCCTTTGCCTCTGCACTGGAAAACGTGTTGGGAAAAAACAGATATCCTTCGTCCTCAAATTGGGCTATTTCTTCTGCTGTCAGTTTCATTTCACGTCACCGGGTCGTTGTCATGTGGCATAAAGCAAAGGGACATGATTTCCTAATCTAGGCCTCTTCTTTTCCTGGCCAACACAAAATTAACGGGTGATATGCCTACCACCCGGACGACACAGAAAATCCCGATGCCTTCAGTGGCGGCGGTGCCCCACCCAGTATCACCATTGAACTGCCGAGGCACACGTGGGGAAGGCCCTACCTATTCAGCCTGTAACAGTTGCATCAAAAGAAGGACATACACCGTTGCCATGAAAATCTGCACGACGGCATAGGGGAAGGCCTTCTTGACAAAAGCGCCGAAGGACATCTGCAACTTGTACTTGTGAATGATCGTCACCGCCACCAGGGTCGAGGCACTGCCGATTGGCGTCAGATTGCCGCCGAGATTGGCGCCAAAGACCACCGCCCACCACAACGCCGAGCTGCTCTCCACACCCTGCGCCCCCAAGATTTTCGCCAGCATCGCCGCCAACGGAATGTTGTCGGTCACCGAACTGAAAACCGCCGAGGAAACCAGCAGCGCCCCGGTACCGAAGCTGTTCTTGCCGTCGCCGATTATCATCGTGATCCCTTTGCCGATCAGATCCAATACATGGGCGTGCTCCATGACATTGATCACCACAAAGAGGGCCATGAAAAAGATGATCAGGTCCCAGTCCACGGCCTTATAGAAGGGATCGACCTCGTGCTTGTAACACAGCAGCATGATCAGGGCAAAGGCCAGCGCCACAAAACTCATGCCCAGGAGTTTGACCACCGGCAATACCGACACCGTCGCAATAACCAGGATAAAAAGCAGCAGCATCACCGCGCCGAAGAAAAACAACCCCCTGTTCTCGATACGGTCGTTCTCATCGAAGCCAGAGACCAAAAAGGCCGCCTCTTTTTTCTCATCTTCCGTTGCCAGTCTGTCGATCCCGAAGAGCTTCGCCCCCATCAGAAGGGTGACGACTGTGGCCACCGCAACATAAGGGCTGGCAACAATAAAAAATTTGACAAAGCTGATGCCCGCGGCATTACCGACAATGATGTTCGGCACGGAACTGATCAGGGTCAGCAGCCCGCCGATATTCGTCAATAGCCCTTCAATAATCAGGAAGCCCAGAAGCTTGTCCATGCGTCCCAGCTTCTTTAACGAGACCCCTGTCAGGGACCCCACAATGATCATCGCCGTCACATTGTTCAGCACCGCAGAAAAAACCACCGTCATCAGGCCGTAATACCACAGCAGCTTGAGCGGATCGCCTGTCGAGGCCTTGGTCACCTTGATGGCAATCCACGTAAAGAGCCCGGAACGCGAAGTGACGTCGACAAAAATACTCGAGCCGACAATAATACAGATGACGCCCCAGTCGATGGCCGGGATAAAGACGGGCATGGCGATATGATGCCCGTTTGGCAACATGACATCGCCGAAAGGCAGAATGCCCATGGCCGCTGCCAGCAGAAGGCCGACCACCGCGAACAGGCCGACGATCACCGACTTCTTGGCGTGCAGCTTCTCCTCCAATGCCAGGCAGGCGATCATCGCCACCAGCAGAAAGGCGAAGATAAAGGTGGTGCTGCCGAACTGCGGCGTCCCGTGCCCCGCTCCGGCAGTGCTCGCGGACAGTAGTGTTGCGGTCATAAACTTGTCCCTTTAGATCATCAGAATCGGAATTTCCCGCAGCTCGATGGCCAGGGGATAGGCAAGCCCGTGCATCGCCAGCTGATCCTCGTCCTTGCTGTGAATCACCAACAGGTCGGCCGATTCTTTCTCGATATGTTGACGATACTGCTTCAAGTAACGGCCAAACTCCACAATGCACTTAAGCTCTATCGGCACCCCCGCCTCCCCGAGTACGGCCACACAGGAGTTGACATAATCGCGCGGCTGCTTGAGCAGCTGCGCCGCCAGGCTCTCCCGGGCTTCCGCCGTATCGATGTCCGGAATTTTGGAAATCGCCTCCAGGTAGCGCTCGAAAACCGCGTCATCCTCGATGTGCATCAGGAAAATCTTCCCCTTCGCCTCGGTAAACTTGACGGCATAATTGACCAGGGCATGGTCATTGCTCAGGTGATCTGTGGCGGCCATGACCACATTCGTATTCTCAAGCGCGTGCTCATAAGCCCGCCCGGCCTCCGGGTGCGGCACCACCAGCACCGGCATCGGCACCCGCTGCACAATGATGTCCAAGTGTTCGCCCAGGCTGTGGGGAAAGCGCCAGGCCCTGCTGTGCAGGTTGCGGTAGCTGCAGATGAGGTCCGGCGACTCTCTCTCGATCAAAATCTGCAGCTCCTCCGTTGTCCGGAACTGGTCACCCGTGACCACAGTCCAGTCCAGGTCCTCACCCTCGCCGAGTACAGCGGCAAAGCCTTTGACTTTCTCGGCAAAGGCCCCAGCCCCCGCCGCGTCAAGGTCCGTCACGACCAGAACGGAATGAATTCCAGGATCCGCATGATGGAAGACATCCCGAATCGCGGATCGAAAAACACTCTCAAATTGATCAACTTGTGGCATCAGGAAAACCTCGTCAAAATCCCGGCGCGCAAATTAGAGACCGCGCCGTCCAATAGCTCTATCAACATAGCCTGCGAAGGCGACGGAGTCAGCCGTGGCTGCCGCGAGTCGCACTGCGTCGGTACTGCAGTCAATGACCGCATGGAGAGGAAACACATGGGACAGGCTGCCGATGACAAAAAACCTGTAAAATCCTGAAGGCGAGGGAAGCGGAACGCGCAGCGGTTTGAGTGAGGCAGCTTTTTTGCTCTAAAAAAAGATGACAGCCTACAAAAATACCGCTGCATCAAAAGTTTATGTTTTTTTCGTCGCGGGCCAATATCTGAATCCGACATACAGACAACCCCGAAAATCGGGTGCGGCTATTTGCTGTCTCCGGTATCCGGCAGGTTGGCGACCCCAATATTCTGGTCTAAAAACTAACTACGTCCTGCCAGTAATCACCTATCTCAAAAAACATCCGATGCCCATCCCTCTTGTAAGGCGGATTAACGATCAGCTTGGCATTATTACCTTCCCCGTGAAGCATTTGCCTGATTTTCTTGATCAGGGCTACATGATCAGTCCATTCATTGTCGTTTTCAGCCACCAACAACAAGGTGGGCGCCTTGGTTTGCCTCACTTTGTCAAAAAAACCGCCCCGGTCACTGCGGCCCGCGGCGCAGGCCATGATCACCATCGCCTTAACGTTCGGGTTATTGGCACCGTTGTAAAAGGCAATATGCCCACCACGTAAAAAACCAAGAATCCCAAGGCGTTCCGGGTCTACATCGCGCGGCGTGCGCAGAAATGTCATGGCCGCACGCGCATCTTCAACAGCATCCTTCATTGGCCTGGTTTGTTCGTCGTAGAGGGGAAAAGCCAACATAGCCAGCCTCTGCCAAGGCAATGCTTGTTTCTTTAGGTTTCCCTCCAACTCGGTTACCCAATCCGCCATGATGATAGATGACGGCCGGAAACGGGCCCTTTCCTTCAGGAATCGCCAAGTATCCCTTTAATGAAGGCTTCTTGGAATAGACGACTTCCTGTAATTTATAGTTTCGCCCTGAGACCGTGGCGTTCGAAGAACTCAATAAACAGAGAATTGTCAGCAGGCAATATTTCATGAGACCTTTCCTGGTGGGCGCTTAATAGAAAACGAGACAGGGATGGCCAACTTGGAGGCGATTCTGGAAATACCCGGTATTGACGCTCTCTATAATTACCTACGGGAAATATGTGATGATACGACTACGGATCTCGATTATCTCTGACGGCGGAAGAGGCGCAGGAGGTATTCGTGCTGCTGCTTGTCATGGGCCAGTGACTCGGGGTGGTAGTTGTGGCACTTGAGACAGCTGTCGCCAACCTTCTGGGGTTGATGGCATCTCGCGCACAGCGAGCGACTAATCGGCTCGAAGCTTCCCTTGTAGCCGGGGAAAAGAGTGGCAACAGCGCTGTTCTCTTCCTTGAACTGGTGGCAGATTCGGCAATCAAGGCCGGTATGGCGGTCGTGATTGAATTTCTCCAGCCGCTTGGGCTTGGCCATCACCCACTTCATCTGCAGCTGCCGCGGCTCCGTGCGAAAACTTATTTCCGGCTGATGACAGAACACGCACTGGCCGCCTCGTGACAACTCCGCAAGGAGTTTTGGAGATGCCTCGTCGGTCAATTGCGCCGCCAGTTCATGCACCGCCTTGAAGACCGGATCCGCATGGCCAGTACTGGTGTAGACCAATGAATCATTGGACGCATCAAGACGCCAATTGCTTATCGATGCCACCTCCAATCGATGGCGAACCGTCGCAGCTGGCGGCGGCTCCCAGCGGGGCTTGAATCCCTTCGGCATGACCGGCAACTTCGAAGCCGCACCGCCCTCGATTGCCAAGAGCCTCGCGATTGTCGAGAGGCTCGAGTCGATGGTCTTCAGGCAATCCTCCACCTTTGTCTTCTCCAGGTCCTCGGCCTTTGTCTTGGAGAGATAGGTGTAAAGTTTTTTGTCCTTTGCCTTCAACAACGAAGAACTATACTTTTTGAACTTTCCCCTTCCCCGGTCCTCCAGGATTAGCTTACAAAGCCGGTCACGGACCGGGAGCGCCCTGTCCTCGGGGCTGAGTTTTTTTGCGATCTTGCCCAATTCCTTCTTGAGCGCCTTCTCGTAGGTCGACAGTTTTGACTGTGGTGGAATGCATTTAACGATCTCAGCGATATGCATCTTCATCTGATCGGACTTCAAATGGCTGACAATAGCAGCGATTTCGGGATCATCGGCAGTAATCACCCCCTTCGTGTAGGCCGCCAGCTTGCCGGACATCACGGCGGCCGTAACGAGCTCGTGCAAAGAATTCTCCGCAGTCAGCAGCTTGAAGAACTCGTATTCCCCGCTCAGGCGCCCACGGTTCACATCCACAAAGCGCTGCACAAGCCGTTCTTCAGCAGCATTGATATCTTTGGCAGTTAAGCGAGAGGCCAACAACCAGTATATCCAAGCCTTACCCTGTCCAGTGGCTTTGGCGTGATCATAGTAGAACAGGCTGCGATCAAGCTCCTCAGCCCTCATCGTATCGTTTACCGTGTCGGCAGACAGGCGTTCAAGAATCGACCGCACCGAGCCAGACTGTGATTCGACCAGCGGCAACCCCAGTTGCAGCTGACGGATGAAGCGTCGAGTCGCCATATGGACACTGACAGGATCGGCACTTTCACTCTCTGCAAGACGATTCAATTCCGGAGAGAAAAGCCGCATCAACGGCGTGATCTCTGCCGCATCGGAGGTGCTAGGCGGGCTGAGCTTGAGGAGGGTGAGTTGTGCTGAAGACTTGTTAAATAAATTCGGGTTGAGATGACAAGCAGCACAAGTTTCCTTAAAAGGCCTGTGTTTCATCATTCGCCCGGACGCAGACGGGACGTGGCAATGGTTGCATTTACCACCGATCGCCTGCATCTCCTTTGCCCCGACGTCCAGATGCTGTTTGTGGTCAAACCTGACGCTGACCTGATTGGCGTAGGGGTACAGGGTAAACTCGGGGTGCCCCTGATTGAAGCCATCGAACTGTTTCTCGTGGCAAGACTGGCACTGCGCGTCGCTCAGCACGGTGATCGGTGCATTGAACCCCTTATGCTCGACGTGACATTTGCTGCACGCCACATCCACGTCAAATTTCTCCTTGAGCGCAACGGGAAATCCACGCCCGCTGGGAAAGCCGTGGGGCTTAAGCAAATCGTCAGATTCGTCGAGAAAATGACAATCCAGGCATTTTCGGCTGTGGTCCAAGGCGGTTTTTGGTGACACCGCGGCGTTCAGCCAACCGTGATCGGCGTTCATATCATGGCAGGCTCCGCAATTCGTCTTCCCGTCCTCGTCACGAACTATCCCGTGATGAAAACTCAGTTCACCCGGCGAGATGTAAACATCCGTTTCATTTTGCAGGAACAGCGCCGCGCCGGCAATCACCCAACTGCCGAGAAAGACAAACAGAGCCAGCATATTACGCTTACGGCGAAGGCTCAGTTGTGGCTTGCATGGATTATCCGGCTGGCTGCATTGGCCATTGGGTTTCGGACCGCAGCTGCATGGCCGGCCGTCTGCCAGGCGACCGCAGACCCATTTCTGGCCAGGCCGCTCATAGCTGCTTTGATCATGGCGGAATTCCTGCAATCGCATCAGCCTGTCCCTACATATGCGTGGATGAGGATGACATGCAGGACAATGAAAGCGAACAGCGCGAAGGTGGCAGGAATGTGGATAAACAGCCAAACCTTGAGGACCCCTTGCAAATATTGGCTGCGGTCAAGTTCGTAGGTCTTGACTACTAATTCGCGGAGCTGCTCGATCAGTTCACACTCGGAGTCATTGCAATAGCGTTTCTGATTATCGATTTTTTCCAGAATCTGATTCAACGGTCGCCGCACCATAAACAGGTGGTGGAGCAGATAAGCCGGTGCAACAAAAAACAGTGCCAGCTCTTCGCTATAGAACTCCGCAAGCATCTTGGATCGACTGGACGTCAATGACGACAGGACCAGTTCCTCTGCCTTGTCCCTGAGCTGGCGACGGAAGATCGGGATCCGCTCGAAAATAATTTCCTCACCCTGATTGGTGAGGCGGCTCGGCAAGGTCCGGCTGAGCGCGAGCCCTACAATCCCACTTATAAACACAAGAAGGAATAGGAGCGCCAAGGTTATTTCCAAAGGACCATTAGGCACTGCAACACCAATGTGTATGACAAAGATCAGGCCGCAGAAGAAACCGAGATAAATATGCAACTGCAGCCATGTGGCCGCACGCAGGATGGGTAGAAAGCTCAGGCGTTTACGTAGATTAAAAGCAGCGAGAAAAACAATCAGAGCGAACATCATCCAGCCGCTGAAGTGGCGGATATCGGTGTGATTGCGGTGGCAGAGGACGCTGATCCAGATGGTCAGCAGGCAGACGACAGAGAAAAGTATGATGTTCCGGCGCCGCCGCTTGTGGACAGTCATCGCTCATTCAACCAGGCTTCGAGTGACGGAACATCGCTCAGATTGACACGCTTCAATGCGTCGTGAGGACAGGCATTGACACAGGCCGGCCCTCCCAGTTGGTCGACACAAAGATCGCACTTGGTAGCCTTTTGGACCGGTCGCTGTGTCGCGGGGTCAGCCACATACTCATAACTGTCCTCATCGGCGATCACATTCACCATCCGGATGTTGTCATACGGGCAGCTGTTAGCGCACACGGAACAGCCGATACAGGTGAGATCGTTTATAATGACCTCGCCGCCGCCAAGATTCCGTTGGATCGCCCCGGTCGGGCAACCGATCATGCAGACCGGGTCATTACAGTGCATGCAGGCGTTGGCAATCATGAAGTTATCAATAACCGGGCCGTGGCGAACGAAACGTGGATTGCCGTTATGCGCATTCGCACAGCCCTGGACACAGTCATCGCAGCGCGTGCAGCGATCCATATCGATGAGCATTGCAGCCGTACCGTTGATGGTGCGCTGAGCGACTAATTCCTCGACGACCATCTGGTCGACGTTGATGTCGAAGGTGGGCAATTCCTTGTGCGTATCGGCAGCCTGCGGCGCCTGCGGCACCTGCGGCACCTGCGGCACCTGCGGTTTAAGGCTGGCATCTTTATCAAAAATATACTCATAAACAACCTCACGGGGGATAAAGATCACATCGACGTAACCGATCGCCCTCAGGCTATGGCGAAAGCAGATTTCGTCATCGGGATTGTGATAATTATGGAGGAGTTCGTCAAGCCCGAAATGAGCTCCCTTGCCGAGATAGCTGACAGTGCGCTGCCCATGGTGATATTCACGGGAAATCCGGGCGAAACCGGAGCGTATAAGAATCAACGCATCCGGATACTGCCCCTCCGCAGCAACGATGGGCTCAATCTCGTCACGGGCATCAGAGCCTTCCTTCATGAGGTCGATAAAAGACATGTGCCAGTTAAAGTCGCCGATAGTTCTGAGCTCGACCTTTTCGGCCAAGCGCTGTCGATCAGCATCATCAAGCTTACCGAAGCCGTCGATACGGCGTAGATGCATGTCGAGAGCACGCTCGCGATAGGTGGCATCCGTCAAGTTTTTGAAGATGCTGCTGCTGCTGCGAAGATCACGAAGTCCCTGCCAGCGAATCTCCAGCACCCGGGCGCTTTTGGTGGCCAATATCGTTGCCGTCCGCGGTGTGCGACCGAGCGCCGAAAGCTCGCCAACAAGCTCGCCGGCGCAGATGGTGTTCACCAACTCATTTCGTCCGCCTTCGCCGATCTCAAAGACGGCATCGGAATCCTGCAGGAACATATATTCGCCGGCGTCCCCAGCGTCCCCCGTATCCAGGGATGATCGCCACTCCCTTACCTGGCTCTTATTCTGCCAAAGCTGGGCAATGATCTTGGATAATCCTCTTTTCTTGACCGTCTGACGGCCCTCCGGCGACTGGAGCGCGGCACGATCCATAATCACTGACAATTCGCCACTGATTACGTAATAGGCTGTATGGCCGAAGTCACCAGCCCGGCAGAGAACCAGTGGATTGTCTTCTGTTGCCGATTCCAGGTCGATAATTCGACTATCGAAACGGAAAATGTCCCGTATCTCCTTGATACTGTCAAGGATCTCCTGGCTTATCGCCTTCTCGGCCTGCTTAACGTCTACGCTATCGGCCTGTTCCATTTGTGTGCTTACGAAGCTCACCAGCAACTGCTTGAAAATTTCATCGACATCGAAATAGGTCATGTCAACGTCAAAGGGATTCTGACGGCGAGCGACCAGGGACATGCCGGTAATACGATTCACTTCAACAGTGAATGACCCGATCGAGATATAATCGCCGCACTGAAGCTGACGAGCCTTGTCATAGTCAGTCTGCGATGCCCGCAGGTACGCAAGCAGGTCGTCAAGCGAGCTGTCCCCCCCGAGGCTATCCACCATCTTCCCAAGCTTTCCCCTCACTTGTTCGGCCTCTTTGGCACAACGCATTTCAAGATCGCTGATCGCAACACGTATCGAGTCCAGTTGCTCGGTTGGAAGCCGCGAATACGAGCATGAGATCGATGGCAGCGCCTTGCTATCCAGCAGATCGTGTTTGCGAACAAGACTTTTGCGAAGCCGCTCGAGCGTGTCAGTTCGGGAATAATCCTCGAATTCCACAACCTTCCTGACAGTCACTTCGAAGGCGGAGAAATCATCATAATCGTCACCGTCGAGTCGTTGTAATTGTTCATCGATGACGTTGAGCTCCGAATAGTGATCGATGAGGCGATTAAGCGCGGCACAATAGTCCCGGCTGTAGATCAAGCTGCTTTCGACGCGAATATCAGCCGGCAACTTGGCAAGCAACTCGGTCACGGCACCAACGAGCACGGAGCGGACTACCGTCCTGGCTTTGCGCAGGTCAGCCAACTCGGCATTGGCCATCAGGGGCTGGTCATTGATGGACACGTCAACGTTGTCAGCAGAGAGCTCGTAGCTGTTTCCAACGCGAAAAATATGCACCGCTGGGTCCCGGCGTTCGCTTTCCCACTGCAACTCGCCTTTCTCGTTGAGATAGCCCCACGTCTCATCTTCAACTTCGAATCGGTGAAGGTCACAGTGGTCATGGGCTCGGACAATTAATGAAATCATAAAATAAGAATGTGTACCCGTTGGTGTTGAGATTGCGGCAATCCGCCTGAAGCATCGCGGTTATTTGCCAAAGAGTGCATCTCCGACTGGCTCAATGTCGGTAATCTCTTCATCGAGCACGGTAAGGTCATAGGATTTCGCTGCCTTGATGAAGGCGCGATTCGCCTTCTCTAAGGCGGAAACCAGTTTCGGCACCTGATCCTTGGTCAAGGACTCGATATCATCATCAAGCTCGGCCAACAACGCCGCCAAGGCCTTCAACTCCTTGACCTGCCCTTCGAGAGCCTCATCCAATTCAAGGACGTTGCCGATGCCATCGGCAACGCGAAACTGCATTTCCTCGAAGTATCGCGTCGGCTCTTCATCCTCCTTGGGAAAGGTCGCCATTGCGATCGCCCGCAGCGCGTGCTCAACGTACAGAATCCGTCCGGCAACGAAGAGCTCTCGCTTCTTTTCTTGGGTAAACTCCCTGTTCGAGGGAGCATCCCAGTTCGTTCCCCGGAAGCTGTGACGGATCTCGCCATTCAACCAGGCGATGATCTCAAACTCGCTGCCGGCAGCGTGCTCGGTCTTGTTGACCAATTCAGGATTGGGTACGGTGTGACAGCCATAGCAGTTGTTAATCAACTCGTAAGTATCCCGCGGACGGATCATCCCGAGCTTTCGAGTTTCAGCAGCAATGGCGATCTTAAAGTCGTTTTCGCTCTTGCCTTTCAAGCGCTCCTGCAAACTGCTGATCAACTTCTTTATGTCGTCACTGATGACGATATCGGTCTGGGCTTTCTTATTCGGGTCGAACTCGAGAAAGTCTTTCAGCGTCTGGTGCGAGTGCAGCGAATGCCACTCCTTAGCCGCGCCGTGGCAAGACTCGCAGGAGACGCCCATTACCGGCCCGGTCGGGGTCTTGGTGAATTCATTTTTCTGCGCTGTGGTCTTGGTGGTAAAATGACACTGGGCACAGGTCACGTTGGAGACGGCGTTCCCGAACCCGAGCTTGGTGACGATCTCCTTGACCTTACCCCCTTCATCTTCGGCAAGGCTTTTCAGGCTGCCGAAATGATGACTGGCCTGCCAGCTCTGCACTTCAAATTTGTGGCACTGACTGCAAGAGGCCCCATCTCGATCGTTGATGATCTTCGCCGGCTCCCGATGGTCGCCGGCGGCGTAAAGCGAAATGCCGGTGCTCAAGAAAATTGCCAGGGCAGTCATCAGCCGTCGAATTATCATACAACAGTCTCCTAAGCGTTTACAGTAACCACAATATCCCCATCCGGCCTGCAGCAGCAGGTGAGACATTCATTCTCTTTCAACGGACCGAAGACCGGCGGTTTGTCATAAACCACCGTGCCCTTGTAGGTGGTTTTGCATTCACCACAAAACCCTTTGCCGCACATCCGCTTTAACTTACGGACCTTCTCCAGCTCGCTGTCGGCTAAATCCAGAATCGTGCCGCTGGCTGGCCGCCAATCAAGATAGACTCTGCTGTTACCCTTGCCAGGGTCAATGAAGCTTACCGCACAGGGACGCAGTTTGGAGTTGATGATATCCCCCGGCCAGTTGACGGCACAGGGGCCGAACCCCTCCCAATGGACCTTCTCTCTCGGCCGCCCCCAGAAATACAGCCCGTCCACGAGCGCCCGCATCATCGGCGGCGGCCCGCAAAGAAAGAAATCCTGTTCCTCGTCATCACCGACAATCTCTTTGATCAGTTCGATCGACAGCCAACATCCGACCCCATCGGGGCCCTCAATCATACGTCCGCCCTGAAAGCCAGTCACAATGTGGACATTCTTACGCGATAGAAGTTCGGGCACCGAGCCATCGGGAGCACTCATGCAGATGTAGATATCAACGTTCGCCAGGTTCTCCGCGATAAAATCGATATCGGCACGCATGGGAAGTTCCAAGGCGGCTCGTATGCCGCAAAACAAAAGCACCCGTCGTTTCGGCTGTGCCTGCACCAGAGTCTTGGCCATAGACAGCATCGGGGTGATGCCAATCCCACCCGACAGCAGGACCACGGGAGTCCCCACGTCTATGTCCGTCTTCAAACAGAAATCACCGTTCGGCATACCAACGTTCACTTCGGTGCCTTCTTCAATCGAATCGTGAAGAAAACTGGAGCCCTTTCCGTCGGCAACATTTCCCTGCAGATGCGGCGGGGCAAGGGCGCGGCGGACCGACACACGGAAATGCTGATCATTCGGGGCATCGGACAGTGAGTAGTAGCGCAGCAGCGGTCCATCAGGCGTGTCAAGCTCTAAGCTGATGTGCTGACCCGGCAGAAATCCCGGCAGAGGCAATGGGGTTTCGAGCGGTTCCAGATAAAAGGAGCTGATATCGGAAATCTGTTTGCCATCCACTTGCCGATGCGTTTCGACGACCTTTCGGGCGACCTTGAATCGCTTCAGCCCCTGCCATGAATTGCGGCGAACCAACGACTCGAATGACAGGTTTTCGGAATGTCTCTCAATGGCCACGTTGAGACTGGCTAAATAGGCATCCTCGCGACGATGATAGTTCCGGAGACGGACATAGAGTTCGCGCAGGCAGTAGGTGGCGAGTGCCCCTACGCAGATCAACAAAATGAAATAGAGGACTGACATAAGCTCAAAACTTTATCTGGAATTCACTTCTTATTCCATAGGACGGCGACTGATCGTCAGCGGACGTGGCGAAGCCGTCGACCTGAAAGATATACCGTTTCGCGAAGGCCTGCTGAAACTGAACAGCCAGCCCCCCTGTATCCTGATCCGCCAGGCCTTCAGCGGAGCGTGCCCCCGCCTCGATGATCAGGTGCTGTGAATTATCGTTAAAAATCATCTGGTAGCCGATTGCCGCGCCATAGGATTCGTCGACGCGATTGCTGATCGCACTTGGATAGGTTCCAATCCCGCGGGCAGCGAACAGCAGCCCCGTCCGGCCGAGGGGACCACCGGCATCCTCCTCGCGGGCAGCCGATTTGAAATTGTCCTTGCCTGCAAAGCCATTGATATAAAAAACATTCTCTGTTCCATGCGGCGTCCATGAGAGTTCAGAAAAAAACAGCAAGCCGTCGTCAGCCTGCGGCGTGTCCTCTTCGGCATGGGAACCATTGAGCCTCAGCGTCAGGTTATGGGTCTGCATCAGGCGCTGCGTACTGCCCAGTCCCCACACCCATAAATCCTCGGCTGCGTCCGACTCCACGTAAGCGAGGTCAATCTCGATGCTCGCGAAGTAGGTGTCAATGGCGGAAAAGAGGCCGTAGAACTCAGCATCGTCATCTGCGCCGTTGTCGTCACGATTGATCTCGTCCCACGCGTAAACAGCGGTTATCCTGAGATTGTTCATCCACGGCAGGCCGGCCCAGCGGAGATTGTTCTTGGTCAACCCCACCGTGTCCATGCGGTCATTGACGAGTAGACCGTCCTGAAAAATGATCTGCTGGCGGCCAAAAGAAAAGCCGATGTCCAGCCCCCGCGAATCGTCTTCATCGAGAAAAGGCAGCAGTTCGCCGAGATCCCCCTCAAAGAAAAGCAGGCTGACGTTTTCGTTGATGTCGTTGCCGAAGCTTGCCTGCTCGTCATCGGACCATGCCTGCCCCCAGAAGCCGCCGGCATCATCCAGGGGGCGTAGGCCCAGGAGTATCCGCTCGGTACCTGTCAACTGCAGGTTCGAAAACAGGTCCAGGCGGTTCGCCCACTCCCGTATCGTCGGGCCGTTGTCCAATTTGTAGGAATGCAGTGAGGAGCGATAATTGCCATAGACCCACAACCGCGGCTGCCACACAGCACCACCGGGCAAACGGAACCCGGGTCGGAGATTACCGTTTCCCAGGAAGGGGTCGCCAAGCTCGATCAGGGGCCGGGTGCGGCCGGGATCCTCTGCATCAGGCGGATAGGCAAAGGGTATCGGATCATCCGTCACATAGCTGCTGGCACTTCCCCCGGCGGCTCTTGCTTCCCATATGCACAGGGCAAGCAGCATCAGAAAGGAGACCACCACTGTCAAAGGTTTACCTGCCATCAGTCCACTCTCACCGTTCGTTTCTGCGATTCGAGGACTTCATGACCGGCAATCTTACTGAGCAGCAGCCCATGATTCTTCTCGTAGATTTCAGAACTGCTCCAGTAGTCGTTCTCGTATTTGTCCGTGAGAATTATCGCGAGGATCTCGTCGATATTTTCAATGTCGGCCCCGGCTTGGCGCTTCCAGCGAACCAGAAAGGTGGTCAGTTCGTCGGACTGATCAATATTATCCAGTTTAAGTGATTCCAGACAGCGCTTATATAGATACTGGGCCGCGATTGTGCTGTAGTCAGGCAAGGCCACGATGCGTTTCATGGCAAAGTCAATTTTCTTCTGTTGCACGTCACGCGCATAATAATTCACACAGGCTAAATCTATCCAGTATGCTGCATCGAGCGCATTTAGTACCCTCAACTGTGGCGCCAGCTCCTTTTCTGCTCGTTGGCGGTAGCCGGCATTCGCGGTCACCGCCTCCACGTCAACCGCCGACTTGAATGAATGGTAACGCATCGCGTCGATCTCAGCCTTGTACCCGAAAACAACCCGGCGGGCAAGACCGCGGGTGCTCATGCCGTAATCAAACCCGACAGATTCAATTGCACTCAGCAAGTTTACCGGTATCATGCCCGCCACCAGCTTAACCTCGATGACATAGTCACCGCTGCCGTCAAGCAGGTCGCGATCCACTTTGTAGCTCGCCTTGCGAACGACATTTGGCGGAATATTCTTTCGATGGATTCGGGCTCCAGCCGGTTGCCCGGTCAGCACAGTCGAACGTGTGCTAGGGCGGATGAAGGGCAACAAGTCAACAGAATGGTTGACTGCCAGCACCTGCTCGCGTTCCCCTCCCCGAATGTTACGGGTAATGAAGTTCGACTGCAGGTTGAAGAGCTGCCGGTCCACGGTCACTCGGATGTGTTCATCGTTGTCGATTGTCTTTGACGGGCTCAGCAGCAGTCGCTGGGCGCCAATGCCATCGGCAACCGCCCAGCGACTGTCGCCGTTGTGGACAAAGGTGGAATGGCTGTCACGCAAATCGCCGTTCGGATCCAGATCTCCCGATTGGAATAGCGGACGGTCAGCCCCCACTTTGGTCACATCGACCTGCAGCCATACCAGTCTTTCGGCGATGAAACCAGTCGGGACATTGTGGCCATCTGTGCCGTTCTTGACCCCGATATCAAAGCGGATACCGTCGCCTTGGCTGGCAGCACTGACTCGTATCTTGGTGCTGTTCTGCGTATCCCCTGTTTCTGTTTCGGCAAGTTTATAACCGTTGCGTAGAACAACCAGGCGATGGCGCCGTGCCTCCGCAAGCTTGTTCATTTGCAGATAAATGACCTCCCGAGCCTTCTTGCGGTCCTCGGCATACATCCAGCGGAAAGGTTGTCCAGTTGCCGACGCGGGTGCGAATTGCTTCACCGCCTCAGGATCTGCCGCCGCGCTGAAGCTGTCCTCCCAAAGTTTGCTCCCCCAGCCGGACTCAAAGTCGAAATCCAGCCACTCCTGCATAGTAGCCATTTTCACAAGAAGATCATCCACAGGAAAGATGCCGGGATGCACGACGGTATGATCCGGCCCGGAAAACATATGATTGGTAATCTTGCGCTTGGCGGTTGAGGCTGTTGCTGCCAGGCCGACATGGTAATTCCTGGCGGAAAGCGATCCGCCTGCATCCGTCAGGGCAAAGCCCTGCTCAACTCCCATATGGCAGTCCTGACAAGAGATTCCCTTCTTCGCTGCGGGAGAATTTTTATATTCGCTAAACGCTTCCTCAAGGCGAAAACCGTTGAAAAGATTGACGTCGTGACAGGTCCCGCAGAAGCCGGAAGTGTTGATCTGCGCGAACTTTTTGGAGTCGACGTGCACCGCTTGCCCCTTGATCGTGTCGATCGCCTCCTTCACCGAATCGTCTGGGCGCGGACCGAAAACAATACCGCTGAGGTCGGCCTTCAGAAGACCTATACGGCCGCTGACCTTGCCATATGGCAGCGAACCCCTGGCGGTTTTTTTTCCGGGACTGATCCGGTGACAGACGACGCAGGTGATTCCCTCACGGGAGGCCGGGTGGCGCTCCAGATTGCTGGCATAGGTGGACTCTTTCTTGTTCATGCCAACCTGATTATGACAGCGGATACAAAAATCGCCGTTGGTCCCGCTCGTCAGCTTGTTTATCTGATTCTGCATGGACAGATACACCGGACTGATCTGGGCATAGGCATGCTGCGAAAGGGACCACTGCTTAAAGTGAATCGGGTGACAAGTCTGACACTTCGTCGCCGAGACGTATTCCTTCTCCTCAAGAAGTCCGTCGTGCGCTTCATCGGACGGCATCGCCAGCAGTTGCTCAATCTGCCGGCGGTAGTCGGCATTCCCGGCACTCTTCGGAACCTCAACTTTGGCGACAGACTTGACGACCGCGGTGAGATAGGTCTTGGAGGACTTGGCCTTCAGACGCTTGAGGTATTTCTCGACATTCTTCACCGCTTTCAGGGTTTTTCTGTCGTCAGCGGAAAGCGCCTTCAAATTGCCGATCAGGGTCTCGACATTACCCACGTATTTGGCAACCGCGTCAGGCTTCTTGAGGTCAGGTTTTTTTGCCGCGTAGCCATGCAATTCCTCGATCAACTCGCGCTTGGCGCTTGCATGGGGTGCCACCGGCACCGGCTTGGCCTTGAGGAATTTCTCGATTATCCGCCGCTCTATTTCCCCCATCTGATCGCCCTGCTGGGCGATCAGCGGCATTGGGATCACGCACGTGCAGAACAGGAGAAACAACCGCCCCAGGTTAGTCATTTCCTCACCTCAAATATGGCCGCGCAGAACCATTGGGGCCTTCCAGTCCAAACCATTCTTAATAATCCAGACGAATTGAATTGTTCAGGACTTGCCAGTGATGGCACCTTCGGGCCTTACTGAAGGCTGGCCGCGGTAGAAATTTTAAGCTACCATGCCCACTCGACTGCGTCAACGTTATCCATGAGGCGTGTCATCGGGCGTCGCCTCGATGGAATCGTTCGGCATTTCACTCACTCTATAGATGCGCCCACCTTGGTCTTCATACGTTCCGTCTTCTCGCCTTGTGAGTGAAAGTGTTTCTCCGGCTTGGGTCGGCACCACCTTGGCTAACCTGCCAAGAACAGGAATCACCAATGTCTCCAGTGCTACAAGAATAGCAAGCACGGCAACAAGCTTAAAGACACCCTCATCATCTATCTCTACGAGAATCATAACTGAGATGAGGACAGCCAAAGCGAAGATGTTGATTCCGGTTCCGATCCGAAGCCAGGAATGCGTTGGCCGAAGACCAATAGTCAGCAACGCGAGTGAGTGTGCAAATGCTATTGCAAAGACACTACAGATAGCTGTGGCCTTCCAATATCCTTCAGAGTCTATTTCTGCCCAAACCCCCACAATCAGCATCACCGCGGAGACCGCCGCCACGGCAATACCACCAAGGCCGGGCAAGGAGTTCTCTTTCCGGTTGGAGTATGCACTACAGCATAGAGAACAGATGCTGGCAACAGCAATGACCGAAGTCGTGATCAGAACCTTTATTTCGAAATCACCGAACTTTCCAGAAAGAACGCACGTGATAGCCAGCAGGGCACTTACAGCCAAAAAGCCGATAAAGGAGTAAAGGGAGCCTTTTCTGACACGACTTATCATATCAACATTTTGTTTCATCTCATTCATGTCGAATGGTGGGTATCAGCAGTCGAATTTACGAGGTTCGATGGAGCAACTGGTTCGACTGCGTGTCGTGTTTCGAAATGCAGGGCGGTTCCGTCGAACTGCACGAACAGCTCCCCGGCCGCTATATCCGGGGTTGTCGACCAACGCGTGAAAGCTCTCAGCAGCTTCCCCCAAGGCTCCGGGTACAGCTGGGAATATGTCAGCCTCCATCCCGCCAGTGTACACGGCTACTACTCTGAAGCCCTGCGGAGCAAGGAAGTTGGCAGGCCGCGACTGCATGTTCAAAGCGATCTTCGACATGCCGTAGCCATACCAGACGGTTCGTTCGCAGCCTTGAATCCTCCCGGCTTCGGACGAGATGTTGACAATCGGCTTCACTTGTCCGTCTTGGAGCAACGGCAGAAACTGTTAGACGGCCCACAAAGGACCACAGACGATTGACGTCAATAGCCTGCATGACCTGACCGAAATCCACATCTCCCAGTACACCGTCCGACGGCGACAAGGCCGCGGTATTGTTGACAAGGACGTCAATACTGTCGTTGTACGTGGAGACGATTCGTGCAGCTTCCAGGTCGGCAACGTCGAGTGGCAATTCTGTAAGCATCCCGTTGCCCGGGGCTGCACCACGCCCAACTCCGCACGAGGGGGAATAGCGCCCTTCAAAGACTCGCCACCCCGCTTGCAGGAACCGCTGTACACGGACTCACTCGCCCAAGGCCCTTGTCTGCGCCCGTGATAAAGACCTTAGAGCCCACGCTCTGCACCTTCTCAGATGAAGAGGCGACCCCGGATGCCTCCGACGCAGAAGCCGCATTCGCGACATTGCGTGTTCGGTGCATCAAACTCGCGGTCATTCATTTTCGCGGCCCGCAACAAAGGCACTCACGAAAGGACGCCAATGCAACCGGCCGCTTACAGCGGCCGGTTGCATTGATTCGTCATGTGATTCCGTCTGAGGTTAACTCAGAGGGGAATAACATTCTTGGCACATGGACCTTTCTGGCCTTCGCCCACTTCGAATTCTACTTCCTGACCTTCCGTGAGCGTTGCATGCCCCCCACCACTCTGGATTTCCGAATGATGAACGAAAAGATCTTTTCCTCCATCCTCAGGTGCAATAAAACCAAAACCTTTTCCGTCATTGAACCACTTGACTGTACCCTTACTCATTCTTCCCTCTTCTGTTTTGTGGTGAATTAGGATTTTCTTTCTACCTTCGAATTCACCGTTTCAAAGGAGAAATAAAATTTCGTTACTGACGCAACCGACGCCGAGGTCTCCGACGCGGTACCGCGTTAGCGGCGGCGCGCGATCGGTCAACCGTTAACGAACGGCAAGGAGTTTAGTTCGATTCTCAACTCTTACAAAGCCCAACATGGCTACAATTTCACATATTTTCAGGATATCCAAATAATTTATGAGGCCGCCTGATCGGGAGAACCTTGGCAGTTGAGCGCCATAAGGCGGCGTGTAGCGCTATTCACTGTCGGTGTCCGGCGCCTTGTTGGTGGGATTCTCCCCGGTGTAGATCCATGGCCAGATTTCGGAAGTTGGGATTGGAAATGTAGCCCTGCGCGCCTCAGGCACACACACATCAAATGCCGTTGCTCCCCCGCATGTGATCAATGAGTAATCGGAATCAGACCCGGCCAACGCCGAGCTGAGCCGCGGCAGCTTCGCCGTCGGCTCGAACGATTGGTTCACAATGTCATCTTTCCGTTGAGTCCGTATCAGTGACCGGAGACCGCTTGGAATCCGACTTCTCCCTGATCGTAAAGATCATCGGAAGCGGGCGGTTCCTGGACACTCCGAAACGGCGGTCTGAAGGGCGGTTCACAACGCGAAGCCGGCCGCCCCCTCCCACCAAGCCCATGATGCTGCTCCCACCGCCGTCCATATTCGTCGCATTCCAGCAACCCAAGCCGAGCATGAGGCGGCCTAATTCGTGCAAATCCATGCCTTCACTGTACTGCTTCTGCCGTCCATCCACCACAACCAGCCACATCGCGACCCCATCCTCGTCGACGCCGATCGCCGTCCGGGGATGCAATGCACCGTCGGCAGGGACGACAAGGGCTCCGTCCTTGACAATCTGCTGGAACCCCGCCGTTGCCTCCCCGACCGCTTCGTCGCCCGGAGCATCGCCCAGGAATACACGCCCCTGGCTGTTGACCCAGATGGACGCAACGGGCGGCTGGGCGGGACTCCTCATCCGGCCGCCGGAAACCGCCAGACCGTGGATATCGACTGGCTGTCCCTCAAACCATCTCCGGTTCCTATTGCCGGCGCTGTCCGCCAAACTGTCCCAGGGGTTCGAATTGATGAAAGCGAGAACCGACCGGTCGCTCGCGAGTTTCAACGGATCGGCAAGCGCCGACTCGGCCGGGCCGTCGCCGTCCGGGTCCGCGCCAATGACAACGGCTGGTCGGATCTTCCGGCTGGACAGGTCCACGCGCAGGACATGCACGCGGTTTGGGCGCGGTTCCTTGAGTTCCTTGAGCTGGTATGCCAGCCCAAGCGCCTTCAAGTCAAGGCCGCTCCTTACCGGTGCGCATCCGGCAGTGAGGAACAGGACACCAAATGCACAAGCTGATATCCCGACACACCTGCCGATCATTGGCCGTTTCCTTTCGCTCATCTCAATTCTCCAAGGGCATACCGTTCAGCATTCTGTGGTCAAGTGCAAGGACGAATGACACCATGGAATGCGTGCAGTTCGCGCCGCCACCGGGAAACGTGTCGATTGGCACTGACCTCGGCCGGGAAAGTAAGAACACGCTCAACACGAAGGTTTGAGCATTTGAAGGTTAATAACACCGGTTGTCAGAAGCAAGCGCCAGAACTCGATCGGCTGTTCTGTCACGGCCAACTTATCGAGAAGGGCTTCGCGGTCATAGTCGAAGCGAACGATCTCGACCGCAAGCTCTGCCTCCTTCTCGGTAACAACGAGATAGCTGCGGCGGCAATTGCTGCTGTCCACAACTGCGTTATCCCCGGCCCAGGAATGGGTCGAACCGTCTTCCATCACAGTTGCGATGAACGGCCAGGCGATTGAGCCGGCGTTCGCGAGGTATCGGTCGCCTTCGCGGCGCACGAACGGATGGTGTGTATGACCCATAACAGTGAGATCGAATTGAGGATCTCCGAAGATATCGGTCAACTCTTTCGAGGTGATCAGCCAGGGGACCGGCTGCTCACCGCCCGGCTCCATGTCACCGTGTATCATCCGGATTTTCTTGCCACGCCAGCAGACGTGGACCTGATCGGGAAGTTCCTGGACGAACCGATATCCTGCGTCGCTCAGCGCACCGGAGGCGTGCCACCTTGAACCCGGGCAATGACTTTCCCCAGGCTGCGGCTTGGGAACGATGCATTCGTCGTGATTGCCGCGCACTGCCCTTCCTTTGGCGTGAGTGCGGACCCAGTCAACCGTCTCGACGGCATCGATGCCGCCGCCAATTACGTCCCCGGCAAAGAGCATCTTCCAGGTTCCCGGCAAAGCAGCCACGCTTTGTTCAAAACCTGCCAGTGCCTCGGCAGCGGCATGTGCATCGCTGGTCACCACCAGGCAGTCGATCGCGTCATCAATCTCGACGTTTTCGATTTTCACCTTCTTGACCCGACAATTGAATTTTGACGAATGGCTTGCTGCCGACGATAACGAAAATAACGGTACTCCCATCACAGGAGCCGCAGCTCAGACAACTGTGGATATGGTATCTACGCCTTCGCCGGCGGCGAGACCAGCCGCTCGGCATTGCCGTGATACACCTTTTCAATAATCTCCGGCTCGAGATCGAGGGTCGATAGAAAAGCGTGCAGGTCACCGCCGTAGCAGTCGCGGCCGAACAGCAGCCGGTCGCTGTGCTGCCGGATGAACGCCACGGCATGCTCGGGATCGCGATCCAATGCGTACTGTCCCGAGCCGGCGGACAGATCAGCGCACAGGTTGTCATTTGCTTCGAAAAGATCGTACAACCGGCCCCGACCCGTGACTGGACCGCGCGGATAGACTTCCGGATCGCTCGCGGCGTCGCCGCTGATCTCACGCCAAAAACCGGGTGCGTGCCCGATGAATGTCGTGTCCGGACACGCCTTGAGCGCGCGCTCCAGGTTCTCGATCGTGCCACCGTACCAGGCGCGACAATATTCCGTCGTGCCATCGGCTTGCGGCAGGTACGGCACGTCCAGATGCAGGACGACCGGCAACCCGAGTTCACCGGCAGCGCGGTAAAGCTCGATGCAGCGCGGGTCGTCAAAAAGCATCTTGAACTTCCATTCGCCGCACACGCGGATGTCGTACATCGCTACGGCGTTGCGCAACAGGGCAGGCGCACTCTCGTGAATGGGGTGCGGGCAATAGCCCACGACAAACCGCTCCGGGTACCGGTCTCTCGCCTTCAGCAGGTCGCTCAGCGGGATACCGGCGTGGACGCCGTCAGGACGAAAGTGCAACGGGTTCAGCACGCGGTGGTAACTTTCACGATCCTCGTCGGGCTGGATCTCCCAGCTCAGGAGCCAGGCGTACTCGACAGCTTGCTCGTCGAGGTCCGCGACCAGGCCGGCATCATCGCGGCCGTGCCAGAAGACGTGTTGATGAGAATCGACGATACGTGTCGGGGTTGGCATTGTTCACTCCACCAGTTTCTTGATTGCATCTTTCATGACTCCCTCAACACCGGGTGCGACAAAGGAATCGACAGGCTCGTAGCCACCTTCATCGTACGACTTGTCCAGGCAGATATAGCCGGGACCGCAGTCGCCGTAGGACGGCACCGCGACCCAGTCGGCGGTCGAATGTTCCTGGGCGAAAAGCTGGTACTCGATAAACGACTCGCCAGGCAGGTGCAGGATACAGGCGGCCTTGTCGATCTTCAGGCAACCGAACGGGATCGGCACATCCTGCCGACGCAGGCCGGCGATTTTGATCGCCGCTTTGGTGCGGTCCTTGCTCTGGACCTGCGGGTCGGTCAGGATAGCCATCATGTCCGGCTCGTTCATGTCCGCTCCGGGCGGCAGGGACACCGGCTCGACATGCCAGTTCAACTCACCGACCGGGAGACGCCCGGCATTCGCTTCGGCGGCGACGATGCCGTCATAGATCCGCTGCGTGAAGATCTCGCGGTTCTCGTGAGCACCGTCGTTGTATTTGCCGGCGGTAACGTTGCCGGCGCACTCGTTGAAGACGATATGCGCCACGTCCGGCTCGTCGTCTGACCGGCGCTCGCGGGCGAGCCCGAGAAAATCGCTGGTAATGACGGAATCGTAGTCGTAGCTGGTGTTGTGTACGGCGTAATAATGCATCGCGGCGAGCTTGCGCTGGTCATTCCAAAAGCTGATCGACTTCAGGTACGGATCGATCAAGCCCTCCGGCGCGGCGCGGACCTCGGGGTCTTTGGTTGCCGTCCAGCGCACCGCTTTCACCTTGCCGTCGTCCCCCATCACCCGGCGGTTCGATGCGACCTGGTCGATCCGCGCACGGCCGCAGGCGATGTGGGTAAAGAGCTCGGGGCGCGTCGTCGCTGCCTTGACTGCCTGCGCGACGCGTGACAGCGCTTCGTGACAGAATTCGGTCTGCATGACATCGCGCACGCCATGCTCACGAACCAGCGCCTGGGCATCTTCGTCCGGCCACGGCGAACAGTGCGGATGTGTCGTCTGCACGGCAACATGATCCGCATCCGTTCCGGCGGCATCGGCCAGGGACTCGCACCACATGATATGGCTGCGATTGCTGATCTCACACCAGTCCACGGCACAGAGTACGACCGGCTTGTCGGCACCGTAGAGAATCATGCCAGCGGCATACAGCGGATCAGCGAAACCAACAGCAGGGTCTTGCCAGCCGGCTGTCAGCGGATGACCGATCGGGCAGGTGACATCGACCTTGAAGGTTGCAAGTTGCATGAAAAATACCTCAGCCGGCGTACGGGTTCATGTATGCGATCAAGCACATGGCATAACGCTCGAGATTGCGGCTTGCCAGTTGCTCGTGCTGTCACGACAGTCGGACAATGAATAGCCGAGCGTCGAAAAAACGGTGAACAGCGAAAGTTTCATCAGTTCTTTCCTGCATTCGGGCCGACACGGGCCATACGCATTGGCGGATAGTGGGTGCCAAGCATGGCGCGATCGCTGGTTTCGTGAATGCGTTTCCAGATTGCCGTCATCATCTGCAGACATCGTTCAGGGTTGTCCACAGCCACATTGGTGGTTTCGTACGGGTCCTCCGCAAGATTGTACAACTCGTCATAATCGAAGCCGTTGAAGACAAACTTCCAGTCACCGTCCCAAAGAATGCGCTGTTCCATGGTAAAACGACAGCCATGGCTTTCGCCGTAGGCCGGACCGTTGTCAATGTCCGGCTGTGCGAGCACCGGCACAAACGATTTCGAATCCGGTACATCAATCGCCTCGGCCTGGGCAAGCTCGACCAGCGTCGGACAGAGATCGGCGATACCAACGCACGCATCGGTCGACGCATCAACAGCGATTCCCGGCCCGGCCATGATCAGCGGTACGCGGTAGATCTCGTCGAAGGCCGCGAAGTTGTGGTTGTCGAACCCGTGCGCCCCGAGGTAACGCCCATGATCACTGAGCACGATGACTATTGTGTTGTCGAGCTGCTGCTCGGCCTCCAGCCGATCGAGCAGGCGGCCGAATTGCGCATCGAGCTCGGTGACCCCAGCGTAGTAGGCAGCGCGTTGCTCGCGCCATTCGCGATCCGTGGTATGCTGCCAGATCTCGCGCTGTCGACTGTACAGCGCTGGGCGGTCGGCAAGGTCGTCGTTCAGGTTCGGTGGCAGCTCGATGCTGTCGACGTCGTATTTCGCAAACGCCTCAGCGCCGGCGATCTCTGGTGTATTGGGCTCCGTGAAACTGACAACGCAGGCCCATGGTGCGTCGCCGGCGATTGCTTCATCGAGAAAGGCCAGTGCGTTGTTCGTGGTCAGGCCGATACGCCTCTGCTCGGGCGGCACATTGGTCACCGCATAGTGCAGAACTTTGTTGTAGCCATCGGGGCCTTCCAGGTACCGCGCCAGGACTGCATCATCCAGCAGGTCGCCGACCGCCGCGACACCTTCGCCAAGTTTCCGTTGCGCCGCCGCCTGATCGCAGCCGTTGACCTGCCAGCCGAACGCCTCGAGACGATTGCTGCGCTCGATATGCCATTTACCGAAGTACGCGGTGCGGTAGCTCGCGTCACTGAGCCGCTGCGCCCAGTGCGGATGCTCGGTGCGGAGGCAACATTGATCGTCATCGACGCAATGCTCGACCTGCAGCACACCGTGGTTATGCGGCAGCAGCCCCGTCATCAGGCTGGCACGCGCCGGCGAGCAGATCGGTGTCGTCGTGTAGCAGCGATCAAAACGCATTCCGCTCGCCGCCAACCGATCAAAATTCGGCGTGATGCATTGACTGTCAGGCTGCACCACAGATGCCGGCATCGCGTCCGGCAAAAACATCAGGATGTTGGGGCTGGGCATTTATCCTACCAGTTTGAGCGAAAGAAACTGGGGAATTGTAGCCGCAAAAAGACACAAAAACACAAGAATTGAATTCCCTTTGTGCATATTTTTGACTTTTGTCGGCTATCCACCAAAGACAAGTGACACGGACGCTAAAAAAAACTTGCAATTGCGATGGACAATCTCTATATCACCTAAATATGGCGATTTTTCGGAAAAAAACGCCCATTAAACTGACACTATAATATAGGAGAGAACAGACCATGTTAACCCGCAAACTAACCACAACACTGGGCGCTTTGGCGCTCGCATTCGCATTCCTGACCACGACCAGCATGGCCGTGACCGTATTGGTCGACCATTCGGACGCTTTGGCATGGGAGGGACATGCTACGTATCCCGGGTTTGACTTTGACCCAGTGACCGCCCAGTCCGACGAGAACATCCTTCACGCCGAATTCGACGTCAGTATAGCCGGCATTTCGGATGGTGGCATATTTTCGCGCTGGCTCGATGCCCCGTGGAATCAAGGCAACAATGAATGGATGAACATGTTTAGCTGGTACGCTTGGGATCCTGTCATGGCATTGGGATCAACAATTTGGTCGCCGACACACCGGCTCCTAGGCAACACCGACGCCACGCAGAAGACACACACGTGGCACTGCTCCGCGACCCTCGACCTGGGTTCAACACCGAAAACACACAGCATCACAGTCAGCGACACCGAAGGTGATGGCGAGTACAGTTTTACGTGGACCTCGAATGATATCGAAGATGGCTCGAACCCAACGAGTATCGGGTACATCGAGTGGGAACTCCAGAGCGCTATCGGCAGTGAGCCACATCCGGCTGTGAATAACGTCCTGGTCGTCAGTTTCTCGAACGATGAGAAGTCCAGTTGGCGTGCCATCGCTGACCTGCAAAGCCAGATCGACAACATCGCACTGACGCCCGGGCCGCAGGGTCCGCAGGGCAAGGCTGGTGCTGATGGCACCGCCGGTGCGGATGGTACGAATGCGCCGTGTGTACCTTGTCAGGATGTCGCCACAGAGGCAGTCGATTTGACCTGCTTAATTCTGGGCGAAAACCCCCCAGCCAATGTTCAGGACCTTCGGGATGCAACCCAGGTCATTGTCAATTCGCTGATGATCAGCGCCAACCTCTGTGAGGGGGAATGCGATCTCAGTTATGAAATCAATGCCGTCATTGATGCCAAGCTGAATAATCCGTAGGCGGGAACTCTAAGGTTTTTACAAAAAAGCCCGGGAATCGAGTGATTCCCGGGCTTTTTTTGTGTGCCAATCCTGTCAAGCTTCTCAGCCTGCACCGAAGCGCTCTGATTGCCCAGGCAGTGCTGGATCTCGAGCAAACACTGGTCCGACGTACCCGCGCCGAATACCTTTCCCGAACCATCATAAGAAACGGGAAGTAGCCTTTGGGTAACGGCCACGTGTCCCATTCCCAGGCAATTTGAGAACTTCGTATGGGGCTGCAACGACTGGAAGAATTGAGGACATACCCCTGAAATACGGGTGCTGTCATTAGTCGATAATCCCGTGCGGAAACACTTTTCCCAACGAATCCCCCCATGTCTCTACCCCGTTTTTTTCTTCAATGACGACAGTGCGCACCAGTTACACACAGCGCCGTTGAGCTCGGTATTGGGTAACGCGGCCTCGCAAAGAAAGGCGTCCGGGCATGGGGATTTGTATAATTCTCGATCAACATCAACTGTAATGGGGGTTCGCAGCAGATAGGAACCTAAACGCGGAATCAGCAACGGCATCACGTGAAGTTACGACGCCAACGCCGCTTTCTGAGTCTGCAAAAGACGGATGCCGCAGCACCGTCCAGCACAAAGACGTCAAGTCATGAGGATTCTTTACATCGACATTGATTCTTTGCGCGAGGGGCCGTCACAATCGCGAGGGATTCGGCGAAGTACCTGGATCGTTTGCGCGCCGGCGGCCGCGACGACTGGGCCCAGCGCGTGGAAGCCGGTACCACGTTGAATGCCCGCCGTGATCTTGCGCCTTGACCTTACGCAACCGTTTCGATTACGAGTCGGGCGATTACGAATGTATGTACGGGAACCCGTCTCGCACTCATACTTCCGAGCTCTGAGCCCTTAGTCCGTCCAAGGCAGGGCGTCCTTAATGCCGACATCCCCGGCGAGGCCGGTAAGGTTGTCGATCGTCGCCTGCGTCAGAGCAATGCCGTGTTCGCGGCAGAGCGCCTCGTGCTCGAGCTCCATCTCGCCGGGAACGAAGGTGCGCTCAACACCTTTCGCCTTGGGCGCGGTGCGCATGCGGTCGATGAGCTTGTCGACGCGTTCGTAGTATGCATCCGCGGGCATCATCGCCTCAACGTTGACTGCCATGAACCAGTGCCCCTGGTCGGCGGGCTTGCCTGTTTCCTGCGACCAGTCGGTCATATCACTCGTGAGCCCCGCCCCGGTCAGCACACCGGCAAGGGATTCGATCAGTAACCCGATGCCATAGCCCTTGTGGCCCGCAAACGGGGTCAGGGCGCTGCCGAGGGTGAAACCGCTTGGATCCGTGGTCGGCAATCCGTCGATGTCCGTAAGCCAGGTGTCCGGGATTGACTGCCCAAGGACCTTCGCCGAGAAAACCTTGCCGCCGGCTACGGTGCTCATGGCAATGTCCAGGACCATCGACGGTTGAGTCTTTGCGGGGATCGCGTACGCTAGCGGGTTGTTGCCGAGCACGGCTCCGCGAGCGCCGGGGATGGTCATCACCGGATTGACATTGCTCGCCGCGATACCGATCATCCCTTCATCCATCGCCATCATCGCGTAGACGCAGGCGGCACCGAAATGGGTGCTGTTGCGAACGCCGGCGGTGCCGATCCCCATTTGTTTCGCCTTCCCGATCGCCGCCGACATACCGGCGTGTGCACCGATCATGCCGACAGCGGCATGGGCATCGAGCTGGGCCCAGGCGGGGCCCTCTGCGGTGATCTCCGGAACACCCCGCGGGTCGATGCCGCCGTCACGCATCATCTGCGCAAACTTTCGAAAGCCCGCCAGGCCGTGGGTGTAGATGCCGCGCATCTCAGCCTGCACCTGCAGCCGGCTCGTCAGTCGTGCATCGCCTTCCGACAATCCGGCGGCGATCAGTGCGCGAACGCAGAACTCGGTCAGCGCATCAGTGTCGACGTGCTGGACGTACGGCGTCTTGAGCGTGGTGCCGGTCATTTCTTTATCCTGTTGATTGCAGTCGGCTTGTTCAGGTTCACCGCAATTTCCGCCGTCCTCATAGGCCCAGGGGAAACTAGAGCAAGGCCTTAGCAGCCTGTCTCCATAAAATCCCTGCCGAGATACTGGATCCGCCTGCGGAAAGACAAGCCAGAGACGCGTCCATCAGATATGATCGCGGCGGAATGCATGACAGCCCATCTGGTGTCAATTAGCGTTCGGCTACTGGCGAGTCTGGCAAATCACGGGTAGTCGGCGTAAACCTGACTCACCCAGCGGACCACCGTGAACCACTCGACGTGTCCGTCGAGGTAGAGTGCATGTTTGCCGTCGGGTATAAACTCATTGTCGCCGTGGGTTTGCAGCCGCCCCGAACTGTTATATATATACGAGTCCTGCATGAAGGACCCCTGCGGCGCCATCGACGGGTAGAATATGTTCTGGCAGCAGAACGGCGGTTGTGTCGGTGCGCCCGAAATCAGCAACGGCTCCATACCGCCGTTTGAAAAGGCACCCCGCCATTCTTCTTCTTTGTTGATGCGACCGTAAGGTTGCCCGCGAAAGGCGAGTATTTCCGTGTTGCCCCAAGATGTGTTGTTGCGTATGTGCGTGTCGTATTTATCGTAATCGAGATGCCAGGGCGACAGCATAATGGAGAGGTCGCCCCCCATGTAATCAACTCCGACTTTGTCATGCAGGAAGGTGACGTCTTGGTACGGAACTCCGGGGGTAAAGTCCTGATTGTGGGGTTTGCCATTAGTGCCGTGATTCGATTTCTTTACAAAATCCGAGTCATCAGGCCAGTTGTGGTTCTGGGCATTGAACAGCGTCGGCGTCGGAAACCAGTCCTCATTGTCCAAGGCGTACGTCATCCAGGCAAGGGCCGTTTGATGCATATTATTGGTGCAGACCGTCTTGCGTGCCTGCAGCTTGGCCTTGCTTAAGGCCGGCAGCAGCATCGACGCGAGGATGGCGATGATTGCGATAACCACGAGCAACTCTATCAAAGTGAAGCGCGGAATCTCAGGACCACTCAAATTATGTCGACGAAAAGTCACACCAACAGTGTACAGGAAAAAACTTCGGTTGCCATTTGCGTCCCGCTCTTTCCGTCGTGCACGGGATGACTATGAGGTCGAATCCGATTTTTCGGAGCTCACAATCGAGGGCATCGGCCAGGCGCTGCACTACGGCGACCTGACCGGGCAGCAGCCGGTGCTTGCTTTAATCAGTGCGTACTACAATATTTCCGGCGCCGAACAGGAGAAGCTCGAATACGTTTCCGGGCTATGCGCGGCGCACGGCGTCGAGGTATGGGCGTTAACAACAAGAAGGGAATGATGCAAACATCGTGGGATAATCCTATGCATGTAATTGCGTTCATTCGAACGCTGCTGATCGTGCTGGCAGTTGCGGTGTGTACCGTCGCGGCAGAAGATCTGCAGACATTGCGTAAGAAGGCCAAGGCGGGCGATGCCTTCGCGCAATGCGATCTCGGCAATAGGTGTGTCAAAACACGTGAATGTTAATCGTCCTGTTCCCTGAGCAGTAGGGTGTACAACTAAATGGAGGCCCATGAAAAAAAACAACATTGCACGCCCCGCTTCATCTGCTGACAGGAACGCTCCCTTCACGCTTATAGAACTGCTTACGGTCATCGCGATCATCGCCATACTCATTGCCATTCTGCTGCCGGCATTGGCGCGAGCGAGGGGCACGGCAATATCGGTTGTCTGTAAGTCGAACCTGAAACAACAGTTCGTGGGGATATCGGCGTACGCCATGGACCAGGACAACCTTATCCCCCCGACCGGCGAGCATTTCCGGCATGCCGGTGTCAACTATTACAGCGGCGCCTGGTGGGGTTGGGTAGGTGCAGCCGGCTATATGGGTTCACCCGAACTGTGGGACGGTCCGATAACAGCAACGGGGATCATGCGCCGGTACCCGATCATGGGTTGCCCGGGCGAACAAGGATCGTCTGGAAATGCCCCCGGTATAGGTCCGGGAATGAAATACTTCGACTCCGACAGGAATGTCTCAAGTTACCAAATCAACGC
>Ga0114993_10000084_pt1 | contig 92418 bp, 75 predicted proteins | sample ArcticOcean_MG_C_FD_87042 | JGI IMG/M metagenome (GOLD analysis project Ga0114993, IMG submission 87042) | Marine microbial communities from western Arctic Ocean - ArcticOcean_MG_CB2_150 | ecosystem: Environmental > Aquatic > Marine > Oceanic | place: Arctic Ocean: Canada Basin | collected... | reverse complement strand
TGGCCTTGATCACGAAATCAAGCGGCACATTGTCACCGCCGCCGTTGGCCTCCAGCGTCAGAGCCCTGCTGTTGCTCAGTTTTTTGAGGTTGAGTCCGCCGCTGGGCAGCAGTTCCATGTGAGTATCGACGGAGTTAACGGAGAAGATCAGTGAATTATCGCCCGCGGTGCTGCCGGCTGACCCGTAAATCCTGGCAGTGGAAGCCGCATTGTTGTTGGCCTTGATCACGAAATCAAGTGGCACACTGTCACCGCCGCCGTTGGCCTCCAGTGTAAGAGCCCTGTTGCCGCTCAGCTTTTTGAGGGTGAGTCCGCCACTGGGCAGCAGTTTCATGTGAGTATCGCCGTTGTTGGCGGAGAAGACCAGGTAATTATCGGCCGCCGTGCTGCCGGCTGCTCCGTAAATCCTGGCAGTGGACCACATATTGTTGTTGGCCTTGATGAGAAAATCAAGAGGCACATTGTCACCGCCGCCTGCGGCTCTGAGCCCGACGGTCTGTGAATTTGTCACCTCGGCAGCAATCAGCGAACCACCGACACGAATCCAGTCGACATCATCGCCGATAGCGCTGAATGTTGTGCCGATCAGGATTGCTCCAACGAGTATGACGAGAAGTTGGATTGTGCGATTCATGGCGATCTTTACCTTATTATGGTTGTTTAGTTGTGTGGATTTCAAACAGACAAAAGTCCCCGAAAAACCCGGGCCTGCTGGCAGTCACCGCGTTGCGGCAACACCGACAATCGTGGTTTCACGCCTCAGCTATTAATATGGTATAAAAAATTCCCCGACAAATTCCAATCACTTTTTCTCACAAATATCCTGGTAGTCGGAGGCGGGCGTCGTCGTCGATCAGACCGGGTGAGGCCGACGGCAATTGGCCAGGGGGATCCCTTTGGCGCAGTTTGGGATCAACTGTAGTTGGCGCTTGTTCAATCAAAGAGTCCGCGGATCTTCGTGAAGCGCGGGAGATATCGCCGGGGTCAACGTTTCGAGGTGGAACCGGTCGTCAGAATATCGTGACCGTCCAGCCGCCGCCGATGTCGCCGCTGCGGATGTCGGGGCCGACCGAGCCGTGCCCCCAGAAATAATCGTTGTAGTTCCAGGCAAAATCTCCGGACCTGAATACCCCCATCACGGTGCCTACACGACCGTCCGGTTGATCACTCTCTATTGCTTCGAACCAGGCCTGGCGAACGGTCATGGGGTCGGCTTGCAACATGTTGTTCGCGAATGCTCCCGAGAAGCTGTCCCAGGCAGCGGCATTGGTATGGAAACCCAACATCAGGTGCAGGCCGTCGAACTCCTGACGCCAGCGATCGAATCGATTCAAACCGCTCCACGTGTCGACCAGGACCTGGCAGGACATGATTGCGAGCCACTCAAGGTCCTTATTGCCCCAATCACCGTCAGCGTCGGTATGGAACACTTTGCTGTCGTCATGTGTCGTGTCCTCGAACGTGAAGCCGTCACCGCCACCATGACCGACGTAAAAGGTGATATCGGTGTTGTCGATCCAATTGCTGTCCCCCGGGGCCTTGAAGTCTTGTTCCCAGGCGTTGACACCGGACCAGGAGAAGCGCTCGACCACGCCGTCGGCGTCCATCGCGTCGATAAAGCCCTGCTCGAGGTCGCCGAACTGGTTGGTCACGGCATTCTCAGTGCCGAAATCCCTAATGCCGCCGACGAAGGCGATCGCGGTGCCGTCGGGGGGGATCGATTCAGCACCTATTCCGGATACCGTCACATTCAGAGTCGTGCTGGCTTGCACGGAAACGCCGTTAGCATCGGTTACGATGACGGTCACCGTTTCGCTGTTGAGAGCCCTACGGCCCAGTACCTCGTATGCGACAGTGGCGGAGCTGTCGTCGAGGCCTCTACTGGAGGAATTCCAGTCAATCGCATAGGGCTGTGCGCCGCCACTGATCTCGACACCGGCGGTCACGGCCGCGCCTTGTGACGTGGCGGTCAGTTGGATAACAGGCACGTAGGTTTCGCTGTCCAATGCCGGTATCATCGTTCGCAGCAGCGCAATCTCTTTACCTTCGACGACGGCGGTCCCGCCGCAATCGTAGAAAGGCATCAAAACACTTACGGTGGTCAGTCCCATAGGCGGCGCGTAATACACAATGTTACTGTCTAGGTCCACGTTCGTGAACTGTGTGCCCAGATTCAGGCCTGCGGCATAACGCGCTTCCGCTTGTTCTTGAGTGATTATCTTTACTGACTCCCCGCGCTGGACCTTGCGATTGGCGTAGCGCAGTTGGGTCACTGCGCCGTCGCCGTTGAACGTGGCGCTGACCTTGGCGCCGGGGCCTTGCAGGGGGAAGCCCTCAAGTGCGAGATTGAACCGCACACGAGTGTCCAACAATGCCTCAACTATCACCGCACCGGTTGTGTCCACAGCCTTGAATCTACTATGGCAAAACCGGACACTGGTGGCTGTCTCTGGGTAGAGGTTGGATGTTTTCAACGCGGTTTCGTAAAGGTCCTGTGCTTGCTGTTTCTCGATAACGCTAAGGTTCGAGAGAGCGTCAAAATCAATGGCCTCGGCGGTGGTTTCGCGTTCATCCTCATTGTTCATACCGCTGCTGCCAAGTTGTTTCGTGGGTATGAACTGGAATCGCTGCCTGTCTATGAAGGTTATCGGACGGTTTGTGGCAGCAATCGGTGCGGAGACCAGAAATGCATCGGGGTTGTTGCTCGCCCCATCGGCCGTCTGATTGATGCCTAAAGCCTGGGCAAGCGCAGCCGCTTCGGCCTGGGTTGCGCCGTTTTGCACGATCGGGAAGACAGGCATGGTTTGGATCTCGGGATCACTGTTGTCCTGATCCAGGCCGGCGGTCTCCAGGACTTCGGATATACAGGTGTTAATGGCCTCGGCGGGACAGCCGCTCAACAAGTTCTCAACAGTCGTCTTGATTTCATCCCGCATTTCAGGCACGCTTGTCGGCGGGACCAAGGCGAATCCATTGCACGCCTCAGCGTAAATATCGGCCGCCGGGCAAGGTTCGCACTGAGCCAGACGCAACACCAAATGCAAAGTCGACTCCTTCTGAATGTTGTAATCAGAAAGAGTGCGACCATCCTCAAGCTGCTTACCCGCGAAAATGAGGCGCTGCTGATCTGGGGGAATGCCCTCCTTGTCCTGGATCTTTGTCTTGATGTTTTCGATGGTGTCGGTCGGTTCGACCTCCATGGTGATCGTCTTTCCGGTCAACGTCTTTACGAAAATCTGCATACCTGCTGCCGAATCGGCATACAGCCCTAGAAACAATCCCATCGTTACAACCATTGCCCAGTTTCTCATCTCAAACCCTTCCTTTTTTATTGTCGGCAGAAAAAAGTCCTGCTGATTTTTTTGAATCCAGAGGCGTAGTCTTACCCCCATTTTCCAGTATCCAACTTATTGTAGAAAACTCCCAAAATTATTGCAAGCTTTTTTGGGTAGGGTGCGCTTTCCTTGCCGACACCCCATCTGCAGAAGCTGATGCCGGGCAGCATCGTTATCATGTAGGCATCGGATACGGCTGGCGAGGCCGGTTGCGGCTGCGGACGCTCCATCCAATATGTCCATCGCAAAAAAGACGAGATCACTGGTGCCCTGGTCAGGCCGGTCACCTGTGCGCTGTTATTCGCGACGCTCGTCGGTTACTTTTCCCAGGCTCATGGAGGCCTGACTGATGAACCTGATTGAAACTTTTCAGCCCAGTCTGCGCGGCAGGGCCGACAAGCCGGCGCTTTGGTTCGGTGACCGGTGGCATACGTTCGGCGAGCTCGATCGCCAGTCCGATGCCGTGGCTCACGCGTTAGTCAACGACTATGGTGTCGGCCGGGGCGATCGGGTGTCGATGTTTCTCGGGAACTGCCCGGAGTTGATCGTCTTTTATCTGGCCGGCCTCAAGACCGGCGCCATTGTGGTGCCGATAAATGTTCTCTATCGCGACCGGGAGCTGACGCATCTGCTCACCGATGCTGAACCGCGGGTGCTTTTATGCGATCCCCAGCGGTTTGAGGTGCTGGCGCCATTGCGCCACCAATTCGATGCTCTCGAGCAGGTTTTTGTCACCGGGGCCGAGACGCCGCCGGCGGCACGGGGGTTCGGTGAGTTGACTGAAGCCGCGCCCGATACGCCATTGTCCGTTGCGGTGATCACTGCCGATGATCCGGCGCTGATGATCTACACCTCCGGCACTACCGGACGTTCCAAAGGCGCCCTGCTGACGCACCACAACCTGGTCTCGAATATTGTTACGCTGCTGCAGTGTTGGCAGTGGACTGCCGCCGATCGTTTCCTGCTGGCGCTGCCGATGTTCCATATTCACGGCCTCGGCAACGGGCTGCACGGGGCGCTGGCATCCGGCTGCACGACCTTTTTGCTGCCGCGGTTTCACGCGGATACAGCGTCTGAGCTGCTGAGGCGCGAGAAGTGCACGCTTTTCTTCGGCGTGCCGACGATGTACGAACGCCTGCTGGAGCATGCAGACGCCGATGGCGCAGTGCCGGCGGACATGCGGTTGTACGTGTCCGGCTCGGCGCCGCTGTCCCCCGACACCTTTGCCCGTTTCAAGACGGTGTTCGGCCACGAGATCCTGGAGCGGTACGGCATGTCGGAGACCGCGATGATCACTTCCAACCTCTATACCGGGCCGCGGGTCCAGGGCTCAGTCGGCAAGCCGCTGCCGGGCGTGTCCGTGCGCATCGTCGACGAAGCGGGCGTGTCGGTTGCCGATGACGAAACAGGTGAAATCCAGTTGCGCGGGCCGAACGTGCTCAAGGAATACTGGCGCCAGCCCGAGAAGACGGCCGAGGCGTTCCAGGACGGTTGGTTTCGAACCGGCGACCTGGGGCGCTACGATGCGCAGGGGAACATCATCATTTGCGGCCGAGCCAAAGAGCTCATCATCTCCGGCGGCTTCAACATCTACCCGCAGGAGATCATCAACTGCCTAGTCGACCACGCCGGTGTCGTCGAGGCCGCCGTCATCGGTGTGCCGGATCAGCGGCGCGGCGAGCTGCCGAAAGCCTATGTAGTAGCCGCCGAGCCGGTGCCGACCGAGGCGGAGCTGACAGCCTACTGCACGGCGCAGCTGGCCAGCTTCAAGGTGCCGAAGCGGATCGTTTTTCTAGACGCCCTGCCGCGTAATGCGATGGGAAAACTGCAGCTGCAAAACCTGCCGGAGCGCGATTGCATCTGAGCGGGCTTATACAGTCCGAGCAGCGGGACGCCGCGCTATCATCCTACCCGGTGGCTTTGGCAACGTCCCGCGTCTGGTGTAATCCCCGCCTCAACGCTTGTGCTCGAAGGTGGGCAGCATGCCGCGGGAATTGGCCATGAGCGCCTTCAGCATCTTCTCGGCGCGTTGCGGCGGGATGGCGCACGCATCGACCTGCATCGCCTGCAACGCCAGTCGCCGGTCGCCGTTCACCGCCGCATCGACGACGAGCTCCTGCCAGGTAATAAGCTGACGCAGCATCAGCTCGAGCGCCGGCGGCGCCGTGCCGGCATGAACCGGACGGACGCCGGCCGAATCGGTGACCGCCTCGAGCTCGAGCACTGCTTCGGCAGGCAGGTTCGGTACGGCGCCGCGGTTCGGCACGTTACAGATGTGCACGCGCCGTCGTCCGGCCGCGATATCGGTGATGAGGCGGGCGGTGCCCTCGGCAGTTGTTGCGCTCTCCGGTTCGTCCGGCAGCTCGACGCGGGCCAGGCTGGCGGCGTAGTCCTTCAGCATCTGCTTGCGGCTGACCAGCTGATCCTGCTGCCGCAGATTCGCCAGTGTCTCCTTGCCACTGTAGAGGGCCTGCACGGATTGGGCATAGTAGTTGTCATCCAGGGCGAACGGCAGGTTGTCCTGATCGGTCTGCGTCAGATAGGGGTAGAACTCGATCAAATGGTCATCTTTCGGATATACGAGCCAGTGACCGTACACCTCGCTGAGTGCGCTCGTCATTTGGTGTTCCGGTTTCGCTTTCAGACGACGCACGCACTGGCGGAATCGCGGTATGACATCCTTACCCCGGTGCCGCATCCGGGTAAACCAGTGGTAATGATTCGTCCCGATCCAGACCGTCTCTAGCTCATCCCCCGGGATACCAAGAATACGAGCTGCATTGGCGATGCCGTTCTGGACGCCGTGACAGATTCCGACGATGCCCGGCACATCGGAATACTTCTCCATCGCCCGGCACAACGCTGCCATGGGGTTGGCATGGTTGAGCAACAAGGCACCCGGCGCATGCTTCTCCATGGCGCGACAGATCTTCATGTGGATCGGGATGCTGCGAAACGCCGCCATCATTGCCGCCGGTCCGGCCGTGTCACCGACGACCTGGGGCACGCCGTGTTGCGAACAGATCAGCTTGTCACCGAGGTGTACGGGTGAACTGTAGTAGCCGGCACTGCCGGAGGCGCCGGCACCGCCGATCGACGTCAGAACGAAATCACTTCCGTCAACTGCTTCCGTCAGGTTTTTCGCAACGCGGAGCCTGAGGCGCGCACCGGTTTCGCGACTGAAGCGGCGCGCTGTCTTCGCCATCAGTTCGGCGCGCTCGTGGTCGATGTCGTACAAGACAATTGTGCTGCCGCGCATCTCTGCGGTCAGCGCAAAATCAGCCAGCGGCCGGACAAAATACAGGCCGCCGCCACCCAGGCAGGAAATTTTCATGGTAGGCTCTATCCTTTTGGTCCGAGTCAGACCCTAATTTCTCGTCTTTTGCAATGAAAGCAAGGAATTGAACCACGGATGAACAGTGATGAACACGGATCATGTCGAACGGTGAAGCCATCAATGAACAGCAATTTATATTTTTTCGGGCTGTCGGTGTCCATGCTTTATAGTGTGCCATGAAGCGTTTGACCCTTATCGAGTTGCTTGTCTATCACTCCGAGAACTGGTTCGCTGCCGGGCCCGATGATTCCGGGGCAGCACTCAGTTAAGGCTGGAATGTTTTGACTTTCGCCGACTTCAGCGGAGTTGACTGTGGGTGGACCTGTTGGGAGCCGGCCCCGAATATCGTGAAGCAGAGAAAGTTTGAGAACCCATCGGAAACGCTGCACGCGATGGATATGGACAGTGCTTACGCGGGAGCGTCTATCGAGCCGACGACGTGGTCGGCGATCTGCATCGCCTGGCCGAATTTTAATACAGGAAATTGGTGGGATGCGACATAACACCCAGGCGCGGGATTAAATGGTGGGCGGTAATGGACTCGAACCATCGACCTCCTGGATGTAAACCAGATGCTCTAGCCAACTGAGCTAACCGCCCGCTGTTTTGGGTTCGGCAGGCACCGGTGACAGTGCTGGCCGATTGTTAGGATAACATACCCGAGGTCGACTGAAATTGAACCAGGCCCCGGGTAATCTCGCCGGCCGTAGGCCGAGCCGATCGTTCGCCAGGTCCCGGTTGTGTGCCGGCACAGGCATCGAATACTCGGGATATCACCGGGTTGCGACCTTCCCCGCCCGCCTGTAAAATGTTGAGATCGACAACAGCTGCGGATTCGGGGCAATTCCCATCTCGATTCCCCACAGGTCGCCGATAACTCGACAGATTGCAAAGGCCGTCCCGTAGAATTCCATCAATCTGCGGGTGAATAATTCTGTGAGCAATAGGATTGCCTGCTTGGTTGCTTTCGCCTCTTGAATGGTGGAGCAGAGGCAACTAATTTGAGTCCGCCTTATCACATTATCTCAACAAGGACATCCAAGACATGAACGTATTAGTTATCGGCGGCACCGGGAATATCAGCCTTGGGATTGTCGCGGCGTTGCTGAAACAGAATCACGAGGTTGTGATGTTCAACCGCGGACAGAACCCCGATCCGCCGCCACCGGGTATAAGGGTTATTCACGGGGATCGCTACCAGCGCGAGGATTTCGAACAGAAGATGCACGCTGAAAAGTTCGACGCGGTCATCGACATGATCTCCTATAGCGCTGATGATGCTGCCTCGGCTCTTCGGGCGTTTCGCGGGCGGGTCGATCATTTCATTCACTGTTCGACGGTGATGACCTATGGTCCGCCGTTCCCGTGCAACGGCATCAATATTGAGGAAAGCGCCCCGCTCAATGGTACGTCCGATTATGGTCTCGGCAAGATTGCTGCCGACCAGTTGTTGCTGGAGGCGCACGCCGAGGATGGATTCCCGGTGACTGTTCTTAAGCCCTCCTATACGCATGGGCCGGGCATGAAGGTGTATCGACAGCTCGGGAACGATGGGGAATGGATCGATCGTCTGCGCAAGGGGAAGCCGATCCTCTCAGTGGGCGACGGGCTGAACTATTTCCAGTTTCTCGCTTCGCGCGATGCCGGGGTTGGTTTTGCCGCCACGCTCGGGAGGTCGCAGTGTTTCGGTGAGGTTTACAACATCGTTCACCCGCAGGCGCGGACATGGGACGATTGGCACCGTATCGTTGCCGAAGCATTGGGTGTTAAAGCCGAGATTGTCCACGTCCCGCAAGATACGTTGATTGCCGTTGACCCTGGACGGTTTGGTGATTTGCGGCAGAACTTCGCACACACGCAGATATACAGTGGTGCGAAGCTTGCCAGGGATGTCCCGGAGTTTCAGCCGGCGACGCCTCTTGTAGAGAGCGTTGCGGCGAACATCGAGTGGATGGACAAGCACGGCCTTGTCTCCGACAGCGACGCCGATGACCTCGAGGATCGGATCATCGCAGCGGTCGAAAACCTCCCAACCAAGGTCGCATCATGAGTAACCGGCGCGTGTTGATAACCGGTGGTGCGGGATATTTGGCAGGATTCATCGTGGACGCTTTGCGTGACACCTGTGAACTCACTCTGCTGGACCGGGTGCCGCCGCCGGACTCGGATCCGCGGGCGGACCTCCCGTTCGTGAAAGCCGACATCACCTGTTACGACCAGGTGCAGGCGGCCTGTAAAGGCCAGGACCTGGTGATTCATTTGATTGCCCTGGTTCGTGATCGATTCGGAGTGCCTGCCGATGTATACTGCGATGTGATGGTGAAGGGTACCTGGCATGTGGCGCAGGCCTGTGTGGAGCAGGGAATAAAACGACTGATCAACATTTCATCTATTGTTGCTTTGGGTTGGCCGGCTCCTGAGGATATACCAAGCCGTCCGGAAGCCGGCGGCAGATTCGTGGATGGCGACCTGTTTTACGCCCTGTCCAAAGGCCTTGGGGAAGCCGTTGGCAAAGCTTATCACGAAGCGTATGGGCTGGAAGTGATACACCTGCGTCCGGGCGTCATTGCCGGCGACGGTTTGAACAAAGGTCCGCAATTGCCATCCGAGCCAACCGATCACTGGTTCCTGTATGTCGACCCCAGGGATGTGGCGCAGGCCGTTGCCTTGGCCGAAAAGGCAGCAATAAGCTATGGTACCTACAACATTGTGGCCGGTCGCGCGGATGGGATGTTTGACTGGTCCGGTGCCGCTCGGGATCTGGGCTATTCACCACAGCATAACTGGCCGGAAATTCCGGAGAGAGGCGGTTCATGAATCTGACAGGAAAACGCGTGTTGGTTACCGGCGGCAATCGTGGGCTGGGTTTATCGGTGGTCAAGGCCATGGCAGCGGCTGGTGCAGAAGTTTTCGCCTGGGGACGTAATCAAGAGGTACTGGCAGAAGCGGCTGAATCATTGAGGGAAATGCCCGGTACCTGCTCCTTTCACCGGGTAGATGTTTGCGATGAACCGGCAGTGATTGCTGCCGTCGAGGCGATGGGACCGGTCGATGTGCTGGTCAATAACGCAGGGATCGCTCGCACAAGACCGGTCCTGGAAACTTCGACCGGAGAACTCGAAGACGTTCTGGCAACAAATGTGGTAGGGGCATTTGTTGTCATGCGCGAAATTGCCAGAGGGATGGTTGCCAATGACGGCGGGTTGATCATCAATGTGGCATCGGATGCCGCAATCGTGGGGATCAGCAGGATGGGGCCCTATTGTGCCAGCAAGCACGCGCTGCTTGGCATGGGGCGGAGCGTTTCCGCGGAATTGCGGGAGCACGGTGTTCGGGTTACCACCTTTTGCCCCGGGCCGATCAGTACCGACATTCTGGGGCCGGGAACAGCAAACCCGGACAGCATGGACCCGGACGCTCTGGCCGAATTTCTCGTCAGCATTGCCACCCTGGATGCAAGAATTGAGATCCAGGATTTACTGGCCGAACCAATGCCGCCAAGGGCATGATTCTTATCACTGTCATCCCATGGGGTGGGTGTTAAATAATTGTGGTCGAGTATTGGTAGGCTGGGAACGGTGTTCCACGTGATGTTGGTTTGCCAAATCGATGTCGCAAGGCGTAAAGGGCGTGGCCGATACGCGCCAGCCCTCAAGAGTCAATTCCCGTACTTGGGATATGGAGGATGAAATGGATGCAAGGGACCAGGTGAGGGAGAAAATTCTCGGTGACGCAGGCGTGCCGTTTTCCTTTGTTTATGATGGGCGGCGGTCGGAAACATTTATAAAAAACTGGGAACGTCGTCTGGAAAGTAAAAAGCTGGACGAGAACAAGACGTCACATATTCTGACCTTCACCGATGAGGAAAGCGGGCTGCAGGTTGCATGTGAGGCGATCGAGTATGCAGACTTCCCGGCGCTCGACTGGGTGATGCGGTTCAGGAATAACGGCCAGGCAGATTCGGCTGTTCTGGAGGATGTGCTGCCTTTGGATGTTGCCTTTGGGGCAGAGAAGGAAAGTAACGTTTTTCTTCATTATCCGCGGGGCAGCTCGGCGACCCGGGAAGATTTCAGTCCGGTCGAGGTGCCACTGACTTTGGCAAGCAGCAAGACGCTTGGCTGTATGGGCGGCAGATCGTCGAACGCCGGAGATGCTCCGCCCGACAATGAAGGGGCGATGCCGTTTTTTAATCTGCAATTCGACGATGGTGGGATCATCCTTGCCATTGGCTGGTCCGGCTCCTGGAAGGCACAGTTCGAGCGCGACACACAGAGCGTTTTGAGTGTGCAGGGGGGGATGGAGCACACGCGCCTGAAACTTTTGGCTGGTGAAGAAATTCGCACGCCGAGGATATTGATGCTTTCCTGGGAAGGTGCGCGGTTGAAGGCTCATAACCAGTTTCGCAAACTGGTCCTGGCTCATTACACGCCGCTGCAGGCAGGCAAGCCGGTGCAGATGCCGTTTTCCGCTAATTCCTGGTCACTGCACAATTGCGGCAGTGAAGTATCGGAAGAGAATCAGATTGACCTTATTCGCAAGTACAAAGCCAAGAAGATTCCTCTGGAATGTTACTGGCTGGACGCGGGTTGGTACGAAGGGGTCGACGGTGTAGAGCGCTGGGGCGAATGTGTCGGGAACTGGTCCCCCAAGAAAAGGACGTTTCCCAACGGATTCCGGGCGCTGGCCGACGAGGTCGCCAAAGCCGGGCTCGGATTCGTGCTGTGGTTCGAGCCGGAGCGTGCCAAGCCCGGAACTCAGATGTACGAGGAGTTTCCGCAATGGATGATTATGCCGGACGAGGACATCATCAAGGCAAGGCGGAAGACACTGCAGTGGGAACAGCCGTGGACCGACAAGGTGGAGGCGCTCCCGGACTTCGGCAATCCGCAGCTAAGGGAATGGTTCACCGATCACGTCTCTTCGATGATCGAGGAATACGGCATCACGGTGTTCCGCCAGGATTTCAATTTCGACCCGGCGGCATATTGGCGGCTGGCCGATGGTGAGGACCGGGAAGGGATTACAGAGATACGCTTTATCGAAGGCCTCTATGAATTCTGGGAGGAACTGGTCCGGCGACATCCGGGTTTGCTGATCGATAATTGCGCCAGTGGCGGGCGGCGGATAGATCTGGAAACCATGTCGAGAAGTGTTGCTCTCCACCGCACCGACAATGCCGGTGAGCCGGAAGCGGCACAATCCCAGACGATGGGGATCAATCTCTACTATCCATGCGCCGGCACCGGTGTTTTCGCGGATCTGGGCACGGTGGATAGATATTATTTTCGAAGTTGCCTGGCCGCAGGGATGCAAATTGCCTGGGACATTTATTCGGATGATCTTGATTCAGCGGCGGCATGCGAGATCGTCGAGGAATTCAAGTTGTTGAGACCGTTGTATTATGGAGATTTTTACCCGCTTACCGTTGAGAATAGCAGCAGGATCAGTGATGTGTGGTGCGCCTACCAGTTGCATCGGGAAGATTTGAACCAGGGAGCCGTAGTTGCTTTTCGCAGAAAAAACAGCCCGTACCCTGTGGCGAAGTTGAAGCTGCATGGGCTGGATGCGGCAGGCACCTATGAATGCACCGATATCGACACGGATGACAAGACCGTATTTACGGGTGAGGAACTGATGGAAGAAGGTCTCGAGATTGCCATGGCACAGGCGCCGGACTCGAAGATCTTCGTGCTGCACGGCATAGATTCTTCGACCTAAAAGTACGCCTTGCACGGGCGCCTTCTTCTGCCCTGTTGCGAACAAGCGTTCGCGTTATCAACTCGGGCGGCTCATCGCCAGGCCAGACGCCCCGCCATGTCGAGGTCAGGGACCATCGCTACGTGTTGCAATGACCGCATGTCCGGCCGTCTCGTGGTGTTGTTGAATGGCTGCGGCAACTGGGGAAGGAACCTCCTCACCACGCTCGCGGCGTTTGTCGATATCCTCGAGAGCCCGGAACAGCGCGTGGCAGGCTTCCTCGTATCCCTGACCGGTAAACCGCGACACCAGGCGCGTGCCCCGGTCGATCAGTTTCTTGTTGCTCGGGGAGACCCAGACCATGCAGTTCCCGATGACCCGGTTCATGCGGCACATGGTGGCGGTTGACACGGTGTTCATGACCAGCTTGACCGCGAGGTGATCCCAGAGCTCGAGTGGACTTGCGGCACAGTCGCAGTCGACATGAAAGTCCGGGGCGTCACCGGCGACGCGGTTGCCTATGTGCAATACACGGCCCTGGTCATAAGCCAGCCGATCATCCGGCCCCGCACATTCGTCGGCTGCGAGCAAACGGATACAGGCCGATCCCTTGCCGCTGCGCTGCTCGTCCAGTGCGCAGCCGATCTCGAATTTGTATAGCTCCGCATTGTTCAACGTCGGCGGCTCGGCCAGCAGATTGGGTGGTGCCTTCATCTCCTCGTAGTCCTTTCGGGTCCAGGTCAGCCCCCGGGGGGAGCGCCCGAGTATAGACACCCAGGTCTCTTCTGTCGACCGGCTCGGGTGTTTGGTAAAAGCCCAGGACTGGGGTGATCGCTGATCATCGCGCTGCCGAAATGGCGGGACCATGAAGGTTGGCGACCGTTCAGTGGTATCTGTCAGCACGTCCAGGAGAAACCCATCTGCGTAATAAGTCAATAACCCCTGCTGCTCGTAGAGGGTCTGCTCAAAGGTTGTCAACCGGGAGAGCACGTCGATACGTTGTCTGATGCCATCCACCAGCCTGTCGAACGTGTCGGCGTAACATTCGATGGGTGGCGCCAAAGCGGCGTATTGGCTTTCGGGAAGAGCTGATTTCAGGAAAGCTAACAGCGCCTGCTCGAGGGCTGCGCCGACAATCAGGAGTTCACATGTCGTGGCCTGCATCCGGGTCGACCCCATGATCGCCATCGGTCCGGTGGCCAGATCCAGTTTGGTAATGGCACTTTCTTCGATGACCTCTCTGGAGCGCTGCACCTCATGGGCCAATAGCTCAGTGGGGTTGTTGTAGACAAAGAATACCTCAGCACCCCGATCGAGCCCCTCCCAGGCAGTGCCGATAACAAACGATGTTTCACCGCCCTCTGTGATTGCAACCACGACGTCCCCGTCGGCCACCCCCGATTCACGCAACTGGCGTCGTCCGAAATCCTCGAAATCCTCGAAGCCCTCAACCGATTTGATCAGGGCAAAATCGCCGCCGGCCATAACGCTGAGCACAAGGTCCGCGTAGCCCTTGGGGTCGAGCGATAAATCGCTTAGCTTGTCTGGAAGACGTCGCCAGAATCGGCGCCAGCAGGCTTCCAGCAAGATACTCAAGCGACCTGTGGCACCGCAGCCGGTGAAGACAATTCGCCGCTTTTCGCATATGGCCCGTTCAAAAGCACATCGCAAGCGGTCAAACCCGGGTGACTGCAACACCGATCTGCCAACCGGTGCAATGTCATCGTCCACCGACAACAGGATATGCAAGCCGTCTTCGAGGCTTGCGGCGATTGTTTCGGCCAGGCTTTCTGTCTTGGGGTGCGAACCTTCGGTGTCCAGGGCGCCGAGGCGAAAGGCCCTGTCATGTTCGAGAAACGCTTCGGCTTGTTGATTCGGATTCATAGTTTCACGCGTGGGATGCAGTCGAGGCTTGCAGGGTTCCCGCTTCGCCGGGCACCGCCTTGATCTCGATCAAGTTCCGCATTTTGGCGGGATCGTGCGCAAGTAGATGGAAGGAGTTGCCGTGGCCGGACTGAACGTAACATGACACCTCGCCGCCGATCCTCCACTGCACCGGTGCCCGGATCATATCGCCGCCGTCGATAATATGCTGACCGGTAGACCGATAAATGGAGCCGATTGATAGACCTGCAGGTCGGCTGAAATGCAATCGAAGTTCCGGTGGCGGGTCATTGCAAACGATGCCCGTCTGGATACATTAATCCTTTGCTGTATACAGGTACATTCCTCACGTGCCAAGCCGGTTTTGTGGTGTTCCACCACTCGTGCAGCCCTATCTGGCGGGTAAGCATGTGGTCGGGACAACTGTCATTTTCAACCAGGACGGAGTCATGGCCGAGAAATCAGAAGAACTCGATTTGCAAGCCGAAGAAGAGGAAGAAGAAATTGAGATAAAGCTTGTTGACCTTCAAGAGATCACCGCGAAGGAAAAGCGTCTTTACGACACTGCCCTGAGTGCACATGAGAGGAAGAACTACGCCTACGGTATTGACCTGCTCCGGACGCTACTCAAGAAATATCCGGGCCTGATCGAGGCGCGCATGAAACTGCGTGAGATGCAGATGGACCGTCTCGGCAAGGTTTCGGCGCTGAGCCAAGGCCTGGCCACTGTCCGCGCCCTCCTGCCGTTTCTCAAAGTAAAACGTCTCGCAGCCAAAGGGAATTACGCCGAAGCCCTCGACGCCGGCGAGGCCGCCATGGGCATGGACCCGACCGCGTGCTTCCCATGCATCGTCCTTTTTCGAGCCGCCGAAGCTGCAGACGTCGACGCCATCTGCCTGATGGCGCTCGAACAGGCAATCGAATTCCACCCGAAAAGTCTGCAGGTGCTCGACTGGCTGGCGCAGCTTTACTCACGCATGGGCATGGGCAAAAAGGCTCTCGTTTGCCGTCAGAAAATCTTCGAAGAACGACCCAACGACCTGCAGGCCGAGGCTTTTGTAAAGGACGCTATCGCTGAGGCTGCCATGGACGAGGGCGGCTGGGAACGCGTCGCCGAGAGCGATGGCAAACTCGATTACCGTTCACTGATCAAGGATACCAGCGAAGCGGTGCGCCTTGAGCAGCAGGACCGCACAGTCAAGGGCGACGCCGCGGCTGGCCTGATAGACGATTTGTTGAACCATATCGCTGAGCAGGATTCTATCGACCGTCGCAAGAAAGTGGCGGAGCTCTACCTCGGATCCGACGACTTCGAGAACGCCCTGGTACACTATGAACGCGCTCAGGAGCTTTCGGACGGCGCCGACCCCTCGATCGAAGCGGCAATGACCGTGATCTACGGCCGCCAGTACGACGCTGCCATCCGCGAGTGGGGGGTCTATGTCAAGAGCGAGGAAATCACCGAGGAGCAGCGACAGGAGGGCGAGGCGCAGGTTGCCGAGTTGCAGCAGCAGAAGCTGGCGATGTTCCTGGAACGCTACACGGAGCGTGTCAAGCGTTACCCCAACGATGTGCCCGAACGCTTCAAGTTCGCGACATTGCTGTGGGAGGACGGCCAGATCGACGAGGCCCTGCCGCATTTTCAGGTGACGCAGCGCAACGCGCGGTTCAAGCAGGAGTCCACCATTTATCTGGGACGGTGTTTTGCCAGCAAGGGCCAGCATGATCTGGCCATCGATCAGTATCAGGCCGGTATCGCAGAGCTCGAAGTGATGAACGCCGTCAAGAAAGACGCGCTCTACAGCCTCGCAAAATCCCTCGAGGAGGTCGGGCGTACTGACGAAGGGCTTGAACAATACAAGGAAATCTACGCCGCCGACCTCAGCTACCGAGACGTTGACGACATCATCACGCGCTCGTACAGCAGTTGATCCGGGTTGACGGTTCTGTTGCAGTATTTTTGTATCTGTATTTCCTGCCGTTGTAGCTCCGTCCAGCGAAATCGAACTCGATATCCGCGCCTGAGTCGAGCCCGCCCCCAAGCCCCCGTAGGGGATCTCCATGAGTGAGCAAGTAACCGCCAAGGACCTGACTGCCAAGGAGAACGCCCGCGTCAGGAAGAGTTTTGACACCGAGGTAGGGGAGGCCGGGCGCGATGTCCTCAAGTTCGCGGCGCGCTTCTCCGCCATCCTGGTCATCGCCTCGGCCTGATCTCCCTCTACTTCCGCTCGCGCGGCGGCTACAAGCCGGTCGAGCTCCGAGCCGAGCCGCATGACCGTGTTGAAGAGGGTGATGAAGCGTGAAAGTTTCCCGACCTCTGGACCCCTGGCCCTGATTCCTGGTTACTTTATTTGCGCCGCCGCCGGATTGAATTAGGTTGACCTATGCAGCAGTACCTCGATCTGATGCGGCATGTCCTCGAGCATGGCGCCGAAAAACACGACCGCACCGGCACCGGCACCCACAGCGTCTTTGGGTACCAGATGCGATTCGACCTGGCTGCCGGTTTTCCGTTGCTGACGACCAAGAAACTCCATGTTAAGTCGATCATCCACGAGCTCTTGTGGTTCATCGCCGGCGACACGAATGTCAAGTACCTGACCGATAACGGCGTGCGCATCTGGAACGAATGGGCCGATGCGAACGGCGATCTCGGCCCGGTCTACGGCCACCAGTGGCGCCACTGGGATACCGCGGAGGGCGACCACGTCGATCAGCTCCGGCAACTGCTCGACCAGCTGCAGAGCAATCCCGATTCACGACGGTTGCTGGTCTGTGCCTGGAACCCCGGTGATGTCGGGCGCATGGCGCTGCCGCCCTGCCACTGCCTCTTTCAGTTCTACGTCGCCAACCGGCGCCTCTCCTGCCAGTTGTACCAGCGCAGCGCCGATATTTTTCTCGGGGTGCCGTTCAATATCGCGTCGTACGCACTGTTGACGTTGATGATCGCGCAAGTCACCGGTCTCTCACCCGGTGAATTCGTCCATACCTTTGGCGACGCCCACCTGTATACCAATCATCTCGAGCAGGCCCGGCTGCAGCTCAGCCGCGAACCGCGCGAACTGCCCAGAATAGTGCTCAATCCTGCGGTGCAGTCGATCTTCGACTTTACCTTTGAGGATTTCGAACTGCAGGCCTACGACCCGCACTCCCACATCAAGGCGGTGGTGTCGGTATGAGCCTGGCGATTATCGCCGCAATCGCTGGCAACGGCGTCATCGGCCGCGACAACACCTTGCCCTGGCATCTGCCGGACGATCTTAAATGGTTCAAGCGCCATACCCTGGATCACACCGTCATCATGGGGCGCCACACCTACGAGTCGATCGGCCGACCGCTGCCGCGCCGGCGGTTCATTGTCGTCAGCCGCAACCCGGCGTTTGCTGCCCACGGCGTGGTCGCGGCACAGTCGCTGGCAGCCGCACTGGCAGCCGCGGGGCAGGACGATATATTTATCATCGGTGGTGCAGTACTGTTCCGCGAGGCGCTGCCGTTGGCCGATCGGCTGTATATCACCAGAATCCACGCCGACGTGGCGGGCGACGTATATTTTCCCGACCTCGACATCGAAGAGTGGATCATGGTGTCGTCGGAACCGCACGCGGCGGATGAGTTACATGCCTATGCGTTTTCGTTCGAGATTCTCGAACGAAAACGCCTACGTCAACAATAGAATCAAGGGTTAGACATGAAAGCGATGCCGCTGTTGCTCGCCGTGCTTTTGGCCGGTACGTCCTGTCAGGTGTTTCAGAGTACTGACATCGATGATGTCATGCGCGGTGACACCAAGAAACACCTGGTCCCCGGCGTCACGACGCGTGAGGACTTGCGCGCCAAACTGGGGAACCCGGACAAAGTCGAGACCACCCGGGGCAACCCAGTGTGGACCTATGAGTGGACCACGCGCGAGCGGCGTACTGCCTATTCCGGCCGGCGTATCGGTGAAGAGCGCGACGCCTATCGCGATCTGCCCGGCTACACCCACTACATCACCAAGACCACCGTGCTGACGCTGTTCTTTGACGAGGACGGACTCCTGGTGAAACACCAGATGTTCTCGCCGGACGGCCAGTGATGGCGCGACCCGGTACGTTGTGATGCCCGATGCCCTGTCTATCCTTACCGGTGAATATGAGCGCCTCCGCCTGGCTGCCGGTCATGCCGCGATCGAATTGGATCTGGGTTGCGGCAAAGGCGGATATCTGCTCGAGCTCGCCAGATGCTTTCCCGACCGCCTGATCATCGGTGCCGACGTCATGCTGGGGCGACTGCGAAAGGTCCAGCGCAAGGCGGATCGCCGCGGCTTGGCCAATGTCATGTTGCTGCGCGTTGAAGCCTGGGCGCTGTTGCCGTTGCTGCCCGACGGGGTGCTCGATCGCATCCACATCCTCTGCCCGGACCCGTGGCCGAAGGCCCGGCACCGGGCGCATCGATTGATCACTTCGGAGTTTCTCGGGCGGTTGGCCGGCAAGCTCACCGCGACCGGGGTGTTGCATCTGGCGACCGACAACGGGCCGTACCTGGAGACGATGCGGGCAGCGATCGCGCCGCTGGCAAGCTACCGCGAGGATCGGGAGGGAATCAGGGATGCGGTCGAGATCCAGACGGATTTCGAGCGCGGCTTCGCAGCCCGGGGCGTCGTTGTCGGCCACCTGAGCTATCGGCGTGAAGAGCAGCTGGTTTGACTATGCGCGGAGCCGGGACAACGATCCGAATGACTGGTCAACACGGGAAGGTGCCGTAGCTCGGGGTACCGTGTTGTTCCGCGATAGGATCACCGAGGGTGGCGATGCGACCGGTGGTGATGCCAGCCATCTTTCCAGACGACCCCATATTCCTTCAGAACAAGATAATTGGAGGCGGCTGCGAAGTCACCGGCGATCAAGACGGACCAACCCTGATTGATCTATCTGGGTTCACGCCTCTCGCGGCAACAGGATGTTGGCAGAACCGGCACCGTCAAGGTAGCTAAGCCAGTTAGTTGACCGGAAAGACCGGTGTGCCGGTCTCGCCAGCGCTGAGCGGATGACCGCCCCCTCTCCAAGTGACGCCGTTGTAGGTGCGCGGGAAATTCGCCCCGCTCGCCGGCGCACTTACGGCGGCGGTAGCCCAGTTACCGGAAATGCTGGATGCACCGTATCCTTTCACGTGACCATCCCCGAACACAACGTTGGCTTTGCCGCCGCTGTCATTGTAGTCTCCGCCATGCCGTAACCCTAGGCTATAGAACGGTGTGTAGGACCCGCCGGCCTGTAGGAGAGTCCCTTGCGGATATCCGCCGCCGACAACGACGTGCCTAGAGTCGCCCAGTAAAGGTATGACCGATGGCGAATCGGAAAATCCCTTATCGGAAGCGGAGGCAAACAGGCAGGAAGTCATATTGCCGCTAATCCCGGCGTAGCAACAGTCAGCTTTATCCATCGTCACTGGTTTGAGCCAGACAAATGCACCGTAGGTAGAGCCACGCGGCGCCCATTGAGCAGTCAGGCCAGTGGTACTGGTCCAGTTACTGATCGGGATATCACCACTGACTGATGAGTGGTTTGCCCAGTTGGATAGCCCATCCGCATCCGTCTGGAAGTCTGTGTCGGCGGGACACCAGTTGATTTTCACGTCCAACCAGTAATTTGCAGCGGAGGTGTCGACCTGTTCGTAGTATCCGGCATCGTTGAAGATCTGCCACCAGACAACGTGTTTGCCCAAAGGATCGGTAATGCCGCATTCCAACCCACTCAGTATTCCCGCTCGTCCGGCATACGGCCCCGGAAAGTTGCCCCTAAAATCGCCCATGTACATCGCATAAATCTTCCCCCACTGGCTCAGCTGGCTTGTGCAGGAAATGCCGCGCGCCGTCGCCCGGGCTTTTTGCAGTGCCGGCAGAAGCATGCCTGCCAAAATAGCGATGATCGCGATAACGACGAGCAGTTCTATCAGAGTGAAGTGACTCTCTCGCTTTGCTATGGTCAACGATTTCATTTTATGATTTCCTCCTTCGCAGGATTTCAGAGATTAAGTTTTCGAGTAAGCCGTGTCCCAATCAGGATAATTGGGGATAGTTTAACACAAGGGGGCGCCCATGCAAACCGGACAGAGTCTACGTTCACCGAATTTTGCCGTACCCATATGACGCAAAGAGACTTGATTCAATTGCTCGTCGATCTCGACCTCCGCCCGAGCCGCAAGCTCGGACAAAATTTCCTGATTGACAATAACATCCTCGATATCATCGTCGGCCACGCCGCCACCGCTACCACCGGCAATTTCATTGAAATCGGCGCCGGCACCGGCGTACTCACTGAGCGCCTCGCAGCCCTCGGCCGAGTGACCGCCATCGAATATGACAACCGCCTGGCAGAATACCTGCAAAACCGCTTCAGCCGCAACGATCAGGTGACCATTGTCCACAAGGACGCTGTTCGTCTGGATTATGATCAGCTGGCGAACGGGCCGTACGATTGTATCGCCAACCTGCCCTATGCCGCCAGTACCGCCATCCTCGGCAGACTCCTGGCAGCCACCAATCGCCCAGCCTTCATCCTGGTGCTGCTGCAACGGGAGATGGCCGAGCGCTTGACCGCAGAACCCCGATCGAAAGCCTATGGCAGCCTGACCGTGCGGTTGCGCTTGTGTTATGATGTCAAGATTGTTAAACAGATCTCTGCCAACGTCTTTTGGCCGAGACCCGAGGTTAATTCCTCACTCGTTGCCATGCAACTCCGCGACGATGCCGCCGACTGCGACCTCTCCCGGCGCCTTTCTGCACTCACACGGCTGGCCTTCAGCCAGCGTCGCAAAAAACTCCCGGGCGTCCTCGCCCGTCATTACCATCCCTCGACCGTTGCCGACACCTTCGACCGGTTCGGAATCGACGCCGATGTCCGCGCCGATGCCCTGCCTATCGCCAGCTACCGCCAGTTGGCCGAGACCCTGCCGGCCCCGGAACAGCATAGTACGGACTCAGATACGCAGGAATAATGCCGAAATCATGCGTAAGGACGCGCAGCTCATCAATTGGCTGGCGGCTGTTAGAAAAATCCACGAATTGTGTGAATAACCCGCTTCCACATCGGAGAACTGGGGCAAGTATAGAAAAAAGCGATCGATTTTTCAACTTTTTTCGCATGTTGCAGGTGATCTGTACAAGGCAAACCCGGTAGAAAAAGATGAAAGTCGGAGAACCCGTCGCTGCATGGATACAAATCACATTGGATCGAGAAAAAAATCTTTTACCGCGCCGGCCGGTTCGCAGCAACACTTCGCAGGTGCATCATTCGTTCGTATCGAACCACGGCAGCGCCTGCCAGACCCGGACGTCTCGACCGGAGCCGGCAAGCGCCAGCTTCAGATTGTCCGGGGACAGAGCCACCGCGTGAACTGGATTCTTCCCCGTTATCGTGAAAAGCCCATCGCCGCCGGTCACCTCCCACACCCGGGTGAGTCGATCGGCGCTGCCGGAAAAAAGCCGCCTACCGTCAGCTGAAAAGGTCATATCCGTCACTGCCGCATCGTGTCCGGTCCGGTGCCAGAGGACGGCACTGTCGAGTTGCCGGACTTCGCAACTGCCGTCGCGGTATCCTACCGCCAGCAGCCCTTGAGCACCGACGGCGACGGTGGACACCGGGGCGCCGCCGTCGAATCCCCCAGTTGCCGCTCCGGTTGTCACGTCCCAGAACCGTACGCTGCCGTCATCGCCGGCCGAAACTGCCTGGCGGCCGTCGGGAAGAAAAGCTACGGCTCGTACTGCTCCCTGGTGCTGGTTGAATACCTGCAGCGCTTGTCCGCTATCCGTTTTCCAAAGGCGCGCAGAGCCGTCGAGGCTTCCTGTCAAAAAGGACCGGCCATCGGCGGCGGCGGCGGCGGCGGTCACCAGGTCCGCGTGCCCGTTGCATTCGATCGGCGCCAGCTTGCTGTCCAGTGTCCAGATCCATGCATTGTTTCCGGCGGCCGCCAGCAGCCGGTTGTTGTCGAGGAAGACGACCGCCGCCACGGACGTTTCGTGGCTCAGTGTCGGTAGTGCTTCAGTGCCCTTCCGGGGCCATAGATAGACCATGCCGTCGTTACTGCCGCTGGCCAGTCGCTGGCCGTTCGGGCTGTACGCCAGGCAGCGCACGTCGCCCGTGTGCCGGCGATAGGTGCGGGGCATCGGATCGTTGGCGATCCGCCATACCTTGATGCTGCCGGCTGCGTCGGTGCTGGTTACCGTACCTGTGTCGGTGAGCACCACGCGGCTGATTGCCTCGCCCTGTCCCCGGATCGTTTGCCGCAGCGACTGCAGGCCGATATCCCAGATGCGGATAGCACCGTCGCTGCTGCCGGCTGCCAGTACGCCCTTAGTTGCTGCCACTGCCGTGACCGGGCCTGTATTCTCGTTCATTGTCATGACAGTGCGAGCGTTTTTCACATTCCAAAACGTCACGCTCCCATCCGCTGCCACGGTGAACGCATGCGGCGTGTGCCGGACAAAACCGATATCGACAAACCGGCCAGGCAGGTTTTCGTGCCGGCGATTTCGCAAATCGTGGATTCTCGCTTCGCCGTCCGCATCCAGGCTGACCAGCCAGCGGCCGTTGATTGCCAGAGCAGTGACGGCGTTGGTGTGTGAATCAGGCAGCACCTGACTGTTGCCGAAATCCTCGCCCGTCCACACGCGCAGGCTGCCGTTGTCGCTGCCGGCAACGATAACCCTGCCGTTCGTTGATACGGCGACGCATGTCACCGCACCGTCTTGGCTGCCAAGCGTCTGGAATTCGCTGCCTTGCCAGATCCGTACCAGGCCGTCGTCGCTGCCGGTGACAATCCGGCCGCTGCTGTCGAGCGCCAGACATCGGGTGCCTGCAGTCACGCGCCCGAGCTCGGCTTCCGCCGTGCCCGCGGCGGTGTTCCACACGACGACACTGCCGTCCGGCCCTGCCGTAACGACCCGCTCGTCGTCGACGCCGGCGGCCATGGCGCGCAAGGGCCCGCCGGTATCGATCTGCGCTATGAGGCGATCCGCCTGGCGTCGCAACCGGCCCCATTCCCAGTGGCGCGCCGATGCCGGGCACAGGTCCAGTGCTTGTATTACCGCGTCGTAGCGGCGTTCTTGAAGTGCTGCTGTCGCCAACTGGAGTCGAGACACGTAGATATACCGTGTGCTTGCCTGCTGCAACTCGGCGATTTTTGCGTCGCGCGCTGTCACCAGGTTTTTCTGTTTCTTCGCGTCGGCGCGGACGATTAAGGCGTGATGTTCCAGCGCTTCGTTGTAGCGCTTGTCCCAGGCCGTCATTTGCTGTCGTCGCTCGAGTGCGAAGAAGAACGCCACGATCAGCAGACTGATGATCGCAATGCTGGCCGCGATCAGGCTGGCCTCCCACCGGTTGCGCTTGAACAACAGCCACGATCGCTTCCACAGGCCGGCGCCTTCTACCGACGTGGCGAATCCGGCGAGGTGCGCCTCGATGTCGGCTCTGAGGTCTTCGACGTTTTGGTAGCGCTGCGCCGGATTCTGGGCCATCGACTTCATCACCACCGCCTCGAGTTCCGGCGGGATAGCGTGGTCCGTTCGCTGGCCAGGCGGCACGATCGTACCGCGTCGCGTCTGGCGCATCATCTCCTTCGGCGTCTCGCCGACGATCGGGCACTTGTGCGTCAGGATCATGTACAGAATCGCCCCGAGCGAATAAATGTCCGTACGCTCATCCTGCTGTGCCACGTTGCCTTCAGCTTGCTCGGGAGCCATGAAACCCGGGGTGCCCCGGATGATCCCGTCTCGCGTCGGTGCGCTACCGTTGGCGGTCTGGCTGCCGGTTACCGTTCCTGCCCGCTGTGGTGTTTTGCCGCTGAGCTGTTTTGCCAGGCCCCAGTCGAGCAGGGTCACTTCACCGTAGTCTCCGATCATGACGTTGTTGGGCTTGAGGTCCAGGTGAATGATGCCACGCGAATGCGCGAAAGCGGTGGCATCACACAGTTTGACGAAGTCTTCCAGCATTGAGCGCAGCGGTTTCCTGGCGACGATGTCACCGTCGCCGTCCTTCAGGCGCATCACCAGGTCGTAAAGATTGGCGCCTTGCACCCAGGTCATGGTAAAGTACGGGTCGCCGTGGATCGACCAACCGATATCGTGGACCGGCACGATGTTGGGATGTTCCAGGTGGGCGACAATCCGCGCTTCGCGTGTGAACCTGTCGATAAGGTCGAGGTCGCTGTTGGCGCGGAGTACGACTTTCATCGCCACCTCGCGTTGCGCGGCCAGGTCGCGGGCCCGGAGAATACAGCCCATACCGCCCAAAGCGATGACGTCGAGGATTTCGTACTTGCTGTCGGGCTGCCAGGCATCGCGCGCGATCGCCACCGCTTCGTCCATCAATTCGGCGTGCGACCGACCGTCGTGTTCAGCTTCATTGTTGACACGGCTCGTGTAGAACTGCGAAAAGTCCGGCAAATCGCTGCTTGATTCGGGCCGGTATGTGCCGCTGTCGCTGGTCATTGGCGTGCTCGTAAACTATTTGGTGTTTTCGCGAGGGTATCGCATGGTCTTACGTCGGTGACCGCTGCCGGGACATGTACTCAGCATCCTGGCTGTCATTCGGCGCCGGCACCACGTGGGTACCGACGATCTTGTCGTGAAAGGCTTCGCCGTCGCGATCCCACAATGCCCAGGAGAATCCGAGCCGAAAAGGAGCCATCGACAATCAATAGCGGGCGGCTCGAAACAGTGCTGGACCGGCAGTCAAACGTTTGCCGTCCCGGTCGACAACGCGGAGTCCGCAAATCCACTTGCCGATTGTGCAGCCGCGCCAGGCGACAGCAATCCAGGCGTACCGCGGCAGCCCCAGCGGCCAGGCCTGCGGGCACTGGTGCACCACGATCAACACCAGCAGTGCGTCGATCAGGAAGGCGCCGACCCGTTGGGCGCGGCCGGCATCTTGCGATGTTTGACTGTCGTGACAGCCCGGCTGCGATGCGGTCGAGCTCCCTCATCAGCTCCTCTGCTGTCCGATAGCGATGGCGCGGCTTCTTCTCCATCATTTTGCTGATAATGTCACAAACTGCCGGCGGCAGATCGGGATTCTTGATCCTCGGGTACGGCAGCGGCTCGTTGATGTGTTTGCTTATTACCTCAAAGGCACTGCTGCTGCTGAACGGCGCTTCGCCAGTGCACAGGTGGTAAAAGGTGGCGCCGAGTGAATAGATGTCGGAGCGGGCATCGGCGTCTTTGGCGTCTTTGGCCTGCTCAGGCGCGATGTAGCCGGGCGTCCCGATGCTAACGCCGGTGCCGGTAGAGTTGATGTAATCGTGGCGGCCGCTGCATTTGGCGAAACCGAGGTCGGCGAGTTTCGCAGTGCTGTCTACCGTCAGCATGATGTTGTCCGGCTTGATGTCGCGATGATTGATGCGGGCCGCAATGCGCGCGTCCTTGACGAAGCGCTCGATGTATTGGGGATTCGCCCGCGCCAGGTGTGGCGTCAGTGTTTTTACGGCGCTGGGGATATCTAGATCCGGGTTGCGGCCCAGCGACACTTCGCCCATGCTGCCGCGGCCCAGGGGGCTCGAGAGGCTATACTTGCCGAGCTTCACCCGCGGCGTGGCGATGGTCTCGTCCACGTCGCTGTCGGTGATCGTTTGTTGATCGTTGCCGTTCATCTGGTCATGCTTGTCAGACTGCTGGGTGTTCGACAAGAGCCTGCCACTTGCAGCAATATACAGCTTTAGATGCAGTCTGACGAGTCGCCTTTGTTCGCGGGTGCCGACAGTGATGTGGCGATCGCTCCGAATGCTCTTGCACTGTACGGGGGGTGGGTCTATCTTCCTCGTTTGCCATATCGTTTCTGTGACGGACACGGGCGGCACAACTTTCCACATAACGCGGTTATTGACCATGCCGTCGCTTCGAAATTATCTGCAACTGACGAAACCGTCCATCATGATGCTGGTGGTCGTTACCGGCGCTACCGGGTTGGTGATGGAAAAGGCGTTTCTGTCGCAGCCGCTGGATTTTCTGCTGGTCCTGGTCGGGTTGTTCCTGACTGGTGGTTCGGCGAATGCGCTGAATCAGTATTTCGAACGTGAGCTCGACGCGAAGATGACACGCACGGCGAAGACTCGGCCGTTGCCCACCGGCAAGATCAGTGCCGGCAGCGCCCTTGCGTTCGCCATCCTCATCGGCGTGGCAGGTGTGGGACTCTTTGCCTGGCGCTACAATATCCTCAGCGCCGCTCTGGCCCTGGGCACCGTTCTTTTCTACGGTTTTTTCTATACGTTGTGGCTCAAGCCGAACACGACACAAAACATTGTGATCGGCGGTGCCGCCGGTGCCATGGCGCCGGTCATCGCCTGGGCTGCTGCTGCGGGGACTGTAGCGGGTCCGGTGCCGTGGATTCTCTTTGGTATCATCTTTCTCTGGACGCCGCCGCACTTCTGGGCGCTGGCACTTTATCTAAAGGACGATTATCGCAAGGTCGGTCTGCCGATGCTGCCGGTCATCAAAGGCGATGAAGCCACGCTCACACAAATCTGGTACTACACGCTCGCGGTTGTCGCCATCAGCCTGTCACTGCTGTGGTGGGCTCCCTTGTTTCTCTATGCCATCGCTGCGGTGTATTTCGGTGCGATGTTTATCAAAAAATCCTTCATCGCCCGACGGGACCAGACCGAGAGTGCCGAGCGCAAGCTGTTCGGCTACTCGATCCTTTATCTCTTCGCCCTCTTTTTCAGTATCATTATCGAGGGGCTGGCGAACTTCGTCATCTGACGCGCTCGGGTGTATGAATTACCCTCTGGAGCGCCGCTTCTACGGGCTTCCATGTCGAATGATCGCGATGGTGTCCTGCCAGCCGCCCAGTCATGATTACACACTGACATCCTCGGCCACAGCCTCCGCACACTCGTGCTCGGCAAGCAACGGATCGATGACTTCCGCGACAAACTCTGTCACCTGCTCCGGAGCGCGGCCGATGAATTGTGACGGATCGCTGGCAAACGAATCGAGCCGGTCATGAATCTCTGCGAACAGGGCATCGCCGGCAATGCGTTCGAACAAGTCATTCTCCACGCCTTCGTCTTTGACGCGTTGGGCGCTGGCGATCGAATGCACGCGGATCGCCTCGTGCAGTTCCTGGCGGTCGCCGCCGGCAGTGACACAGGCCATGAGGATTGCCTCGGTCGCCATGTACGGCAGTTCCTCATCGATGTGCTTGCGGATCATTTTTGGCCAGACCCGGAAACCGTCCATGACATTGGCAGAGATTTGCAGGATGACGTCGGTAGCCAGGAAGGCTTCCGGCAGTGACAGCCGGCGATTTGCGGAGTCGTCCAGGGAGCGCTCGAGCCATTGGGTGGCATGGGTGTTCGAGGCGTTGGCCGTCAGTGACATGATGTAGCGCGCCAGCGAGCAGATACGTTCGCTGCGCATCGGGTTGCGCTTGTACGCCATGGCGCTGGAACCGACCTGTTTCGAACTGAACGGCTCGTCCACTTCCTTGAGATTCATCAGCAGGCGGATGTCGGTCGCCGTCTTGTGGCAGGACTGCGCAATGCCCGAGAGTGTCGAAAGCACGCGATAGTCGATCTTACGGCTGTAAGTCTGGCCGGTGATCGGCAGCGTACGGTTGAAATCCATCTGTTCGCTGACCAGTCGGTCGAGCTGTCGCACTTTCTCGCCGTCGCCGTTGAACAGTGCCAGAAAAGTCGCTTGTGTACCCGTGGTGCCTTTCACGCCACGGAACGGCAATTCCGTGTGCAGCCGCTGTACTTCCTCGAAGTCGAAGACAATATCCTGCAACCACATCGCCATGCGCTTGCCGACGGTCGTCAACTGCGCCGGTTGGTAATGGGTGAAAGCCAGCGTCGGCAGTTTGTGTTGGTCCAGCGCGTGATCGCGAATCAGGCGGATCAGGCGGATCAGCCGCTGCTTGACGATCTGCAGGCTCTCACGAATCTGGCACAGTTCGGTGTTGTCGGTGACGTAGCAACTGGTGGCGCCCAGATGGATGATCGGCCGAGCCTCCGGGCACTGCTCGCCGAAGGCATGGACGTGGCTCATGACGTCGTGCCGCGTTTCTCGCTCGATTTTTTCGGCTCGCTCGAAGTCGATATCCTCGACGCAGGCTTCCATTTGCGTAATCTGTGCCTCGGTAATCGTGTCGACACCGAGCTCCCGTTCGGCACGCGCCAGCGCCACCCACAACCGCCGCCACGTCGAGAACTTCTTCTGCGGCGACCAGATGTAGCTCATATCCGCGCTGGCATAGCGGTCGACCAATGGGTTCTCATAGCGATTCTTTGTTTCGCTCATTCTGTCATGAAGTCCCATAGTTGAATTTCACATGTACCCGTGCATTTTTAGACAATGCGACTACAATATGGGGCTCGACTGCGACGTTGCAAACTGCCCCGAAACTACGTCTTTCACCGGGAAGTGATCAGTAGCTGGATCAGAATTCGTTCGTACCGTGGCCATGTTGCCTGCGGTCATCTCGAACCGGCGTTGCGAAAGCCGCAACTCTTGCGTATATATGCTGTCTCAAAAGCAACAAAACGCCAGTCGTCATTACGGTGTGGTTATCCAGGTGCACGACCTGACCCAGGTCAAGGCGTTTTACCGGGACACCTTGAAACTGACGGGGCCGACCGTCGACAGCACGTTCTGGGTGGAGTTCGCCTTGCCGGGCAATGGCATTGTTGCTCTCGAGAAGTGCGAGAATATCGTGCCGACAGCGCGAAAGCGAGAAATCTCATGGGTGTTGCACGTCGACGATTTCGAAGAAAAAGTGAAGGATCTGCGTGATCGCAATGTACCGGAAGTCCGACCGTCACTCGATATTCCCGGCAAACGCTGTCAGACCTTCGCCGATCCGGAGGGCAATCCCTTCACGGTCTACGCCGCCGTACCGGACGCCGAATAGGACTGCGCGATTTTCCCGGCGATCGTCGGCCTTCACCACCTCCAGGTTTGTCTGATGACTGATGACCAGTTGCTTACCGCTTACCGCACGATGTGCCGCATCCGCGCCTTCGAGCTGCGGCTCAATGAACTTTTCCTGCAGGGCCTCGTCCCCGGCACCACCCACCTGTGTATCGGTCAGGAAGCCTGTGCGGTCGGCGTCAATATGGCCCTCACCACCGACGACATGGTATTCAGCAACCATCGCGGCCACGGGCACCTGCTGGGCCGCGGCGGCGATCCCGCGCGGATGCTAGCGGAGATCTTCGGACATCCGAACGGCTACTCCGGCGGGCGCGGCGGCAGCCAGCACATGGCGGTCAAGGACCTCAACTTCATGGGCACCCACGGTATCACTGCCGGGACGATACCGCTGGCTGTCGGTGCTGCGTTGAACCGTAAAATCCATCGGCAACCCGGCGTTGCTGTGGTTTTTTTCGGAGAAGGTGCCATTGGCGAAGGTATTTTTCATGAGAGCCTCAACATGGCGGCGATCTGGAAACTGCCGGTGCTCTTTGTTTGTGAGAACAATCAGTATGCCATGTCGACCAGTCACGGCGATATTTCGCCGGTCGCCAACGCTGCCGAGCGCGCTGCTGCCTATGCCATGAACTCCCGCATGGTCGATGGCAACGATGTCGTTGCAACGTATGCAACGACCGCCGAGGCGCGTTCCGGTGTTGCCGCTGGGGAGGGTCCCGTCTTTATCGAACTACAGACCTATCGAATCAGCGGTCATTCGCGCGGTGACGAGTGCCCGTACCGCAGCCGCGAAGAGGAAGCACAGTGGGCCGAACGCGACCCCATCGCCCGGCTGCGCAAGCGCCTCGAGGATGCCGGACAGTGGACCGCCGCCGCCGATACGGCGCTTGAAACACAACTCGCTGTGGAGCTCGCAGAAGCCGAGGAGATCGCCCGGGAATCATGAGTACGACTCGACAAATCTCCATGTCTGCCGCTATCCGTGAGGCGCTGACGACACTGTTGCGTGAGCACGAAGAAGTCTTTCTCATCGGCGAGGATATCGGTGTCTATGGCGGTGCGTTCAAAATCACTCGCGGCATCGTCGACGAGTTCGGGCCCGAACGCATCATCGACACACCGATAAGTGAAGCCGGCATCGTCAGCGTCGCCGCCGGCGCCGCGCTCATGGGCAGCCGGCCGATCATCGAGATCATGTTTATGGATTTCATGGCACTCGCTTTCGACGGCATCATCAATATCGCGGCAAAATGGCAGGCAACCTACGGCGACGAGTTCGCCACGCCCTTGATCATTCGCGCCCCTGCCGGCGGCGGCCGCAACTACGGGCCGACACATTCCCAGAGTTTCGAGGGATTGTTGCTCAACGTTCCGAACCTGACTATCTGTTGCCCGTCGAACCCCGCCGATGCCGCCGGCTTACTGCTGGGAGCTTACGATGCTGCGACGACCGTGATCATGGTCGAGCACAAGACTTTGTATGCCCGCCAGGGACCTGTGGCGGAGCGCCTGGAACCCGTCCCGATCGGGCAGGGCGCCAGGCTGCGCAGTGGCAGTGATATTTCACTGATCGCTTACGGGCGTCATGTCCCGGCGGCACTGCAGGCGGCCGAGATTCTCGCGGCCGAAGACGTGCAGGCCGATGTCATCGACCTGCGCACCGTCAAACCGCTGGATGCCAGCCTCATTCTCGACAGCCTGTCCAATACCGGTCGCGGTATCAGCATCGAGGAATCACCGGTTATTGGTGGTGTGGGTGCCGAGATCAGCGCGGTGGTCATGGAGTCGGCGTTCGAGTATCTCGAAGCGCCTTTCGCCAGACTCGGCGCCGCCGAGCAGATCATCCCGTGCAGTCCCGCCCTCGAGCCCGCCTGTTTCCCGTCGGTCGACAGCATCGTGGTCAAGGCCCGCGAACTGATAAGCTACTGAGGTGGTGCGAAGATGGCTGAACCAGCGGGCCCTGCACTGGTGTAGGTGACCGCCTCAAGCCATGCATGGAGTTAGGATGCCAATCGCCATCCATGCAGAGAAGGATCAAACAGGCAGATGCATAGACGCGGGGAATGTGGCGTAAAAGAAAAAACGCAGGCCTGGCTCAGTTGATCGAGATGGAGTAGCTGGCGTAGTCGTTTTCCTCAGCATTCTGCAGGGTGTAGAAAAAGAATTCGTAGCCCAGTACCAGCCCCCACGGCCTATAGTTGCGATTGCCACCGTCGGTAAGCTTCCCCATCAACTTGCCGCGCATCTTCCGGCTGCGCAGCCGCACCGTACGCGAACCCCACGGTCCGCGGATCTTGGCATGCTTGACTGGGCCGGAGAATTTTACGTTCCGATCGGTGTACTGATAATATTTCTTGTGGGTCCGGCCGTCGACCAGTTCGCTGGTCTCCAGAACGAAACGCTTGAGCATCTTATTTGGTACGTCAAGCGTGTATGAACCGTCCCGGTTCGGTTCGTTCTCGCTGTCGCTGGCCAGCGACGGGATGGCGGTGTTGACGATGAACTGAATCGGATTGTTGATTCCGGCAACCTGCTGGTGGCGGCCGGTGACACGTATGGTCGATTGGACGAATTCGTACTTGATCGTAAAACTGAGATTGCCTTCGAGTCGCCCGGTCAACTCGATGCTTTTAGGATTGCGCATCGGTTCTGCCGCGTCGTAGTATGCCGCCACGTTGCGGCGCTGGATCTCGCGCTTGGTGCGATGATAATAATTGCCCGCTGGCTGTCCGAAGACGATTGGCTTGCCGACAATCTCCCCGTTTTGCTTAAGATAGATGCGCATGATGCCGTCGGTGTGCAGCCGGGCGATGAAGTTATCGCGTTCATACAGGGCGTACGTCGTTGCATCGGCACCACTATCCTCGAGTGCCGGCAGCAGCAATTTCGCCGGGCTACTGCGCGTGTCGCTGCCGAAGGCGCTGGCGGCGAGCACGAGTGTAATGATCAGGTACCTGGTCATCTCAACCTATGGTTGTCACTGATTTGAGCAGGCGGAACGAACGGATCGGGCAGCACAAAACTATGCAGCAACCGACTACTATACAATGTATAAGGGCGGCGGGGAAGTCATCGCGCCGCGCATTGGACGTGAGACAATTCACTTGCCGTGCGGTACAACTCTGCCACCGTGCGTGCGTATCCGACTGCGCCTGCCATGGGCTGATCAAAGATCGCCTCAGCGGCATCCACGCGCGGGAAGAGGATTGCGTCGAAACTGAAACCTCAGGCTTCGAGATGGATATCGAAAACGACGCTGTCGATGCCGTCGTCATTCTCCTTCACTGCCAACACGCGGTGTGTGGCGTGTTTACTTGAAGCCCAGGGGTCGTCGTCGATGTGCGGGTCACCGGCGAAGTACAATTGGGAGATCAGTTCCCGATGCCCGGCGCCGGTGACGCGGAAGTGGATGTGCGCCGGCCGGAACTGTCGACCATTTAGATAGCGGCCCGGCATGATCGTGGTAAAGGCGTACTCGCCGCCGTCATCGACCTGCTGCCGGCCGCGCAGGCGGAAGTTGTTCGAGCGGTTGTCGTATTCTCCGTTAACATCGCATTGCCACACGTCGACCAGGGCGTCTTTTACGACGGTTTTGCAGTCTCTGCCGATGACGCGGCCTTTGACGACCAGCTTTCTTCCTTGCACCCCATCTCCGGTGAGATCATCGCGGAAGGGCGCGTTGGGGCGGTAGAACGGTCCGAGAATATCGCCAGTGGTGAGGCAATCTCCAGCGGATTCCCCGTCTATCGCTGATCCCAGCGTACCTATTGACAAAGACACGGCAGCAATAGTCCAGGTGCCTTGCTTCAGAAAGGTGCGTCGGGAGATATCAGTTGTCGGACGTTGCTGCATCGGCTTTTTCAAACACCATAGGTTGTCTGCAGTTCTTCCACGAATCGCTCGGTCATATCGGCATATACCGCGGTTGTCTCGGCCGGGTGGACAGTGATATCCGCGGCGGGTGCTGCGAAGTTGGCAAAGAGTTCGGGCCAGTCGACGTCGGAGCAGGCGTGGGCCGCTCTCAGCGCAGCACCGAGGGCAGCTGAGTTCGAGACCTCGATCGTTTGCACTCGGGCGCCGAAGACATCGGCGAACACTTGCAGAATGCCACGGTTTCTCGATGCTCCGCCGGTGGCCAGCAGGGTTTCCGGCGTCTCGCCGATCCAGGCGGCGTGCAGGCGCATGCTGACGGCCTGGGCCTCGACAATGCCGCGAGCCGCAGCGGCAGGATTCCGCCAGCTCGTAAAGTCGTCGTCACCGATCAGTTTGAGTTGCGGTTCGAGAATGACCGGGGTGATTTCCGACTCGATGTAAGGCAGCATGAAGTTGCCGTTATTACCAGGTGCGGTGTCGAGAATCGCACCGCTGAAGGCGTCCCAATCCATGCCAAGGCGGTTGGCGACGTGTTCGCGGGTAAGTGAGCCGTTCTTGAAGCAGATAAGACTCATGAAGCCGCCGGCTGGATTGCCGAAGACATGGCCGTAACCTTTCGGATCGGTTCGCGGCGCACGCATGGCGCCGAAAAACGTATCGCTGGTGCTGAGGCTGATGATCGCCGAGCCCGGGGCGGCACCGCCCATGCCGATGAGGCTGCAGGGATTGTCACCCGACCAGGCGATGACCGGGGTATCGGCTGCGAAACCATATTTTTCGCAGAAGTACGGCGCGAGCCCGCCCGCTACGGTGTTCGACGGAGCGACCGGCGGCAGTTTTTCGGCCAGTCCGGGGGCGGCGGCGTCGAGCATCTTCGAGTCCCACGTGCCGGCCGCCAGATTGAGGAGATTCATACCGGCGCCGTCGCCAAAGTCGATCGGCACATCACGACCGCTGAGCAGGAATGCCATGAACGAGCTGACCAGATAGATGCGGGCAGTGGCTTGGTAAGTATCGGGATCGACCTTGTGCAGTTTGCGGATCTGCGACGCCGGGAAACGCTCGATTGGCCGCGAGCCGGTGCTTGCCATGACGTACTCGTCGCCTCCCACGGCGGCTGCGAGCTCACGGCATTCCGCAGTGGTGGAACTGTCCATCCAGATCGGTGAAGTTTTACGGGTGAGCAGGGGGCGTACCTGATCAACCAGCGGCTGGCTGCTGTCCCAGTTTGCAGAGTCCGCAAATCCTGGTTTGAGGTAGACGGTGCCGTGCTGCTGGCCGGACCCGCTGATGCCGCGGATGTTACCCCAGTCGAATCCGTCGGCACGGCATTTTTCGAACAGGTAGTCGAGGGCTTCGACCCACATGAGCGGGTCGGCGTGTCGGACCAGCGGATCGGGGTTGGCCAGGAAACCGGCGGGCGACTCATAGGCCGGCAGTGCTTCACCGAAATTGGCTGCAGCATCGAGTACCGTCTCGCCGGTGTCAAGGTCGACAACTATCGCGGAGAGGCTTTGGGTACTGGAGTCGAGGCCTAGAAACTGGTGCATAGGTGGGGGGCGGAAATTGGTTGAAATGTAAAATAGCTGAAGCGCGATGGGAAACGGCAAAAACCTGAATGACCCGCCAGCTTTCCGGTTTCCGGGACCGGCAGTTTCGGCCGGTTAGTTTGCCGTGGTGCCGACCGTGCTGTCTTCGGGTGACCCGGTTGGCGAGAAAAGGCCTTCATCGAGCATTTGTCGCTCGATCTCTTCGCGGAGCCCGGCTTCGATCCTTTCGTAGTAAATGGCTTCCCTTGCATCGACATCGGGTTTGACCTCGTTTTCGATGATGGTCGGGACCGCGACAAACGAACCCCGCACTTTGAGGTAACCGTGTTCGAGAAAAACACCGGGCTTGATTCTGGGTATCTCTTTCTTAAGGAAATCGCGCCGCGGCAGTTCGTAATTGATTTTGACGTGGTGGGCGCGGTATTGCTTGTTCTTGTCCGCGTCGAAGGAAACTTCGGAATGCGGTTCGAGCAGGTCCTGGATCACGAGCCAACTGGTATCGATTTTTATTTTCGTCTGGTTGGCACCGCCAAAGGTGCCTTCGTAGCGGCGTTTCTGCGGGCCTACGAGGACTTCGATCGGATCACCGACTGCGTAGAACGGGAATTTTGTCACGGCCTCTGCTATCAAGTCTTCACGCAGTGACGGCGGGTACTTGAGGTCACAACTTGCGTTGGCGCGCTGTTCGATGACAGCATTAATCTCGTCGAAGGAGAGCATGTTTTCCGGCAACTGATCGAGCTCGTAACTTGTCAGTTTCAGCAGTAGCTCGCGGGTCAAGGTACGGCTGTCGAAAGGCTTGACCTTGGCGCGTGATTCGGCAAAGCGCTCTTTCGCTATCACCTTGACCTTCGCCAGTTGTTCTTCCGAGAGCTGTAGTTCCGGACCTTCTTCGGCTTCCTCGGAGGCTTTGCATCCGATCAGGAGCATTGTCATCGTTAGGAGCAAGGGAATACAAACGAGAGTGACGTGGAGGCAGCGCATGACAAAACTTTTTTGCGTTCGTCGTGTTCGTTGGGGCCGGTTGACCCGGGGAACGGAAACCTCGACGTCTCCGTTAATCTACGAACTCCGGGCCCGAAGGTCAATGCTGTTTCTTTTTCGGTCGATAGATGTGGGTGCTGGAGCCCCCGAGCATTTCCGCAGCTTCCATGACCGTTTCAGACAGTGTCGGGTGCGGGTGGATGCTGAGTTTCAGGTCGGTGGCCAGCGCTGCCATCTCCACTGCCAGCACGCCCTCGGCGATCATCTCACCAGCACCGGCGCCGCAGATGCCGACGCCCAGCACACGTTCGGTCTCGGGGTCAAAAAGAATTTTGGTGAGCCCGTCCGGGCGGTCGATCGAGATGGCGCGGCCGGACGCGGCCCATGGGAACTTTGTGATGTTGACCTTGCGTCCTGCGGCCTCCGCTTGGGTTTCAGTGAGGCCGCACCAGGCGAGCTCGGGGTCAGTGAAAACGACGGCCGGAATCGCCTCGGCCTCAAATGCCACACGCTCGCCGGCGATAACTTCCGCTGCCACGATACCTTCGTGAGAACCCTTGTGCGCCAGCATCGGCTCGCCGGCGATATCACCGACGGCGAAGATATTCGGCACATTCGTCCGACGCTGCGCATCGACGGTCACGAAGCCGCGATCGCTGACCGCAATTCCGGCATTCTCCAAACCCAGATCCTGCGAATTCGGGCGCCGGCCGACGGCGACCAGGATGTAGTCGTACTTTTGCGTTTTTTCGTCCGTCTCACCATCGAAATGGACTTCGAGGCCGCTTGCCGCTTCCTCAACTTTGGTGACCCGCGTATTGAACATGATGTTTTTGAACGCCTTGCCCAGCCGGCCCTGGAGGACTTTCACGAGGTCCCGGTCGGCGCCGGGCAGCAGGCCGTCGGTCATTTCGACAACAGACACCTCGCTGCCGAGACTGGCATACACGCTGCCAAGCTCGAGACCGATGTAGCCGCCGCCGATGACCAGCAGCGATCCGGGAATGACGGGCAGTTCCAAACCGCTGGTCGAGTCGAGCACATGCTCACTGTCGATGGAAATGTCCGGGATCGGGGTCGGGTGCGAACCGACCGCCAGGATAATGTGCTCCGCCGTAATGCTGGCAGCGCCGCCGTCGGCCAGCGCGACTTCGATCGTGTTGGCATCCTTCAGCCTACCGCGACCCTGGACATGGTCGATGCCGCGGCTTTTGCGCAGCATGCCGAGGCCGCCAGTCAACTGCTCGATCACACTGTTTTTCCAGGCGCGCAACTTGTCGAGATCGATCTCCGGCTTGTTGAAACTGATGCCCCAGTTGCCTGCCTCGGCCGCTTCGTTGATCAGCTTCGACACGTGCAGCAACGCCTTCGACGGGATGCAGCCACGGTAGAGACAAACGCCGCCGGGGTTCGGAGCCAGATCGATAAGTGTTGTCTCAAGGCCGAGGTCGGCGCACTTGAAGGCGGCCGCGTAGCCCGCTGGACCGCCGCCGAGAACCGCTACTTGTGTCGTTTTTTCTGACATGTAACCCTATGTATAGGAGGAAAATATGGTTAGTAAGAGACTTGCGCCAAAAGACGGCAGGCGTCCAGCCTCACACACAGCTTGTCAGTTTAACGGCGGCCGCACGAAAAACAACAGCGGTATGAGTTTTTTCGCTTGACATGAAAACAGAGTTGTCATAAGCTACTGCAAAAGAGCAACGACTGTTTGCTGATACCCAGAAGAGGTAGGACCATGAATCTCGCCATAACTGACGAAGCGCGCAAGCGTATCGTCAATTCCATTCAATCCGAAGATCAGTTCGTACGCATCAGCGTTGTTGCCGGCGGCTGTTCCGGAATGACCTATGATGCGACAATCGACTCCAACATGGCGGACGACGACGAAGTCGTTTGTCAGGAAGGCAAGCTCCGTGTTGTCACTGACATGCACAGCAGCCTGTTTCTTGACGGATTGACGATCGATTATTCTAATGACCTGATCCAGGCAGGGTTTCGCCTCACCAACTCCAATGCTTCCAAATCCTGCGGCTGCGGCGCCAGTTTTGCAGTCTGACAATGGCGGCTGAACCAAGGTGTCAACTATGAGCACCGAACCTGTTTCCCTGCTCGGCGGTGAATCCGTCTATTGCATCAACGAAGGCCAGTTGCGCGACGCCTCGCGTCTGGCCGACGAAGATCCAGAGAGCAGTCCGAAGATTCAAAGCCAGCTGGAGACTGTCGAAGCATCGCTGACGCGCAATGAGCGTGCCGCGTTGGCTTTCGTCATCATCGAACGCTTGCGCAAGTCCGTTTGATCGAGCAACCCCGTCGCGAACAAGCACCATGGCTACTGTCCCCGTCGAAATTAATCTCGAGTTCACGCCGAACCCGAACACGCTCAAGTACACGCTCAATCGACGTCTGCTGATCACTGGCGCGGAGAATTTCAAGACCCGCGATGAAGCTGAAGGGTACTCGCCGCTGGCCGTGAAGCTGCATGATCTCGACCCGGTCTCCGGTATCATGATCGGGCCGTCTTTTGTCACGGTCACGTTGTCGAGCCAGGGCAACCTGCGCGAGCTCAACCGCCAGATCATGAATGTCATCAAGGAGCACCTCGAGTCCGGCGAGACGATCGTTACGCCGCGCGACCCCGAGGAGATGCGGTCCAATGAGACGGCGGCAGCGCAGCGTATCCGCGAGATCATTGACACCGAAGTGCGACCCACGGTCGCCATGGACGGCGGCGATATTACCTTCGAGAGCTACGATGAGAACGATGGCACGGTCTATCTCTATATGATGGGCGCCTGCTCGGGCTGCCCAAGCTCGCAGATGACGCTGAAGGACGGGATCGAAACCCGGTTGCGTCAGGAATTCCCCGAGATCAGAGACGTCGTCCCGATCACTTGAGGGAGTCGCCAGCCGCCCATGTGCCGTGTCGCCAGCGAAAACACGGACATGATTCCCGGCGCATCTCAGTGTTGACTGGCACAGACTCAGGCCTTCTACGGTCCCGACGATTCCCCACTGTCGCTGCCGGTTTCCACTACCGGGTTGGTGGGCGGTGCAGGGTCGGGGCGGACGATCTCATGGATGTCCTCGTACAACGTATCGATCGGTTCCCGGGCAATGAACGGGGCCATCAGATGGAAGGGAATGTGCTTCTTGCTGGTCCAGGTGATTGCCAGAATAAGGCGTAGCGTCGGGAAGTCATCCATCTGCGTGACCTCGGTGTGCTGGTGGATGAGGTGGCCGACGATCTGGTTCTTGAGAAAAAACTCCTGAGGCATGACGATCAGCTGTGTGCGCCCAGGCAGCCACTCGATCTCCGGCCGGCCGGTCTCGAGTGCCTTCACTTCGTTGGCTGCGAAGTCCGCGCGCCATGCGTTGGTGGCGTTGAACGCGATGATATTGCTGGGGGTTCCGTCTTCGTCCCGTTCCAGCACTACGATGAAGCTGGCCGGCTCCAGTATGCCCGCGAGCAACGCGTAGATGGAGAAGAGGCTGCCCTTCTTTTTTTCCCACAGCAGGTCGGGCGGCAGGAATTCCGCGGCGTCGGGATCGATCGATAGGTTTTCGTGGACGTAGCGGAACGCCTGTTCGACCGTTGAAAGATCGGGAAACCGCGTTGCTGCCTCTCGGCGACGGGCATCGCACACAAAGACCTGCACCCAGTAATGACAGTCGGCGACGTTGAAACCGCCGCTCAGCAATTCTTCCTGCCAGTCCTGTCCCGTGGTCAGTGGGAAGAACAGTGGGTCGATAAAGGCGCTTTCGATCGGTTCGTGCAACTCCTGAGCCGTGACGATGGCATCGACGTATTTCTGCATGACCATTTGCCGACGCCAGGCAACAGCCAGTCTCTTGACTTTTTCCCGGCCATGATGCTGCTCGATCCATTGGCGATAGATGTCGTCGAGATACGGTTTTAACGAGAGCATTTGTTCGAAGCGGTTGGTTATTGCCAGGCTGACGAGCAGCCGCTGGAACGCCGGTGGCCGGCGCGGATACAACTCGCATTCGCGAAAATAGAATTGTATAGCCAGTTCGTGGTCGCCCTTGTGCGCCAGGACGCGCCCGAGTTTTTCGTTGATGTGCGCGAAGTTTGCGTCGAGTTCATAGGTTGTGAGTAAATGCGGCGTTGCTCGTTCGACGTTCTCGAGTCGGTCGAGCGCGACAATGCCGGCGAACAGGTGAGCGCGGATGTTGTCCGGGTCGATCCGGGTGATTGCCACGTAATCCTCATAGGCGTTGTCGAATCTGCCGTTGGCTTCCTCGATCTGGGCACAGCGAAAATGCCAACTGACACGCATCGATTTGATGCCGATCAACGTGGCACTGAGCAGCCCTGCCATCACAGCCAAAGACACCGCTGCCCGTTGACATTGGAAGCCGATGCTTTTCTCAGGCAACTCGACCGGCACGGTCAACAGCCGCTGCCAGCAGAGTCCCAGTGCGAACATCGCAACGATATTACCGGGCTGCTGCACCAGCGGCATGTCGAAAAACGAGTGGAAGTATATGAGAAGCGCCAGGGGCCGGCCCAAATTGAACCAGGGGTCGTCGGGATCGTTGCGCCGCAGCATTCCGGACAGCAGAAGCAGCCATGTCACGGCGGCGAGGACACCGGCCTGCGCGGCGATGTTGAGAAACTCATTGTGCGGGTGAGTGCTTACCGGTGCAGCCACTCCGGTGCGATCATGATAGCGCGATTTCATGCGGTAAGGCGCGTATGCCTTGGTGAATTGTCCGGGGCCGACCCCCAACGCCATGTCGAACGGTTGGTTTGCAGTAGCGGCTGCGTTGCTGTCGGTGAACAAGCCGCGTCCTCCCGCCAGGATCGGGTCGTGGTCGACGATCATATTCACAGTGCTGATCCACATCGGCAGGCGGATGTCGGTCTTGACTTTCTGTGCCGGCAACGTTGGATAGCGGGTGAATACCACGAAGACGATCAAAGTAACGGCCAGACCGAGAAAAACGGTGAGCAGCACGCGCTCGAGCTTGCGGATGTGGGCGTAGGTCAGCACGATGCCAAGCACGATCAACGCCAGCCAGGCGCCGCGGCTGTAGCAGCGATAGGCCAGCACAAGGGTAATCGGCGCGGTAAGCAGGGCCGCCACAATGCTGCGCGACACCAGGTTGCCGAAAAGTTTGCGTTGCTTGAGAAACATGAACGCCACCAGCCCCAGGCCCAGATACATCGAGCTGGCCCAGTTGCGATTGCCGCTCAGGCCAATGACCTCGCTGTCGTTTAAGACCGCGACCAGACCGGTGAGGATGTAGACGATCCACAACGAGAAGCCGAAGGCCATGATGCGTTCAACTCGCAACCCGGTCGCCTTGACTGCTGTCGCAACCGCCAGCGGGATCAGGATCTGGCCGAGTAGCTCGACGGCTTCCTGGCCGTGCTGCGGCTGCAGGGCGAAAGAAATGATCACCGAACCGGCAAACACCAGCATCGCGACCAACGGCATGCGCCTGGGCAGATGCGGCGACCCGAGCACGATTGGCAGAGCCAGCACAGACAGGATGAATTGCGACGGCACTGCGAAATGGAACGTTAGCGTCCTGATGGCTTCCGGAAGAAGCGATACCGGTGGCACGATCCCGAGCGGATAGCCGAGAAACACGACGACGGCGAAAACCACGAGATAGAAAGAACTCAGACGGCGATGCAATGCGACCATATCAGTGGTGAGACCCGAATAAGAGGATTGGCTCACAGTCAGACGTGCAGGAGTGTTGCCAGGCAACTGGCCCAGTACGGTAACTGACTTATAAAATACGAGTTAGAATGGTTTTGGCGAGTTCGCGACCCAACGAACCTGGCGCGATTACGAGCCGCCCGGTCTTCTTCTGGTGCCGTACGACCGGCGGGCGCACGAATTCGCCAAGCAGTGAGGCGGGGAGGAAGGTTGCCGGCGCAGGACCAAATCACGTCGGTTTACTTTTCGGCATTTGTCTTCGCGTCATTGGGCGTTCATTAGGCCTTTCCGATTTCAATCATCGAGAGTGTGCCTTCGTTCCCTGCCAGGACTACGGTGTCGGGTATGTATCGACTTTCTCAACGTTGGTCGAGAGTTCGGCGTCTTCCAATATAAATATCACCACTCTCAGCATATTCACAGTGGTGCTGTAGCTGATCGGCTTCGAAGCGCTACTATACCACCGTGAATATTCCGAACAATCATCTGTCCGCACTGGCGCCGAGCCTGCGCAGCGGGGTGCTGGATCTGCACGAGTACCTTGACACGCTGCAGGCTGTGCACGATCGCCTCGAACCGACGATCCAGGCGCTGAGGCCGGAACCGGACCGCTTCAAGCGTTTGCACGCGGAGGCCGATGCGCTGCACGAAAAGTTTCCGGACTCCGCAAACCGACCGCCGCTGTTCGGAATTCCCGTTGGCGTCAAGGATATCATCCGTGCCGCCGGTTTTTCGATCACCGCCGGTTCACGATTGCCTTCCGACTGTTTCGCCGGCGCGGAAGCGTCGGTAGTGTCGCGGCTGCGGCAGGCTGGCGCTTTGATCCTGGGCATCACGTACTGCACGGAGTTTGCCTATTACAATCCCGGGCCGACCTGCAACCCCGTTAACCACGGCCACACCCCCGGCGGCTCGAGCAGCGGTTCGGCGGCGGCGGTCGCCGCCGGCTACTGCCCGCTGGCGCTGGCGACACAGACCCAGGGCTCGGTTATCCGGCCGGCGGCATTCTGCGGGATCATCGGTTACAAGGCGACCTTCGACCGCATCCCGATCGCCGGTGTCGTGCCGTTCTCGAAATCGGTGGACACGCTCGGGTTCTACGTCGATGACATTGCGAGCCTGGGGATGGTTGCATCGGTCGTTGTCGATGACTGGCAGCCGGAGACCGCCAGTGGTCCCTTCGTATTCGGAGTGCCCGAGGGGCCTTATCTGGAATGTGCGGAGTCCGCAGCTTTGTCACAGTTCCGGGACACCTGCCGGCGTCTGACTGCTGCCGGCCATGAGATTTGCCCAGTGCCGATGATGGCTGACTTCGCCGAGCTGCGGCAGCGGCACGTCGATCTGGTTAGTGCGGAGTTTGCAGTTCTGCATCGGGACTGGTATCCGCGTTACGGCCATTGCTACAGCCCCGAGAGTTCCGAGCTCTATGCCTATGCGACCGGCATCGATGAAGGCCGCATTGCCATTTGTCGTGAGAGTCGTCTACAGTTGCGCGAGCATATTCATGAGGCGATGACGGCGAATGGCCTCAGTGCCTGGCTGACGCCGGCAGCGCCCGGGCCGGCGCCGGTGACGCTGGCAAAAACCGGCGAGCCAGTGATGAATCTGCCATGGACTCACGCTCTGTTGCCGGCCGTGACGGTGCCGTGCGGCAACGATCAGGACAGCGGCTTGCCGCTGGGGCTGCAGGTCGTCGGCAAGTTCGGCGAGGACGAGGCGCTGGTCGCGCAATGCCAGGCGATTGCTCCGGTCGTGTCGGGATAGTCACCTGTATTCGCCTTTCCCGGGAAAAGATCATCGGAACAACATGTCGTCCCATGCCACTATGCCGTTACCCCGGTACTCAGTGGCACAGGGATCTGGCAGTCGGACGCGGAGATTCGTTCAACTCGTTACGGGCAGGGCACGGGAAACCGGCCGACCAACTCGTGGATCGCCTCGCGCACTTCGGTGATGACCGCCGGGTTGTCGTAATTGGTGACAACGCGGTGAATGAGCTTGCCGATCTCGATCATCTCCGGTTCTTTCATGCCACGCGTGGTGATGGTCGGGGTGCCGATGCGCAGGCCGCTGGTGACCGTGGCCTTCTCCGGGTCGAATGGGATGAGGTTCTTGTTCACTGTGATGGCCGCCTCGTCGAGAGCGTTGGCGGCTTTGTCGCCCGTCGTGCCGAGCGGCCGCAGGTCGACCAACATGAGATGGTTGTCGGTGCCGCCGGAAACAATGCGAAATCCGCAGTCCGTCAGTGTTTCCGCCAGCTTAGCGGCGTTCTTCACGACCTGCTGGGAGTATGCTTTGAACTCGTCCGATGCGGCTTCCCGGAGGCAGATGGCCTTGGCAGCTATGACATGCATCAGCGGCCCGCCCTGGATGCCTGGGAAGATTCTGGAGTTGATCCGCTTTGCATACGCTTCTTTCATAAGGATCAGGCCGGACCGCGGACCGCGCAGGGTCTTGTGCGTCGTCGATGTGACGACGTCGGCGTAGGGCACTGGGCTGGGATGGATGCCAGCGGCAACGAGTCCGGCGATGTGCGCCATATCGACGACGAAATACGCTCCGACATCGTCAGCGATAGCCCGCAGTCGCTCGAAATCGAGGACACGCGGATAGGCACTGGCGCCGGCCAGCAGCATTTTGGGCTGGTGCTCGCGTGCTAATGCCGCCATTTCGTCGTAGTCGAGCGTTTCCGTCTCGCGATTAACGCCGTAGCCGAAGCAGTTGTAAAGCCTGCCGCTGAAATTGACGTTGTGGCCATGCGTCAGATGCCCACCGTGCGCAAGGTCCATGGCGAGCACGGTGTCACCCACGTCGAGCAGGGCCATGTACATGGCCATGTTCGCCTGGCTGCCGGAGTGCGGCTGGACGTTGGCGGCTTCAGCCCCGAACAGATCCTTGGCCCGGTCGATGGCGAGTTGTTCGACTTCGTCGACGTATTCGCAGCCGTCGTAGTAGCGTTTTCCCGGGTAGCCCTCGGCGTACTTGTTGGTCAGGCAGGAGCCGGTAGCGGCGCGTACCGCGGGGGACACGATATTTTCTGAGGCAATGAGCTCGAGTACATTGTCCTGCCGCCTTTTTTCCGCGACGACCCATTTCGCCACTTCCGGATCGGCGGCGTGGAGGACCGAAAAATCATCGGCGGCGTGTTGTTCGATTTTGCGAAGGCGCCGGGCGTGGCGTTCGTCCCCGGTATAGGGCGTCTCCAGCCAGGCATCGACAACTGCGTAGAGTTCGTCGGCGGTGATGTAATCGCCGCAGGTGACCAGGACGTTGGCGGCGTTGTGGCTACGGCTCAGGTGCGCCTTTTCGACGGAATCAACGACGGCTGCGCGCACGTAGGGAAAACGGTTGGCGTTGATGCACATGCCCGCGCCTGTGCGGCAGATGAGAATGCCGCAGTCGCCTTCGCCGTTGGCGATGCGCTGTGCCAGCACGCTGGCGTAGTCGGGATAGTCGTCCGTTGGATCGTGCTCGTGCGGGCCGAGGTCTTCGTAGTCGACGCAGTTTGCTCGCAGGTGCTCAGTGAGTTGCTGCTTGAGTTTGAAGCCGCCGTGGTCAGTTGCAATCAGAACGGTGAATGGCTTTCCGACAAAATCTTCGATTAATTTCATGAGTCCGGCTCGGTCAGTCGTTTATTGACATGCTCTAGCAGCGCGTCCAGAGCGGGCTTCATCGTTGTAAGACACTGCCTGTATTCGCCGACGTTGCCGCCGAACGGATCGTCGATATTGGCCTTGCTGTCCACGAAGCTCATCAATGTAAAGGTTTTTTCGGGGGCTGCCACCGGCGAGTGCTGCAATTGCGCCAGATGCGCGTGCGTCATCGTGACAATGAGATCGGCGGCGGTAACATGGTCGTCGGTAAGTTGGCGGCTGCGGGACGTCGGTGTGTCGACCCCTTCGCGGTTCAATGCCTTGGCGGCCGCCTCGCTCAGCGGCTCGCCGTCGAAGGCCGTGAGCCCAGCGGACTCAACAGAGACATCAACTTCCGCCGCTTCGCACAGGTGCTGGAAATACGCCGCTGCCATCGGACTGCGACAGGTATTGCCGGTGCATACAAACAGGATCGTCATGGTGCGATTGGCGGACATGGTGTGGTTTCCTCAGTCGCAGGCAATATAACCCGCTCTCGCGACCATCAAATGACTGCAGCAGAACGGAACTCATCCGCGTGCCGGTAAAGGATTCAAAAGATTGGCGCAATTGTATCGTTGCCTTCGTCGGTGGAAACCGCAACGCTACGAATCAAGAATTCGCGATGAACGGATGTATAGTCTCACTCTATTCTCGTTGTCCACGACTGTGGGGCGAGATAGATTACGTCCGGAGACGCGTTATGGCTGACATTCACGATGAACGAGCTACAATTGGCTGGTACCGCACGCCGATACCCGGCGAGACCCTGCAGGCCTTGAACGCCCGCAGCGATCTCAAAGGCCTGCTGCAGGCGGGCGGCTATCTCGTCGTGCTCTGCTGCACGGGTGCCGTCTCACTGTGGAGCGCCTTCACGGGTTACTGGTATCTCACGCCGTTTCTGCTTCTCCTGCACGGCACGTGCAGCAGCTTCACTATCAATGCTGTCCACGAGCTCTGCCACAACACGGTCTTCAAGAGCAAACGGCTGAACGGTTTCTTTGTCCGCGTTTTTGGCTTCATCGGCTGGAATGACTGGGAGTGGTTCAATGCCAGCCACGCCAACCACCACCGCTACACGCTGCATCCGCCGCGTGACGGTGAGGTGGTGCTGCCGATCGTCTCGCTCTCCCGCAAGATCTTTTGGCAAACGGCGTTCTGGTCACCCCGTGGCCCCTACCACCTGGCCAGGGGCGTGTTCCTGAAAGCCCGCGGCTGCTTCGAAGACGAGTGGACCCGCAGCATCTTTCCAGAAGACAAACCCGAGGCGATCCGCAGGTTGAAGGCCTGGAATCGTTTCGTTCTGATCGGCCACGCCATTATCGTTGCCGGTTCAATCGCTGCTGCTGTGATCACCGGGCGTTGGGCCTGGCTGCTGGTGCCGCATGTCGTTTCTTTCAGCGGCACCTACGGCGGTTGGCTCTTCTATTTTTGCAACAACACCCAGCACGTCGGCCTGACCGACAACATTCCCGACTTTCGGCTCTGCTGCCGTTCCATGAAGCTGCCGTGGATCGTCTCCTTCCTTTACTGGCACATGCAGTACCACACCGAGCACCATATGTATGCTGCCGTGCCGTGCTACAACCTGCGCAAACTGCGTAAGTCCCTTGCTCACGATCTTCCCGAGTTCAAAGGCGTGATCGGTACTTGGCAGGAGATCGCGATGATCCTAGAGCGCCAAAAGAGCGAGCCGGACTACCAGTATATTCACCCACTCCCCGAGGCTGCCCAGCCCGCGCTCATCGGGAACCGTGAAACCGAAATTGCTGCCGGTGCTGTCGCCGCCGACCCCGGTGCCAACTGCGACGAACTGAACCCCCATGATGCCGTTGATTCCGCAGTCCGCCACCCGGGATGACCTGTGGGCGCGTTGCTGCAGCCGGCAACTAACCGTGCCAAACGGGCCGTGGCGAATGATCGAAGATTGCCAGGTTGACCCGCGGCATGTGTGGGGCACTCGGCAGTCGAAACGCAGTCGGAACCAACCGGATAAGAACGAGATCCGACTCGACATTCCAGTTGGTTTTCCCGGTCTAAGTGTTACATTCTACCTATCATTTTTAGGATGCGTTAGCACATCTGATCCTGGATCAGACGAGGTCTGCCGATTCTGGAATGATGCCTGCGTTATACTCGCCAGCTAAACGAATACAAAACCCCCTAACCAACCGGGAGCCCTTATCATGACACGGATAGTCTTTGTCGCCAGCCTCGCGCTGCTCGCAACTTTCAATACTTCCTCCGCTGCGATTCACGACGTCATCCTCGACAAGAACATGAACGGCCGCGAACGCCTGCTTGAGATCAAGCGCATCGTCAAGAGCGACACCGATCAGGTGAATTGGCGCGACAGCGACGGCAGAACACCGTTGCGCGAGGCTGCCATGTTTGGGGATATCGAAATCGTCAGTTTTCTCATCTCCGCCGGTGGCGACCTTGATATGGTGGACAACAAGAGCCAGGGGCCGCTTCACAAGGCCGCAAGACACGGACATGCCGACATAGCCAAGCTCCTCGTCAGGAGAGGTGCCGATGTTAATGTGGTTGACGATTTGGGCAAGACACCGCTGATGTATGCTTCCGTCGAGGGCCATGACGGTGTTGTGCAGGTGCTGACGTCTGCGGGCGCCAAAATCGATGCGACCGACGACAGCGGCCAGACGGCGTTGATCATCGCCTGTGAGTCTGGTCGAGAAACCGTCGTGCCGATCCTGCTCAATGCAAAAGCCGACCCCAACGCCTCCGACAAAAGCGGCCATACGCCGCTGTACCAGGCCTCCTGGGCTGGATTCCCTACTATTGTTGAGGCGTTGCTGGCCAAGAATGCCGGGGTCCACGCAGTCGATGAAGATCGTGAAACAGCGCTACACAAAGCCGCCGAGGTGATTCGTCGCGTGAGGCCTGACAACCCCACGGAGGCCGACGGCTCGGATGCTGTCCCGTTGCGGGCAACCGCCGATTACATCACCGTCGCGAAGCTCCTGGTCAAGGCGGGCGCCGATGTCTCCGTTACCACTAACAACGGCGACCAGCCCCTGCATGTTGCCGTGGATGCGGAATCGGTCGAAATGGTCTTGTTGCTCTTGACTGCCGGTAGCGACGCGAATGCCGCCAATCAGAACGGCAACACGCCGCTGCATAAGGCTGCTGCCCAGGGCCTCGCCAATATCATCGAGAAACTGCTGGCTGGCGGTGCCGATGTCAATGCCCGTGATGACGGCCGCCGTACGCCGCTGCGTAAGGCTGCCGACAGCGACAACGTGGATTCCGTGTACCTGTTGTTGAACGCCGGTGCTGATGTGGAGGCCGCGGATACCGCCGGCGAGACCGCTTTGCACAAGGCCGCCAAGGACGGCAACGCCGATATCGTGAACGCTTTGATCACGGCGAAAGCGTCGGTGAACGCGGTCAATGAAGATGGCGAAACACCACTGTACAAAGCGTCCAGCAGAGGTCGTAACGAGGTCATCGAGATCTTACTCGCCGCCGGTGCCAAGGTGAATCTGAGCAACGAGGACGACGAGACCCCTCTCGACGTTGCCATCGAGAGGAACCGGATTGAAACGATTCCCGTTCTCAAGGAAGCCGGCGGCAAGGCCAACCAAGACCACACCGAAGACGACCAGGCCCAGAACCCGTAGGCCTTCCAGGTGCGTTCAGGGTCTTGGCTCGTAGTCGCACTCGAATTGCCGTCATAGACGGGTGCGGGTACGACGTTTTGAATCTTCAAAGCTTCTGAACTCTGGACACTTTTTCCTTCTTCCATCTTGACACAGGGCATTTCTATAACAATAGTATATAAAGCACACATACTTTCCAGGAGTTTTGCTGTGAAGCTGTCGAAGCAGACACAGTACGGCTTGCAGATCCTCTTGCAGCTTGCCAGGCACGCACGAACCAGCCAACTGGCGACCGGCAAGCAGATCGCACGACAACAGAGCGTCAACGAGCCGTATGTCGAACAACTGGTCGCCCCGCTGAAACGAGGCGGCCTCGTCCAGACCGTGCGCGGACGGCACGGCGGCTACACCCTCGGTAAAGCCCCAGGGCAGATCACAGTGCTCGATGTCATCGAATCCTTCGAGGGGAGTCTCGAACTGGTCAATGACGACAACCGGACCACCAACGGTGCAGGTGTAGAGATTGTCTGGCGGCACCTTGCTGTCGGCCTGCGCGAAGCCGCTGCCGGTATCACCCTCGCATCAATTCTCGAAAACCAGAATGAAGGCATGCCCGACTACATCATATAGGACCGTCCAATGGATCAATACACACTCACGCATCTTGACGCGCTCGAATCGGAAGGGATTCATATCATGCGCGAGGTCGCCGCACAGTTCCAGAATCCTGTCCTGCTGTTCTCCGGCGGCAAGGACTCCATAGCCATGCTGCGCCTGGCGGAAAAGGCATTTCATCCAGCCAGGATGCCGTTTCCGGTCATGCACGTCGACACCGGCCACAATTTTCCGGAAGTGCTCGAATTCCGCGACCGCTTGGTCGAACAGATGTCCGGCCGCCTAGTCGTGGCCAGCGTCGAAGAGGCCATCGCCAGAGGCCTCTGTGAGGAAGCGCCTGGCCAGATCAGCCGCAACCGTCTGCAGAGTGCCACGCTGGTTGCGGCTCTCGAAGAGTACAAGTTCGATGCTGCTTTCGGCGGCGGCCGGCGTGACGAGGAAAAAGCGCGCGCCAAGGAACGCATCTTTTCGTTTCGCGACGAGTTCGGCGGTTGGGATCCGAAGAACCAGCGCCCTGAGCTGTGGAATCTGTACAACGGCAACGTCCAGCAAGGCGAGAACATCCGCGTCTTTCCGATCAGCAATTGGACGGAGCTTGATGTCTGGCAGTATCTGGCCCGTGAAAAGGTCGAGATCCCCAACATCTATTTCACCCACAGACGCCGCGTTTTCTTCCGCGAGGATCAGTGGCTGAGCGAATGCGAGTACCTACAGCCGAAGCCGAGCGAAGAGATCTTCGAAAAAGACGTCCGCTTCCGCACCGTTGGCGACATGGTCTGTACCGGCGCCATCGAGTCGCGTGCTGAAACCATTGAGGAAATCATCGTCGAAATCGCCGCTACACGCGTTTCAGAACGCGGCGGCCGGGCCGACGACCGCTTCTCCGTATCCGCTATGGAAGACCGTAAGAAAGAAGGCTATTTCTAAACTTGGGAAACATCACATGAGCCTCGATCACGATCATATGGAACTGCTGCGCGTCAGTACGTGCGGCAGTGTTGACGACGGCAAGAGCACGCTCATCGGCCGCATCCTTTATGACAGCAAATCCCTTTTTGACGACCAGCTCGAAGCGCTCGAACGTGTCAGCCGGTTGAAGGGTGACGAACAGGTGAACTGGGCCGATCTGACCGACGGCCTCCGGGAAGAGCAGGAGCAGGGTATCACCATCGACGTTGCCTATCGCTACTTCGCCACGCCCAAGCGCAAGTTCATTGTCGCAGACACGCCCGGCCACGTGCAGTATACCCGCAACATGGTCACCGGCGCCTCGACCGCCAACCTGGCACTGGTGCTGGTGGATGCGCGCAACGGTGTCATCGAACAGACCCGGCGTCACTCGTACATTGCTTCGCTTCTCGGCATTCCGCATCTGGTCGTTTGCATCAACAAGATGGACCTGGTTGACTATTCAGAGGCTCGTTTCGACGAGATCCGCGCCGATTTCTCGGCGTTTGCTACGAAGCTCGACATCCAGGACATCACCTGTATCCCGATCAGTGCGCTGCATGGCGAACATGTGATCGAACCGTCGGACAAGATGCCCTGGCATCACGGCCCGTCGCTGATGAAGTTTCTCGAGAACGTACACATTGGCAGTGACCGCAACCTGACTGATGCGCGTTTCCCGGTGCAGTACGTCATCCGCCCGCGCAGCGAAGCGCACCACGACTACCGCGGCTATGGCGGCCAGGTCGCCAGCGGCGTATTTCATGTTGGCGACGAGATCATGGTACTGCCGACCGGCACCCGTTCGACGATCAAGTCCATCGACGCCTTCGATCAGCGGCTCGACACGGCCTACGCCTCGATGTCCGTGTCGATCCAGCTCGAGAACGATGTCGATGTCAGCCGCGGCTGCATGCTGGTGAAGGCGGACGACATTCCGTACGTCACCAAAGAGCTCGAAGCGAAGGTGTGCTGGATGCACGAACGTCCCATGGTCATCGGCCGCAAGTACGAGATCAAGCACACGACCAGTTCGGTCAAAGCGATGTGTCAGGAGCTTTGCCACCGCGTCGACGTCAACACTCTCGAAGAAGATTACGAGAAGGAATACCTGTCACTCAACGAGGTCGGGCACGTCCGGTTCAAGCTGACCAAGCCGCTCATGTACGACAGCTACAAGCGCAACCGCGCTTGTGGTGCCTTTATCATCGTCGACGAAGCCACCAACGCTACGGTTGGCGCGGGCATGATCGCCGAACCGTCGCATGACGTCCCCCAGCCCGACTTCGAGGGTTACGTGATCTGAGCGGGGCTGATGCCGGCACTCGGCCGCACGCGAAATGCGGACTGGGAATCGAATGGCGTCACGATAAGCGTTGGAGAGCGGCCCGATGGTGGGCAAATGCCGGCGGAAAGAATAGCGGTAGGGGCTTTCGTTCAGGGCCCGATGGAATAAGTTGTCTACGCTCGAGTAGAGTTTGCACTGTTCCTATTGCGTATCGCGTATGTCAAAGACTATCGTTCAGACCCAAGATATCCAGCTCGACCTGCCGCCGGACGGTTTGCAGCTTAGCGACGGCAAGGTGCTCACCGAAGTGACTGTTGCGTACGAGGCGTACGGCACACTGGCGGCCGACGGCCGGAACGCGATCTATGTTTGCCACGCGCTCACCGGAGATGCGCACGCCGCCCTCTACCACGCCGAAGACGACCGTGACCCCGGCTGGTGGGACGAACTGATTGGGCCGGGAAAAGGCATCGATACAGATCGTTACTACGTTGTCTGTGCTAACATTCTTGGCGGCTGCAAAGGCACGACAGGTCCGTGCTCGACCAACCCGGAAACCGGCAAGCCATACGGCACCGCCTTTCCACTGATCACGGTCCGTGACGTCGTGCAGGTGCAGAAACTGCTGCTGGACCAGCTCAGCGTCTCCGAGCTGTACGCCGTGATTGGCGGCTCGCTCGGCGGCATGCAGGCGCTCGAGTGGGCAGTGCGTTTTCCGGACTATGTCAAACGCTGTATCTGCGTGGCGTCCGGCGTCAACCTGTCGCCACAGGCCCTGACCTTCGACATTATCGCCCGTTCGGAGATCGAGTCGGATCCGAACTGGGCGGGTGGTGATTACTACGACAAATCCGAGAGCCCGGAGTCCGGCCTGTCGCGGGCTCGGCAAATCGGCCATGTGACCTATTTGTCGTCAGCGTCGATGGCGACCAAGTTCGGCCGGGACGAGCGGGCGTCGCCGTACCCCGGGCAGTCCAGTTTATTTTCGACGAACTTCCAGATCGAGTCGTATCTGAACCATCAAGGCTCCAAGTTTGTCAAGCGTTTCGATGCCAATTCATACTTGTATATTAGCCGGATGATGGACATGTTCGACCTGGTCGCGGAGTTCGGCAGCCTCGCCGAGGCGTTTCGCGACGCGAAGTCGAAGTTCCTGATCGTCTCGATCAGTTCCGACTGGTTGTTCCCGCCGGGGCAGCAGCTGGACATTGTCGAGAATCTCGTGGCTGCGCGCAAGAACGTCAGTTATTTCCAGATTGACTCGGTATACGGGCATGATGCTTTCCTGCTTGAGCATGAAACGCTGGGCCGTGCCGTCGATGCCTTTCTCAATGGTGCTGATCCGTCTACAGTCAACGGTTCCGACAACCTGGTCGACAGGGACCTGATCTGCGAGATGATCGAGCCGGAAACCCGGGTGCTCGACGTCGGCAGCGGAGGTGGCGACATGATGCTGGCTTTGACGAAACAAAGGAACGTAACGGGGATCTGCCTCGACCTCGGTTTCGACGAAATCGTCGAGTGCATGAGCAAAGGTCTGCCGGCAATTCAACTCGATGCGGACGAAGGGCTGAAGCGCATTGCCTCCGACGCCTTCGACTGCGTCCTGCTGAATCAAACGATCCAGCAGTTGCACAGCGCGCTGGACACCATCCGGCACATGCTGCGCATCGCCCCGACCTGTGTCGTCGGCTTCCCGAACTTCGCGTATTATCGTTGCCGTCTATCGGTATTGTTAGGCCGGTTGCCGGTGTCCAAGACGTTGCCGTTCGAGTGGTACGAGACGCCAAACATACACTTGGTCACGGTCGACGAATTTCGGCAACTGTGTCGCAAGAATGATATCCACATCGCCGACATCCGATTTTTGGCAGAGACGGTGACCGGCCGGCTGCTGATAGCGATCGGCGGGGTCAACCTCGGCAGTGAACGTGGGCTCGTGAAGCTCACTCGCGCCTGAGGAATTGCAACCAGCATCCACCGTAGACGACCGTTCCACGGAAAGGCACGCGCAGAGGCAAAGTGGCACTCCGACCTGGACTCGAACCAGGGACCCACAGCTTAGAAGGCTGTTGCTCTATCCAACTGAGCTACCGGAGCACATCGCAAACCGTTGCGGCTGATAATATCGGTACAGACATCCGCCAATGCAATCCTGCTTCGCTGCAGACCCCTTGCAATGGTCAGGCGCTATCGTACGTTAGCGGACACTTGACCTGAACGACAACAATCGAAAGGAGAATCCTATGAGCCGCGCCCTGTTTGTCTATGCGACGATCCTTGCCGGTGCTGTAATCCTGTCGGGCTGCGGCAAAGGCAGCGCCCCTGATGTTACCGCAAAGAAAGAGACGACGTTTGTCTCGATCGGCACTGGCGGGAAGACCGGCGTGTACTTCCCGACTGGTGGTTTTCTCAAGGATCTGATCAATACGAAGGCGAGCACGTACCAAATCAGAGCCAAAGTCGAGAGTACGAACGGTTCAGCTTACAACGTCAATGCCGTGATGCGCGGCGAGTTTGAATTCGGCATTGCGCAGTCCGACATACAGCACAATGCCTACAGCGGTTTCGGCGAATGGCAGGATAAACCGCAGACTGACCTGCGTTCGGTATTCTCGATTCACCCGGAGCTCGTATCACTGATTGCGGCGGATGATGCCGGTATTGAGTCAGTGCGGGATCTCAAGGGCAAACGGGTCAACATCGGGGCGCCTGGCTCCGGCAATCGGCGCAACGCCATCGATGCGCTCGAATCGGTGGGCCTGAACTTCGAGACCGATATTCACGCCGAGCAGATCAAGGCGTCGGACGCACCGGTAAAAGTGCAGGACCGGCAGATCGACGCCTTCTTCTACACTGTCGGTCATCCCAATGGGGCGATTAAGGAAGCCACCGCCGGCAAGCGAAAAGTCCATTTTGTGCCGGTCACCGAAATCGTCGAGCTGCTGGAGAAGTTTCCGTTCTACGTGACGGCTGATATTCCGCTCCATCAGTATCCGAGCGCCACCAACACCGGCAGTGTCTCAACGTTCGGGGTCAAAGCTACGCTTGTCACCTCAGCTGCGGTAGCCGATGATATCGTCTATGCCATGACCAAAGAGGTGTTCGAAAACTTCGACAAGTTCAAGACCCTGCACCCGGCCTACGGCGGGCTGACGAAGGGGCAGATGCTCGAAGGCCTGTCGGCGCCCGTCCACCCCGGCGCCATGAAGTACTACAAGGAAGCCGGGCTGAATAAGTAGCCGGTATTTCCGTGCTTCGCCTATTCTTCCGGTTTCGACGGCCCCGGGCGGCGGGCCTGCTTGACGATATCTTTCATTACCGAGCCGAAGTCCTTGTTGCCAAGCTCGCTACTGATCTCGCCGAGAGCGTCGGACAGTGCCGTGTCGCCGCGCACTCCGAACTCGACTTCCTTGCCTTCGCGCTCGGCCTTGTTGGAAAATCGATAGGTCGCCCGCTTGCCGAGTCGCAGAATATCGCCGTCGTGGAGTTCTGACTCGCCAGTTACCGGTTCGTCATTGATGAACGTGCCGTTGCGTGAGCCCAGATCACGGGCCACGTAGGTGCCGTCGTCGCGTTTTCGGACTCCGCAATGTTCGCGGCTGATGTCGATAACACCGACAACCGGAATGTCGCAGATGTCGGACCGTCCAAGCAACGTGACTTCATTGGCCAGGCGATGGCTCTTGCGTTTGTCGTCCATTTCGAGAATCAGACTTGCCATGTGTCTTTCACCGTGTGTGAGAGCCATAATCCATAGTGGCAAGGTACATCAAATGCCCGGTTCACCAAGCCCGGTTGCACGTAAAGTGAAAGGCGGACTCCACCCGGCGTCTGTCGCCAAACCTAAATTCGAGCGTTAACTTGTGACACGACGTGGTCGGAATATCTCTTGAATCACCCCGAAGCGGACGCATGAAGAACGGCAAAAAGCTGAGTAAACGCAAGCATCTGGCCTTTCTGGCTGTCATAACTGTTGTTCCCGCGATATTCATCGTGTTTTTACTCGAAATTTCGGTGCGGATTTTTGTGCCGAATCTCAAGCCCATACAAGAAATCATTACGCCGGTGTCCCCCGATGCGGAACGTTTATTGCCGTTTCTTCGACCGCATTACGAAGCAAGGTTGACGACGTCTGAGTACGTCATGTCGATGAAGCACAACAGCCTTGGATTCCGTGATTCGGAGCATCTCAAAAAGCGGTCGGAAGAGATCACGCGCGTTGTTATCATCGGCGATTCCTTCACTTACGGTTGGGGCGTCGACCAGGACCAGGCCTATCCTGCATTGCTCCAGCCGCTACTTGATGGGGCGGGTGACAGACAGTACGAAATATTAAACATGGGCATACCGGACACGGGCACCGTCGAGGCGCGGCAGATTGCACAGGTCGCGATGACCTTCGACCCCCAAATCATCGTGCTGGCCATGCTGCTTGAGGATCGTTGGGCGGTCAACGGCAATGACCTGGTGGACAACGCCCGCCAGCCTCAGGGGGAACAGGCATCGACGGCAGGCCGGCAACCGTCGGCTGGTGTTCCCACTTCGATACACAACTTTCTTGCAGGGAACTCGGCGCTGTACGCCTACATCATGACGCGCGTTGGCCATATCATGCGGCGGCAAGCCATCGGAATGCGTAAAAACCAGAATCGCCAGGAGCTCGACGCTGCCTGGGAGCTGACAACAGGTTTGTTGGCGGAGTTGAATGATCGGGCAAAGGCTGCGAACGTCACCTTCGCAGTCATGCGTTGCCCGTTTTATTTCGACGCGCAGCGCGGCGAACCCGACCGCATCTCGAGGCGGCTGGCTGAACTCGGGCACGATTTGGAAATCCCGGTCCTGGACCTCTTGCCCGGGATACAGCAACTCGACACCGGCAGTTTGTACCATCAGCGGGACGGTCATTGGACACCGGCCGGCAATGAGGCTGCAGCCGCCATCATCACGCCATTCATTCACTCACTGACACTGTGAAGCAACAGAACAAGCGACGTCTGAAGATATCTGTGGCAGTAGTGACCGCCACGGGCGCAGTGGTTATTGCCGCTGCGCTCGTGCTCATTCTGCCGCATCGGACGGTGCCAGTGCTCATGTACCATGGCTTTACGGAAGACGAATCCGCTACCAGCACCCTGGTCATTGCGCTCGATGATTTCGAGCGTCAGATGACCCACCTGGCCAACAATCACTTCAATGTAATCAACGCCAGCGAGCTTGCCGATTATCTCGCGAACGGCAAAGAACTGCCACCAAAGACGATTGTGCTCACCTTTGACGATGGTTACAAAAGTTTTTTCGATCTTGCCTGTCCGGTGCTGCAAAAGCACGGTTTCCCGGCGACGGCATATTTGTTTATCGACGGTCTGGCGAAGCCCGACGACCTGAATCGTGCCAAGGAAATGTCGGCCAAGGGGCTCGTCGAAGTCGGTTCGCACGGCGTCACACACCGGATGCTGCCCCTGCTCGATCCTGAGGAAATTACCTGGGAACTTGTTTCATCGAAACAACAACTGGAAGCCGAGTTCGGTGTACCGGTCGAAACGTTCTGTTACCCGGCGGGTGCAATTACGGAGGCAATCGTCACGGCAACTGCAGCTGCAGGCTACACGGCTGCTGTCGCAACCGCTTACCAGCGCGGCCAATTCCCATATGGCAACAGGTACATTCAACGCCGTGTCCTGGTCTCTCCAGTGGCAGGGTGTCCATTGATTTTCCGAGTCATGTCATCGGGGTATTATGTTCCAGCACGTGAGCTGACTCTCAAAATTCTCGGGGTCAGAGTACCACGTGATCTCTACAGAAAAATCGAGCATCACGAGTAGCGTAGACCGATATTCACCATTAATTCAGCGCGCCTGACCGGGATGCCACAACAAGTCGCATGCATGATGACTTCCCGCCAAGCTCGGTCTGTCGCTGCGCGTTCCATCCAACAACTCAGAATTCGATGATCGGCCAGTTCCGTTGAACTGCTTCCTGGCGAAGTTCCGCCATGGGATTGACCGCAACCGGATGACCGACGGCGGACAAAACCGGGATATCGGCTACACTGTCTCCGTAATACCACACATCTGCTGCCTCGACATCGTGGGCGGTGCAATAGGCCAGCATGTGTTTGATCTTGCCGAGCCCGACACAGCACGTGCCTGTCACCTCGCCGGTGAACCTGCCATCGGTGAGCTGTAGTTCGGTGGCGACTATGTCAGGAAACCCGAAGTGCGCCGCGACCGGTTCGGCAATGATCCGGTTGGTCGCCGTCAACAGACAAATCGCTTCGCCCCGGCCACGCAGGTCCTGGACTTTGTCATATGCGGCGGGATAAACTGTCCGGCGCACCAGCGCTTCAAAGTGCCGCTGCGTCAGCGCTCGCATGTGTGCCAGGCCGTGTCCGATGAACTCGCGCAACTGAAAGGCCATGAACGCCGCCTCGTCCAGCTCGTTGCAGGTGTACTGCTGGTAGTACAGATCGATCAGTTCACGGTCCGATGCCGGCGCCAGGCCTTCGGCGATCAGAAACTCCTTCCATGATACATCGCAGTCGTTGTCGATCAGCGTGTGGTCCATGTCCCAGAAATGAATAGCACCCATGAGAAACCCACTCAGAAAAAGGTGAGGACCGCGTCGTCGACGTCATAGCTGTCGGACACGATCGGGACGAATCGCCATTTGTCGAAGGCATTACACGGGTGGCTGATCCCGAGCGCGACCATGTCGCCAACCTGCAGATCGAGCGGCCCGGCGAAGCGCATGTAGGCATGTTGATCGTTGAGGTCGTAGATCTCGCAGTCGCTCAATGACAGCTCGCCGTGCCCCGGCCGCCAGCCTTTGATCGGTATCGGCAGCTTGAAATCGAAGGCACAGTCGCGTTTGCCCGCACCGAGGATGGCAATGCCTGTTTCTGGCAATGATTGGACATAGGCCCAAACCTCGAGAGCCGGCAGCAGCGTGTGCTGCCAGCCGCGCTTGATAATCTGCTTGATATACCCGTCGTAGAACTCGTGATCGTGCGTGATGTAGCAGCCGCTGCACAGGACAATGCGGACAGGCTTGGCGACAGAAACATTCTGAAAGATATCGACAACCCGATCGAAGTAGCCGGACCCGCCGGCGGCCAGCAAAATTTCGTCACGTTCGCCGAACAGCGCCGGGTCGAGGGCGCGCAGGCCGGTGCAGACGAATTGGAGAAACTGGTCAACCCTCTGCAGGACGGCTTCCGGTGTGTCGTGGATAATCCCTTCATCCCCCCCGACGCCAGCGGCCTGCAGGACATCGCTGCCGGCTTGCACGGCAGCTGCCGTGGCGGTCAGGTCTTCGATCGTGCGGCAACCGCTGCGTCCGCCCGGCGTGCCGATCTCAAAGAGTACCTGCAACCGCCGTCCCAGGCCGGCTTCGCGTACTGCTGCTGCGAGTTGCTCGACATGGTGGGGAGAATCGACCAGGCAATAGAAATCGAAGGACACGTCGCGATTGAGCTCTTCGACGATGAAGCGGACGTTCTGTTTGCCGACGAGCTGGTTTGCCATGAAGATCCGGGGCACGCCATAGTGCCGGTACACCTGAATCTGCTCTACGGTTGCTGCTGTCATACCCCAGGCACCAGCGTCGAGCTGTTGCTTGAACAATTGCGGGGACATCGTTGTCTTGCCGTGTGGTGCAATCGAAACATCGCACTGCGCGCAGAACTGCCGCATGGTGTCGAGATTATGAGCGACGGCCGACTGTTTGAGCAACATCTGTGGTAGCGGCAGATCCTCTGCGTGGATGTTCCAGCCCTGGCTCCCGACATCATGGAGAGGCAGCGGTGCCAGGCCGCCCGGCAAGCCTTTTATTCGGCCATCGAGCATGGTCTCGGGAATATCACGCAAATCGATCATCTGTTGGCATATTCCCTGTGGTGGTAACGGCACTGATCATAGGCCACCCGCAGTCCTCGGCAGCACACTTCTGATTGTTGTCGCAGGCGACCATGCGGCTGAGGATCAGGTGTTTCTTGAACGCCTCGATCTGTTCTCCGAATGGCGGCGTCCTGCTCCGCTTTCTCATGGATCTGTCTGAAGGCGCCGCTGGCAACGATGCCGGTGAATTCTGCCATTGTGCAATGTCCCCTGGCGGATTGCGAAAACGCAGTATAGCGCGGCTCGTGAAATTCGCCAACATCTGGTTATTTTCACCCGTGACCTGGTTGACCCGAGGTTGAAATTTTATATATAACCATTTCTAAATAAACAGGTTAAAAGTTTCCAGAAAAGCCGGCAGTGACCATGCCATGCGGCGCCTGGCTGAAACACACCTGACGAATAAATGCGCTGCCCGCAGCAAGCGGCAGGGCAGCGACTGGACGATGGACTCAGGGCGTTGAAGAAGAAGCTGAAGAGGTGACCCGTGGCTCTTTCGTGCCATTGAAGCGGAAGGAGCTGGTCTCGCCATTTGCCGGGTTGACCACGGTCACACCGTCGAGGGCCAACCCCAGCAGCTCGTCCGAGTCCATCCGCGATTCCTGCTTGTGAATGACATTCAGCGTTGAGTTGGTGGCGGGATTGCTCGGGGCAAACACCGTACAACTGTCGGCGCACTGGATTTCGGAGAGCTTCAGTGTTCCGATGCGGCGGGCCAACGCCATGCTTTCGATTTTGTCGTAGCCGATCAGCGGGCGCAGGATCAAGCGGTCGGTGGCGTTGTTGATCACCTCGAGATTCTGCACGGTCTGGCTGGCTACTTGTGCCAGGCATTCGCCGGTGACCAGGGCGCGGTCACCGATTTCGGTAGCCAGCTTGGAAGCCACGCGCATCATCAGACGGCGATAGAGGATCGTGCGGTATTTTTCCGTCGTCCGGTCGCGAATGATTTTCTGCGACGCCACCAGGTTGCAGGCAAGCAGCAGTCCGGGTTTTTGAAAACGATTGATCACCCGTACGATGCCGCACACCTTGTCAATTGTCTCCGGCGGCGTGTACGGGGCGCTGTGGAAGGTGAGGAAGTTGGTGTGGGACCCGCGTTTCATTGCGAGGTAAGCGGCCCCCGGCGAATCGATCCCGCCGGAAAGCAGGACCAGAACCGGGGCACTGGAACCGATCGGCAGACCGCCGGGCCCAGGCATTTTACCATAGTGGACGAACGTCCAGTTTTCACGCACCTCGACGCCGATCGAGATGGTGGCGTTGTCGAGATCAAGCTTAAGATTGTCATACTTCGGCAGCAGTAAATCCGCGAAATGAATCTCCAGTTCCTGTGAGCGCAGTGGAAAGAACTTGTATGCGCGTCGCGCCCGCATGCGGTAGGTCACCAGTCCGTTGCCGGACTGCAGTTCTTGATCGTAATACCGTGGCAACGTGTCGCCGACAATCTTTTCGATTGCTTCGAGGTTCGACTCGACCATGTACCCCATCGAGTACGACTGCAAACCGAAAACCCGGTGCAGTCCTTCGGCGATAAAACCTTCGTGCGCTGCCGTGAATGTCGCAAAACTCTTGCGATGCAACAGAATTCTACCACGCTCGCGGATATAGCGCAGATCCTCGATGTCACTGAGCGCCCGCTTCAGTGCGGTCACCAGAGCACGTTCGAAGGTGCTGCGATTGTTTCCTTTCAAAGCGATTTCACCGTAGCGGCACAGAATCGCATTGTGTGTTGCGTCACTCATGGACTTCATCGGTAGAGAGGGAGGTGGCAGCCCCGCCAGGGTTCGAACCTAAACTAACGGTACCAAAAACCGTTGTGCTACCATTACACCACGGGGCTACTGAAGAAGAGCCGATACTATAGTGTGCGCGCAACGACGTGCCAACAGGGAATTTTAGATGTGGAACAGCCGGCTTCGGCTGTTGACACGAAAGGGACAGGAGCGTTTTTCTTTGTTGCGGCGCGACGGAAATTCGGTACTGTACGACTTGCGTTCAACAGCCGAAGCCGGCCGTTCCACGCGAATCTTGCTAAAGGGAGACAAGTCCAGTATGGCAAACGGCGAAGATCTGGCTGAATCGAACTGGGACGAGCGATATCGTGTGGGTGCTGCCTGATGTGGAAGCGCGACAGATGACCGGCACCGCGACGGAAGCCGACCGCTGGCGCGGGCGCCTGTTGATTCTGGCGGCAGCGGTGCTGTGGAGCACTGCCGGCGTTTTTATCAAGAGCCCGATACTGGGCGGTATCGAGCCGGTAACAGTGCGTGGTCCTTTGTTGGCGTGCGGCCGCACGGCTTTCGCGGCGCTGCTGTTACTGGCCTTTCGCCCGTGGCGTTTGATTCGCTGGCGGGTCGGGCTGCTGCCGTTGCTGTTTTCGTTTGCGACTATGAATGTGTTGCTGGTTTGCAGCATGACGCGGGCTGATGCGGGTGACGTGATTTTTCTTCAGTACAGCGCCCCACTATGGGTGTGCGTGCTTGCTGCCATCTGGCTACGGGAACCTCTGGTCAAATCGAATCTCATCGCGTTGGTCATCGGCATGGCGGGCGTTGCCGTAATTGTCGTGGCTTCGGTGTCGTCGCCGGACTGGATCGGTGTGTTGCTGGCACTGGGCTCCGGTGCCGGATATGCCGGGGTGATCCTGTCGCTGCGGGCGCTGCGCGACGAAGACTCCATCGGCCTGATATTTCTGTGCCTATGCCTCAGCGCTTTGGTCCTGACCCCTTGGCTGGCAGGGGCGGTGCATCATCTCAACGGCGGGCACATTTTGTGGCTGGCGATTTTCAGTGTGGTGCAGATGGGGATACCATATATTCTGTTCGCCCGTGGTCTGCGGCGGGTAACGGCGCAGGAAGGCTCACTGATCACACTGCTGGAACCGGTACTCAATCCCCTGTGGGTGCTGCTGCTTTGGCAGATGCCGGTGGCGCCGCATACGATGATGGGAGGCGCTCTTATCCTGGCAGCGCTGCTGATGACCCTGCGACCGGCCAGGCGCAACGGACAACGGAGGATGACAGAATGATTATCGATATACACAGCCACGTCTGGGAGTACCCGGAACATTTCGACAACGACTTCCGAGAACAGATGAAACAGGCCCGGGCCGGCGACGAGCTCGATCTGACGGTGCGCTACGAGGATTATACGGCGCTCTGCCGCGAGCCGGTCCGGGCGACGGTCGTTTTCGGCGGCAAGGCAAAGTTGAGCGGGTTGTGGGTCGATGACAAGTATGTGGCAGAGAGTGTTGCGGCACATTCTGATGTGCGCATCGGCTTTATGTCGCTCGACCCGATGCAGTCGGGCTGGCAGGATGAGATGCGCTTCGGTCGCGAGGAGCTGCAGCTCAAGGGCATCAAGCTGATGCCGATGTACGCCGGCTTCCGTCCTGACGATCCGGCGCTGGATCCGCTTTGGACATATGCGACTGAGCATCAGCTGCCAGTTTTGTTGCATACGGGTACCACGATAATAGCGGCGGCGCCGCTCGAGCGGACGCTGCCGATGCACCTCGACGCGGTTGCCATTCGGTTTCCCAACGTCAAGATCATCATGGCGCATCTCGGGCATCCCTTCGAGAACCAGGCGGTTGTGGTCGTGCGCAAGCATCCGAACGTGTACACGGATGTCAGTGCGTTGCACTATCGGCCCTGGCAACTGTACAATTCACTGATGCTGGTGCAGGAATACGGTGTCTGGGACAAGGTACTGTTCGGCACGGACTATCCGTTCACGAACGTGGATGCATCGCTCGACGGTCTACGCGGTCTCAACGGCATGGTGGAGGGTACGAACCTGCCGCGACTGATCCCGGACGAGATCGAGGCGATGATCTATCGCGACAGTCTGTCGCTGCTGGGCCTGTGATGAACCTCTGTAATGCGGGGGAAAATCCCAGCACGGCGACCAATGTGAACAGAATCCTTCCATATATTGAGTAGTACTGTAGACAATGGATGGGTCGCGCCTCCCACGTCACAGGCCGAGCTCACCCAACGTCGGTATCGAAACAGCTGCGCCGACGCGTGAGACGCAAATGGCGGCGGCACTGCAGCCGAGCTGCAGTGACTTGGCAACGTCGCCTGAGCGAGTCCATTCAGCGACGAAAAAACCGGTGAATGTGTCGCCGGCCCCGGTCGTGTCGACGACTTCCGCGTCGACAGCGGGGATCGCGATCGTCTCGGCGCCGTGCCGGCAGCGGACGCCCTGCTCGCCGAGCGTCTGCACGACGATGGCCTGTGGACAACGCTTTGCCAGGGCATCCAGCGCGGCGTCATCCGAGCGACCGGTCAACTGTTCGCATTCAACCTGGTTGAGGATCAGGACAGCGACGTGTTCGAGCGCGTAATCACGAACCGCCCGGGTCATGGGTGCCGGATTCAGAACGATCTGCATCCCACAGTCGGCGGCGCTGCTGATCAAGTGCGGCATGGCGCTGATCTCGTTTTGCAGCAGCAGCGCATCGCCGGCTCGCGCGGCGTCTTGCAGGATCCGATCGACGTCGTCTTCCGCAATGCAGTGATTGGCGCCGCCGTGCAGAAGGATGGCATTTTCGCCGGCTGGACCGACCTGGATGATGGCGTGTCCTGTGGGGACATCTTCACTGACGTTCAGGTGCGCCGTGTTGACGTTGAGTGTGCCGAGGTAATCGCGCAGCCAAATGCCGTCGGTGCCGATGCGACCGGCATGTGACACGGCGGCGCCGGCACGGGCCAGGGCGACCGTCTGGTTGAAGCCTTTGCCGCCGGGTAAGCGCTGGTAGCTGTCACTTGGCAGGGTCTCGCCCGGTACAACGAAATGATCGACCCGGTAAACGTGGTCGATATTGACCGAGCCGAAATTGAGTACCTTCATCCGAATATCTAGGGCTGGCGTCAATCAACCGAACGGCGATTTTTTCTTTTTGGAGCCGAACGGAGATTTCTTCTTTTTGGGTTTGTCCTTCGTCGGCTTTTCTACGGGCTCTTTGATCTTCGATTTGTCCGGCGGCAGGATACGGACGCTGCGAATGCCTATTTGCAGTTTCTCGATCTCGATTCGATGGACGCCCATGAGCCGTCCGAACCAGCGCCGTTGAATCTGGAAAACATCGTGTAACCGGACATCCGTGTCGTCATTGAACTCGACAACGATGCTGGGCACCATCTTTTTGAGGGTGAAGTTCTTGTTCTGAAGCGACAACTGATACTCGATGAAGTAGCTTGGCTGTGCAGCGGTTTCGACATCGAGATCGACAGCCTCCAGTTGCTCGATAGTCATTTCCTCGAGCGGAATTTCTTCCTCCTCTTCCTCCTCTTCTTCCTCTTCTTCACCGCCGTAGATGCCAAAGCGATCGAGGCGCTGCTCGTTCCGCGGGGGGCGGCTGTTGCGTGGATCACGCATCTTTGGCACGTCGAACATCCCCGGCTGCCGGTTGTTACGCATGCCCGGTTGCTCCTCGTCACGGTCGTCAGTCTGCTCGGGGTTTAGCAGCTCCGGTCTGCCTTTTTTCAGGATGCGGTACTCCAGGTTGAAGAGTTCATAATATTTAGTGTTCATGTTGGCTTTCTCGCCGCGTTTCCAGTCGGTACACCTCTGGATGTCGATCTTCTCCTTGCTCTTTCGCCCGTCGCGGTCTTCTTTGCTGAAGACAATTACTGTGGGATAGGCGGGATCAGGGGCAACGTGCTGGGCATGGAAAGAGTCCATCGTTTGCATCTCCCGTCGGTATTTGCTGACTGCTTCGTCGTTTGGATGCAGCCATTCGTAGCTGTCATCGACGTCAGTGAGATTGGCGGCGGCATTGATCAGTGACTGCCGGTGATTCTTGATCTTGTCGATCAGCGCCTGTCGCTTGGCCTCGGCCGCGAGACGTTTGTCGCGCACTGCTGTCCGGACCTTGTCCAGGTCACTGCGCACGTCCTTCTGGTGGGCGTATGCCGCCAGAATCGCCTTTACGCGGGATTTGACGGTATCCTTTTTCCAGTTTCTGATTTTCTTGGGGACCAGGCTGTAGGAGAATACGCTGCGTTTCACGCGGTAGGACTCCGCTGCAATCTTGCCCTCGCCGCCACAAGTTGGGCACTCGATCGTCTCTGGTTCGTCTCCGTCTTCGACATAGCGGTGGTTGGCGACTATTTGATCGCCCAGGCACTCGGGGCAACTGATCTTGTCACGAGATATCGACTTGGAGCTAATGGGCTTACTTTCCGGTTTGAGCCGCCAGGTGCCGACATCCGCCATGACAATCCAAAGCTCGTGATTGTCGGCGATCGAACCGACGACACTGTCGCCCAGATCAGATTTTCGCAGGCGAAATTTCTTACTGCGCGGCCACCTCTTGCCAGAGAGCACAGGATTCTCGCCGTCCATACCTATGCTGGTGAACCGGCTTTTCCACTGCGGTTTTTTGTCAGGCGTCTCCTTGGGCGGCGGGATCTTGTAGATAAAGATAACGTCGAGATTTTGCTCCGTTTCGTTGACTATCTCCAGGATAACATGGTCATCTGCCTCGGACTCTAAGATCACCAGCTCGACTTTGCCGTCACCGAGTTCGGGTTTTGCCCAGTACCTGCCGCTGATTATCTGGCACTTATCGAAAAATTCGCGAGTGTAACCGGCGGCGCGTTTCAGCTTTTCGTGCTGGATGAGCCGGCGCCGGGTCTTTTCTTCTTCGAGCTCTGCCTTGAGTTGGGTAATCTTTTCCTGCAGTACTGCCTCGTTGTCCGAGAATGCCAGGCGGTCGCGGTCCTGCGGAATGATGTCTTTCAGGTTTATCCTGTAGTCCCCGATCTGCACGCGGTTGCCGAGGATACGTCGAAAGACGCCGGTAAATTTGCGTGTGCGCCCGCCCTGCTTTACGACAATCGTCACTTCCTCGCCTTTCTTGAAGGGGACGGCGATCAGGTCGATGTATTCCTGCTGCTCCTTGAATTCGTCTGCCAGTTTCTTGTCGATATTTTCATCTATATTCGCCATGAACGTTTCATACGCAGCAACCGATAAATCTTCCGGTGCGTCCTTGGCGGCGCTCATGTAGATCGGCGATATGATAAAAGTCACGATGAAAGCTATGCGAAGGGTGCTCATCTAATGACTCCTGATCTTGGTGATAGTTTCGAATAACCCGCCGGCGATGCCGATGCTACGGCGGTCAGGTTTCGCGCCTGTCATACATGCATGCACAGTTCATGCGATGTCGGCTGTCCTCTCATGCTTTTTGGATGTCACGCGAATAGTGTAAGTTGCATTGCGATGGGAGTCGAGCTGTCATCGGACCCGCGAATCGACAATCTTGACGGTTATATTCTGCAGCGGTTTTGACAGCGCTTCTGCCGCTACTTGATTGGCGATATACACCTTGCCGCCCCAGTTGCCCTCGACATCGAGGCTGTTGCGAAATGTTGATGGCCTGTCATCGGTGCTGAAGGACAATTCGAACGTCAGTGTCTCACCGAATACTTTGAAGTTGGTGAGCGTCCCGCGGTATTGCAGGTAGCAGGCGTACCGATCGTCCTCCCGCGTCACAGCTACACGGTACTCGGCTCTGGCCAGCGCCTCGAGATTGCCGGCCGCTTCTGATTTGGTGACATCCAGCCAATCGGACAGAAGCACGACCGTCGTTGGGCCGAGTCTCCGCATGGCTTTCGGATGATCCATGCCGAGGTTGTAAAGAATCGAGTTGGCACGAACCTGGTTGCGGCTTACGATGTTCGCGGGGTTATGCCATGAATATTTGACTGGCTCAAGCAGGTTCCTGATAGTCACGAAATCCAGGGTTTCCGACTCGTCGTCGCTGTCGTCGCTGTCGTCGGTCGGCACCATGCCGTACTCGGGACTCGCACCATTGCCCCGCTCTCCACCCGGGGCGTAGACCTCGGTATCGGTCAGAGAGATGTCGCCGTAATCCACTTCTTCGCTGTCGATTGATTCGGTCTGCGACTCGACGGCAATTGCCGTCGTTGCCGCGGCAGGTTTCATGTACGCCACCGCATTGTCGACGTGCTCAGCGAAATTGTCGCGCCTAGTCATTTGCACCCGGGCCAGCACCGACGGCTCCGCACTCATCGCGATGCCGAATTTCACTTGCACCCGGACGACACGTTTTGGCCCGCTTTTGCGCTGGACGGTGCGGGCCTTGCGGCGCACCTGCGGGTTTGCCTTCAGCGACCAGCTGCCGATCTTGGGATGATGGCAAATAACACTGATCGCTTCAGTTATGCGATCGGCGAAGTCTTCGGCCACGTCATTGCGGCGGATGCGGAACGACGCGCGCTGCCTTTTTAGGTCGCCGGTGTTGACGATGGCGGCAACCGCGATGCCGTCGATCAGTATGACGTAATCGATTTCTTTCGACAATGTTTTAACAACTAGTTTGGAATCGGTCCCGTCTTCAGTTTGTACGATGACCCTGGTATGATCGCCGAACACGCGGCGCTTGCCGATCTTGTTGCCTATAATGACGTTTTCCTTGAAAAAAGCGCTGTTGTAATGGTTCTCGATATTCGCCTGGTGAAGCAACTTGTTGCGGTATTTTGCCATGCGCGCCTCGAGTTCTGTCACCCGTTCTTTGATCAGTTTGTCGAGACGATTCTGATCGTTGTTCCAATACAATCGATCCCGATCTGCCGGGTCCAGGTCCTGGAGTAGAAGCTGGAGGCTGTCGAGCTTGGCGTATTTGTTCCCGACCAGGCCGCCGAAAATTCCGGAGAAAGTTTGACGTTGCGAGCCGCGTCGCATAGAGATTGTGATGTGTTCGCCTATCTTGAAAGGGTTGGAGAGATTCTCGATGGCGCCAAGGTCGGGGGCAAACTTTTGCTTGAGCCGGCGTTCGACGAGTTCCTCGATTTCCCGCTTCTCGGTTTCGAACTGCTGGAGCGACGGCATCTTCTGCGATCTGATCGGTGCAACGACCAGCAGCGTAAGCGCCAGGCAGCTGATTACAAAAGGACGGGAGTTCCGGAATGCTGTTCGTCGACCCATATCATCCTGTATGAGAAAAAGCGGGCTGAGCGCGTGGGTTCTGCCCGTGACGGCTCAGCTTGCGATGCAGGTGCACTGCGGGAGAGCAGCGACTGATCGACTTCTCGCTTGGCACCTAATAATGTACGTCGGGCGCGGGCGGAAAATCAAGTCGCGTGTCCCGGCGCGGGACACGCGACTTTTTTATCATCACTCTCAGGTGGCGGCGTCGAAATTGGCCGCCACTGCGTCCCAGTTCACGACGTTCCAGAAAGCCGCGATATAGTCGGGCCGGCGATTCTGGTAGTTCAAGTAGTAGGCATGCTCCCAGACGTCCAGTCCCAGTATCGGGGAGTCGCCGTTCATCAACGGTGAGTCCTGGTTCGGCGTGCTGGTCACTGCCAGCTTGCCGCCACTCACTACGAGCCAGGCCCAACCACTGCCGAAGCGGGTTGCTGCGGCGTTGGCGAAATCACTCTTGAATGCGTCGAAGCTGCCGCAGCCGCTGTCGATTGCATCTGCGAGGGCGCCGGATGGTGCGCCACCGGCATTCGGACCCATGATTGTCCAAAACAGATTGTGGTTGACATAGCCACCGCCGTTGTTGCGGACAGCGCCTTGGATGTCGGGGGGCAACGAGTCGAACTTTGCCAGAAGCGCCGGTACCGGTGTGGATTCGTGCTCGGTGCCGGCGACCGCGTCGTTCAGCTTGCCGGTGTACGCAGCGTGATGTTTGTCATGGTGGATTTCCATTGTGCGCGCGTCAATGTGCGGCTCGAGTGCGTCGAATGCATAGGGCAGGTCGGGAAGTTGATGTGCCATGATGCGTATCCTTTTTTAGGGTTGCAGGTTCTACAACTGGTACACACACCGCTACCGTGTGTGATTTGTGACAACAAGAAAGCTACTTCTCCATCGGCGGCAGGTCAATACCGCTTCGGTGCAAAGCCGCGACGGTTGCACCGGGTTGTAAGACCACGTAGATTGCCTGCAAGAACTTCAACAACTATCGCTCTTCTGGCTGCTTGTCCAGCATAGCCGCATCCATGGCATGACTAAGAACGACAAAGCCTGCTGTACCCCAACCAGCCCCGAATCATCGGTAACTCTCGCCGAGCCGATCGATTTCGCCGACAGTGGCTCGACCTCGGGTATGCGGCGCCTTGAAGGCGGCACCTTCCTGATGGGCACGGATCGCGACGAAGGTTTTTCCGCCGACGGGGAAGGCCCGGCGCGCGAAGTGACGCTGCGGGCGTTTCACATCGACATCACCAGTGTCACCAACCGACAGTTTGCGAAGTTCGTCAAGGACAGCGGTTACCGGACCGATGCGGAGAAGTTCAATTGGTCCTTCGTTTTTCACCAGCAGCTCGCTGCCCGCAGCTGCAAACACGTCGACGATACCGTGTTCGGGCTCGAGTGGTGGTGTAAGGTGAGCGGCACCAACTGGCGACACCCGGAAGGACCGGGATCGAATATCAAGCGGCGTATGGACACCCCAGTAGTGCACGCGTCATGGAATGATGCCATCGAGTATTGCCGCTGGGCGGGTAAACGGTTGCCTACCGAGGCCGAATGGGAGCACGCAGTGCGCGGCGGCCTGGTACAGAAAATTTTCCCATGGGGTAATGAGCTTGAGCCCGGTGGCAAACACCAGTGTAATATCTGGCAGGGCGAATTTCCCGCGCACAATACCTGCGCCGACGGCTATGCAGGCACGGCGCCGGTGCGATCGTTCAAGCCCAATGGCTACGGCCTTTACAACATGGTCGGTAACGTCTGGGAATGGTGCAGCGACTGGTTCAGCCCGGACTTTCACCTTGCCGCGACTCGTGACAATCCGGTCGGGCCCGAAAGTGGCGACCGCAAAGTGATGAAAGGCGGTTCGTTTCTGTGCCACCATTCCTATTGCAACCGATATCGTTGCGCGGCACGCACCGCGAACACTCCGGACAGTTCCACTGAGAACTGCGGTTTTCGATGCGCTCGCGATGCCTGAGCCGCAAGCGGGTGCACCGTTCGGACGCCCGAATACACCACTGTATGATGTAATCTTTCGTTTGGCAGAAAGTTGCAGACGATCGGTGTGGCGCTGACGTTGATGTAATCGCAAGCGTACGGTGTCACCCACCGTATCACGGGTAAGAACTACAAGGGCGTCAGGATGATTCCGAATGCCTTCTTCAACTCCAGTTCGGAAGACCTGATGCCATAGGGCGCCGCCCGATTACAGTGAGACGATCGTCACGCCGCCGCCACCGGCATCCTTGCCGAGCTCGCCCAGCCGATACTGTTGAACCGCTTGATTGCCCCGCAGGTAGTCGTGCAGACCGCGGCGCAAACGGCCGGTGCCGAAGCCGTGTACGATCCGCACTTCGTTGAGTCCTGTGATCAACGCCCGGCTCAAGAATGATTCGAGTTCGGCAACCGCTTCATCGACTGTGCGGCCGATCAGATTGAGCTCATGTTCGGCCTGTTGCGGCGGTGGCGGGCGTACGTTGAATACCGGTTCCGTCGGAGGTTGCGGCTGCACGGACCGCCCGATTTGCGAACTGCGTACGTCGAACCGTTTGCCTGCCACTTCCACAGTCACGCGACTGCGGTCGTCACTGAGATCGACGATGCAACCGCTGTCGTTCAGGGTCTCGACACGGACGAACTGTCCGAGTTCCAGGTCCTCCGGTCTCAGTGGCTCCTCAGGGCGCGGCTGCGTTTCCGCCAGGCTTTGTGCCAGACGCTTCCCCTTGCGTGCGACGTCTTCCCGCACCGCTTTGATCTCCTGCCGCGACTCCGACGTCTTCGCCTGCACCAGCATCCGGTCCATCTGCCGCCGGGTGTTTTCCACCATCGTTACGGCTTCCTTTTGTGACTGGTGCAGTAGCCTTTTGCGCTCTTTTCGCAGGCGCGTGAGTTCGCCCTGCAGTTCCTCGCGTTCGCTGCGCAGGGAATCAAGCGTTTCGTTGGCCGCTGCTGCGGCGCTGCTGAGACGGCGCTGGTCGTTGTCGAGTTTTTCGAGGATGCCTTCGAGCGCCACGGTTTCGCTGCCAATCATTTCACGGGCACTCTCGAGAACATCGTCGGGCATTTCGTAGCGTTCGGCAATTACCAGAGCGTAGCTGGCGCCGGGGCGGCCGACCTGAACCACATATTCCGGCTGCAGCGACTCCATATTGAATTGCACGGAGGCATTGACCATGGCGTCCTGCCGGTGCACATGATGTTTGATGATGCCGAGGTGCGTCGTCACGAATGTCAGGCCCGCGGCGGCGGCCAGGGCGTCAAGAACTGCACAGCCGAGGGCGCCGCCTTCGACTGGGTCGGTGCCGGATCCAAGTTCGTCGATGAGGGCGAGTGTGCGTTGTGACCGCGCTGTCTCCAACAAGTTCTTTATCTGCACGACGTGGGCACTGAACGTGCTGAGGTTTTGCTCGAGCGACTGCTCGTCGCCGATATCTGCGATGATCTGCGGGAATACGGGCATTTGACTGCCGGGCTCCGCTGGAATCGGCAGTCCGGTCTGGTAGATGAGTGCCAGCAGACCAAGCGTCTTCAACGCCACGGTCTTGCCGCCGGTGTTCGAGCCGGTAATCGCCATGACATTGCAATCAGGTGGTATCGTCAGATCGAGGGGCACCAGCACGTCCTCTTGGCCGTCGCGTCGGAATTGTTGCTGCAGCAACGGGTGCCTGGCATTACACAGGCGCAGATCCTGCGACTGTTGGGGATAGTTGCACTGGTAGTCGCCAGCCCAGTGGCTGCCGGCAAAAACAAGGTCGTAGCGGCAGAGGGCATTGGCCGTTTCCTGCAGAGCTTCGCCCTGGCTGCGCAGGTGGCGGCTGAGTTCGGCAAGAATGCGCTGGATCTCGTCACGCTCCTGTAATCGCAGCGTTGCCAGCTCATTGCCGGCCTCGACGGTGATTTGCGGTTCTATGAACAGCGTGCGGCCGCTGTTCGACTGATCATGTACGACCCCGGGCAGCCGGCTCTTGAGTTCGCGTCGCACCGGCACGACGAAACGGTCGTTGCGGGTGGCGATGAATTTCTCCTGCAGGACGCTGTTGTAGTCAGAGTTGCCCAACAGGGTTTCGAGCTGTCGGCGCAGATGTGCCTCGAGCTTACTGAGGCTCCGCCGGATCTGTTGCAATTTTGTGCTGGCGCTGTCACGGACGGCATGGTTGTCGTCGAAGACACGGTTGATGCGCTGTCGCAGTTCGGGGCAGTCATGGACTTGCTCACCGAGCTCGGCAACCGCCTGATCAGTTGCGGATTCACGGTCGGATAGGAAGGCGTGCACCTCCGCCGCAACACCGAGAAACTCACTCAGTACTGCGAAGTCATCGGCGGCCAGCACAGCATCGATGGGGCGGACGCGCCGGAGAATTTCGCTGGGACAATCGAAACGTGCCCGTGGCAGATGGACATCGTGCCGGCGCAGGGTCATGAAGCTGCTGATCAATGCCGCCAGGTCGTCGATGCCGGTGCTGTCGCCGGCTGGGCGCAAAGCCAGAACTGCAGCACCACCGCTGGCCGAGCAGGTGTACGCGGCCAGCAGTTCGAGAAACTGATCGTATTCGAGGACGCGCCGGGTGTGAGCCTTCATAACGCCGTGCCTGGGCTACCATTCCAATTCGTACATGATCAACATATCGGCGACCAACTCGGCCAGCGCTTCGGCCTCGTAGCGATTGCCGGCGTACTTCGCGTAGGCGGCTACCGGGGGAGTCTGCTTGTACACGTAGTTGATGTCGAACGCTTTGCCGTTTGCCTTCACAGTGCCGCTGACCTGGACGTAATTGACCTTGTCGATCTTCACCTTACGCCATACCGGGTCGTTGAGCAGTTTGCCATAGGCCTGGTCAAGCGTGACCTCGCCGAACATGTGATCCTGCACCTTCTGGACCGGCTTCTTGCCACAACCTCCCGCGATCATCGCCAGCACGACTATCAGGGCTGCGACGATTTTCGATCGGTGATAATTCATCGGCTCAGTCATGTTCGAACCCGGTGTCAGTTTCCAGCTCGGCACGCGGCAAATTCGGGAACAAGGCTGCGAGAATCGAGTCGGCGTAGGCTTTCAGCTGTGCCTCGGCCGGCGCGATCTCAGCTGCCCGGGCCTCATAGCTCTCGCCGAGCTTGTGATCTTTGATGATCGCTGCGCGCTCATTCTCCACAGCCTGCTTTTCGTATGTCTGCATCTGCTGCAGGCGCAGTGCATCGTGACGATCTTTCGGCTTGTTTTGGCGTTCCCACTCTAAAAGACGACGATTGGCATCCTTGATGTAGTTCTTTGCCTGGCGCAGCAGGCCGCGGCGCTTTTTTGCATTGGCAACGATTTCCTCCAGCATTTTGCTGACGATCGAGAGCACGTCGTATTCGGGAAACAGTTCGGCTGCGCGTGCACAAAACTTCTGGCGTCGGCCCAGGTTTTCGAGATTGATATTCCACAGCGCATCCTCGACAATCGTCAATATCAGGTCGTTGTCATTGCCGTAGCCGTAGGTAAAGCCAAGGTTCTCGACGTTCTTTGCTGCCACACTGGTGATTGTTTCCCAGCGGTCTGATCGTAGACATTCCTGTAGAAGCCGGAATCGCTCTTCTTCGTCCCGCAGCCAGACTCCGTACATACCCGCGATGGTGGCGCTGCGTTCAGTGTCGCCGGTGTTCTCGGCGTAACTCAGAATACGCGTGATGCGTTTGGTTACCTCATCCGCCGGAAGGCTGAAACAGGTCGCGGTTAAAAGGCAGATGGCGAAAATTCGATGCATCGGACGAAAAGTGTTGGGTAGAGCGATAAACGGGTTCGGCTCGATAAGGCGAAAATATACTGTGCAATCGCAATGAATGCGCAGGTTTCCGAAGACTGCAGAAGCACTACATTACCAGATGCATCGTTGTTTCATCCTGTTGTTTTGCTGCACGGTCACGCTGGCGGACGAGATGCCCTGGCTCGATGACCTGCCGGCAAACGAGCCGTTAATCGAATTCTACGATGAACAGCCGTTACCGGAGTCGGGCTCCGAACTGGCTGTTCTGGTGGATCGGATTGACCGTGACCTGCGCCGTGCCACCGGACTTGCGCAACGCCTGCTTGCTACCCTGCGCGTTCGGATCAATTACCAGCTCTACGCCTCGAGTGCCGATGCAACCGATATCACGGCGTGGCAACGCGCGTACTCCGAAATTAGCATCGGGCGCAACCCCTTTGAAAGGGATCCCGGCGGCTTGCGCGGCTATTACGCCATCAACGACGATTCCTGCCAGGTGTTCAAGGTTTTTCCTCCAAGCGACAATCCTCAGCCGCCGAAAAGCGGGTTACCGCTGATTGTTTCCATGCATGGCCACGGCTGGCAGGATTGGTACCAGCCTTTTCAGCTGGAAGGCTACGGCACGGATGGGGCCTACGTCATCAGCGTGCACGGCCGTGGCAGCGCCGACTACAAATGGATCGCCGAAGACGATGTGTTGGCGGCTGTCGACGCGGTGCAGGCGGATTTTCCTATCGATCCGAGCCGCGTTTATCTCACCGGTGGTTCGATGGGGGCAACCGGCGTCTTTCAAGTCGGCGCCCACTATCCGCATCGGTTCGCCGCCGGTTTTGCGGATTCCGGTAATACTGATATCTCTGCCTGGTCCGACTTCGAAGCGGAGGATCCTGCGGACGTGTACGGGGCATTGCGGGCGCGGTTGCGAAGTTTGACCTCGCCCATTGCCTTTGCTGAAAACTTCCTGAACCTGCCGCTGATCATTACCCACTGCAAGACCGACAGCACGGTGGCGCACTCGCAGCGCCTGGCCAAACGCCTCCAGGCTGCCGGCTGTCTGGACTATACGTTCACTCTGCGCGACGGCGAGCATGTCGATCTGCAGCCGATGGCCGATCGGTTCGAGGCTTTGGGCAGGTTCCGCACGAATCCGTGGCCGTACCGGGTCACTTTCAAGGCAGCATCGTATCGGCAGGCGACTGCTTACTGGGTGACAATTTGTCAATTCGAGAGGCGCTTGGAACCAGCCGAGCTCGATGTCCGACGGTTTAGCAACACGCAGATAAAGATCGAACGCATGGTCAATGTTGCCAGCTTCCGCCTGCAGCTCGACGGCCTTGACCTGGACAGGACACGTCCATTGTCAATTCTCATGGCCGACGGCCAGACCGTGACGGTTCCAGAAGCCGTGCCGGGACCGGTGACTTTGACCAGAAACGGTGCCGCCTGGCAACTCGGCACCGACTACGGTACGGGGGTGTACAAGCGGAAAGGCTTAGAAGGACCAATTGCCGATGTTTTCCGCGAACCGTTTTTGCTGGTTGTCGGCACCAGCGCTGCTGACTCGTTCGAGCGCTGGGTCGTTGCTGAGGAAGCCGCTCGGTTCCAGCGCCAGTGGCGGCGGCGATTCCAGGTCACGCCCCCGCTCCGTCTCGACACCGCACTCACCGTGTCGGATATCTACGAGCGCAATCTCATCCTCTTCGGCGGCCCGACACAGAATACCGTGACTCGGGCGCTGAATGATAAATTGCCTGTTCGTATCGACGGTGATTCCATCGTTGCCGGTGACAAGACGTACCGCGGTGCCGGCCTCGGGGTGCACGTGCTTTACCCGAATCCCCTGAGTGCGGACCGTGCCGTGGTCGTTTTCGGCGCCGTCGATTGGCGCGGCATGTGGCAGATCACCCATCGCTTTGGTACCTGGTTCGACTGGATGCCGCTCGATAATTATTGCTGGTATGATTTCTGTGTGTTCGACGACCGTTCGCGCGGCATCGAGACGTTTCGCGAATCCGGCGTCTTCGACGAGCGCTGGCAGTTCGACGAGACACAGCGCTTCGCCGGCGTCGCGGCTGATCGGGAAGCGGTCAGCCCGCGGCTTTACCCGAGTTATCGCGTCCCACCGCCGGAGGTTCAGACAGTACGCCTGACCGAACTGTGGCCGATCCAGATCGACACCGCCAAAGACCCGATGCGGATCGATCGCAGTTGGAACGACAAGCCACTCACGGTCTCCGGCGAGAAGATGACCTTTGGCTTCGGGCAGTGGATTGAATCGGCTGTGAGCTATAACCTCAATGGGCAATTCTCGCGGTTTCGCGCCCGCGTCGGAATTGATCCGGAGGGGGCCGAAACGATCGACGAGGCCCGCAGTTATGCCGAGAACCCGACATTTATCGTTGCCGGTAACGACAAGATTCTGGCGCAGCAGTCCGATGTGCGTTTCGGTGAAGCGCCGCGGACGTTCGATGTCGACGTCACTGGCGTCAAGCGATTGACATTGATGGTTGTGCGCGACTGGCCGGCTGGCTGGTTGTACGGCGCCATTGCCTGGGGCGAACCGACACTGGAAAGACGCCGCGAGGCCCATCAATGACCGGGGTGACAGATGGAATTTACAATCTCGGCGAATCGCCCAGCGTGGTCACAGTCACGGGGACGCGGACACGGGCCAAGCCGTAGCGGCGGAAGGACTCAGATTTTCACGCGGTGCCTGGGCGTGCGGTCCATCCCGCAACTTCCCCAAAGGCAATGCCCAACAAGCATGCAACCGATGCCGTGCCTGTGGTATTTGGAGAGCACTGCCGGGCGATGAATGTGTCCGCACCTGCCACCGTTCCCGGCGAGCACTGCTCTCGCCAGGTCATCGCCGATTGCAGCCACAAAACTTATGCAGCATCCATTAAGAACAGAAGAAATAGGTTGGTGATTTACCAATCCTGTCCCGTTCCGTGACCGCTCCATGGAATGTAATGCGTTTGCCGCAATGGGAGTATGGCAGTACATTCAACTAAGGGTGCCTTTAATCAAAGGCACGCCTTTATGTGGACTTTACGTCATAGCTACGAACGGAACGCAGACGGATGAAATTGATCGACTATATCACAGACGTGGCGCCCCGGGCGGTGCTGTTCGAGCTGACTCGGCGCGGCTGGCGAAAGCCGCCGAATCCGTTGACCCTGACGTTCTCCATCACCGCAGCCTGCCAGAGCCGCTGCAAGACCTGTAATATCGGCAACGTCTACCTGGCCAATCCAAAGCTGGCGAAGGAAAACCTGTCGCTCGAAGAAATCGAGAAGGTTTTCAAATCGCTCGGGCGCGTTTACTTCTTTAATGTCTCCGGCGGTGAACCGTTCATGCGCCAGGACCTGGCCGAGATCATCCGACTTGCCTGCATCCATCTGAAGCCGCGGCTTATTCATATCCCGACGAATGCCATTTCCCCGCGGTTCATTGACAAGACGACCCGCAGGATCCTCGAGTACATGGATGAATACGCGCCGGCTTCGACACCGATTTCGATCAAGCCGTCGATTGACGGTATCGGCAAGATGCACGATTACGTCCGTGGCGTCGAAGGCAACTTCGAAATGCTTGAGCACACGATCGACGTGCTTCTGGCGATCCGCGCGGAGAATCCCAGACTGCACGTCGACCTGGGCACGGTCATCTCGAACTTCAACATCCATCATCTCGACGCCATCGAAGACTGGGTGCACCGCCGCGGTATCGAATCCTATCGCCACGAGATCGCTGAGCAACGGGCTGAATTTCACAACCTCGGCGATCCGATCACGCCTTCGGTCGAGGTGTACGAGCGACTCGCGACTGGATTCAAAAACAAGATTCTCCGTAACATCAGGAAAAAAGCCTGGCTGACGCGGATAACAGAAGCGGTGCGTTTAGTATATTATGATGTGGCGGTACAAATCCTCAAGGAGCGTCGCCAGGTGACTCCGTGCTACGGGGGTATCTCAAACATTCATATGAATTATAACGGCGATATCTGGCCCTGCTGCGTTCTGGGCAATGAAAATCAGATGGGCAATGTGCGCAAGAGCGACTACGACATCCAGAGCTTGCTGCGTTCACAGCAGGCCAGAGAAGCTCGGCAATACATTGCTGCCGGCAACTGCGCCTGCCCCCTCGCCAATCAGTGGCTCAACAACGTGCTGCTGACACCGCGGCACATGCTCAAAGTGCTGTACACCGTTTTGTTGATGATCTTTCAAAAAGCGCCGGATGAAGTGTCGCCGGTTCGCGAAATTGTGCCGGCTGACATCGAAGTGGAGATCACTGGACATCAACTGAAGAAAGCGCTAGTGCTTGACAAACTCGGCACGATTCCGGAGGAAGTGGAGGTCGAGCTGCCGGTTTTCAAAGACCAATAGATGTGCGGCCAGGATCGATGATGTGGCGCCGTACCCGGCAGTTGGCTGATTGATTGGAATTCATGTTGTGCCCGATAAGCTGCGACTGATCCGCCAAACCAAAGGCTACTCCCAGGAAGAACAGGCACGGCAGTTTCAGGTCTGCTTCCCGACCGTCAATTCCTGGTAACGCGGGCGCAGTACCCCTTTTACCCAGTCCCCCCCCGCCATCGACATGCTCTATCGCGCCGTCGTCCGCAACCAGATATTCATCATCGATGACGACGAGACCGCCGGTCTCGTATTGGCGGATTACGCCGAGCTTGCCTTGCCCGGCTGGAAGGCCGCCGTCATCGATAACGGCTACGATGCGATCCTGCAGATCGGCCTGCCGCCGCCGCGGATTATCCTGCTGCACAAGCCGGTTAAGCACCAGGAACTGACCGATCTCCTGCAGGCTGCTGTCCGTACCACGGTCAGATGGCGGATGCCGCAAGCCGGCGCCTGCAGCGATCTCCTATAGTCCGCCGACGGCATAATTAGTGCAGCCGGATTTCTTTGTCCGTGCCGAGTGCTTGCCGTGCCATTTCCTCGGCGTGATACGAACTGCGGACCATCGGCGCGCTGCGCACTGCTTTGAAGCCGATCGCGTACGCCATCTCCGACCACGCCTCGAACTGTGCTGGTTCAACGTATCGGTCCAGGTCCCAATGCCCGCGAGTCGGCGGCAGGTACTGCCCGATGGTGAGGATGTCCACCTCTGCGGCGCGCAGGTCGCGCAGCACGGTTTCCACTTCTGCGTCGGTCTCGCCGAGCCCCACCATGATACCTGACTTCGTCGCGGTCCGTCCGGGCACTGCAAGCTGCTTTGCCATTGTCAGTACACTCAGTGATCGGTCGTAACGTCCGCCGCTGCGTACCGGACCGGTGAGGCGCTCGCAGGTCTCCATATTGTGGTTGAACACTGTCGGTTCCGCCGCCAGCACCTGCTCGACGAGTGGCCGACGCCCCTTGAAGTCGGGTGTCAGTACCTCGATGCCGCCGTCCGGAATGCGCTCGCGCAGTGCCGCGATCGTCTCGGCGAAATGCCCCGCCCCTTTGTCCGGCAGGTCATCGCGATTGACGCTGGTGACGACGACGTATTTCAGCGCCAGGCGTGCCGCGGCTTCGGCGACTTTGCCGGGTTCGTCGGGATCGACCGGTTCCGGCTTGAATGAATCGATGGCGCAGAAGGTGCATTTGCGCGTGCAGCGGTTACCCAACAGCATGAAAGTGGCCGTGCGCCGATGCCAGCACTCGGCGATATTCGGGCACTTGGCGCTCTGGCAAACAGTGTTGAGATCGAGGTCCTCGATCAGGTCCAACACATCGGTGCGGTTCTGTCCGACTTGCACCTTGACGCGAATCCAGGGCGGCAGTCGTTGTAGATCATTTTTTGTAGCGGGTGCACTCATTGGTCGTCCGGTGAGATGCGTGAAAAACGTGGTTAACCTTAGTCATATCCGTTGTTCTGTCAATCTCCCGGCCTCGTCGAAGGCCAGGTTGACAGCACCGTCGAAACCGACCAGTGCGATCTTGGCAGCATCGAGCGCGGCAAGCAGCCGGTCGCGTTCGAGAAGAAGCGTCCGTCCGGCCTCTACCGCCAAGACCTTGGCACTGGCCTCCTGTAGTGCGTTGACTGTCCACGGCCCGATACAAGGGACGTCGAATCGCATGTCATGATTGGGTTTGGTGCGCTTTACCACCGTCACACCGCCGTGCCCGAGCTCGCCGCCGCGGCGGATCGCCTTGTCGGTACCTTCGAAAGCCTCCACTGCCAGCACCGTGCCATTTTTTACGACCACCGTCTGGCCGATATCCAAACGGCTGCTCGCCTGTGCCACGTAGCGTCCGTAGTCGATATCCGCCTGATACTTCCTTGCCGGCTTGACGCGCCCGATCACACCGGGCTGCGCCAGGTATTCCTCCAGGTACAGCGTTGCCGGCATGACCTCGACGCCGTCGCGGACGAACTCGTCGGCGATTGTCCCAAAAATTGACTCGGCGTTGCGGGTGCGCAGCGCTTTCAGGATTTTCAAGGTTCGCAGGTCCGGACGCATCCCCTTGAACAGCCGCCCGGGTTTGATCTGCCCGGCGAATACCACATGCTGCACCTGCTGCCGTTGCAGTGCCTTGATCGTCTTGTTGAGCTGGCCGACGTATACCCAGGCGACCTCATCGGCGCACTCGGCGATTGCCGGATCCGTCTCGCCATGCATTGCCACTGCCATCATGTGCCCGACGCCGCGGCGCTTGGCTTCATGGCAGAGCATCAACGGGTATTCGCCGCGGCCGGCGACGACGCCCAGACGTTCCAGAGGTTTCTCACTCATGGTTGCACTGTACCAAGGCTCAGCAGGCAAGTCAATTCGTAGGCAAAGCCCAGTGCCGGGGTTCCGTGTCGCACGGATCCGAAAATTCACTACATGCCTGTCGTCGAACTGAAGCAAACGAGCCGTGAGGCACTTCCCTGCCGCTGTCGCTTTGCGGAGCGGACCGTCTGCTCATGGCCCGACCGAACGACCCTAAGGTTGCCGTTTGGCGGTACCCGGGGCACTTGAAAACCCCGTATTATACCGGTATGGTAGACGTTTTTTCGCGTTTTGAGTACTCATCTGCAGTGCTGCTCCGGGCGTGGAAGAACGAGTCGACATTTACCGTGGGCAACCGGAGGGATCATGGGGAATCTCAAGAAGCAAAGGCGCAAGAAGATCGCCAAGCACAAGCGCCGCAAGCGCTTGAAGGCCATGCGCCACAAGAACAAATAATTTCGTGTCGCCTTTGGCTGACCGCGATATTCAGCAGACCCGCGGCTACTTGTGGCCGCGGGTCTGTTTCGTCTGCGAGGATCGCGACAACTCATCTATGTTTCTCGATGTGGATGCTGCTGCTGGCGGTAACCCTGGGCTGTGAGCAGACCCGCGACACGAATATACTGACCGAAGAGCTGCCTATATTGTCCGCTGGGAAAACACAGGCCGAGAAGTTCAGCCCGTGCCCCGGGGGTTTTATACTCAACGGCAATGGCGCCGGTGCCGGGACGATCGCCGAGGCAGCCATCCTCATTGAACAGGCGTTGGATCCGGACGAAACCGTTCGGAATCCTGTCAAGTCCGAGCATGTCGGCGAACGGCGGAATTTACGCCAATCCGCGCCGCTCGACCAACTATGAGAATCAATCCGACATTTCTCATTCTATGTGTTTTTGCATTGATTTCGGCCGTGTTCCTGCTCTCTGAGGTGCGAGGCCCGTTCAAAGGCTGGGCCACCGATGTGTACCACGCCGCCAACTACGAGGAGCCGATCCCGGCCCCCGGCCCCGAAGAAAAACCGCCGGAAGAACCGCCGCCGGACGAGCCGCCGCCCGAAACCGATCCGAACGAATCACCGCCGATGTCGGAGCTCGAGCTGCTGTACAACGACGAACATACGAAAGCCCTTGCGACCATGACACCTCCGACGCTCGGTGAGCAGTACTCCATCAAGCTTCGCAACAAGATGACCGTCGAGGGTCGCCTCTTTGAGGTTGCTGCCGGCCGCATCAAACTGCAAGTCAAATACGGCACTATGTTCATTCCCGTTGACAACGTCCACCCCACCGAGTACGTGCGCCTGTTTCCCGAGCAGGCCGCCAAGCTGATGGCCGTCAAAGTCGTCAACGAGATTCTCAAGCAGCGCGCTGCCGTAGCCTCTGTACCCGACGGTGAGCCAGACGTCACAACCGAACCGATCAGGCGCCCACCGCCGGCCACTGCCCGCGCCAAATACGACCCATCACCCGCGGCCACCCCGAAACACCTGAAGGATACCGTGAACGTGTACGGCCAGTGGCTGGAGTTTCAGAAGCGTCGTGTCGGGGTCCAGTTCGTCGATGAGATTTACGCCAAGGAATCGGGGCGCAACGTCGAGTTGTACATGGTGATGAACGAGGCCTACACCGTTCAGGATTATGATGTCCGGTTCAGCTTGGCAGACGGACTGTGGAAGGCCTGGTCTTTCCGTTGCCAGGGTGCCGGACTGATCCGCAGCATGTCCAACGCCCACATGATTTTCATCGTCGACAAGCTCAAGATCGTCGGTGGCTCATCTATCCATGACGGCGCCGATGTGTGGGTCGAGAAGTAGTCCAGTCGGCAAGCCAGTTGACCTCGATGAGGGCGAGGCGTACCGGGAGAAGTGGTTGCGTATTTCGACGAAAAGGTATTTGGAAACTCTCCCGCGACCCTCTATCACCTTACGGATCCTGCAAAAGATCTGGAAGTAGCCTGTTGCCTACGCCTTGCCGGCGATCGGCCAGCGCAGTATATTTCGAGTTGTCTGTTTGCTGCGGCGCGGCGTCGGTTTCGGCGTGGGTATCGTATCTGCGTCGATAACCGCAAATGGTTGTCACCGACTCCTGAACACACACCTGCCACAAGCCCGACAGCGTTGTCTGAAACGGCTGTGATCTTATTGAATTGGAGGATGTTATGTCACTTGCGACAATGAACAGGTGGTTCATGGACCACCCGAAGATGGGTAAGGCCTTTCTCGTAATCGTGTTTGTTTTACCACTCGTTCTGCTGTTTGGCATCGGCGGTATCGATGCCGGCTGCGGCCTCAATCAGGGAGGTGCAGTCGGTAAACTGGGCGACCGCGTCATCACCCAGGACGAGATTGAGCAGCAATTTTTCAGCTTTGACCTCTGGTACCGTGTCAACTACAACCAGGGCTTCACCACCAGCAGCCAGTCCGTTATCTCCGCGGTCTCTGATTACCTTTTTCGCCGGCTTCGGGCGCTGCGCGAGGCTGAGGCGCTCGGAATCGACGAGGTCACACCCGAGGAGTTCACCGCCTACATCACCAACCATCGAGGGCTCCAATCTCCGTCCGACCCCAACAACGCGAGTTCCCCGGGTGTCTACGACGAGAACAGGTTCAACCAATTGCGGGACTTCTTCATTTCCCAGCGTGGGTTGAAGGGCAGCGCGTTCGATGAGCTTTGGAAGCAGAACATCATCATTGATCGCATGGAAAACCGCATCACCCAGTCCGTCGCCGTGACGCTGACCGAGCTGCAACTCAACTTCCTGCGCAGCGGCAGCCAGGTCGAGGGGCAGATTCAGAGATTCAACTCCGGAGACCACCTGATTGACATCGAAGTAACGGATGAAGAAGTCGAAGCCTACTTCAACGAGAACATGGAAGAACGCTACATGACCCCGCCGCAGACCAGGCTGCAGGTCGTCGCGTTCAAAATTGCGGACTTTGCAAGGGACGCTGGTTTTACGCCTACAGAAGACGAAATGCGCGCCGCGTACGACGAGTACAAGGACGACTATTTCGCCAAACGCCAGCACCATCTTCGCCACATCCTGTTCACCGTCAACCTGCCTGACTCAGAAGAAGTCGTGAAGGAGAAGCGCGATGAGCTGACAACGCTGTTGGTGTCCATTCGCGCCCAGGAGAACTTCGAGGAAATGGCAAAACTGCACAGCGATGACTTTGAGACGAAGGACAAGGGCGGAGACCTGGGATTCATTGACGAGACGTTCCTGGAAAACGAAGTACGAAATGCCGCGCGCAAGCTCGAAGCCGGAGAGATCAGTGACGTGCTGACCACCAAACGTGGCTTCCAGGTCATTCAGAAGATCGAAGAGCGTCAGTATCTGCCTTACGAAGATTCACTCGATGAACTCATCGAAACCATGGAGCTGCGCACCCACTACGAGAAGAACAAGGAAAAGTACCAGAGCCAGGAACTGAAAGGCCGCCGTATCCTTAAGCTTGTCAAGAAAAATGCCACACCGGAGGAGAAGCAGGAAATCCGCGAGGGCCTTGAGAAGATCCTCGCCGAAGTGCGTGAGGACGCGAAATTGTTCCACCGCAACGCGCGTTTCAAGAGTGACGGTCCGAATGCCTTCAAGGGCGGCCTGCTCGACTGGTTCCCGGTCGGCTCGTTCCAGAAGAAAGTCGAGGACACCCTGGTGTCACTCAAGAACGATGAAATCAGTGACATTTTCGAATCACCCGAAGGCCTCAACATCGTGCAGAGGCTCGGCGCACGTGAATTCAAACCTTTCCGGGAAATCCGTGACGAAATCCGCCGCATCAAATCACTCGATGGCGCGAACACCGCCCGGACCCAGGCGCTCGAAGCAGCCTACACCTTTGTCGACGGCTTCCAGGATGCCACTGAAGACGAAGAAGACGGGCTTGCGATCTCAAAGGTTTTTCAACAGCATTGCAGTACACCCGGCCGTGGAAAGCTGTGCGTGAGTAGCGGCTTCTTCAGCGACGCCGCCGCCGTCATCCCCGAAGTGCCCGGTGATGGTATCGAGCTCATCGGGGTCGGCGCAAAGTGCAGCCAGGACAGGCCCTACACCAGTGTCGTGGCTAGCGACGATTACGTCTACATGGGCTGCTGGCTTGAGAGTGTGCCGACGACACCGTCGTCGCTGAAGGAGGAAACTGCCGATGGTGACGTGATGGTGCTCTCGAAGATGGGACGCCAGGCGAAAACCGACCTGCAGGCGGCCAAGGCCCTCGACGCCGCGCGCGAAGCCGCGCGTGCCGTGCATGCTGATCTCGCCGAACGCATTGCTGCAGGCGTTCCCTTCGCTGAAGCCGCTGAAGCCGCCAAAGCCGATTTCACAGAAACGACGTTTCCGCTCTCCCGTGGCCCCGATCCCGTCGGCGCGGATGACGATACGCCGACCGTCGTCAAAGACCTCGCCGAGGAATCGCCAAACGATACGCTTGCCGCGCCGAAGGACACAGCCAAGGGTGCGGTCATCGTCTATGTGGCTAAGCACTTCTACCCCGAAAACCGCAGCTTCAGTTCGAACCGGGGTATCATGATGTACCAGTACATAGACCGGAGGCAGAGTGCTGCCATCGAAGGGTTCTACGCCGACCTCGCAGAAAAATACGAACTCCTGCTCCCCGTCGGTTCCTTTCTACAGGACAATCCCGATGGGCTTACCACGTCCGGCGGCAGCGGCCGCAGCAATCGCGACGGCAGCGGCGGTTGATCTGTCTGTTGACCGCACGACGAGGATTATCCGGCTGACAGTGCCGCAGCCGGTGCGGTCTCGATCTGATCCGCCAGCACCGCCGGAATCTCTGCCGACTTCATGGCGCCGTCATCCTGCATAGTGACGCAGACGCTGACAATCGTACCGACCCCTGCCAGGATACGCGCATCCCGACCCGCCTTGTAGATGTGAAAGCGATACTCGATCGCCTTCGCCTTTTTTTCCGCTACCAACAGATCCACTTCGATTTCGTCCTCGAAGCGGATTGGCTTCCGGTAGTCGCACTCGGCGCGAACCCGCGGCCAGCCGTACTGACAGCCGTCGATCTCCGTGTGGACCGAATAGCCCAGCGAGCGGATGAAGGCGTGCTCGGTCATTTCCATGTAGCGAAAGAAATTGGAAAAATGCACAATACCCGCCATGTCGGTTTCACAAAACTCGATGCGTTTCTTGAAGATGAATTGCCAAGCCATGATTCTTTCTTCTTGTCTTGCCGTGGAACGGTCGCTCTCAGCCATTAATGTGACAGTATAGTGCTGATCTCCCAATCACGATCGAGAGAAATTGGTACTGCAAAATCGAACGGCACTAAGATAAGCGCCGATGCCCCGAATCGTTACTGGCCCGTCGTGTGTTCCAGAATATCGACGAACTCGCGGCACATGCGCGGCAGACCGAAATGTTCGAACGCTCCGCGGCGTCCCTCGGAACCCAGCTCCCGGGCTCCTTGCGGATTATCCAGCAACGTGCCCAGCGCTTCCGCCAGTGCTGCCGTGTTGTCCGGTTCACACAGTATGCCGCCGCCGGTCAATGTCAGGACCTCGGGAAACGCGGCGTGCCGCGGCTGCACCACAGGCACCCCTGCCGCCAGCGCCTCGATGACGTACAACCCGAAAGATTCACCATAGGTCGCCGGCACGGAAAGCACGGACAACGAAGCCAGAAACGCCAGTTTCTCGGCGCGATCGATGTTTGGCGATACCTTGAGATCGGCGGCGAAACCCGCGTCTGCGACCTTCTGTTTCATCCGCGCCAGAAACGGTTTCTCGGCCGGTACCAGGCTGCCGGCCACATGCAGCGTCAGTTTGGCGATGCGATTCGCCTGCTTCAGCACGAGGAACGCATCGATCAGCCGTTCGAGACCTTTGCCGGGAATAATCTGTGTCAGGTACCCGATCGTCGGTACCGCTGCCGGGCGCAGATCCAGATGCTCGAAGTCCGACAGGTCGATGCCGTTACGCACGACATTCGCTTTGGCTGCAGGAATGTTGAGCCGCCGCTGCATCGTCTCGCCGTAGTAGTCGCTGACTGCGATGAACGCTGCGATCTCCGCAACATTGGCACGCAGCGCGTCCCAGCATTTCGCATCGAACGGCGGCGGCAGGCTGTCGAGAAAAGCGTCCTCGCCCTGCAGCGTGCAGACGACGGGCACCCCGAGCGTCTGTTGTATTGGCCGGGCAAAACCGCTCAGTAGTGCGTTCGACAAGCAAACCACATCCGGCCGTTCATGCGATGACAGCCAGTCGATCAGGCGATCCAGTTCCTTGCGTTGCCGGTTGTCCCCGAGCTGTAATACTGCCAGAGCCAGCTCGCCCAGGTCCCGAGCCTTGGTCATGCCGGCATTGCGCGCCGCCAGGCTCAACAGTGCTCGGCTATCCAGCAAATGGTCGAGCCAGCGCGGCATATGGCGGCACAACGCGAATTTCTCCCGAAGATACACATTGATGCCGCCAAAGAATAACGGCACGTCGCTGTCTGCTGGGGTCTCGGTCACCAGGGGCAGATACATCGGTACAAGTGTCGCGCTGTGCCCGAGATCTGCCAGCCCCTTGATCAGTGCGTGATCGCGCAGACAGGTGCCGCAGTAGAAATTGCCCGTGCCTGCTGTTAACTGAATGATTTTCATGACACCCTGCCGATTTCTCGCGGCTTAACTAAACTGCAGCGCAAGCACAGTGAGCGGTGCACATTGGCCCGCCGTGCGGAACTTTCTCGGGAATATCTGCGAATTCCGCAATAGCGCTGAACAGCGGGTCGAAATCTTTTTGCAGGTCCCCGATCAGGCAGTCGGTCAGGTCCGCGCGTAGATCGGGATACTTCCTGATGATCGAGCCAAAGCTGAAACCCGGGCTGTAGAAGGCATAGACCAGGGCGCGCATAGCCTCGATCGCGTTACAGCTCTTCTTGCCGTACTCACAGAAACGCCAGGCTCTGACGTCGTTGTCCGTCAATGCCTGATCGATGGTTTTCGCGGCCATGACCCCCATCTGCAGCGCCAGAAACAGGCCGGAGGAAAACACCGGGTCAAGGAAGCTGAAGGCATCGCCGGCCAACACCAGACCGTCGGTAGCGCAATACTTCGAGCGATACGAAAAATCGCCGGTCACAAAATAGTCTTCGACGCGTTTACCCGGTGCCAGATGCTCGCGGATCCAGGGGTTCTTGACTATTTCGCGTTGAAAAATCTCGTTGCGGTCACGCGTGCCGTCGTACAGATAATCGCGTGATCCGACGATGCCGACGCTGACCCGATCATTCTGCAGCGGAATGTACCAGAACCAGTTCTTGCCACCGACATAGGCCACGGTAGTGGCGCCGGCATCGCGGCCGGGATCGCGCACTGCTCCTTCGTAATAGGTCCACAGCGCGATCTTTTTCAGGTTCTGGTCCATAATGCGCCAGCCCAGGCGGGTGGCGGCAAAGCTGTGCTGGCCGCTGGCATCGACCGTTATCGGTGCGTGCAAATCGAACTCGCCTTCATCGTCACTGGCGCGTACGCCGGTGACAGCACCGCTCTCGTTGCGCAACAGATCCGTGACTGTGACGCTCGTGCGTACCTCGGCGCCGCTTTCCCGAGCATGGTCCAGCAGCATGGCATCGAACTCAGATCGCTCGACCTGCCAGGTCTTGGCTGCTTCGTGCTGCATGTGGTCGACAAAATAAAACGGTGTCGATACGCGCCCGTCTTCGCGGACGAACTGGACGCTGCACTTGCTCACGAACGTCGACGCCTTCATCTTCTCCAGCATGCCAATCTCGCGCAGCGGAAAATAACAGAACGGCAGCATCGACTCCCCGACAGCGTACCGAGGAAACGATTCGCGGTCCAGCACGATTACGCGTCGGCCGCGCTGTGCCAGGCCGCAGGCCGTCGTGCTTCCAGCCGGACCGCTGCCGACGACAATTGCATCGTAGGTTTTGTTCATTCGTCGGTCGGCAGAATCTCGACGATGTCTGCCAACAGTGTGCCGTTACTGGAAATGATGTTACAGCGACCGTACAACGTGCCGCTGTCCGTGAACTGTAAGGCATTGGCGATCAACTCGTCCGGCTCCACCATGAAGTAACAGCGCGGACTGGAAAGGTGCGGCAGCGCGATCTCTGTCATGATCGACCCGAGCGGCCGATCGTCCTTGAGGATCAACTCCCGGACTGGCGCCGGAAAGGCGTCCAGATACATGCAGATGGCGCCGTATTCGACGGCGCGTTTGCTGGCATCCAGGGTCAACACGACTTGGCGCGAATAGACGTTCCCCTCGCGCACTGTATCAATCACTTTCAAGTGGATGGTGTCGTCATAGTAGCGTTCCAGTGTCCCGGTCATGTCCGTCTTGTGTACCAGTAACTGGGCATAAGGCTGTGGCATGTCGCCACCTTCGATCTGCGTGATCGAGGGCAGTGTACGGCCCGCGGTTCGGTAAAATGCAGCCAGCGGCCAAAGCGGATCGACGGTCTCAGGCATAGCGTTGATTGCGGTGTTTTTCCAGGAAAAAATCGTGAAGCAGCCAGTCAACCTGCATGAGACCGTCGCGGGTCAGACGCAATTGGGTGTCATCCGTTTCGAGCACGCCCTGTTTGGTCATGGCCATCAACTGGCCGGCGAAACGGTCGGTTATGTCGACACCGAATTTCTCCTGGAAATAGCCCAGGCGCACGACCCCGAGCTTGAACTGCAGAATCAACTCGCGGATCATCAGTTCTTCGCTCGTCGGCGTCAGAGCGCGGTAGATCGGCAACTCATTGCGTTCGAGGCGCTCGAGATAGCCGTCCATGTGATGCTCGTTCTGGTAGTGCGTGCCGTTGACATGTGAAAACGACGCGACGCCCAGCGACATCAGGTCGGCCCCCTCCCACAGCTTGTCGCGATAGACGAACTTCGTGGCCGGATCCTTGACCGCCGTCGTGGCACTGGTCACGGTGTAGCCGTTGGCTTCAAGCTCGCCGAATGCGTACTTGACCCATTCGCGTTTGGTATCCCAGTCCGCCACCGGTGCTGCAATCTCGTTGTTCTCCTTCATGCGCTGGTAGATGGTCGTGTTGTATGGGATCTCCATTTGATAAATTGTGACACTGTCGGGCGCCATGTCGATTGCTTTGGCCACGCAGGTCTGCCAGTTCTCCGGCGTTTCATTGAGCATGCCGGCAATCAGGTCGATGTTGATCTGCGGGAAATCGCAGGCCTGCGCCCATTCGTAGGCCCGATGAATCTCGACGGCACGATGGGCTCGGCCGTTGAACTCCAGAATGTCGGCATCGTAGTTTTCGACACCCAGGCTCAGCCGTGTTACACCCAGTTCCTTAATGAACTTGAGTTTCTGCTCGTTCAGCGTCCCTGGTTCGCACTCGAACGTGATCTCCTCCGCCTCGTCCCATGGCAGAACGGCCTTCATCTGTTCGGTGATCGAAGTCAATTGCTGGGTGGAGAGAAATGACGGCGTGCCGCCGCCGAAATAGATAAACGTCGGCTTGCGCCCGCCGATGAACGGTTGCTTGGCGTACAACTCCAACTCCTTGATGGCGCCGTCCACATAGGTGCGCACCTGCTTCGAGTTGACTCCTGTGTACACCCGGAAATAGCAGAAATGGCAGCGCTTGCGACAAAAAGGAATGTGCAGATAAATGCCCAGGGGGGTGTCCGGGCGGGGCGGTTGGTTCAATGCCGCCGTCGCTTCCGGCACCTGATCCGGCGTCCAGAACGAGTACGGCGGGTAGTTCGAAATGAAATAGTTTCCCGCTTTCGTCTTGTTGTCCTGCGGCGTTTCTTCGACTGTCTTGCTCATGCTCAGTCTCCCTGGTCTCTTGGTCGGAAAGCGTACACGGCACCATCGTCCGCGCCGACAATGATGTATCCGTCGACGACGGCCGGCGAACTCTGAATCGCCGCACCGATGTCGTATCCCCAACGTTCCTCGCCGGTCGCCAGCGACAGGATATGCAGCCTGCCGCTGTCGGATCCGACCACGATACTGTCATCACAAATTACCGGCGAACTGTCGACCCGGCCGCTGCATCGGAAGGTCCAGCGCGCCTTGCCGGTTTTGCGGTCGAGGCAATGCACCAACTTGTCGCGTCCGCCAAACACCACGGCAGTCTCGCTGACTGCCGGCGATGAGAAGTACGGGAACGGCCGGGACCGATAGGTCCACCCGAATTCTCCGTTTGAAATGTCAATGCTGGTAAACTCGTTGCCGTAATGCCCAACGTAGGCGATGCCGTCGCCGATCGCAGCGGACCCCGCAACGTACGCCCCGATATTGACGACATGTACCGGCTCGCCGTCAGCGCTGTCGACGATGTGGACATTGGCGTCGCAACCGCCGACGATGACACGATTTTCAGCAATCGCCGGCGTCCCGTTAATATAGCTTTCAATCGGGTAGGACCACAAGAGCTCGCCGTTTTCTGCGGAAACACAGTACAGGGTGCTGTCATACGACCCGAAAACTATGCCGTCGCCGGTCGGGTGGATCAGCCGATTGATGCCGCCTTCTATCCGGTCGTTGCATGTGTAGTGCCAGAGTTCTTTGCCGTCCTTCATGTCGAAGGCATACAACCGGGCGTCGCCCGACCCGACAAAAACCCGGCCGTTGTGAAGCAGGGGCGTCGAGGCGACACCGCCGGCCGTCTCGACCGACCAGATCTTCTCGCCCGCTGCCAGACTCACCGCGTACACGAACGTGTCGAGCGAGCCGAAACACACAACGCCGTTTGCTACCACTGGACTCGACTTGACGGCGTCACCGGTTTCGAAGCGCCAGGCCAGCTCGTACGCCGGTGCCAGGCGACTCGATGAAACACCACGAAGCTGCGGCTCTCCATGAAACATCGGCCAGCTGTCGCCGGCGCTACACGCCGTGCCGAGCAGCAGGCATGAAATTATTTTCATTGAATCTCTCATGGGGCCACGCTGCGTTACAACACCTCGAAAAGAGGATGGTGTGTCATCGGTTTGCTCCTGGTATCGAGAAATCTGTTCATTTTTCCAAGCCGCCGGTGGCTACGAATGCATTCAGCTTTTCCGGTTGTTCGGCGGCGGTCTGGCGGAAATCCGCGGTGTACATCGGCAGTACATCGTCCGCCGCGATCAGAATGTCCGGTGGCACCTGTGCTGCCAGCGCTTTGGCATCGGCCTCGCGGTCGAGATAACGCAGCAAAGTGATTTCGGATTTGACAAACTCTACGGCACCGGGGTTCTTCTGTCGCAGTTCCGTCAGCACTGCCAGGGCTGCATCGGCTTTGTCCTGCATGATGTACGCACTGGCCAGAAACATGGCGCCGTCGTTCGAATAGTGGCGTGCCAGACTCTCTCGAAACGCCGATTCGGCGCCCGCGGCGTCGCCGAACTGCAGAGCGGTGAGGCCAACGTTACGATAGTCCTGGGATGTCTTGTAAGTCTCGCCGGGACGCATTGCCAGCGCCAAGATCGCAAATGCCAGGACGTAAGCGCCGACAACGCCGCGATAGCGGTTCCAGTCCCGCGCCAAACTGACGACACAAATCCCCACGATGATGCACATCGCCGGCACGGCCGGCAGGCGGAACCTGCCGATCACGAAAAACGGCACAATCGAGCCGTAGTACAGCCAGAACATCGCCCAATATGGCCAAAGCTCCCGAAACTGCCGGCGAAGCCGAATGCACCCCAGCAGAAACGCGGCGCCGATGATGGCAAACGGCAGGCGCAGGATTTGCAGCGTTCCGGATGCGTCGCGGTACAGGTAGAAGTTGACGTTTTGCGGA